>Ga0306925_10000152_pt1 | contig 40597 bp, 50 predicted proteins | sample flu12Cox44000176_FD_203755 | JGI IMG/M metagenome (GOLD analysis project Ga0306925, IMG submission 203755) | Lab enrichment of tropical soil microbial communities from Luquillo Experimental Forest, Puerto Rico - flux8day.12C.oxic.44.000.176 (v2)... | ecosystem: Environmental > Terrestrial >... | reverse complement strand
CGTTGATGAAGATGACGTAGCCGACAACCGGCGTGATCGCGTTGGTGCCGAGCGTCACCGTGTACTGGTTGGTGGAACCCACCAGCGCGAGCGAGGAGAAGGTGGTGCCCGAGGTGACCGCGGTGCCCGTCGTCGTCGCCAGCTGCGTGATCTGCCACTGGTAGATCCGCACGTTGCCCGCCGCGATGGACGTCGTGCCCGACAGCGTGACCGTGGTGTCGGTCAGCGTCGGCGTCGCGACCGTGCCCGCGCCGCTTGAGAAGATCTGGAAATAGCCGGTCTGCCCAAGGAACGGGTTCTGCAGGTTGGCGACGATGTTGTACGCCCCGTCGAGCGTCACCACCACCGCGCCGCCATTGGTCAACTTCTGGTAGAGGTTGCCCAGGTTCGACAGCGTCAGCGCCGCCCCCGCACTGGACGCGAAGTTGTAGGCCGTGTCCGCGACGTTGAAGGCGTTGATCTGCGCCATCACCGCCTGCAGCGATGCCGCCGGGACCATGTTGCCGTCGATCTCGATCAGACCCCCGGCCACCGTGGGCTGGAGCACCGTGGTGATCGGCTGACCGATGGGGAGGGAAAGGAAGTCGAGAGGCTTACGCGGCAGCACATTCATTGACGGACTCCTTCGGAGGGATGGTCAGCGCCCCTTGGCGCGTTATGGTGATCCGGTTATAAGGGACTTGTCAAATCAGCGCTCAGGGGAATAAGACCCAGTCCACCACCACGGCAGCGGTTGCCGCCGCATTGCCGAAGATGGTGAAGCTTCCGGACGCTGAGAGCACGCGCGGCACACTGGTCAAGGTCGCGTCGGCAGCGGCCTGGTTGATCTTGCAGCCGACGTGCGAGCTCGCCTTGCACAGGCTGTTGGTGATAACGACGCTCGAGGCGGCAGCGGCGATGGCGCAGCGGCCCGAAGGCGTGTTCGCCGTCGCGTTGCCCGGCGCGCCCGAGGTGTCGGTCGAGGTGAGCGCAACGCCGGACCCCGGTTGCGTCGCCGCGAGCGCGGACGCGCCGACGGTTTGGATGTCGGCGCCCATGCCGCTCATAGGTAGAAACTCACTTCAAGCTGACCGCTCGCTGCGGTCTGGATGAACTGCAGGTTCGCCGGATCGCCCGCGTAGTCGAGTTCCGCGCCGATGGCGAGCAGCATGCCGACACTCACGGTCGGCGCAGTGCCGTCATCACGCCAGCGCACCGACGCGGTCCCCGAGTTCTGGATGATCGTGTAGCCCACAGGCTGATTCAGCACCGTCTGCGGGACACTCTGCCCAGGCTGCACCCCGGGCACCGTGATGGTCGGGATCGTCAGTTTGGTCGCGCTCGCGAGCGAGGTGATCTGCTGGTAGCCCACCGGCTTGCGTTGCCCGGTGACCACGGCCTCGTTGGCGACGATCGCGAGGCTAAGAAATCGCTTGAGCATTTTTCATTCTCTCCTCGGCATGGACGCACCGCAGCGCCACGTCCGGATGAAAGTCGCTGCGCGGCAGGAACATCACGCGCCGGAAGAATTGCAACAACGCGGGACCGTACCCTTTGGTGATGACATAGCGATCGGCCTCGAGCTCCTGCAGTTGCGCCATCCGCTCCGCCGCCTTCGTCCAGCACAACGGCACCCAGAGCACCCGCTTCCAGAAATGATTCTTCGCGAGATGCCCCGCTTCGTGCAGGAGCACCGCCCATTGCTCTCCCCCCGTCAGGACGAAGAACGACGGCCCCACGATGATGTGTTTGTAGGGAAGCGTCATGGCATGCGCGATGATCGTCAGTCCCTCGAGATAGAACACGGGGTAGCCGTCGCAGGCGTAATCGTCCGGGATGCGATCGACGCCGCAGTTGGAGATCGGCTCGTACTTGATGCCCCGTCGCATCATCCTCTCCCCGGCATCCCCGGCATGGCGTCCGCCTGGATCGCACCCGGCGGGTTCTGCGCCGGACGCGGACCGCCGGGGGCGGGCATCGCGCCGGGACGAGGGGTTCCCGGCACGCCTGGCCCCGCCCCACCCGGTGCTCCGGGCAGACCTTGCTGCGGCGGCGGACCCATCGCCATCTCGCGTTTCTTCTGCAGCTGCGCCATGTGTTTCTGCATGTGCGTCTTGAAGTAGCCGACCGGATCGCCACTCATCGCCGCGGCCTGCATGTGCGACTGCAGATGCGCCGGATCGTCGTCGGCTTCATGCACGTCGACTTCGAATCCGTTCCAGAGCATCTCGTTCTCGATGACCGGATCCATCTTGAACTGGTTACGCTGGTCGAGCAGGATGCGCGGCGCGATCTCGGGACCGAACGCCGTCTCGGCCAGCATCTCCGCAAACGGGCCGACGTCGAGCGTGCGCCCGTTCAGCATCTGCGGCGGGATGCCCTTCAGCACGTTGACCGCAGCGATCTGCTGCTGGATCCGCTGCATCGTCTGCATGGCTTCGGTGCCGTTCCAGCGGAAGAAGTACTTCTCGCCCCACTGCGGCGGCGGGATCACCTCGAGCGCCGCCTTCTCCCCGATCTCGCCGCGTTGCTCGATCGTGACCTCGTCGGTGCGGTACTGCTGGTCGAACTCGAAGAGCAACTCAAGGAGCGGGTTCAGCACCACGTCCTCGAAGCGCGAGGCGTGATCGGTGATGTTGACCTGCTGCTCCTGCTGCATCGCCCCCATCAACTGGTTGTTCTTGCGCCCCTGCGGCATCTTGCCCATCATCATGTCGTTGACGTCCATCGACTCCCAGATCTGCCGCTTCATGGCGTCGGTGATCTGCATCGACTCCTTCCACAACTGCGGCTGCGTCAGCGGTTTCACGTCGTTCGGTCCCACCGGCCACACTGCAGCAAGACCCATCACCAGCGACGCCCATTGCGGCGCCGCCTGGGGATTCACCGCCCAGATCGGCAGGAGCGAGTACATCGCGCTGTCCTGCCCCATGTTGAAGAAGTCGTTGAGGTTCCACTGCAGGAACTTCACCGGCTCGATCTTCGAGATCCCGAAGAACGAACCCTGGTTGCGCTCCACCGGCTCGCTGACGATCGGAATCTTGCCCGACCACAGAGGATTGCGGATGATGCCGCACACCTCGTCCTTGCCCGAGTAGAAGATGATCGCCGGACACTTCGGCTTGCCCTTGCCGTCGAGCGGCAGCTTCATGTAGACCATGTAGATCAGCGCATGCTTGTCGGTGCCGTCGGTCTTGATGCCGGCGTCGCCCGCGGCCTTCTTCTTCGGATTCTTCTTGTCGCGCTCCTTGTCGGGAATGCAGAATTCCTTGATGTCGGTGTTCTCGGGCAGGATGATCACGCCCTCGTCCACCATCATCTTGACCTTCTCGCGCGACAGCCGCAGCTTCACCCCGACGGCTTGCGCCTTCTGCAGATCCTGGCAGGTCGGCGGGATCACGACGAGATCCTGGGTCGCGAAGTCCACGATCTCCGGACCCTCGTCGGTCACCTCGACCTCTTCGGTTTCCTCGTCCTGATCGAGGATGCCTTCGACGTCGAGCTCCTCGCCGTCCATCTCGAGCGAGTTGCTCTCCACCAACTGCGTGGTGCGGCGCTTCGACTTCGTCCAGTCGACCATCACGTTCCACTGCCCGGTCACATCCCCCGCGACCAGCACGGTGCGTACGATGGACTTGAGCCGCGTCTGGCGGATGTAGTGCTCGAGCAGGGACAGTTGCGTCCACGGCGTCTTGTGGTCCGACGACACCGCTTCGACATGCTTGTTGTTCGCGGGAAAGAGTTGCTTGAGCGCCCGCTTGGTGCGCGCGTTGACCGCGTCGCGCACGGCGGGGATGTAGCAGGTGGCGTTGCCGGAGTACTGGGCGTTGTCGTCAACCTTGCAGTTGAAGATGTTCCAGAACTCCTCGATGTTGTTGTCCTGGTCTTCCTTGTTGTCCCAGGCCTTGCGAACGGTCGTGTAGTACTCCTTGGCGTCCACGAAGGCGTCGTGCTCTTCCTGATCTGCCCAGTTCTCGATGTCCGGCTTCTCGCCGGGAGTCGCGTCTTCGCCCGCGAAGGCGTCTACGACGTCAGACGGAGGTTGCTTCTTGCGCTTCGCCATGGCCCCATCAGATCATCTGATCCGAGAGGCGTTTCACCGTCTTGCGCGCCCGCGCGGCCACCCCCGACTGGCGCTTGTTGTGCGCCGCGGGACGCACCACCCGCCCGACGTTGTCGGCTTCCCCTGCTGACTTCGGGCGGCGACGGGCGTTCTGTTTCGCGAACTGGAACTGGGCGAGTCCTTCGCCGGGGAGCGACTTGCCAAGCGATCCGCCCTTGGCGCGCTTTTCCTTCGTGCGGCGGTTGCCGCCCTTGGTGCCCGCGAAGACGTCCGCCCCCGGATGCGTCGGCAGGGTGACGGCCTTCGGCTTGTGCGCCATCCTGCGGTGTTTGCGCGCGGCCATGCTCAGATCACCGTATCGTGACTGAACTTGCCCCGCTTCTGGGTCGACGCGCGGCGCGCGGTCTTCGCTGCGGTTCGGATCGGGCGGTTGCCACTCTGCACCGTGGTGTTGGCCTTGTCACGGCCCATGCCCCCGCCCGTGCTGCCCTTCTTCGTGTTGCGGTGATGATCCTCGCGGAACACCGTCGCGGTGGGCACCTTGGCGTGCGGCCCGGAGGGAGGTTTCTTCCCGCGCCCGTGATGCTTCGGCCCATGCCGTCGCTTCATGGTCATCCTCCGCATCGCCATCGAGGCGCCTACTGCTTCGACAGCGTCTTGCGCCCGTAGACCTCTTCGCGCATCTTCCCGCTCTTCAGCACATCGGGGATCCGCGTCGGCGTGCCGTGCGTGCCGCCCTGCTGCTTGCACTCGAAGAACTCGACCGGATTCTGCGTCGGCGCCTTCTTCGGCATATCGCGAGAGACTGCCATGGGAACTCCTCGGTTAGAACCAGGGGCGATAACGCGGGCATCATGCGCGCGGGGTTTCCGGCATGTCAAGTCCGCCGCACCGGGTGCGAGGTCACGTACGCCGCTCCCCCGGGCGAGTAGGCCACGTTCGCCCCCTTCGGGATCCCCGAGCTCACGTCCTCCTGCCGGTCGAGCCGCGCAATCATGCACTCCAACGCCTCGGCCACCAGCCGCGATACCCCGGACTCGGGTTCAGCGGCCTGCCGGCCACCCTTCTCGACGGGATAGGCGTAACCCGCCGCCAGGGCATTGAGGCAGAGTCGGGCGTCACGATCCACGATGAGCAACTGCTTGTCGTGCCACTTGGTCCGAATTCGCTCCGCGAGCGCGCCCCGCGCCGCTGCCACATGCTCGCCGCGCAACGGAACGAAACGCTCCGCGCGCAAAGCAGGAACGAGCGCAATGCGCTGCCACTGATCGAACGTCTCCGCGGGAACCCAATGCTGCAACGACGCCAGCGGGTATGAGGAGCGGACTTCGAACGCGATCGTCTTGACCACATCTGATATCGCCCCGGTGCCGCTCCAGTCCTTCGAAACACAAAGACGTCGACCATCACGCTGCACGGCGAGTGCCACAACCTCGGAAGCCGATGCGTTCCACGCCACGAATACGTCCTCGCCGCGATTGACATTCGGCGCGTCGCCAATGTTGTTGCCACTGAAGTCCGCATACACGACATAGCCTCCGAACAAGCGCAATGAATACGCCAAGGCATTCAGCACATCCCGCGGCCCCGACGGAAAATTCGAAAACTCCGCCACCAGCTGCGCATGCGCCGAGCGCCCCCCCACCAGCACGATCTCCTTCGCCGCCGCAAACGGCTGCAAGCCAAGAATGAACTCCTCCTTCGAGCGATCCTGCGGCGCCTGCAGCGCCACCAGCGGCAACACCTCGCCCCGCCGCAACATCGCCAGGCGAATCGGCTGCAGCAACCACTCGTCCAGCGAATTCTTCTCCACCGCCATCTTCACCGGCGCATGCCTCAACTGCGTCGCAAACATGTCCTCGAGCACCGCATCCGGCTTCCAGTACTCGCCCCCGCTCTCATGCACCACGATCTTCGAACCCAACTTCGACACCACCACCTTACCGCACCGATCACTCCGATCAAACTCCTTCGTCCGCCGCTCCCGCGTCGTCCGCGACGGATCGTAAATCACATACTTCGGCATCCACGCCCACGGCGTGTACTCCCACTCCACCAGCATCTCCTCACGAAACGGCTTCGACTCCGGATTCACCGCCTGCAGCATGTACGCCTGCAAAAACGCCCCACTCATCCCCGCCCGCTCAAACCGCCTCTGCTCCGCCCTCACCCACTCCATCGGATAGCGCGCCGGCCACGTCGCAACCGTCCGCTCGTCCTCCGGATCCCCATTGCAGATCGGCCACCCGCGATACAGCCAGTCCTCGTTCGCCGCCAGCCGCGTCACCATGCAGTCCTCCGCCCGCCGCGTCTGACTCACCACAATCTTGCGCCGCTCCTTGTCCATCGCCGGTATCAAATCGTGATACAGCTTGCGCATCGACCCTTCCACCGCCGCCCGGTCCCGCACCCGCTCCAGGTTCTCCACGTCATCCAAAAACGCAAAATCAGGCCGGTACTGCCCGTACTTGAACGACTGCAACTCCTGATCCCACCCCCACGCCTGCAACAGCGCCCCACCTCGAAACCACACTTTGTTCTCAATCGCCCGCCGCCCCACCAACGACCCACCAAACACCTTCGCCATCACCTCGTTCGTCTGCAACTCATGCGCGATCGACGCCAACCGCTCGCACGCCTTCTCGTAAGTCTCGCCAAGCAAAAGTCCGTACCGAAAATTCCCGAAACATCCCGCCAAGCAAATGTGCTCCTCCGCCTTCGTCGTCTTCCCCGCCTCCCGAAACGCCTCCAGCACAATGAACTCGTCCGCACTCGCCATCATGTCCATCATCTCCACATGCATCTCACTCTCCGCCTGCGGATGCCGATGCCCAAACAACACCACCGACGCAAACGCCCGGTCCTCACTCAACCGCGCCAACACCCCCTCACTCATAAGGGCCACCCCTCTCGCACTTCCCCGCAAGGGCAACGCGCGCTCGCACACTCCCCGTCGGTCCCTGGGGTGGTCCCGGAGTTCGCCGGCTGCGGCGCGCTGGCACGATTCTTGACGGGGGCGCAATGGACATAATGCGAATTATACGACATACACATTATTTGCCCGTGGAATCAAAGGGTTGACAAACGGCCCGACGCCCGGAAGCAGCAAGCAAGGTAGGGACCGGGTTCCCTTATCGCTGCCGGGCATGACGCCCTGGTGAATTGATAACCTTGAGCTCTTTAGCCAGCGCCGCGGGCGATTCCGGGTGCGCAGCAGGGGACGCGGCACCCTCGGAGGAAAAGCGGCGGGCGACCCCTCTCTCTATGCGTTTGATGGTGTGCTACTGCGGCGGAGCGGCACCCCCTGACCCATGCCCCCCCAAACCCCCCCGTTCCCTATCCCCCTGCGATATAGCGTGCGCGCGTGGTGTTTTGGTTGTCAAGAGGCGAAAAGATTCTATGGCATTTGCTGCCTGCGGGATTGCCACGGGGGCGTTGTTAGCCTAGGATAACAAGTAGCAGGACCGATTCTAAACGGACAGGAGGGGATGGACATGACGTTGCTACTTTGCGCGATTGTGTTTACGGGCGTAGTGATGGGGCATGCGATAGCCAAACGGATGGGGGTATGACATGCGAGTGAGAGTTAATGGTCTGTATCGGTACACACCGAAACTATGGGACACGTTCGACGCGCGGACTAACTTGGTCGACGGTGACATCGTCAAGGTGGATTGGAAGAGATCAACGCGGAGAAAACCGCGTCGATTGCGGAGTCATGCGTTGCGCTTGCGCGCGCTATGGACGTTGCGCGCGACAAACTCAAGGACGCGTGAATGCGCTACCACCTGACACCGAAGAGTTCCAACGCGAAGACTGGTCCTATACCAGTCTCTACGTCGTCGCGTGAGACATGCCCATCCTGTCCGTTCAAAGGCAGCGGGTGTTATGCCGATGGGGGACCGATCGCGCTGCATTGGGACAAGGTCAGCAGCGGCGAGCGTGGGGACGCGTGGCATGTGTTTGTGCGGAAGATTTCCAAACTGCCCCACGGGCAATTGTGGCGGCACAATCAGGCGGGTGACTTGCCCGGTAAGGGCGACAAGGTTGACGCCGTGGCGCTCTCGCAGCTGGTAGGCGCGAACGTCGGGAAACGCGGCTTTACCTATACGCACAAGCCGCTGACCGCGGCGAACGCCAGCGCGATCAGGGACGCGAATGCGCGCGGGTTTACGATCAATCTGTCAGCGAACAATCTTGCACATGCGGACGAGTTAGCGGCTGCGGGTGTGGGACCGGTCGCGGTAGTGCTACCGATTGAGCAGACGACGAATACCGAGACGCCCGCGGGACGCAAGGTAATCGTTTGTCCCGCTACGCAACGCGATGACGTCTCGTGCATGACGTGCCAGATGTGCGCACGTCAGCGGGACATCATCATTGGGTTTCCGGCGCATGGTGCGAGTGCCAAGCGCGCGGCCAACGTAGTGCGGCTTTACAGGAGGGAAGCGAAATGACAGACGCGGAATGGAACGCGACGCTACGGGAGGGAGAGCGGCAGGCGCGCATCGCCGCAGCGCTCGCCTACTTGGTGCGGTGTGAGGGTGCGGTGTTGTATTGGCAGGTGCCGCAGGAGTTACAGCAAGGGATGCAGGATGCGCTAGACGATGGCCGCATTGCGTTTGCGGAGGATTCTGATTGCTTGGTGCATCCCGATGCGGTGCGGGTTACTGCGGAGGGTGGGGACTGTTGGGCAGGGTGGCACATGCCGCGATAGCGCGGCTTAGCTGCGGACGTCTCTACCGGAAATGTAGCGGCGTTTGCGGTAGGTGACCGGAACCCCGCGGGTTGAATTCCGTGGGTCCGGACCATTCGGGATCGCTGGCGCGCCTCCAAGGCGCGGCCAGGGCGAGCTCGCGTCGACCTGGGCGAGGCGTGCCAGGCGCTGGGAGGGGTGCGTGGCGTGCCCGCGGAGGTTGCGCTTCGGAGGGCGAAGATTTTGGAAAATTGCCACGCGGATCTCGGGGGAAGATTTTCGGGGAGGGCTACGCGAAGCGGAGGGTGCGCCCGATCGGGGGCGGCTGTCAAGGGGGGCGCTTGGTGAGGGCGAAGAGGCGGGTTTTGAGCGCGGCGTAGGTTTCGCCCGGCAAGGGTGCCACGCCGAGTTCGACGGCGTGGGCCATGACGCCGGCGTCGGTTTTCCACCAGCCGGGGGAGCCGTTGACTTTGGGATGTTTTCCCCCTGCTGGTTTTGCGGTCTTGGCGGGTGGCGGCGGTGGAAGAGAGGGGGAAGGGGGAGAGATAGGAACCCCAACCCCAACCCCAACCCCTCGCGCGCCTGCGCGTAGACTTGAGTCTGACTTAGGTCTGACCGTGGTCTGACTTGAGTCAGGCTTAGGTCCGACTTGAGTCTGACTTTTATCGTCTATATCGCTGATTTCTTTAGGTGGTGGTGGATGCTTGGAACCGGCGACGTATCGCTTGCGTTGCCGGAAGCGCGGGATGAAGAGGAAATCGCCGCGGCCCGCCACCGAATAGGTGCGCACCAGATCCGCGTGCGTGAGTTCCCGTAAAAGTTCGCCCAGACGCGCGTCGTCGACCGTTCCCGCCATGCCCCGCAGCCTGAGCGCGAGGGGTGCTGCCGATAGCCTAGCGGCGTCGTCGGCAAGCAGCATGCAGGCGAGGAAGAGGACTTGCGCCTGACTCGATACGGACCAGAAGCGGGCAGAGGACAGCAACTCGTCCCGGATGTACCGATCAGGCATCGCCCTCTCCCGACGTCACCAGGGCGGGTTCTAGGGGCGCTGGCGTGCGTTTCCGCGGACGTCGGGGCGGCTTGATTTTGAGGGCCGGATCGGCTACGAGCTCGCCGCGGGATGCCCGCTCGAGTTGCAGCTGGCGCAGCGGCGGGACGATTTCGCCCCACTTGTGCACCGATGGCGGTCGGACGCCAAGGATGATGGCGATCCGGTAGCGGGAACCGAAGAAGGCGATGGCGTCTGAGGTCTTCATAAAAGCGTAGGCTACTCCTGCCAAAACCGGAGTGCAACCCCCTGCCTAATAAAATCGCTTGACAGGTTTATTACCGCAGGCTAATATCGATTCCGTACCACCGATGCATCATAATTCAACCAAGGAGACGACGATGGAAGTCCGCAACGAAATCACCCGCGAGTTCCTGAAGGAGTTGCGCCATGAGATGGACGGCGCGTTGCTTGCCATCGCGCGCAAGCATGGCATCGAACTGCGCACCGGTCGCGCGACGTTCACCAGCACCACGTTCACCATGAAGGTCGAAGGTGCGATCAACGGCGAATCGAAGGAGCGCGAGACGTATCGTCAGTACGCGCGTATCGGTGTGGTGCCGCTCGACGCGCTGGATAAGAAGATCCGCATCGCCGGGTACGATTACACGGTCGACGGCATCAACACCACGGGCAGCAAACTGATCCTGCTCCGCGAGCAGAACGGCAAGCGTTATCTGTATGACCGCGACGTCATCCTGCGGCTGATCGCGTCCGCGAACGCGGTGCAGGTGAACGCATGAGCGACCACGTCACAATCTGGGTGGCGAGCGTCGATACGCGCAACTTCGAATTCGACGCCTTCGGCAAGACGCAAGAGGAGGCGTTGCGCGCCCTGCAGGTGGCGCTCATCCGCCACGCGAAGCGGTGCAAGCTACCGCGCACGTTCGGCATCGCGACGATGGAAGATGCGACCTGCCGCATGGTCGCGACCGGGCAGGGCTACTGCGACCGCGAACCGGTGTACATGTGAGCGTCTACCACGTCACCATCGGCAACATGACGGTCCGGGTGGACTCCCTCGAGGAAGCATCGCGGGAGTTCATCCGGGTGCAGCAGAACATGATCGACCGCGGCCTGCGGCCTGATCAGATCCCGCGTGCCACGGTGCGCCGCGACTGGTGCCGGGACTTCTGGGAAATCGCCCCGACGGGTCAGATCTTCGACCGCGACGGCGAGCTCGTCCAGGCCGCGGCGATTCTCTGACCGATCCACGCGACCACGGGGACGGCCATGCTGTTCCCGAGGGCGCGATAGCGCGGGCCGTCCTTCGCCAAAGATTCCCGGTACGGGATACGCGTGTAGTCGTCGGGCATTCCCTGCAGCCGCTCGCACTCGCGCGGGGTCAGCCGCCGCACCTCGACGTCAGCGAACCGGTTCTCCGGGTGGGTGATCTGGGTGGTGTCGAACGCTATTAGGGTGTCTTGGTCGCCCTTGTCGGCGTCCGCAGAGAGCGGCGGCGCGATGACGTCCGGAGCGCCGTCCTTTCCGCGCGCGTAGTGCGACGCCTTGAATGCGACGGGGATAAGATTCGCGACCTCGTCGCCTGCCGGGCCGCTCGTCCCCTTCACCCATTTCGCGCTCATCGCCTGCGGCACAAAGAGCGGGATCAGCGATTCGACGCTATCGACCGTGCGGCCAGGTCCGTTCGCTCCGCCGCCGTTCCCGACGTCGCCCAGCGGCGGGGAAATGACATAGTCCTCGCTGTCGTCGCGCATCGACTTGTGCGGTCGCGCAGAAAGACTGTGCGCGAGTCCGCCGCCCGTCATGAAGTCGGCTCCCCAGGCCGCGCCGCCTGCTCCAGCGCGCGCTTCAAGTGGACCGGTAGTGTCTTGCCGCGGCGTTCGGCACGGTTCAGGATGCCCCTGCAGGCTTTCGCGCTCAAGAAGTATCGGCGCTCGACTGCTCCAGTCTCCAGAATCGAGGAGAGCGAACACACGACGGCGCCGCTGCGGAACTCCGAAGAATCGCGCGTCCAGCACACTCCACTCGACCAGCCCGTCCGGCCCGAGAGCAAAGCCGGCATTGCGCCATCCATCAGCCGGTACGTCGAACTCGCACCCAGCCAAGCTTCCAACCACTGCAGCAAAGTCTCGTCCGTCCTCGGTGGAGAAGCATCCCGGGACGTTTTCCCAGAGAAAGAATCTTGCACCGCAAAAAGTTCTTGCTGCTCCATAGATCCTCACCGCTTCGTGGAATAGGTTGGAGCGCGCCCCGTTCAGTCCGGCGCGTTTCCCGGCGACGCTCAAGTCCTGGCACGGGGTGCCGGCGACCACCACGTCGATCGTGCCGAGCTCCGCGATCCGCTCCGCGGAGATGTCCCGAAGATTCCCGAGGTTCGGTACGCCGGGATAGTGGTGCTCGAGCAACCGGCAGCAGAACGGTTCGATCTCGCTGAACCCGGCGCACTCCCAGTCGGGCCAGGCGAGCGAGGGCGCCGAGATCCCCGCGCAGAGGTCGAGGTACTTCAATCGGTGCATTCGCACGGCATCGTCTCTTCGTCCACGATGTCGTCAAAGAGTCCGGGTTGCGTAGCGATGTGTTTCAGCACGGCGTAATTCGGGCGGTCGACGCGGAAGAGTTTCCCGCTGTCCAATTCCATCTTGATCCACCAGTCGGCGCGTGCCGGTTCCTCGCGGATCAGGCTGATGATGGTGCGCGGACCCTTGAGGTAGCAGAGGTCGCAGTTGCCGTGCAGCGTCTTGCCGCCGATCGACGGGAGATCCAGGTCGAAGGGCATTCCCTTCCAGAACGCGATGACGTCCTCTTTGCGGATGCCAGCGTCGGCCAACGGGAACACGAAGTTGATGTCCTCGCGCCCCTTGCCTCGAGCGACGCGGCCCGGTTCGTCGGCGCGCATTCCGGCGATGTTGTGGACGTCCTTTTGCATGTACCCGCGCGCCCGCATGAAGCCTTCCATCGGTTTGATCTTGAGGTTCTGGGTGCAGATGCGCGCGACCGGGTTCGGGGTGTAGCCGCGCACCATGATGATCTCGCGGAACGGTTCGCCCTGGCGCGCTGCGGTGGCGTAATCGACCTCGGTCCATGCGTCGACCTGATGCTTCGCTGGTCGGTACTCGAGCCAGCGGATCTTGTGGCAGATGTGCTCTTCCATTCGCCGGACGAATTCCAGCGTCTCCTCACGCTCCTTGCCGGTGTTGGCGAAGAGGATGTGGCAATCCTCCGGCAACCTGCCGCCGTAGGCGTCCACGATCATCACCAGCATCATTCCAGAGGATCGGCCCCCGGAGAACGAGATCGACGCCGGACCTTGGATGCGAAACGGATCAGCCACCCTCTTCTCCTTCCCTGACCACCGGCACGTCCTCCCACGGTGACCACTCGGTGGTCGGCTTGCCGTCGACATGCACCCGCTCTTTGACGCGGAACTGCAGCTGCGCGGGCGGGCAGAACAATTCGGTCGGCGGCGGCTGTCCATTGACCGAGGGACCGACCTGGATCTTCAACGCCTGCAATCCCATCTTGACGTCGTCCAGCGTGTACTTCCGCAGGTACTGCCGCATCTCAATCGTGGTTGCCATTCGCGTCCCCTTTGACGATTTCCTCGCGTGCGATTCTGATCCAGTCGTCCAGGTACATGACGACAAGCCAGCGTTTGCCGTCGGCGCGCAGCGCGACCGTCGGTATGTGGTAGGCGTTCTCATCGATCGCCTGCATGATCCAATCGTACAGGTTGCCGATGCGATGGCGTCGCTTGCACTCGATGTGGAAGGGCGGGACGGTAACGTCGTGGCCGCTGTCGCGCGCCTGCCCCAGGTTGCGGGTGACCTTGGTGCCGAGCGCATCGGTCAGGAGCGCGCACAGTTCACGCTCGCCGCCCGCTCCCTTGTCGCGCTGGGACTTGCTCACTTCTTCTCCTGCGCGAGCGCGGCGTCGATGTCGTCGCAGATTGGCTTGGCGCATACATCTTGCGACCCGTTTAGCCGATAGTGGATTGACCGCAGCAATCCCTTCGCCGCCTCTGCGCCCGCGCAGAGGGCGTCGCCAGCTATATCAGCATCCTTTGCGCGTTCCATCCAGTAGTCGCACAACTGCCGCAACTGCGTGATGGCAGCGTTAGCGTCCCGGCAGTCGTCCCACGTTTTGTTTCGATTACCTTTGCGCCCCACATCTCCTAGGCGGTCTTGCAGCGCATCCAGTTCGGCGTCGGTCATCATCGTGCAGGCATCGAGCAAATCTGGTGGGCGCGTCCGCGCGAGATCCCGAAATGCTTGGCGAGCCGCCCGTATGACCACCCGAGCGAGCGCAGGCGACGGATGCGCCGGTTGCGCTTCTCAAAGGTCCGGAGGGTGTCCGAGTACATGCCGGGTATTGTATACCCACCCCTTGACTTGTCCAGCCCCGGCGCTATCATACGTTTGTAGCGCATTCTTAGACCAGACAAGGGGGCAGAAATGGCGGTCACAGTATTCTGCAAGGATTGTAAGCATGTCCGGAACACAACCAGACTCGACGAGAACACCGGTCAAGTGATCAAGGTCGCCGCGGCATGGTGGCAATGCGGTGTCCAGACCAAGATCAATCCAGTCGACGCGACGGAGAGTCTGGCCGACTGTGGATTCATGCGCACGTTCGGTGGCGGATGTGGACCCGAAGGAAAACTCTTCGAAGCAGCAGCAGGAACTGATGCGTGAATCGCATAAAGACGCGCTCCGTGGCGTCGAAGCGGTTGCGACATGGTTGATCGTCGTCGTCGCCGTCGCCGCTTGGGTCGTGGTAGCGGTTCTATGGCACTTATATTCTTGATCGCGGCGATCGGGGCATTCGCTTTCGGTTCGCCCGTGGCGGGATTCGCCTGTCTCATCTTGGCGATTTATAACTGGAGTTGTAACGATTGAAAGGGGACATCAATGGAAACTCGTCTGTACATCATTCGCAACAAGAAGACCGGATGCCCGGATTGTGGAAGCCGCCACCTCCGCCGCGGCGATTCGGCCATGTCGCTGCCGACGTGTTCAAGGTCGAGGTGGGCAAGTCGAAGGAGATCGCGCTCCTGATGTCGGAAGGCGTCAAGCCTGAACAACTCGGCGCGAGCCAGTAATGCGCCCCGGCGTCTATCCCGGCCTCACCATGGCCGAGTACCTCAAGATCCCGGCGGTCAGCCAGGGCGACCTGCAGAACCTGCTGGATCGCTGCCCGCAGGCGGCATGGTTCAATTCGTACCTGAACCCGAACCGTCCGCCGGACGAAGCTGACGAGGACATGGACGCCGGCGCCATCGCGCACGCCATCCTCCTTGAGGGGAGCCGCGCGAAGATTTGCGTGATCGACCCGCAAGAGCACCCCGCGGAGAAGACCGGCAACATTCCCACCGGGTGGCAGAACAAGTCGATCCGGGCCGCGCGCGACGAAGCGCGTGCCAACGGTCTGCTGCCGGTACTCGCGCCGCGCATGAAGGAGATCGACGCGATGGTGACCGCGGCGCAGATCTACATCGAACTGCTGCGGACCGACCAACCGGAGATCCACGCCCTCTTTCAGCCGGGGGGCGGGGACTCCGAGCTCACCATGGTCTGGGAAGACGACGGCGTTCCCTGCCGCATTCGCCACGATCGCATCAGTACGAATCACTCGCTGATCGTGGACGCGAAGTTCACCTCGACGTCGGCGCACCCGGATGCCTTCGGCGCGTCGCAGCTGGTGCGGATGGGCTACTACATCGCCGCGGCGTTCTACCGGCGAGGCGTGATGGCGCTATACGATGTGCTCCCCGACTACGTCTTCCTGGTGATCGAAACGGAAGCGCCATACCTGTGCTCGCTGGTCGGCCTCGATCCGCTCGCCGCCGAAATGGGCAACGAGAAGATTGCGCGGGCGCTCAAGGAATGGCGCAAGCATACGCACCTCAATCGCTGGCCCGGATACCCGGCGCGCGTCGCCTACCCCGAGATCCCGGCGTGGGAAGTCGCGCGCTGGCAGGAGCAGACGGGCGGTGAACCCGGCATCCCCTACGAGGTGAGCAAGCTGTTCCGCAAGGAGGATTTCCGGTGAAGATCCTTAGAGTGATCGTCAGCCTGTACTTGTGGGTCGGGGTGGTATACGGGTTCGTCTGGGTGCTCGACGTCGCCATCGGTCCGCCGTACATGCTGCCGAACTTTCACCATAGTCCATAAAGGAATAATCATGCCAAAGGCGAAGCGTAAACCGGTCAAACGAGTGAAGAAGGTCAAGCGCCGTCGCTCTATCACGCTGCAGGAAACTCTACTGGCAGATCGCGTCAGGACACTAGAAATCGAGAACGCCGAACTTCGCAAGAACACCGTGAGCGCCTTGCGAATAATTGAACGAGCGCGGAATGTAGAACAGATGGTAAACGAAGGGAGCGAACTGCTTAAACGGTTCCTGCAATTCTCACAACGCAATTTAGAAAACATCCGGCTGGTCCAACATCGCCAGCACGAAATATGACCTTCACCTTTCGCCCCGCGGTCCGCGAGAACGTCTCGCTCATCATCGGCCTCGTCGGCTCGACGGGGTCGGGCAAGACCTACACCGGGATGCGGCTCGCGAGCGGCATCGCGAGCGACAAGCCGTTCTGTGTGATCGATACCGAGGCAGGCCGCGCCAAGCATTACGCGGACATGTTCAAGTTCGACCACGGGGATCTCACCCCGCCATTCACCCCGGAGCGATATGCCGAGGCGATCAAGGCCGCGGACGATGCAGGCTATCCGGTCATCATGGTCGATTCCTTCTCCCACGAATGGGCAGGCGAGGGCGGATGCCTCGACATGCAGGAGGAGGAGTTCAAGCGGATGGGCTACAACGAGAAGGTCAAACTCCTGTCGTGGCAAAAGCCGAAGGGCGAGCACAAGCGGATGGTGTCGCGGCTGCTGCAGACCCGGGCGCACCTCATCATCTGTCTCCGGGCGGAAGAGAAGATCGACATGGTCAAGAACCGGGAGACAGGCAAGATGGAAGTGGTGCCGAAGGTCGGTCCCGCCGGGTTCCGCGGGTGGTTGCCGATCTGCGAGAAGAACTTGCCCTTCGAGTTCACCGTGTCCCTGCTCATGCTCGCGGACGCGCCAGGCTACCCGCACGCGATCAAACTGCAGGAGCAACACAAGCCGTTCTTCCCCCTCGAGCGCCCGATCAGCGAGGAGTCGGGCAAGCGGATCGCGGAGTGGGCATCGGGGACTAAGCCAGTCGCGCTGAACACCATCACGATGAATCAGGCGTTGGACCTGGAGACGTTGTGCAAGGACAACGGGATCCCGGTGGAGAACCTGATGCACGCGGCGGAGGTGCAACGCCTGCAGGACATTCCTGCCGCGGCGCACGCCCGGGCATTGAAGTGGGTGGATGCGGCCATCGCCAAGCGCCAACAGACGTGATCGTCCGGTTGACGGCGGAGGAGATCGAGTGGTGCCGCCTGCTGGGCGCCGCTCGCAACCTCGCCAACTTGTCAGCCGACGTCACCTCGAGGAAGAAGTCCCCGCAGTCCGACGAGGAGATCAACGTCGAGGGGGTGTACGGCGAGCTCGCACTGTCCTTCGCCTTCAACATTCCATCGATCGACACCACCATCGGCCCGCGCCGCGGCGGGTATGATCTCCTGATCCACGGCAGACCGTTCGACGTCAAGGCGACGCACTACGGGAACGGTCACTTGATCGCCGGATTGCGGGTGAACCCTGACGTTGATTTCTATGCGCTCGCACTCGTTCACGCGCTGCCCGATGTCAACTGCCCGAAGTGGGCAGCGAAGCCTGATTTGATCCAGCAGGAGAACCTCAAGGACTTCGGCTGGGGGCCGTGCTATGCATTGAAGCAGGACGATCCGCGAATGCATGATTGGAAGCAGGACATCGAGGGTCGCAAGCAGTTTATCGATGACATCATCAAATACGAAAGGTTGAAAGGCTATGAGTCCTACTGAGCAGATCAAGCAGATCACCGCCAACGTGCGCCACGAAATGGATCAGATCGATCAACTGCTGGGCGCGGGTCCGACGGTTCGCACCTGTCACTTCGGATACTACGGAGACACTCCGACGACGGCAGACGAGGTTCACAACCACGCGGATCTCTACTGGTGCTACGGGTGGCCGCAGGGCGGCAACATGAACGCGGTGTCCGCCGGGCAACGCGCGCAATCGCTGGGCATGAAGATCATGCTGGGGTGCTACGGCAGGGGCGATCAGGCGTCGCTCGAATACTTCTTCGGGCAATGTCAGGCGGGGGGCATCACGAACGATGTCATCGGTCTTTACCCTCAAGACGAACCCGACGTCGCGGGTATGACCGGGCCGGAAGTCACCGCGATGTGCCAGCGGGTGCGCGCCGCAGCGGCGAAGTATTGGCCCATCGTGCCGCCACTGTGCTGCATCTATGGCAACGAAGGTTATCCGGGGATCGCCAGCTTCGACGTGGTAGGACGGGACAACTATGGCAACGGAGTTCAGACCGTGCCGATCAGCGGCACTCAGCAATTGATGATCGTCCCCGGCGGTGCGGACGATTGGCGCGAAGAACCCTATCCCTTTGTCACTTACGCGCAGGACAACCCCGACGTATGGGCGGTGATCTGCTTCTACTGGGATCTCACCGGACAGAAACCGGGGGTGAAGACCAACGGCATGGCCGCTGCCTACATCCAAGCAGGACAGGCGTTGACGGGGCGCTCATAGCATTCTTGCAGATCTTTGCGGCGGTCGCCATCGTCCTCTTGGGATTACTGCTGATCGCCGCCCTTTCCTTCGCATGCGATTCTTTGTCGGACTACATCAGCCGGCGGACACGAAACACTTCGACGGATCCTTCGTCAGCGTCAACCGACTCCGCACCCGCAAGTCACCGCTCGAAATAGGGGACTGGATCATGGACAGCGGGGCGTTCACAACCATCGCCACGCACGGCGGCTATCCCTACCCGGTCAGCGAGTACGCCGAGCAGATCCGGAAGTGGAAGGGAAGCGGCAATCTGCTTGCAGCTGCGGCACAGGACTACATGTGCGAACCCGTCATGCTCGAGCGCACCGGTCTGACGGTGGCCGATCACCAGCGGCTCACGATCGAACGCTACGACGCGCTCTTGGCCGAGGACACCGGGGTCTACATCCTGCCGGTGCTCCAAGGCTACGAGCCGTCGGAATACGTCGAGCACATCCGCCAGTACGCTGACCGCCTCAAGCCGGGGATGTGGGTGGGGGTGGGGAGCGTGTGCAAGCGCAACGGCAACCCAAGCGCCATCGCCGCGGTGCTCTATTCGATAAAAAAGGAACGGCCCGACCTGTTGCTCCACGGGTTCGGGCTGAAGGCGACGGCGTTCGGTTCGTCGCTGATCACCAGGCTGCTCCACTCGGCGGACTCCATGGCGTGGTCATACGCCGCACGCCGCGAGGGGCGGAATCAGAACGATTGGCGGGAAGCCAAGAAATGGATATCGAGAGGGGACTTGCTATGAGCTCACGCGCCATCATCGAAGTGCATCTGGACGACAACGGCACCTTCACCTACAAACTGCGCGAGACGGATCTCTCGACCAAGGCGTACGCACAGTTGCTGGTCGCGCTCGCGACGGACATCGCGGAGATGTTCGAAACGGCGTCAGACCACAAGTTCAGGAAGGAGGACGTCTACGCCCAGATCATCCACTTCATGCAGGAGTCGTTCTATGACAACCCGCCGTCGACTAACTTGGGGATGCTCCAATGAAGGTCTTCTGGTACAGCATTTTAGGCTTTATGGGCGGCATCATCTTCGCGGTGGTGTTCTGGGCAATCGTCATTCCGATGTTGAACTGGATGCTTCGATAAGCCGCGGCGCCCCGTTCTCGAACTCCACGATGCGCTCGCGGATCGCCTTGATCCGCGGCGCCGCCTCTTGAAACCTCTCGTTCAATATCCGGAGCGTGGACTCGATTTCGCCGGGACCGGCACCCGCATCGCTCGTCTCCTGATACAGGCGTTGCGCCGCGAGCAGTTTAACCTGGGCAAGTGCCGAGTTCGTGTTCGCATTGACCTCCATCGTGGCGAGCGAGTGCAACGCCGTGAGCGCATCGGAGCGATAGAGTAACGCCTTGACCTTGATGTCCTCCTCGACCTGCGCAAGCCGCTCTTTGGTGTAGACCGGATCGTGGACGATGGGGATCGTCGCCAAGTACTTCTGCAACTGCCGCGACGTCCGAACCTGGGCATCGAGTGCTCCGACGGAAACCTTCAGTCGCGCGGACGCCCCGGTGACGCTGCCGTCGGTACTGTGCAGCGCGTGCGTCAGTTCTTTGAACGTCGGGATTTTCGACCCTTTGGCGGCTTCCCAGTTGCCAGCGCCGTTCCGGTCTTTGCTTGCGCGATTCTTGCGGCCTTTCCCTTTGACGCGCCACGCCTCTTGATCGCTTCGTACATCCGGTGGACTTTCGTTCCCTTCGGCATTGATCATCTCCTTCCCGAAATTGAGCGCGGCGTCGAGACGTCCCATGATCACACCATCTTGAAGTTAGTTGCGAAGCCGAGTTTCTGCACCTGCGGCAATCCTCGAGCGACACGCCCCACGCCGATGTCCGGACGGTAGAACGGATCGTTCGGCATCTTCACCTTCTTCACCGCGGCATACGCGCTGCGCCTGGCCCCGGCGATCGTATCCCCGGTGCCGGTGACCACGGCAACATAGTCGCCCGCGGAAACGTAGTGCGGCATCCGCACCACCTTGTCGCCCACCATCACCGGGACGTCGTCCTGCAGCATCACTTCCGAGAGGTGCATGTGCTCGAGATCCCAGTCACCGTAGATCGGGATCGAGCGCACCTCCTTGTTGGTCAGGTGCGAGTAAGGGAAGTCCGGGATCGCGATCACGACGGACACGCAATGCGCGTTCTCGTCCACCTCGAGCGTGTCCTCGCCCATGATGAGGTCGCACATCCATTGCGCCGGGTCGCCCTTGTGCGTCGCGATCTGGTTGTGGAACGTGGGCCACCCAGGCCGCATGGTGAATTCGAACGGCCAGAACTCGCCCTTGGCGTCGATCATGCCGCTGATGTCGCAGAACCCGACGTAGTCCATCTTCTTGAACGTATTGGTCATCGGCTTCAAGCCAATGTCCGCCAGCTTCGACTTGCGAACGTACATCGACAGCGTCCCCATCTCGCCCGTGTTCGGGCCGAGATCATTCGCCATCAATTTCTTGTACTCGAAGTTCTCGTACCACCAGCGCGACCACCCGTGCGGACCGAACCAGCCGCCGACCGCCATCTCGACGCCTTCCTTCTTCTCCTGCAGGATAAACCCGTGTTGCTTGGCGTCGCTGCGGTACTTGTCGTTCTTCTTCCACCGGTCCTGCATCATGTGAACCAGCGATGCGGCGTCGTCAGCGACATAGGACAATGCCTTGTCCGCGTCGCCCGACGGCTTCGATACCAGGTAGGTCGGATGCTTCTCCACGAATGCCGCGGCGCGATCGTAGTCATCGAACGTGACCCCGGGGATCGTGTTCAACCCCGCCTTCTTCATCGCGTCCTGACCCAGCTTGCGATTCAATTCGAGATCCGCCGCGTCCGGCGAGGGACCGAACACCGGGTAGCCCATCTTGCGGTACGGCTCCACCAGGTCGGTATAGTGGGCGTTGTCGGCAAAGAAGATGAGATCCGCCCAGCCGAGCCACTTCTTGCGGAGCGCGTCGTAGTCATGCAGTTTCGGGACGATGCCGGTGCCGGCGAGACGGACGGATCCGTCCTTGCGCTTCTGGTCGAACCACATCACCTCATGGCCCGCCAACTGGCAGCGCATGAGCCAATCGAGCGCGTTGCTCGAGACGTCGAGACAGAGAATCTTCACTGCTGTTCGGCAGTCACCCCGACGCCGGTCGCGCCCAGCGGCGTACGGAGATCCATCGCGCGGTAGGGCGGACGTTGGTTCTGGAGCATGCCCCGCTCCGCCGCGGCGGGAATGCCCAAGCGTCCCGCGAGCTCGCCCGCAGCTGCGCCCATTGCCCCGATGTGGCCCGAGCCGATCGCGCCCGCGGTAAAGAGTCCGTCGAACACCGTGAGCCGCGGCGCCGCCTCGCCCGTCGGTTTCTGCGCCGCCTTGGTGAACGTCTTGGCGAAGTCCGCCGCGGTCTTGAACTCCCCGGTGAGGATGCCCTTGTACTTCGGGCGATCCGACAGCGAGGCAAGCTTCCGCAGGTTCACCTCGCCGGTCGCGTCGTTGACGATGTCCTCGAGCATGTAGATCTTGGCGAAGCGGGTGCGCGCGGCGCGGAAGTCACCGAGCGCCGTGGTGTTGCCTTTCGCTGCCAGCGCATCTTCGAACATGCCCTCGAGCGCGTTGGCGACCGCCATCCGGGCATCGCCCTCGTCGCCGCGACCGAGGCGGTAATCGTCCTTCGCCTGCTTGCGCAACTTCTGGATGTCCTTGAGCGTGCCCTGGGTCGACAGTCGCGCGGAGGGCAAGCGGGTCGGCATCGACGGCGGTGGGGCGAGCGAACCGTAGTGGTGGGGCAGGTCGGCTGACGCCTGTTCGATCGTGCGCGCGATCGACGGACCGGGTTGCTCCCCGATCGCCTTGTCGAGGGTGCGCTCGATCGGCATGCGCTCCTTCACCGGGGGCGTCGCCTGCGGTTCGGCCTTGCGCGCCCACTCGCGCAGGATGCGCTGCGCCGGGACCATCCCCTTGTTCGTCTCGGGGTTGCGCTCGATCATCGCGGTGACGTCATTCAGCGTCGACTTGATCGCATTGGTGAACTTCGGGGTGACCTGGATCTCGGGGCCGACCGCCTTGGTCATCGCGTCGTAGGACTTGCCCGCGTCCTCCTTGAGCGATTCGAAGGTCGCCTCATCGAGCGCGCGGCCTTCGGGAACACCGACCTCCTGCCCCAGCTTGCGCGTCGCGTTCTCGGCGTTCTTCCCCGAGAGGATTTTCTCGACCTTGGCTTTCCCGGCGAGGCCTGCCGCCGCGGCCTTCACCCCACTCTCGGGGGGTGTGATGTAGCCCGACCGCTGGGCGCGTTGGCGCACGTCGTCCTTCATCGCCTGCTCGCCCTTGGTGATATCGAGCGCGCCCTGCTTCCGCGCGACCACCTCTGGCGCGCCCTTCATCACCTTGGCGCCGAGTACCCCGGGCGCTTCTTCCAGTCCGGAGCGCACCAGTTGACCGGCGGCGGTGCGCAGCGGACCCGCCTTGGTCGGATCGCCCGTGACGACGTCGCCCGCCATTTCCGCGCCCTTGCCCCACAGTTTCGACAACCAGGCGAGCGGGTTATTCTCGGTCAGCATCTTGCCGCCAGCGCTGCGCGGTTCGTAGGTGAGGCCTTTGATGACGTCCTCGCGGAACTGCTCCGGGCCGATGGGGCGCGTGCTCCCCTTGATCGGGGCGCGTTCTCCTTGCCCAGTCAGCGCATCCCAGCCGGTGGCCGCAAGACCGGCGATGTCCCCGATCGGCTTCGCCACCATGCCGCTGCCCATCGATGCCGCCGTCTCGAGGATGGGGATCCCGAGTCCCTGCCCGAGGGGGTCTTCCGGCGGCGTTGCTTCAGGGGTCGCCCGCGGTTTCGGTTCCGCCTTGGGCGGCTTCGCTGCCGCCTTCGGCGCGCTGATCGTCTCCCATCCGGAATCGTCGGCCTTCGGCTTGCCGATCGTTTCCCATTCGCTCATTTCGGCTTCCTCTGCACCGTGCCGTCATCCAGAACTTGGTAGTCATACTTGTCGGGTTCGTACTTCTTTCCCGTCGCCTCGACCTTGGCCCGGACGCTGTCGTCCGACTTCCTGCCGCCGGCGCCAACCTTCAGTTTCTTCTTGAGATCCGCCTGCTGCGTTTCCATCGCCTTGATGCGCCGATCGCCGTCGTTGATCAGACGCGCGAGCACCCGCTTGGTCGCGTTGATCGGCATCTCGCCGTTGACGATCTCGGAAATCTCCTTGCGCGATTCGTCGGTCAACTGCCCCACCAGCCGCGGATTGTTGATCACGCGCGCGGCTTCGGTCTGGACGAAACGCATCTGCGCCAGGAACTCGGCCACATCAGGATTGTCCCCGGCGTTCTGCTTCAGCCAGTTGATCGACTTGTTGGCGTAGGCGACATTGGTCTTCGGCACCTTGTCCGCGAGCTCGCCCAGGATGCCGACGTTCTGGTGCAACATGTCCGAGTACGGCTTGAAGGTCGAGATGTCCTTGGTGATCTGGGTGTAGGCCGCGGTGTTCGCCTTGTAGTCGGCCAGGCCACCCGCGACCTCGCCCGATCCGGCGCCGCCTTCCTCATCGAGCGCCATCTGGTTGAGCATCGCGTTGCCGCGGGACATCCCGGCCTTGCTCCACCCACCAGGCAGCGGGCGACCGGCGCGGATCAGTTCCTCCGCCACCTTCATGCCGCCCGGGGTCAATTTCTCTCCCTCGCCACCGCCGCCAGCTGCAGCGGGTTGCTTCGACTTCGGCAGCGTCTCGAGCACCTTGAGCCGCTCGAGCACATGCTTGCGCGCTTCCGGCGAGAGATCCTTGTTGTCGAGCATGGCGATGAGCCGCTCTTCCTCGCCGCCACCCTTGCCGCGCTCCGCGATGATGCGCTGCCGCTCCGCGACCTCCGCCCTCGCCTTGGCCGTGTAGACCGCAGCCTCTTCCTTCAGGTGGTTCAAGGCTTCCTGCTCCTGCGCCTTGAGCATCGGGATCATCTTCTCAAGCGTGCGGACTTGCGTGACCGGATCGATCTTTTTCTTGTCCATCGCCGCGATCATGGACGTGATCGAATTGGTGATCGGCGGCGGAGAGGGTGGGGTTCCGGGCGGAGCGGCACCAGCGGCTGCGCCACCGCCGGGAGGGACTCCGCTACCACCCGGCCCCCCGCTGAACGGGCCACCGGGGCGTGGATACATGCCTGGTTGGGCAGGTGGCGCACCCCGGGGCATCGGTGGCGCTCCCGGCGCCGCGGGGGCGGGCGCACCCCCACCGCCGCCCATTGGTGCGGCTGGCGGGGCCATTCCGGGCGCCGGCGCTGGCGTTCCGGGGGATGGCGGCGCTTGCATCTGCGGCATCGGCGGTGGCATTCCCGCGGGTGCCATGGGCGGTTGCATGCCGGGGACCGGCGACATCCCGCCGAGCGCCCCCATCGGTGGAGCTCCAGCAGGAGGAGGTGGCACCTGCGGCTGCGAGGCGTCCCCCGGCATCGGGGGTTGAATGCCCTGCTGTTGCCCTGGTTGCGGAGGTTGCGGAATCGCCCCGTAGGCGGTCAGCGTCGCAACCGCATCCTTCACTTTCTGCTGCCGCGCGTCCTCGAGGTCGGCCAGGTACGCCCGGTCCTCCTCGATTCTCTCCTGCGTCAGGTCGATCTGCGACTGCTCAAACTTCCGCCGCATCGCGGAATCGAGCGCGCTGGTGTAACCACCTGTGAAGTCGGGCATGTCAGTAGGCCGGGAACGGACCGGAGTTCTGGCGCTGCATCGACGGGAACGGCCCGCTCGCCATCGGGGAGTAGTTCGATCCCTGAGTCCCGGTGAACGGGCTGTTTGATGGGTTGAGCGGGTAGGTGGACCCACCGCCGCCCCTCAATGCGCTCCCCATCCAGTTCCCCGGCTGCATCTCGTTGAACCAAGGCGAGCCGCCGGCGAACATCCGGTTGCCGCCGCCGCCCCCGCCCATTCCGCCGCCGGCCTGCCACTGGATCGGCCCGGAGAAGTTGCGCCCGCCGCCCACCGGGTTGACGTTGCCGCCGGGAGGACCGCCGCCTGCCCACGCGGGCAATGGCTGCGGGTTGTTGATCGCGCCTTGATTAAGCGCCGCCCAACCGGGTCCGCCAGCAACCGCGCCACCTCCGGGAAACGAATGGTTCGGCGCAAACCCGCTGCGCTGCCCGCCCATGTTGCCCATCAACTGCTGCAACAACTGCATGAACGGTCCGCCGCCGCCCTGCATCCACGGAGCGCCCCATCCCCCGCCGCCACTCTGCTGCCCGCCGCCCATCCCGCCAAGGATCGACTGCATCGGGTTCGACGGGTTGTAGTTCGGGATGTCGATCCCGCCGGGGATCACGTTCCCCTGCCAGTCCGTCTCCTGCCCGGATCGGTTGATCCGCAGGACGTCGTCGCTGATTGCATTCGGATCGTAGGCCATCGTGTCCTCCTACCCTGAAAGTCCGGGGAACGTCGCCCCCGCACCGGTATCTGCGCCGCCGCCGCCCCCGCCGCCAAGATTGACCCATCCGCCCGGCGGGTTGAAGTCCCAGCCTGGATTCACCCCATACCCGCCGCTGGGGTTGCCGCCGAAGAGGCCGGCGAGTTGACCCAACCCCGAGGTCAGGTTGTTGAGTCCGACCTGCCCCTGATTGAACGCCTGATTGGTCGCCCCCAGGCCTTGATTCATGTAGGGGATCATGCTCCCCATAAGGTTCGACCACGGCTGATAGATGCCGCCCATGGCCTGGTTGAACATCTGCCCCGCCTGCATCGGCCAGCCCGCCGCCATCTGCGAAAGCTGGAACGGCGTGATCCCGGCCTGCAGCAACATCTGAGGTGAAATCTGCCCCATTTGCATCGACGCCTGCAGCATCTGCCCCATGTCGCGGCCCTGCTGCCCCGCCTGGCCGTACAGACTCCCCATGCCCTGCGCGCCCATCAGTTGCCGCTGCAGCTGGTTCTGCTCCCAGTTCTGCATGAAGTTCGACTTGGCGTCGGCTTCCAGCCCCGCCGACTGCGGCGACATCGCGATCCCGCGGGCGGTGTCCCCGGCACGGGTCTGCTCCTGGACGTCGTGCAACAGGCGATTCCGCAAGGCGTTGTTCGGATCGAGCGCCGTCTGCCACAGTTGATTGCCCGCGCCCATCAGGTTCTGCTGCGCGCCCCCGAAGGTGCCCGCTTCCTGCCCCATCAGCCCCGAGTACATCTGCGCGAGGTTGGCGAGGTTCCCGTACTGCGCTCCCGCCTGCTGACCGGCCTGCGTCAGCCCGCCGGTCGGGATGCCTTCCATCTGCTGCAGCGACTGCAGGAAGAGCGGCAGCGTCTGCGCTTGTCCGCCCGACATCAGGCCGGACAGGTTCCGCATGATGTCCTGCCACTCCATGTCGGCTTCGTGGATCCCGGTCGGGATGTACGCCCCCGGACCCCCGGTGCCCCCGCCCCCGCCACCCCCGAAGAGGTGGGAGATGCTGCCCCCGGTCAGACTGTTGACGCCCGCCCCGATGCCGACGACTGATGCAGTGACTGCAAGGGTCATGGTTTGATCTCCAACAGTTCCGGCGAGTCGTAATCAGGGATGACGAGCAATGCTTCAATCTTCGCGAGATCACGCTCATTCGTCGGGTTTGCGTGAATGGTAGTCCAAAGCGTGTCCTTTAGCGCGAGGCCGATGCGCTTGCTCCGGGGCGGCGACTCCCAGGTGGTGGGGCCGACGAGATGCTTGGGGCCGTCCTCCGTCGCCACTTCGACTTCACCGTAGCAGATGATGTTGATGCAGGGATGCCGATGAATCTGCCCCACGAAGGCGACGCCCGCCGCAATGAAACACTCGCGCGCATACAACCCGTCGGTAAAGAAATGCCGCAGCGGCAGCGCGATATTCGGAAGCCGGGCCAATTCCTCTTCGTAGCGCAATATCTTCTTCCGCATCTCGAGGTTCACCGGCAGCGGCGCCGCCGCGGGCATGACAACTTCCTTATCGGGATCGACCAGGCAGATCCTGTCGGGTGCAAAATGCGGCACTACCGCCGGGGCATCCTCGATGAGCTCACCGAAGAAATCCGTCTCCACCGTCCTCGAAGCGGCCGTCAGGATCGCATCGCGAAGTTGCCGCGGTTTCACGACAACGGCAAGCCGAGGACGTTCCTCGCGTTGGCGAGCGCGTCACCGTAGCTGGCACAGTTCGCATCGACCAAGGCTTGCAGCGCGTCCTGCAAGTCCTGGCGCGTGGCGACCTTGGGTGCCGCCGCCGCGGGCGCGGTCTTCGGATGATCCACCGGAGCGTCGATCGGAGTGATCGGTTTCGTCGGTGGAACGATGTGTTTGTGTGGTGTGGTGGTCATGTCATTCCTTGTGTCGATTGAAGAGAGTTCGCATGATCCATGCGATGAACGATTTCTCAGGATCGCGGTGCCACAGGATGTAGACGATCATCCATGCGACTGTGACGACGGATAGGAGGACGGCGAACGCCGTGAAGAAGAAGTCCGCCCCCTCCATTCAAGTCAAGTTCCCCAATGCCGGATGATGAACTCGACCACCACGGTGCCGAGGATGCCGATCATGATTCCCCAGACCTGACCTATCAGCCATCGAAACACACCGCGCGCACCACCGTTGTCGTCAGCCATGATTTCTCCTTTACTCGAAAGGTTGGTGATGGAACCTAATAGTCGAGGATTGCGTTAGGTTTGCAAAGGCCAGCACCACAAGCGGGTCCGCCTCCGTTACCCGGAGGTTGCCCGGGGGTGCCGGGATTGTTGGAAGGGCAGCGACAGAATTGAATACGAAAGGGCTGGATTGCGACGACTCCCCCGCCGCATTACTTGCCGTCATCGCGAGTGTGATCTGGCCCGCCGCCTGCGCCGGGATCGTCACCAGACATGAGACATTCGTCCCCGGACCCGGAACGTAGGTGGGACTCGCTGGCGTGCAGACTGCAGCGTTAGACAGCGGGATCGTACTCGAAGCAACGACAGCGCCGGTTCCGATGTTGACCCCGGCCTTGTAGACCGTGCAGGACGTCGGCTGCGCGGTACCCGCCGAGTAGGCATCCGCCGAGATCTTGCACCCCGCGGTGCAGAGGCAGGACGGTTGCGCCGCCACCGCCGTGACTGTAAAGAGCAACGCAACAAACAACAGGTAGCGCATGAGCATCTCCTTGTGTAAAGCCGCCACGGGAACGGCCCGGAACGAATCGGGAAACGAACCGCCCCCGGGCGGGTACAACCCCTTACTTCTTCTTCGTCGCCGCGATCTTGATGCCAGCGACCGGCGTGATGACGATGCCCGTCACCGTCACTGCAGCGACCACCTCATACGTCGCGCTGTCGGTGAACTGCCCCGTGCTGTCGGTGACGTGAAACGAACCCTGCCCGAGTGCTGGCGGCGCACCGGCTTGCACGACGCCTGCCGTGCCGTCCGGATTGACTTGCGCTGCGCCGAGCGACGGGTCGCTGTCGTTGGTCAGCGTGCAGGTGATGCCTGCATTCGCCAGCGACGTCGTCGTGCCATCCGACAGCATTGCGAGTACAACGAAATTCGCTGACCCGCCTTGCGGGATATTGCCAAAATCAACCATTGCTATCTCCTCAGATGAGTGGGGTGTCCTGTCCCTATGGACGGGGTTACCCTACGCCGCATTCTTTTCCAGTAGTTGAATCCTTGCGGTCAATTCCTGAATAGCGCGGACCATGGGTGCGATCAATTCGTTGTAGCCGAGCAGGTAGGTGCCCTTCTCGTCGTTCTCCCGCATCAAGAGCGCGAGGTTCCCCTTGCCGTCCCCGATGGTGCGCTCCGTCAGTTGCGCATCCGGCGTGAGCATCAGCAACGCTTGCTGGACTTCCTGCGCGATGAACCCGTACCGCTTCACCGCCGGCGAGCTCGAGAGACGGTAGGACACCGGCTTCAGCTGCTTCATGAAATCGGCGCCGAGCGTGAGATCCTCGACGTCATGCTTGTCGCGGCGATCGGACAGCGTATTGATCGTCGTGACCTGGCAGCGCAGGAAGCCGATGCTCGAGTTCCCGAGCACGATGGTGTTGCTCGCGGTCAGGATCGCGGCGTTGCCGAGCGCCATCCCGTTCGTGTAGCCGTTGCCGTTCGATTGCGCCGAGTCGCCAAGGAAGGTGTTATGGTCGCCGGTTGTAATCGCCGTCCCCGCGAATCCGGCCTGGTAGCCGATGGCGACGTTGGAGTTGCCGGTCGCGTTCTGCAGCGCCGATACCCCGATGGCGATCTCGTTACTGCCGCCGCCGGTCTGCAGTGCGAAGGGGCCGATGGCAACCGAGTTGGACGTGGCCGCTGCGCCGAGCGCGCTGTTGCCGACGGCGACGTTGTTGAAGCCGTTGAACAGCGTCACCCCGGCCTGGTAGCCGACGAGCGTGCAGTTGCCGTTCGCATTGTTGAGCGCGGTCCCCGCATTGAACCCGACCGCCGTGGTGTTCGGTACGTTCGATCCGGTCGAGAGGGCACCCGAGCCGACCGCCGTCATGCCCGCTCCGCCCGGCGCCAATGCGTTCTGCGCGGCCTGGTAGCCCAGCGCCGTTACGTCATTCGCTCCGCCCGATGCCCCCGCCGCAGTTTGTCCGACCGCCGTTACACGGCTGACCGAACTGCCGATGAGCGTGCTGTTGCCGACGGCGACATTGCTGACGCCACTACCCACGTTCGGGCCGCTGCCCGAGCCGATGCAGACGTTCCCGCCGCCCGTAGTAACACCCTGTCCCGCGTTGTTGCCGATGGCAATGTTGCCCACCGAGTTCGCAGCGGGCAACGTGTTGGTGCCGATGGCGATACATTGCGCTGCCAGCGCAGCGGACGTTGCCATTGCCCCGTTGCCGATGGCAACGCAATTCGCGCCCCCGCCCGTGACGGCGTTCTGCATGGCCTGATACCCGATGGCAATCGCGGTCGCGCCCCCGGTGAAGTTCTGCATCGCCTGATAGCCGATAGCGAGGTTGGTGCCGCTGACAATCGCCGCTCCCGCACTGCTGCCGATGCAGATGTTCTGCGAACCGCTGCTGTCGTTCAGGAGCGCGTTGGCCCCGACGGCGATGCAGTCGGTTGCCGTGGTGAGCGTCAGCGCCGCGTTGTATCCGACCGCGACGTTGTTGGTGTTGATGAACGGCGCACCGTTGAAATGTTGCAACGCCTGCGCGCCGACTGCCGTGTTGCCGTTGCTTTGCGTCAACGCCGAGAGTGCCGTATTGCCGAACGCGCTGTTGAAGGTGCCGGAAGCGTTCGCCGCGAGCGCCCCGCTGCCATAGGCCGAATTGCTCAGACCGGGATCTTGGAAACCGCCGCCATAGAACGGGCCGGTCAGCGGCATGGCGTTGGCGTTGACCTGAGTCAAGATCCAGTTGTAGTTCGCCATCACCGGACCAGCGTCCGCGAGCGTGCCGTCCACGATGTTGTTCGGCAGCGGCCCGACGATCACGGGCAGCGCAAGGAACTGCTGGAAGAATGCGCGTCGATTCATGATGGCCCCTTTAGGTCGAGTACCAGCCGTTGCCTGCGATGACGGTGTTATTGTTGAAGTCAAGGTTTCCGAGAGCAATCACCGAACCCGGACTCAGCGCGATATAGCGCAAATTGAGCGTGGCCGCGCCGGGGTTGAGACTCATGAGGAATGTGCTCCCCGACGCCAGCGCAGTAGCCAGATTCCACGCTTGGCCGGGGATCGGAATGAACTGGTTCGGCGTGTTCGGATACCCCGCATTGATATTCTGCGGCAATCCGGTGACGAGCGCCGCGCCTGCAGACGATCCCTTGGCCGACAGTTGGAACATGAAGGCGATATAGACCATGTTGTTCAACTTCTGCCAAATGCCATTCTGCGAAGCGAAGGTCATGCCGACGCTCGCGCCGCCGAAGGTGAGTCCCGGCGTCCAAGTGCTCAATGCACCGGTCGATTGCACGCTCATCAGCATGTAGACGGTGCCGGTATCGCATACGTCGTACTCGCCCCCGGCGGTGATCTCGCCGCCAGTCAACGCCGATCCTGCTGGCGTCGTGACCGTCCGCACACCGAGTCCGCTGGTGTTGATCGTGACCGGACCCGAGTTGGTGTTCGCGGCGCGGAAGCGGAACGATTGCCCTTCCGCATACGCAAGGATCGGCGTCGAGGGTGCGAGCGTGATCGCATTGCCCGTGCCGCCGACTGCCGCCTGCGGGACGTAGACGACCTGGTTCGCTGCCGACGGAATGAGCGGCGGAACATTCGCGTTGACCTGATTGACGATCCAGTTGAAGTCATTCATCACCGGGACCGCGTCAACGAGATCGCCGTCGTGGATGATGTTCGGCAGCGGACCGATGATGGCCGCGAGCCGCAGGAAGTTGCGTAGGTTCATGGCGTCCTCAATTCGGTGTTTCTGCGATTAACTGCATAAAGGCGTGGGTTACGCTGGTCGCGTTGCTGTTGGCGATGCCGCAATGCGGCGCAAGGAATACCGAGTTCTGCGGCAAGTCCGACGAGATCACCCCGAAGTCGGAGAAATTGGCGTCAAGCCGCTGGATCGCCCAGTTGATCGTGGAGGCGTTCGGCAGACACCACAGATGGAACTCGAAGCACGCCGCCCGCACGCTCGTACTCGGGAAGTTCGCACCCAAATCCTTCGCTTGCGTTGCCGTGCCGACGTTATCGTTCGACATGACCCGCAGCGTCGTCTGCGTGTCGTCGCAACCGACGTAGACGCAATTGGTGTTGGCGGACGGATCGCCCGTGCCGAGCGCCGTCGTCTGATTGAACAGCCCGACCATTTGCCGCTTCGTGACCGAGGCGAATATGTCTATCGCCCAGCGGAACGAAACGTGGAAGCCGCCGAAGCCTGCTGCACTTCCAATCCCCATCCATTGCCGACCGATGCGGACGCCCGCCCATGTAGTCGAGGCGGTGAGACAGCGATCCCATGTGTCGTAATAAGTCCCTGCCGCGAGGGAGCCGGAACCGCCACCGCCCGTGCCGCCGCCTGCCGCTACACCGGAATAACCATCGACCAAGAGCGCGCCGCCGCCTGTGCCGGTCATGATGGCAAGCCGCGTGCCGATGGTGCCGAAGAATCCGGTGCGCCAGCCGGGAATGTTCGGCGCGACCGGCACGCCGCCCATGTTCCACACCATCTTTTTGTTGATGTTGTCCCATTGCAGAAATTGCCCTTCCTGAGTGCCAGCGCCGACGTACATCTACATGACTCCCCATTTCGACACGCCATCACTCTCAAGGTCCGCAGCCTGCAACGCCCCGAGCACCAGCGTCGTCGCGCCGTCAATCGTGTCCGCACCCGCGCGCGAGATCGTGAGGTTGTTCACCGAACTGTCGATGCGCTTGATCCGCAACCCGACCGAGAACCCCGCGCCGTCGCCGTTCGCCGCTGGCAACGTCAGCGTCCATGCCGCGCCCGTGGTGTCGGCAAAGATGATGCTGTCGTTGATCGTCGCGGCATACGTCGTGGTCTTGGTGACGACGTTCCGCGAGAACCCGTTGACCACCTGCGTCACGAACGATGTCGTGACCTGCACCCCCGGCGTACCGTTGATCGCTAACTGGATCGGCTGGATCGCGCCCGTGCCGAGGTTGACCGAGTTCAGGATGTGGCCGGTGGTGCGCGCCTGAATGGCGAGCCGCGAGTGATTCGAGAAGTCGCTCGCGTTGTAGAGTTGTATCCCCGCAGCGGTCCCCGCGCCGTTCGGGATGATGTTGTAGATCGAATTGCCGTTGAGCGTCGTGCTCTGGAACGTGAGCCGGTTCGCGAGCGTCGCGTTGCTCATGTCCCCCATGATCTTGCTGCCCTGCTGCAAGGTCAGGATCGAGGTGAACCCGAACGTCCACGAAGCGTTCGCGCCGATGGTGACGGTCGAACCCGACTGGACCGTCCAATTCATATTGATGTCGGTCGTCCATGTGAGGTTTTGACCCCAGGTCACAAACGAGGTGTTGCCGGTCTGCAGCGTCGAAGTGTCGTTTTGAACGATGCTGCTGCCGACCCCCTGCTGGATAACGCCGACGCCCGCCATCAGGATCGAGGTGCCGGTGTCCGTCTGGACCGCCTGCAGCCCCGAGTTCCAGAGCAGGTGCGAACTGCCACCGAACACGCCCGCGTTGTCGAACTGGATCGAGTTCGCGGGTGGAGACGGAATTCCGCCACCACCACCGCCCCCCGGGATGTTGACCGTGGCAATCGCCCCCGCCCCGGTCGCCGTCTGACCCGCACCCGTGAAGTTGATGGTGTTGATCCCGGCAATGGTGCCGACTGCGACCCCGCTTTCCTGCACCGTGATGCCCTGGATGCCAACGCCGGGACCGATGCCTACCCCTGCGCCCGGGCCGGTGCCGAACCCCGTGGTCCCCGCGATGCTCGATACCGTGATCGAGGTGGGGACCATGTAGCCCGTCTGCTGGTAGCGCGCGTAAAACGTGCCCACCCCGACGAACTCGGACGCCGTCACGCTCACCTGCAACTGCATCTTCTCGAAGACGAGCGGCGCCGCCCAGGACACTGCGTAGGGCGACGGGATCTGCTGCCCGGATAGCCAGATCGCTCCCGAGCCGAAATGCGCGGCATCGCCCCACAATTCGCCACCACCCCAGACGATGGAGTGTGCCCACAGAGTGCCGTCCCCCCAGATGAACGCGCCCCAGTCCGCGCCCCCGGACGACACCCCCATCACCACCTGCCCCATCACGACGCCCTGCTCGTTCTGCGCCTGCACCGTGTAGAACGACAGCCCAAGGGACGCCTCGAGCTCCAGCTGCGATTCCGCGACCTGCTTGGTCAACATGTCCCCGGTCTTCGGGAACGTGCTCGAGAGCATCAGGCAGGTGTATGCGCTGTCGAGATCGGTGAAGACCGAAGACGACGTCTGTTCGTCCTGACTGTAGATCAGGACGCCGGGATTGTTGACCGACGACAGGATGAAGTCGCGCCCGAAGGGCGACGCGCAGTCATAGCCGAAGGTATGCGGTCCGGTCCAGCGCCGCCGCAATTCATCGAACCAGTAATCATTCTGGGTCTGCACGCCCTTGATGACCGTCGGCCCGGAGATCCGATAGGTCGAAGATCCGTAAGCCGCCGCCCAGCGCGTAGGCGTCTGCGCGTTCTGGAACGGAACCTTGATGTCGGGGTTGCTCTGCTGCGCGCTGTTGGTCAGCGCCCGCAAGCTGCCGAGGGCGTCGATGAAGTACGGACCCCCCGCCGCCATGAAGTACAGCCCGGAGGTCGCCAGCGCGACCGAGCGCGGCATTGCCGTTCCGACGGTGAGCGAGACGTAGTTGAGCGCGAGGTTGCTCAAGACCGAATCGCCCGTCACCTGCCAGACCTGGGAGGTCTGCTTGAAGACGTACAACGCCTGCACGACGCCGCTCGAGGTGGTCTGCACCGGCAGACCCGCGAGCGCGTTGACGATCGTCTGGTCCCCGACCACCAAGGCCTGGTTCGCGTTGGTGCGCGTCGGCGGGTTGGTGAGGATGTCGGTGAACTGCAGTTGATTCGCAACCGCGAAGTACGCGCGATTGTTGAAGTTCGCGACGGCATTCGGAACTGCGGTGAGTCCGTTCGTGGCCGTGTCGCCCGCGTGCCAGACCGGAGCCGTCGGCGTGGTGACGTCGAACCAGCCGAACTTGTTGACGGTGGACGCGAACCCCGGGTGCGTGACGATCACCATCGTCCCGACGCTCGCCATCGTCGGCGGAATCCAGTCGCCCGTGGTGTTGGGCGAGGCCGGGCACCCCGCGCCGGTCACCCCGGTCAGCGGGACGAAGGTGCCGGTCACCAGGTTGAAGACGAACGGTTCGTCCTTCCCGGAGAAGCGCCCGGTCGAGATCATCCCGTAGCACAGAGTCCCGATGACAATTTGCACCGAGACGAACCCGGGGGTGGTGAAGCCTGCGGTGTTGAAGATCGCCTTCCGGGTCACACCCGGGCGGGCGATGATGATCTCGGGATTCGACTGGTCGAAGATGAAGTTCTGCAGTAGCTGGCAGCTACCGGGGAACTCATTGGTCGAATCGTAGGCGTCCGTCAACCCTTCTGGGGTGAAACGCATCGGATGGCTTTTGTTGATAGCCATGATGCGCGCCTACATCGGTGATGCTTTGGTCGGCTTCAGGTTCCTGATGAACTTGAACTTCCGGGGATCGAGTTTGATGTCATGGATCGCGGACTGCTCGTCGCCGTCCATGATGAGATACGGGCGCAGCAACTTGTCGGCATTCGCGAAGTACGAGTCGCGCCGGTCGTCGCCGGTCACGCCCATCAGGCGTGCCGCAGTCGCGACAATGAGATAGTCGGTGAAGGGGAACCATGGCGTGATGTTCGACGTTTCGGGCGTCGTCAGATCCGGCTGGTTCACCATGTAGCGGTGGGTGAGGACTAATGCGCCAGAAGTTTGCGGGTAGATGAACATCTGTCCCGCGCTGGTCTTGTTCCCGATCCCGGTGAACAGACCGGGCGTGGTGTTCGCGGGTAGCGTCGGACTGTTATCCCATATTTGCGCTTGCGTCGATAGGTCGGTCGCAAACTCATACGGGTAATTGGAAACGGACGGCGATTTGAACTCGGCATCGAACTGCTCCATCGTGACCGGAGTCAGGAATTGCGTCATCGACGACGAGGTCGCGCCCCCGGCGACCGGCAGCGGGTAGAACAGATCGTAGGTGCGAAGGTAATCCGCTTCCAGCTTGAAGGGGCCGTAGCCCCCGGGGATTACCGTGATGAACTGCGTAACCTGATTCATCTTCAGGTTACGGTTGATCTTCAGATCTTCAAGGACGACGTTCAGGTACTGACCGGCGATGTTCACCATGCCGGTGCCGCCCTTGGCTTCCCATGAGGCGAGTTGGACGATTTGTTTCGCTTGCATCTCTCATCACGTCATTGCGAGCGTCTTTTCGGCTGCCTGGATCGCTGCGTCGAGCGACTCGATCCTTTGTTTCGCGGCGTGGACGTTCGGCTCGAGGTTGTTCAGCATCAACTGCTCCTGCGAACTCAGTTTCTTCCCGCCGTTGCGCTTGTTGATAAGTCCTTCCGCCGCGTTCTGCTGCGCGTCGATGTTGATCTTCTCGTAGGTGATCTGCGCCCGCTTGTTGACGACGTCGGCGCGGATGAACTGGCGGTCCAGCGTGTCCTGCAACCAGTCGATGCGCGCGTTCAGCCGCTTGCTGTCGTCCTTGTCGTAGATGTACCCCGTGACCCGGATGCCTCTCTTGTCGGAGAGGTTCAGGGTGATCTCGAAGTTGCCTACAATGCGTTCGCTGACGTCTGCCGGTCCCTGCGGCGTTTCGATCATCCCGTCATCCTCATCGAGATCGTGTTCTGCGGGTTCACGTCCTTGTTTGCCTTGCGATAGAAGTTCTCGTCGGAGCCGTGGATCTCGCGGTCATGCGCCCACATCCGGAACACCATGTCCTTCACGGTGCGCAGCGTGTCGATGTCGAGTTCCACCGTTGCGCCGTGGTAAAGCGGCATGCCGTTGATCTTCATGTCCGAGCCGCCGCACGGGGGCATGTTGATCTTGTAGAAGAAGGTCGGCAGTTCCACCGTCTTGAATTCGGGGCGTAGGATCTCGCGCCCGTCCTCCTTGTAGCCTGCGATCTTGTACTTCGCGAGGCGCCGCACCTTGACCAGCTTGCCGGTCGCCACTTCGCGATTCGAGTCCGCACCGAGGCTGTTGATCCCCTGCAGGGATGCGAGCAGGGCAAGTTCCTCGTCGCTGCGCTGCGCGGTCGCCGCCGCCAGCTTTTCCGTCAGATCCGCGATCTGCTTCTTGAGCGATGCGGTGTCTTCCGGTCCGACACCCTCAATCGAGGCGATCTCCGCGTGGGATTCCTTTCGCTTCAGAGCACGCTCGCGTGCCGCCGCCTTCTGTTCCGCTGTCCACTTGCGTGCCATCGTCTTGCTCCGAAGAAAATAGGGGGCGGGACCGAGAGGGATCGCAACCCCGCCCCCAGACAGGATGGATTAGCTGATGTCCGCCATCGTCCCGGCTGAGTAGCCCGGAGCAAACGCCGACGAACTTTCCACCCGCGCCATGAACGCCTGGTTGAGGATGATCGAGCCGTAGAAGATCTTCCACGACACCACCCTCGTCTGATTCAGCCGATCGCTCTTGTCGGCGCCTGTCAGGTAGAAGAACTCGGGGTTCTCGAGGATCACCTGCCCGTAGCTATGGTTGCCGATGAAGATCGTCGGGAACACGTTGACGCCGGTTGCGGGTGCAGCTGGCGGGGTTTGCGATACCCCGATGCCGGTGAGCACCACCGTCGAGCCGGACGCGAGTTGCGTTGCCATGCCGGCGAGCGGACCCGTGGTCGGCCCCGACGTCGTCGTCGCGAGGTTGACGGGCGAGGCCGTCGTTCCGATGTAGACGTTGAAGACGTAGCCGGGCAGCGTCGGGAGGGTGACCGTGATCGAACCTGTCGGGCCGGTGACGCTGATGTTGCCGCTGACTTGGAATACCTTCTGCTCGACGGAGGTCAGGATCGGGGACGCCGTGACCTGGATGTTGTAGGTCGCGGAGGTCGCGAGCGATCCGCCTGTGGTCGAGGCCGCACCCGTCACCAGCGCGACGCCGGTCCAGTACGGCATCATGTTCGTCTCGACAAACCGGACGCCGCCGAACGGGCCGAGCTCGTTGTTGTAGAGGCGATTGATATCGCTGTACGCCCAGGCGGTGTTGACCTGCGCGTTCTCGCGCATGTCCTGCGCGACCAGCGGATGAATCAGCGCAACGTAGTGCTGCATGATCGCCGGAGACTTCGAGGGGTCGCGGTACGCGCCCGCCTCGATCATCATGTCTTCGCGCTCGTCGCCGTTGAAACGCGGCGCTCCGTAGGTCAGGAGCGAGCCGACGATCTTGTTCGATTCGTGCGGACTCATCACGTCCGTCGCGACGATGGCAGCGCGGTTCGCGCGCCCGTTCGCGAAGTTGACCTGATTCGCGGATACCAGCGTGTTGAGCGTGTTGCGCTCGATTGTCTCTGGCATCTGCAGCGAGACAAGCTGGATCGCCTGCTGGAAGATCGGATGCTTGATCGTCAGGTTCGCGACGTCGGTGACGATCACGCTGTCGCCCCATTGCTGCGCGGTCGCGACCACCTGCACCAGTTGCACCGGCTCGCCCGGTGGGGCCACGCCTTCCTGCAACTGCGCGAACGGCAGCGGGAGCCGCTCGAAGCGCGTTGCCGTGTAGTTCACGCCCCGGTTGGTATCGAGGTGCAGAGGCTTGCCGAACTGGTAGGCGACGAGTTGCCGACGCGCGAGCGGCTCTACTTCCTCTTGGATGTAGTTCTCGACGTCCGCTTGAAACCCGGGCGAGGTTGACGCATTGACCACGCCGAGCGTCAAGAAGGCGGCGATCTTCCAAAGGAACCTGTTCATCGTGTGCTCCGCGTGATTAGATGGGACGCCCTTCAAGCCTTTCGATGCGTTTCTGGTGCTCTGTCTTGGCCCCGCTGTTCGCCCGCACATCGGAGCGCACGCCGGGACTCGCGCCACGGGCAACCCGCGTCGTTGGTTGCTCAATTGGCTTCGGTTTCGTGCTCTTCTTCACCTTGCCGCTCATGATGTCGTCACCGATCAACAGCCGCAGGACGGCGAGACGGGGGGCGTTCTGGCCGCGGCGATGCATCTCGGCCATCGCCTGCTCGACGCGCTCCGCATAGGCCTTGTAGACCTTCGGCTTCGAGAGCTCGAGGCGATCGAACGCGGCCTTGTCGGCAAGGTCGACCGAAGCGGCGAGCGCATTCTGACTCTCGCGCCGTCCGGCCCGGATGTTGCGGTTGGAATCGATCTGCCACTTGCGCCAGGCGTACTGCTCTTGCGTCGACTCGCCGCGGCGCACCTGGTCCCCGAGTTGCTGGAGCTCGCGCTCTTCCGACTCGTAGTCGGCATCGCCGCGGGGGACAGGCAGCGAACGGAGTTGCTGCTCCACCGATTCGCGGCGCTGGCGTTCGCTGTCGCGTTCGCGCTCCGCCGTTTCGGCGCGTCGGCGCGCCTCGCTGACAGCGGCGTTGTCCTCGTTCCCTGCCGGGGGAGGAGTCCCGCCGCCGTCTTCCGCGAGGTCAAGGAGATCGTCAAAAGAGTCGTCGCCGGTCGAACCCGAATCATCGATGCCCGTGGGTTCGGGCGGCGGTGCGTTCGGATCTTCCTCGCCCGGTCCCACTGCAAGCAGAAAGAAGCGCAGGAGTCGGTTCATAGCCCCATGGACCCGATGTTGTTAATCTGGATCGTGTTGTTGCCCGTCACCGTCAGCAGGAACAGCCGCCGGGTGTTGGTCGCGACCGTCATCGTGCCGACGAGCGTGGTGCTCGCGTCCCCCGCCGTCAACGTCCCGATCTGCCCGATGTTGTCGTTCATGATCGAGATCGGTTCCGCGTAGCTGCCATCGGTCGGCACCGCGTTACCGGCACCGATGAAGGACAGGATCGAGGCGGTCGAGGGCAGCGTGATGGTGAAGCCGCCGGAAGCGCCCGACGTGAGCCGCGTCACTCCGATGGTCGCCTGCAAAGGGGTGAGGTTGATGTTGGTGCCCGAGGTCGCAATGCCGAACCCCGCGGGCAACGCTTCCGAGTAGTTGTTGACGTTGCTGATGAGGCCGGGGAGTCCGAACGCCGCGCTCTTGTCCGGCGTCATCCCCGCTGGCATCGGGAAGATCACCGGGAACTTGAGGAAGCGGCGCGGAAGGATCAGCTTCATGCGCGTCTCCTTACACTACCGCAGCGTGCGATTCGACCGCCGTGATGGTCAGGAGCGGCGAGAAGATGCCCGTTGCGCCGACGAGGCCAGAGGTGTAGCCCGCCTGGTATTGCGAGACGGGAACCACTGCCGTGCCGGGAATCGTCGCGGCGGTCGCGGTCCATGCCGTGCCCGTGGTCGGGGCGACGATCTGGAACGACGTGGCGGAGGTCACCTTCGAGATCGGATACCAGCCCGACGGCAGCGTGCCCGCCGTCACGTTGATGAAGATGACGTTGCCGACAACCGGCGTGATCGCGTTGGTGCCGAGCGTCACCGTGTACTGGTTGGTGGAACCCACCTGCGCGAGCGAGGAGAAGGTGGTGCCCGAGGTGACCGCGGTGCCCGTCGTCGTCGCCAGCTGCGTGATCTGCCACTGGTAGATCCGCACGTTGCCCGCCGCGATGGACGTCGTGCCCGACAGCGTGACCGTGGTGTCGGTCAGCGTCGGCGTCGCGACCGTGCCCG
>Ga0306925_10000150_pt1 | contig 40763 bp, 39 predicted proteins | sample flu12Cox44000176_FD_203755 | JGI IMG/M metagenome (GOLD analysis project Ga0306925, IMG submission 203755) | Lab enrichment of tropical soil microbial communities from Luquillo Experimental Forest, Puerto Rico - flux8day.12C.oxic.44.000.176 (v2)... | ecosystem: Environmental > Terrestrial >... | reverse complement strand
TGCGCGCTCGCGGGCGTCGACTGGCAGGGCGAATCGCACACGATCACCTTGTCGAGCCGCTCGGGGTGCTTCTGCGCCAGCCCGAGCGCGGTCGCGCCGCCCATGGAGAGCCCGGCAAAATGCGCCTCGGGGATTGCAAGCACGTCCATCAGCGCCAGCGCATCCGCCATCAGCAGCTCGAAGCTGTAGCGCCCCACCGGCGCCTCGGTCGCCCCGTGCCCGCGCTGGTCGTAGCGCAGCACGCGAAAATCGCGCTTGAACTTGTGCGCCTGGTCGTCCCAGGCGGAGAGATTGGTGGCGAGCGAGTTGCTCCATACCAGCCACGGTCTGGGGTTCAACGGGTCCCCGAGCGGGGCATCGATCTCGTAGTTGATGGTGATGCCGTTCGCCTTGAGCTCCATTGTCTCCTCCTCAGCCCGCGGCCGCGGCCGTATTGCGCGTGCCGCCGAGAAAATCTTCCAGGAGTGCAAGCAGCGCATCGGGTGCCTGTGCCGGCATCATGTGCACCGCATCAATCAGCTCGAAGCGCGCACCGGGAATGGTGCGCGCGAACTGCTCGCTTGCCGTGCTCGGGCGCACCTGGTCGAAGCGGCCGGCGACCACCATGGCCGGTACCCTGACGTCCTTGCCGAGATGGGCCAGGTTGGGCCGCGCGATTGCGCGGTTCATGGCGGCAAACGAGACCGGGTCCTGTGCGAGATAGCGGCCGCGATAGGCGGTGTAGCGCGCCCCATTGCCGTGCTGCGGCGGCCACGACTTGTCGAGGGTGACGGGAATGGCGGCCCGCATGCCCTCGCGTTCGGCGAGCGCGGCGCGCTCGTCGAGCGCGGCGGTGCGGCTCGGATCGGCCCCGGTGAACGGGTTGCAGAAGGTGAAGCTTGCGATCTCTTGGGGATGCCGCGTCATGTGCAGCAAGGCCTGCATGGTGGCGGCGGCAACGGTGACGAAGTGACGCCGAGCGGGCAGGCCTGTTGCCTGCAGCACGGCCTCAAGGTCTTCGACGAGCAGCTCTGTCGTGATCGGCGAGCGGGGCTTTTCCGTGAGACCGCCGCCACGCTGGTCGTAGCGCAGCACGCGAAAACGCTTCGTGAGCGCGGGAAATATGCCATCCCAGCTCTCGAGCGTGCCACCCATCTCATGCATCAGGACGACCGACGGCCCCGCTCCGGCCAGCTCGTAATGGATGCTGATGCCGTTTGCTTCCAACCAGGGCACGGTTCTGCCTCCTTAGCCGAGCGGCATGGGGATCGCATAGAGACACGGTGATTGGTGAAATTCAACAGTCGCCCGGTTCCCCTCGCTGTCATCGACTGCGTAAGTTGACCGCGACCGAGAAGGACAACACGCATGACTTCGCCGCGCCGCATCGACGTTCACTTTCACCACATTCCGCCGTTCTACCGCGAGGCGGTCTATGCCGCCGGCCGCGGCCCCGCCATTGGCCGCTATCCGGAATGGACGCCGAAGCTCGCGCTCGATCTGATGGATGCGCACGGCATCGAGGTTGCGCTCACCTCGCTGGCGCAGCCGGGCGTCGGCTTCGGCACGCCGGCAGCCGGCGAGACGCTCGCGCGCCGCTGCAACGAATACGCGGCCGAGCTCATGGCGCGCTGGCCCGCGCGCTTCGGCGCCTTCGCCACCCTGCCGATGGGAAGCGTGGACGGCGCCCGCGCAGAGATCGCCCATGCGCTCGATGAGCTTCGCTTCGACGGCGTGTCGCTGTTTGCGAGCTATGGCGAGAAGTTTCTGGGCGACAGCGCGTTCGACCCGGTATTCGAATTGCTCGATGCGCGCGGCGCCGTCGTGTTTCTTCATCCCGGCCTGCATCCTTCGAGCGCGAGCCTCGCGTTGCGGTGGCCCGCCTTCATGATGGAGTACCTGTTCGACACCACCCGCGCGGTGGTCAACCTTGTGTTCTCCGGCACGATCGATCGCTTTCCGCGCATCCGGTTCATCCTGCCCCATGCCGGGGGGCTGGTGCCCTATTTCGCCTGGCGGCTTTCGGTATCGCCGATGATCGATGCGCGGCTGCCGCAGCTTGCGCGCGAAGCGGTGTTCGCGGCGCTTGCGCATTTCTGGTACGACAACGCGCTCTCGCCCGGCGCACAGACCTTCGGCGCGCTCGATCACGTGGCGCGGGCTGACCGCATCGTGTTCGGCACCGACTTTCCCTTCGCAAATCCGCGCGTGGTGGCGCAGGCGGTCGCCACCTACGAGGCGGGATTCCTGCCGCCGGAGCGGCGCACGGCCATCGATCGCGCCAATGTGCTCGCGCTGTTCCCGAAATACGCGGGGTAGCGGAGCGAGGCCTGATGGGTCAAAGCGGGTATGCGCGTCCAGGCCTCGACTCTCTGATAATCAGCCGGTAGCAGCGAGATATTCCGCTACCATTTCTGCGTAATCCGCAAACGTAAGCTCATCAGGTTCCAAACCGCGCGCCTCACAGATTTTGGTCATCTTTCGGCGAAATGACTCGAATTCCCTTGCTATCTTGCGACCGCCGGGAATTTTCGGGTCACGGCTTTGATATCTCAGCCAACTTGCCAGCTCCTGGATTAACGTTTTGAGCTTTCCCTGATGCGCATGGATGTCCTGGCCGGAAATATCGGAAATGTATTTCTGAAATCGGTACTTGTATTTATCGAGCACCATGCATCGCTTTGACCTCTGCGACCCCGCTCCAAATCGTTTGGCGCCAAGGAAAATTCCAAGTTCCAAGGGCATGTTGAAACGCGGCAGCCGCGAATGCGCGTCGAGGTCTGTCCTTGAAATGTCGTGTATCCCATACCGACATTCACGTATAATCGCGCATATCTTCTCGAATCGATTTACGGAGCTGTCGTCCGTTTCGAGCGCACAACGTGCGCGAAACCCTGAACGAATGATCACAAAGGCGATTGCCCGGAAGAAGGTTTGATATTCCTGATCAAATGGACAATTAACGAAGGCGTCTCGAGCCGACGTGGCCATCAGCTCATTCCGAGGAGGAATTCTCAACCTCGATAATCGCCTCACGAATTTGCTTCGATGTGAAGCGCCTTGGCTTCATCTTCGGACGCAAAATGGAAATCCCCTCACGGGTCGTTCCAATGATGTCGTACCCTGGGGTAGACTTGCTGGAGCGCTTCCTCGCCACCGCGGCGTTACTACGGGATTTTGCAAGCTTTCTGTTCATGACCCTCATATTAGGCAAACCATGCGACACTTCAAGGAAAAGCTGTTGATGTCCGTCGCTCTCGAGGCGGATTTTTGCGTTCCGAACGTTGCCTGCGTTTTCCGAGCTCAGGCCGGAATCTTCTTGCGCGGCCTGCTGTCGAGACCGAACACCCGCGCGGCATTGCCGCCGAGGATGTTGCGGCGCGCGGTCTCGTTCAGGAACGGCAGGTCATAGATGACGCTGGGCAGATCGAAGTCCCAGTGCGGATAGTCCGATGACCACAGAAGCTGCGTCTCGGCATTGATCATCTTGAACGTCGCCTCCAGGATCGAGCGGTCGCGCGGCTTTTCCATCGGCTGCGAGGAATAATACATCTCGCGCATGTATTCGCTCGGCCTGCGCTTGAGCGAGGGGCAGTCCGACGTGCGCATCATGTAGGAATGGTCGAGCCGCTGCATCAGGCAATAGGCCCAGGTCAGCCCGCTCTCGATCCACATCACCTTGAGCCTGGGAAAACGCTCGGGCAGGCCGTTGATCACCCAGTTGGTCATGTGGACCATGTTGAACCACATGAAGCCCAGCGCGTGCACCGAGATGAAGCGGTTGGTCAGCGACTTGCCAGTTGTAGGCGGCATGGAACGCGATCGGCTTGCCCATCTCCTCGAGCAGCGCATAGGTCTTGACATAGGCGTTGTCGTGCACGGGCTTGTAGCGCGGCGAGGTCACCATGAATCCCACCACGCCTTTGCGGTCGCCGAAATCCGCAACCGTGCGGTAGGCCGCCTCCGGGTCATTGAACGGAAGATAGAGCATGGAGACGATGCGCGGCTCCGCCGCAAGGATACGTTCGCAAAGCCAGCGATTGTAGGCGCGGCACATCGCCACCTCGACCTCGACCTGGGGATGCAGGCCAAGAAACAGCATCGGCGTCGGGAACAGGCAGCAATAGTCGACGCCGATTGCGTCCATCCATTCCAGCGTCATGCCGACGTCCCGGTGCTTGCCGCCGGCGAGCTTGTCGTGGCGGCGGACGTCGTGCTTGCGCAATTCATGGCGCGTGATCCGCCCGCCGATGTCCTGGTATCCGATCTGGCCGCCGAGCATGGAGGCGCGGCCGCCGCGCTTGGCCGATTCCACCGCCTGGCGCCGGATCACCGGACTCTCGATGAACTCGAACACCTCCTTGTAGGACTCGCTCTCATAGTGATGCGCGTCCACATCCACGATGAGGAAATCCTGATAGTTTCGCTCGCGCGCCTGCTGCGCGGCATGCGCCAGGTGCGCCGCCGTGGTGTAGTCGTCGCCGGCGAGCTTGCGGACTTCGCTGCGCAGCATGTCCATGGAGGCTGTCTCCCTGATTGCGGCCCTCAGACGATGACGAAAACGTCCTCGCCGCGCCGGATGACCTCGAATTTTTTCAATCTGAGCCGGCGGTCGCCGACGCATTCGCCGGTCTTGAGATCGTACTCATAGCCGTGCCAGGGGCAGACGAAATGAATCTCGTCGGAGAAAGTCTGTCCCTGATAGGTGCGATCGGGAGCAATCACATCGACCACCCGATTGATCATCAGGCCTTCGCAGGCGGGGCCGCCGGAGTGCACGCAGGTATTGCTGTAGCCGAAATAGGCGCCATCCTTATAGAACACGCCGATTTCCGCGGTCCCGGCAAGCACAATCCGGCGATCGCCGTCCGCCAGCTCGGACGCCTTGGCGACGAAGCATTCAGCCATGGGTTGCTCCTTGCGCCGCAGCATAGCACGGCAGACGCAATCCCGAAGGGGCAGCAAGCCGATTCCCGCACCCGACGGTTCTCGAAAGCCCGCAAGCCGGCGCGCGGTCGGCCGCCAGCTTGAACGCTTGTTCATCTTTGCCATCTGTTTTTTTTCGAATCGATCGATCGTACCGGAGACATTTTCTTGGTCGCGATTGCCCGGCTTGCTAATGTCAAGCATGCGCCGTTGCTCCCCCTTCTCAATTCGTCCGGCTCCTCGTTGCGCGCTGCTCGTGATCCTGTGCGCGCTGCTCGCCTTTTCCGGCGCGCGCGCACAGACCCCGGACGAGGAGCCCCTTGCCGAGCCGGTCAAGCGGGAGATTCTCGCGATCTACGACAGCCGCGAGGAAGCGCGGCCGGATCAGACCCGCATCCACCGGTTCGCCGAGATGCCGCTCAATCACCTCGGCTTCGTGCTCAGCTACTGGGATGTCAACGCGCCCCTGCCGAGCGCCGAGCGCGCCGCCAATATTCGCGGCGTCCTCACCTGGTTTCGGCGCGCGCCGCCGACGAGCTTCTATCTCTGGGGCATCGACCGGCTCACGGAGGGGGCACGCATGGTCGTGCTTGGCGAAGGCGGGCTGCCTTCCGGCAACAGCCCGCTCGCCGATGCCAACCGCATGTTCCGCGAGATCGGATTTGGCCTGAGCGGCACCGTCGTCGATATCACATACGCCGCGCGCATCCTCTACCGCGACGCGTTGATCGGGTTCGAGCGCCCGCTCGATCCGGTGCTGCCGGCCTTTCCCATCGTCGGCACGCTTGGCCCCGAGGTAACCTCGCACCTCGTGCTCGAGCACCGTGAGGGCGATCTGGTGCTCGCCTCGAGCGTGGTGCTGACCAGCAATCACGGCGGCTATGCCGCCAACGGATATCTCATCTACGAGGAGCCCGGCAGCGGACGCAGCAAATGGATCATCGATCCGTTCGCGTTCTTCCAGAAGTCGTTCGGTGGCGTGCGCATGCCGGTCCCCGACGTCACGACGCTGTCGGGCCGGCGCATCTGGTTCAGCCATATCGACGGCGACGGCTGGAACAATGTCAGCTACATCGAGGACTATCGCGACAAGCCGACGGTTGCCGCCGCCGTCGTCCTGCACGAGCTGATCGCTCCCTATCCCGATCTGCCGGTCGCGGCCGGCGTGATCGGCGCCGACGTGGACGAGCGTTACGGAGCGCCCGAAGCGGGCCGCGCGGCCGCGCGCGAGCTGTTTGCGCTGCCGCAGGTCGAGGTGGCCTCGCACACCTACTCGCATCCTTACCAGTGGAGCTTCTTCGAAAATTACGATCGCAAGCTGGAAGAGCGCCTGCTCGCTCCCGAGGAATCGGAATGGACGGCGGCGCTCGGGGAGCGCGTGCGCCGGGTCGCGCGGCGGCTGTTTCCCGGCCTGATGCGCAAGAGCGTCGAGAATGAGACCAAGATCGGCGAGGAGGATCCGCCGCGCGCGTTCAGCGATTTCCCGTTCGATCTCGGGCAGGAAACCCGCGGCGCCATCGCGGCGGCCGAGGATCTCGCGCCGGAGGGCAAGCATGCCACGCTCTATCTCTGGAGCGGCGGCGCCGAGCCGTTCGAGCAGGCCATTGCGAGCACGCGCCGCCTCGGAGTGCGCAATCTCAACGGCGGCGATTCCCGCTTCGATGTCGATTTTCCCTCCATCAGCTATCTCTCGCCGATCGCGCGGCTCGCCGGAGCCGAGCGGCAGATCTATGCCGGCAATGCCAACGACTACCTCTACATGACCGACGCAAGCAGCCGCGAGCACGGCTTTCTCAATCTCGATGAGACCATCCGGCGGACGGAAAGCCCGCGCCGCCTCAAGCCGGTCAACGTCTACTACCACATGTATGCCGGCGAACGCCCGGCCCAGCTTGCCGCCGTGCGTCATCACCTCGACGCAGCGCGGCAATCGACGTCAATCACTCCGATTGCGGCCTCGCACTACGCCGCCATCGCGGACGGCTTCTTCTCAACCGAGATCACGGCGCTGGGGGACGAGCGCTGGCTCATCCAGCATCGCGGCGCTCTGCAAACCCTGCGCTTCGATGATGCCGCCGGGCTTGCGGTCGATTTCTCCCGTAGCGTCGGGGTCATCGGCCAGCGCCGGCACGGTGCCTCGCTCTATGTGGCGCTCGATGAGGCAAACGACGACGTGATTGTCGCGCTGCGCGGCGAGGCGCGCGAGATCGCGCAGGCGCCGACACCCTATCTGATCGACGGACGCTGGACGTTCCGGGACATCCGCCGTCGCCCATGCGGCTTTACCGTCATGGCCAAGGGGTTCGGGATCGGGCAGATGACGTGGGGCGGGCTCGAGCCCGGCCTCTACCGCGTCTCGGCGCGCGATCCGATCGCGGCGGTGTGGAACGACGAGGCCGAGGTCGCAGATGATGGGCGGCTCGAGATCACTGCCGATGCCGACGCGGTGTCTCCGCTGGAGATCGAGGTGGCTTGCCTGCCGGATGATGGTGCGCCGCGATGATTCGCCATATCGCTCTCATCATCTGCCTCACTGCGACCGCGCTCGCTGCCGGAGTGGCGATGGTGCCCGGAGAGCGCGAGCAGTGGACCATGCTGGTGCGGGACGGGTACAACCAGCAGGCGCTCAAGGCGCTGGAGGCGCGCTATCGTGCCGGCAACCGGGACGTCGATGCCGTCGTCCATCTGTACAAGCTTTACATGTCGTTTGCGCAGATCGAGCAGGCAACGCGCGTGCTGCGGGATTTTGCCGGCGATCACGCGGACAATCCGGAGGCGCTCGCCATGCTGGCGAGGCACTACGGTGACATCGAGGACAAGCCGGCCGAGATCGCCACGCTCGAACGGCTGTTCGCGCTCGCCCCGTCTGCCGCCGTCGCGCGCGATCTGCTTGCCTATTACCGGCTGGAGGGGGCGTTCGACCGCGAGGAGAAGCTGCTGCGCACGCTGCTGGCCAAGGAGATGATCACGGCCAACGACGCCGAGCGCCTCGGCCTCATCCTCGCGGCGCAGGGCGATCTGTTCGGCGCACGCGAGGCGCTCACGCGCTTCGACGAGATTGCCAATCCGGAACGCAACCTCGGCCGCTTCGTGCTGTTCGACGTCCTGGTGGCAACCGGCAGGAAGACAACGGCCCTTGCCAGGGCAGCCGCATGGATCGGGTATTTTCGCAAGGCCAGCATCCATCACGCCCCGGAGGCGGAAACGCCCGCGGCGCGCCTGGTGCGCATGATGATGGCCGTGGACGAGGCGGCTGCGCGGCAGCTGATATGCGAGGTGCAGCATGACGAGGCGTCGCTTCAGAGCATGAGCCCCGGAGGCGATGTCGCGTGCGACGTGCCTGTGGCTGATGCGCAAACCGACGCGGAAGCGCCGATTGCCGCCGCGAGCAATGCCGGGCCGCGCGACGGGCTCGGCCGCAGGAAACGCCGGTGAGCAAATCTCTGCTCGATACCGCAGCCGACGGCTCCATGCGCCGGTCGCGATGGTCTGCGACGTGGCGCCTCGTTCTCGAATTTGTGCTCCTGTTCGGCGCCACCATGCTGCTGAAACAAATTCTCGCTGCCACAGTGAACGCTTCCTATCCCAGCCCGTTATGGCTGCCGGTCATGGTGCTTGCGCTTCAGCGCGGGTTTGCGGCCGGACTTGCCGCGGCGATCATCGCCTCCGCCTTGCAATTTGCAGGCGGCCTGCCGCCCGCGCTGCTGACCGAGGACATGTACGCCTATATCGGCAGAATAGCCGCCGAGCCGGTGGGGTGGACTTGCGCCGCGATGCTGATCGGAGGCGTGCGCAGCCGGCAGATCGCCGGTGCCGCCGCGCTTGCCGCGCAGCTTGCCGAGCGCAGCCGGTATTGCGACGCCGTCGCCGATCTCTGCGCCGATTTGCGGCAGCGTACCGAGATGCTCGAGCGGCAGATCGCGGCCAATGCTCACTCTTCCAACGCCGACGTGGCGCAAGCGATGAGCGACCTGCATCATGCCGGTTGGGATGATTTCACCCGCTGCCTGACGCGATTTGTCGTCCTGATGACGGGGTCTGCGGAATTCACGGTCTATCTGCTCCAGGACGACATGCTGAAACCGGTGTTCCAGCCGGTCGACGATCATCGGCCGGGGGCCGATATTCCCATTTCGCACGCGGACCCTCTGTTCGCGGCCATCGTGAATGAGCGCCGGATGGTCTCGGCCGTTCGCCCCGCCGACGGCACGCTGCTTGCCGGGCGCGGCATCATGGCCGGACCCCTCCTGGAGGGCGGCGCACCCTCTCGTGTGATCGGAATGCTTGCCGTCGGCGGCGTGTCGCCCGACGATTTGCCCGATGACATCGCGCGCAGGTTTTCGCTCTGCTGCTCAGAGCTGTCGCGACTTGCCGGCCGCATCAGGCTGATCGACAGCTGGGAGAGCGCGGGGGTGACGAAGCCGAACGGACGTCGTCCTGCCGGAGATGGATTGCCCGATGGTGCGGCTTTCGCCGATACGGCCGGCGCGCCGCCTCGCGCCGGGCACGAGCAGCGGCCGGCGCTGCAATGACCGGGACCGATCACGCTTCGCGCTTAGACCAGCTGCGCCGGGATAATGCGCCGCTGGCAGTGGGGTCCCGCGATGTGCTTCTTTGCCTCATTTTCTTCGCGGTGAGCCTCGCTGTCCTGGTATTTGCAATCAGCCCACTCGCAAGCTTCCGGGCCGTCATTCCCCTGCATGTCGCGAGCCTTGCGCTGCCGAGCGCCTTTTTCGTGCTGCGATGGCGCCGCCATGGCGAGCTCACGGTCGCGGCGCTGCTGCTGATCACCGGCTTCGCCTGCGGCCCGCTCGGAGGGCTGGGCTGCGCCATCATGGCATTGACGCTGTTGCGTCGGGCCCCGGCGCCGGCTCGTCTGTGCCATTGGTATGAATACATCGCGGGCATTGTTGCGCGTGAGCGGATCGCGCGCATCTATGACGAGTTGAGTTCGGGGCGGCTGCCCCCCGATGCCGCGTCGGAAGTTCCGCGCTTCCGCCCGATCCTGCATGGCGCGTCTACCGAAGAGCAGCAACGCGTGCTCGCCGTCATCGGGCGGCGTTATCACGCTGATTTCCGCTCCGCCCTGCGGGACGCGCTGCGCAACAAGAACAGTTTCATCCGCGCGCAAGCGGCAGCGGTCGCCAGTCGCCTCGATGTCGAGGAGAAGAAGCGGTTGTGGTCGGGTGCAGCCGGTGAGCAAACCGAAAGCAGCCAATGAACAATGATGCGGCCGCGATTCGCGAGGCCGGCGAAGCAAGTTTGGCGGTGTTGCGCGCTGCGCACGCGCAGACATCACCTCAGGCAAGGTTGTCCACCCTGCCGTCCGCAGTCCCCCGCTTTGCGTTTCGCCGCCGCAGGCAAGAGGCGCAGATAGCGGACGTCTGCATGATCGTGGAAGGCGCCTACCCTTACGTGTCCGGCGGCGTATCGGCGTGGGTGCACGGCGTGATCAGCCGGCAATCCGATTTGCGTTTCTGCGTGGTCGCCATTCTTCCGGAGCCGCCGCCGCCAAAGCCGAAATATGGCGCACCGCCGAACCTGCAGGCGCTGCACCATCTTTATCTCAGCGAAGCCTGCGCCAGGGGCGGCGGTCTGCGGCCGTCCTCATTCAAACAGGCCGAATTCGGCAGTGCTGCCGATGCCTTCCTGCGTGGCGGTGGTCTCGCCGAGCTCGCAAGCGTCGAGCGGCTCATGGCGCCGCTGGTGAAGGCGAGGCGAGCGACCGACCTCCTCGATTCGACGCTGGCGTGGAACCTTGTCTGCGATCTTTATTCGCGCGAGATGCCGCATGAATCATTCCTGCATTTCTTCTGGGCCTGGCGGGCGTTGTTCGGGGGACTGGTGGCGACGCTGGCATTCCCGCTGCCGCCGGCACGCGTCTATCATACGGTATCGACCGGCTATGCCGGATTGCTGGCCGCGCGCGCTGCGGTCGAGACCGGGCGGCCGGCCATCATCACCGAGCACGGCGTATATACCAACGAGCGGCGCATCGAGATTTTGCAGGCAGACTGGATCGTCGACACCATCGACAAGGGGTTTGCCATCCATGATCCGCGCCGCGACCTGCGCGATTTCTGGTCGACGGCATTCGAGAGCTATGCCAGGGCTTGCTACGAGGCCTGCACGGAAGTGATCACGCTGCACGGCGCAAACCAGTCGGCGCAACTCCTGCACGGCGCCGCGCCGGAGCGCATGAAGATCATCCCGAACGGCGTCGACTACTGCACGCTGAGTCGTCTGTCGCGCGCGGGGACCGACGATGCTCCGACCGTGGCGCTGGTCGGACGCGTCGTCCCCATCAAGGACATAAAGACCTACATCCAGGCGATTGAGATCGTGCGTCCGAAATTCCCTGGTCTCACTGCGCTGGTGATGGGCCCTACCGACGAGCAGCCGGACTACTACGAGGAATGCAAAGCGATGGTTGCGCGGCTCGGGCTGTCCGGCATCGTCCGCTTCACCGGGCAGGTCGATATCACGTCGTATCTTCCGCGCGTGCACGTCAACGTGCTCACCAGCGTGAGCGAGTCGCAGCCGTTGAGCGTGCTGGAAGCGGGCGCCGCGGCCATTCCGACGGTTGCCACCAATGTCGGCGCATGCCGGGAAATCCTGCTCGGCCGCAGCGATGAACACCCGGCATTGGGCGCCGGCGGCATCCTCACCGATGTCGCCTCGCCCGAGCAGACCGCGGCAGCCATCGGCGAGCTGCTGGGCGACGGAGATCGGCGCGAGCGGCAAGGCCGCGTCATGCACCAGCGCGTCGAGCGCTATTACGATCTCAATGTCGTCGACGATGCCTATGCAACCATCTACCGGCACCACATGCAGGCGCCGCTTGCGCGGCTGACCTGATATTTCGAAGGAAGTGAACGCGCGTGGCAGGAATCGGATTTGCGCTTGAGCGGCTCTACCGCGGCGCTTCGCTTTCGGATCGCGCGGCATCGTTCGCGCATGCCGCGATCGTGGCCGCCGGCCCATGCCTCCTGTTCGTTCTCTGCATCTGGCTGATCAGTGCGAGCATCAGCGAGCTGGAAGGCAGGACCACCATCGCATCCTTCCGCGCGCTGATCATCTACAGCTTTGCGCTCTCCTTTGTGGTCACCGCTCCGATTGCGCTGGTCAGCGCGCGCCTGATTTCCGACCGGCTGCACGACCTGCGCGTCGCCGAGATTCCCGCAATCATGCTGGCAACCTTCGGCTTTTCCGCCGTTGTCATTGTCGCCTGCGCGGCTGCGCTGTTCGGTCTGCCGCTGGAGCTTGAGCCGGCCGTGGTGATCGCGGCGGTGGCGAATTGCGCCCTCATCGGCCTTATCTGGGTGGTCTGCCTGTTCGCCAGCGTCACCCGCGACTATACGTCGGTGACGGCGTTTTTTGCGCTCGGCACGGCACTCGCCGTGCTCGGGGTAACTTTGGGATACAACTTGCGGCCGGATCTGGAGATCATGCTGTGGGGCTTCAACATCGGCCTCGCAGCAACGCTCTTCGGATTGCTTACCCGCGTCATTGCCACATTCCCGTTCGCGGTGCGCGCCGGCACGACGGCGCTGCCCCCGCTCGCTCGCGCGGCCGCAACCTATTGGCCGATAGCGCTGGGAGGGCTGTGCGGAGCAATGGGTGCATGGGTGGACAAGTGGGTGGTCTGGCTGTCGCCCTACGGGTCGCAAATTCAATACGGCCTTCTGCATGCGCCGCTCTACGACAGCGCGATGTTCCTGTCCTACTTGGTCGTCGTTCCCGCTTACGCCGCCTTCATCATTCACCTCGAAGTGCGCTTCTTCCGCAATTACCGGCTGTTTTATTCGAGCATCCTCGAGCATGCCACGCTCGCCCAGATCCGCGCGCATGGCGCGCGGCTGCGCGAGGAGACGATCGCGTCGCTGTCCGCCATCGCGGTGCCGCAGCTGGTGGTCTGTGCGCTGGTTGCGCTCTCGGCTCCGGCGCTGGTCGAGCTGCTCGACATGCAATTCCGTCAGGTCGGCATGCTCCGGCTGGGCGTGATCGGGGCGGCGTTTCAGTTCCTGTTCATCACCTGCTCGGCACTGACCCTCTATTTCGATCGCCGGGCCATGTTCCTTCTTCTCCAGGTCCTGTTTCTTGCTCTCAATGGCGGGCTGACGTTCGCGCTGCTCGCGCTCGGACCGAATTATCTCGGGCTCGGATTTCTTGCGGCATCCGCGCTCTCGGCGCTGATCGCGTATCTGGCGCTGGCCCGAACGCTCCATCGCCTCGAATATCTGACCTTCATTGCAAACAATCCGGCTGTCCGCATCCGAAGGCAGACGGCGAAAGCGTTTTGAGGTCGCGGCCGGCGACGTACCCGACGAAGCCGAGCGCCTTGATCTCACGCAGCATCGATGCAGCGAGCTGCGGGTTGCTGGTGTATTCGATCACCAGCACTGGCTTGCCGGCGACGGTAAGATGCCGCATGCGCCGCACCGCTTCGGCAATGCTGCCGTGCGTATTGCGCAGCTCCGTGTCGGTCTCGCCGTAGAGCAGATCTTCGCGACCGAAGCCGTCGATCGTTTCCACGAAGCGGGGATCGTCCAGCAGGTCATCACCGTTCTGCGGAATGATCAGGAACCCCGGACGCTGCGTGCGCGCATGGGAGGCGATTGCGCGCACGAGGTCGATCATGTCGGCTGCGGCGCTGGATCGCCGGTGTGTCCATTGCTCGAATTTGTCGGCGCCGTCGAGATAGACGCCGTCGAAACCGGCATCGATGATGCGGTCGAGGTAGGCGTCCGGGCTCCCGTACAGAATTGCCTGCCATGCCGGATGCCAATATTGCACGAGATAGTTGCCGGCCCAGTGCCTGTTCTCCGGCTCCAGCCATTCCGGCCGTTTGCTGAGCCAGCTGTCCTGCCAATAGTAACGATAGCTCTCGGCCTCCCCGATGCTGAGATAAGCCACGATCAGGCGCCTGCCGCCGTCCGGCTTGGTGCGCATGAGATCGACGACCTCGCGCGGGAACGCGGTCGCGTTGCGTCGATCGAAACCGTAGTCGATCACCACCAGATCGTAGGGACTGAGCTTGATCTCCAGGGGATCGACGTCCTGGAGCTGGAAGGCCCAGCTGCGCACTCCGCTCAGCCGGGAAGAGGCGCTCGCGCCCTGACACATCAGCTGGCACATCAAAGTGAGAGCCGCGAGCAGGACGACAGAGCCGCATCGGCGGCAGAAAAGGCGAAAAGACATTGTTACCGGCTCATTGTCCTGCATCGCTCCTCGGTGCACGCCTGCGCGAGCTGCATGAAGAGCGGAACGGCCGCCGCCAGATCCGCAATCGATACCGACTCGTCGGGCGCATGCGCCTGCGCAATGTCCCCGGGTCCGAGAATGACGCAGGGCGCCAGCGCCTGCAGCTCCGAGGCATCCGTCCCGTAAGGCGCAACGCCGGCCGGCGCGCCCGCCGCCTTGCTGCAGAGCGCAACAAACGGATGGCCTGGCGCAAGCTCGGGCGGATCGCCTTCCCGCGCCTCGGAGAGAGCAAGCCCGGCGCGCTTCGCGGCGGCGCGAACCGTATCCATCACGGGCCGGGGATCGACCCTGGCGCTGTAACGGAACTTGATGATTGCGGTTGCCTTCGGCACCGTCACGTTGACGGCGGAGCCGTGATTGTCCAGCACGAGGTTGAAATCGCTGAATGGCGGATCGTAGGCAGGGTCCTGCAAGCCAGGATCCCGGCGCAGGCGGTCGTGCAGCGTGCGCATTTCCAGCAAGAACGGCAACAGGTCCCAATTGGCGTTGCGGCCGCGACCCGTGCTGCTGTGTGCCTGGACGCCGGTTGCCACCGCGGTGAACTGAACATGCACACGGTGTCCGCGCATGGGGATCATTCTCGTCGGCTCGACCACCAGGATGGCGCGTGGTCGCGCCGCCCTCGCCAGCTGCGAGCGCCTTGCGATCTCGCGCGCGCCGGCCTTGGTCGTCTCCTCGTCGGTGGTGATGAGCAACGTGATCGGCACCTGCGCCGGCAAGGTAGTCGCTGCGACGATTGCCGCCGCCAGCGGGCCTTTCATGTCGGTGCTGCCAAGCCCGAGCAGGCGTCCGTCCGCTATCCGGCCGCTCCAGGGATCGCTGTTCCAGCCGGTGTCGGGAACGGTGTCCATGTGGCCGCAGAGCGCCAGGCCGCCCGTCCCGCCGGCATCGGCCGCGCCTGTCGGCCCGCGATGCGCAACCAGTGCGCGTTTCTCGACATCATTGCGATCACGGTAGTCGAGCCGCTCCAGCTCGAAGCCCGCAAGCGCCGCCTCGATCCGGTCGGCAATGGGGTAGTTGCAGACGAAGCTGCGGCTGTCGATCACCACGAGATCGCGCGCAAGCTCCATCACCGGGCGGGAGTGCTCCGTCATTTTCTTCTCTGCCGGGCATCAGGTCGGCGCGTCGGGCGTCGGGCGGTCGAGCAGCGCCTTGCATTTCGGCGCCTCGACGGACGACGTCTTGCTCAGCTCGATCACGTCCTGGCAAAGCTGCCGGATCATGTTGTCCACGGTCTGCTTCGAATAGGAGTCCAAAGCCGAGAACATGTCGTTATCGACGGCGAGCTTGGCGCCAATGGTGTCATCCAGCCTGCTGATGATCTGCGCTCGGTTCCCCCGTTGCAGGTATTGGCCGTCGTAGAGCGCAAGCGCGCCGGCCAGCAGAACGAGCGCGATGCAGAAGATCATCAGGCGATTGACGAGGCGCGCGCCGGCCTGCGTCGGCGCTGCACCCTGTGCCTTGAACTTTGCCGTAGCCCAGAATCCGGACAGGGCAGCGAGTCCGATAAGCCCGTATTTCAGGGCTTCAATCGATGCCATGATTATCTCCGATCTGTCGCGGAGCGCTCGTCCGCCTGGGCTCTCTTTCGACAGTATGCTATGCGCCCCGGATGCTGGCTAGCTCGTATGATTGCGGACAAGTCGATGCAGCGCCGATTTTGCACCCTTGACGTCTTCACCGAAGAGCGGTTCGCCGGCAACCCGCTGGCGGTGGTTCAGGACGGCGACGGCCTGGATGCGCGGCGCATGCAGGCGATTGCCCGCGAGTTCAACCTGGCGGAGACGGTGTTTGTGTTGCCCGCGGCCGATCCGGCGCACACGGCGCGGCTGCGCATCTTCACGCCGGCAGCCGAGCTGCCGTTCGCGGGTCACCCGACTGTCGGCTGCGCGGTTCTGCTCGGGCTGCTGAGCAACCCCGAGCAACCGCAAGCCCTGATCCTGGAAGAGCAGATTGGCGTCATCCGGTGTCGCATCACCCCGCGCGGAAAAGAGATCGCTCACGCACGCTTCGACGTGCCGGTTCTGCCGCGCAGGCTGGCGTGGGAGCCCAGCCCGTCGGCGGTTGCCGCTGCCTTGCGGATACCGCCTGCTGACCTCGGTGCCGGTCCCTTCAAGCTGGAGAAATGGACGGCCGGTGTGGACATGTTCATGATCGCCGTGCGCGGACAGGACGTCCTTTCCGGCGTGGCGCCTGACGTATCCAGATGGGAAGAGGCCTTCGGCAGCGCCGGCCCGCGCGCCGCATATGTTTTCTGTCCGCAGGGAGCGCTGCCCGCAAAAGGATTTCGCGCGCGCATGTTCGCCCCTCTGCTGGGCGTTCCCGAGGATCCCGCGACCGGCTCGGCGGCGGCGGCTTTTGCCGGCATGCTCGCCGCAAATGGTGCGCTGGGATCCGGGTCGCATGAGATCGTCATTGCGCAGGGCCACGAGATGGGTCGCCCAAGCACGATCCATCTTGAAATGCGTCTCGACCGCGAGCAGCTGATCGCGTGCGCGATTGCGGGATACGCGGTTATCGTGACGCAAGGAACGCTGCGCGCCTGAACGGCACTACGGCGGCGTTGATCGATAGCGGCCGACGATCGGCCAATACGCGAGCGCGCCGTCGCCGGTCGCCACATGATACCCGCTGTGCAGATTGACCGTCGGATCGCAGTGGGTTGCGCCGATCAGCAGGCGGCTGCCGAGCGTGGGGGCCGGTGCCGACGGCGCCAAGGTGATCGTTCCATGCTCATCGCCGGCGAACCGGTAACTGCCGCCGTCGGCGATCCCGATCAGCCGGTGGGGCGGGGGCCCATTGACGGCGAGCGCCTTGGTCCCGGCATCGACCGTCACCTGTCCCGCTCGATTTGTCGAGACCACCGTCGCCAGCACGAACAGCGCGCTTTCATAGGGCAGCGGCGCGCCGTCGCGCTCCCGCAACCGGGCGTAATCCGCATCCATGAAGACATAGGAGCCGACCTGCAGCTCGGTATAGCATCTGCCGCCGAGATCGAATCCGCTCGAGCCGGTGCCGCTTCCTGAGATGACGGCCGCAGCAAGCCCTTCTGCGCTGAGGCAGTCGGCACAGGCGCGCAGAAGCGTGCCTGCACCCTCGGCAGCTTGCGCCCGCTCCTGCGCAGCCACGATGTGCTGCACATGCCCGGCATATCCCTGCAGCCCGGCAAACCGCAATCGCGGCGCAGCCTGGATGCGCCTTGCCAGCGCCAGGCATTCCGCCGCGCCGGTGACGCCGGTGCGTGCCTGTCCGACGTCCACATCCACCAGCAGCGCGAGCGGCATGTCATTGGCGCCAAGCGCTGCCGAGATGTCATCGACCTGCAACGGATGATCCACGGTCAGCATGACAGCGGAGCGCCGATGCAGCTCCACCACTCGCCGCACCTTGTCGGCCCCCACCACCGGCGACGTTATCAGCAGGTCCGTTATCCCGGCCGCGACCATGTCTTCGGCCTCGCGCAGCGTGGCGCATGCGATGCCCACCGCGCCGGCGCGCAGCTGACGGCGCGCGATGTCCGGCGATTTGTGGGTTTTGGCATGGGGCCGAAGCGCCATGCCCGCGCGCCGCGCGCTGGCCGCCATCCGCTCGATGTTTGCGGCAAGCAGCGTGCCATCGACCACCAGCGCCGGCGTTTCGATATCGGCCAGCACGGGGCTGTTCGGATCGAGCGTGGTCATCGATGGAGTCATACACGATAATCGGCCGCCCGAAACCTCGTGGGCGGCAACTACAGACCCGACGCCGGTGCCCCCTCACCCGACGCCTTCGGCGTCGACCTCTCCCCGTCGGGGAGAGGTGATCGAGCCGGCTGCTTGTACAGAGAAACTCTCAGACCGCGGAAGATGTTCTCAGACCGCGCCGCAGACGCGATTGACCTCTCCCCGCTGGGGAGAGGTCGCGAGCGAAGCGAGCGGGTGAGGGGGAACCGCAGCCACTGTTCATGCGATCGCTCTGCCCACAAGGGGGAGGGGAGCGCACCGAGTGTGCGGCTCGTTTGCCGATCAAATTGAAAGGGAGTTGCTCTGATTTAATTAAAGATCCACGCAGACCACGCTCTAGGCGGCCGGCTTTGCCCTGTCGCTGTCCCTGAGAAATATCTCGAAAATCTCGGCGGCGGGACGCGCCTGGCTGAAGATGTGGCCTTGCATCTCGGTGCAGCCAATGGCTTGCAGCTTCTCCAGCTGCTGGCGCGTCTCGACCCCTTCCGCGGTCGATATCATGCGCAGGCTCTTCGCCAGGCTGGCCACCGCATGCACGATGGCGAGCGGTTCGGCCCCGTTCGTGAGATCGTTGATGAACGTGCGGTCGATCTTGATCTTGTCGAACGGGAAGCTCCGCAGATAGCTCAGCGATGAGTACCCGGTCCCGAAATCGTCCATTGCGATCTGCACGCCCAGCTCGCGCAGCTTGTGCAGCGTGGCAAGGGTCGCAAACGTATTCTGCATGAGAAGCGACTCGGTGATCTCGAGCTGCAGCCTGGTGGCCGGCATGCTGGAAGCAGCAAGCGCGCCGACCACGGCCTGCACCAGATTGCGGCTCTTGAGCTGGGCGGGCGACAGGTTGACGGCGATCTTGAGCTCCTGCGGCCAGCTTGCCGTCTCCTCGCAGGCTCTCCTGAGCACCCAGTCCCCGAGCTGGATGATGAGGCCTGTTTCTTCCGCAATCGGAATGAATTCGGCAGGCGGGATCCTGCCGCGCGTGGGATGGTTCCATCGCAGAAGCGCTTCGAAACCCGTGATGTCGTTGCTTTGAAGGTTGACGAGTGGCTGATAGTGCAGCTCGAACTCGCCGTTGATGAGCGCCTGACGCAAATCCATCTCCAGCTCGCGGCGTTGCTGCATGCGCGCATCCATCTCCGGCTCGAAAAACCGGTACGTGCCGCGCCCGTCGGCCTTGGCGCCATAGAGCGCCATGTCCGCGTTCTTCAAAAGCTGGTCGGTGTCGGTTGCGTCGAGCGGCGCGATGGAAATGCCGATGCTGATGTCGATGACGACCTGATGGCCGTCGAGGTCATAGGGCTTGGTGATCGAGTCGCGTACGCGCCGGGAGAGCGTCGCCGCATCCGACGGTTGGCCCACCGCCGTCATGATGATGGCGAATTCGTCGCCGCCCAGCCGCGCAATCGTGTCGGGCTCCCGGGTGCAGTGACGCAACCGGTCGGCGACCACCTTGAGCAGCTCGTCGCCGACCGGATGTCCGAGCGTGTCGTTGACGCTCTTGAAATGATCGAGATCGAGGCAGAGCACGGCGAGCGATTCTCCCCGCTTCACCCGCTTGAGCTCGTGCTCCAGCCGCTCACGCAGCAGCACACGATTGGGCAGGTCGGTCAGCGCGTCGTGACGCGCCATATGCGCGATCTTCTGCTCGGCGCGCCGTCGCTCGGTGACGTCCTCGTGCGTCGCCAGCCAGCCGCCGCCCGTCATGGGCTTGTTCACGATCGAGATGACCCGGCCGTCCGCGAGGTCCACGGTGTCATCGGTGGTCTTTCCGCGTGCAATCTTTCTCAGCAGCTCGGCGAGGTATTCATCGGGATCGCCGGAGAACGTGCCGGCCGCCATGCGCAGGTCGAGCAGCGCACGAAGGGTGACCCCCGGACGTGCCACTTCCGGCGGCAAGCCGTACATCTCGGCATAACGTCGATTGCAGAAGATCAGTCGCGTATCGGGAGCGAACATCAGCACTCCCTGCGACATGTTGTTGAGAACCCTGTCGAGCAGATTTTGCTGATCGTTTGCCGGGGCCCGCCTCGTGCCGGGCCGTGGCGTGAACCGCCAGACCGTCGATGTTCCCGCAGCGGGATCTGATTGTTGCGTCTTGCTGTTCACAATTCGACCTCTACCAATGGCGCGCTGGAGTTGTTTGGAGAGACGCGCCACAAGGACGCAAAGTCGGGCGAGCCGGCTAGCCGACGCTATCGCTCGAACTTTCCGATTTGCTCAATTCATCGCAGCCGGTTTTATTCAAACTCGCGGCAAGCGCGGACCAGGGGGTGGAGCAGGCGTCACGAACGCCGATCGCCGCGATCGAAACAGGTTTAACGGATGGCGCGATAAATATTTTACGGGTTTGTCCTGCCATGCCCGCGTGGCACGCGGATCTTGCGCAAACGGAGGCAGCCGCACGATGAGCGCAAGAAAAGCCATCCCGCTCTAGCGCGAGGACGCCACATCCGCTATCGGCAGCTTCATGCAGCCGACCCAGGCGGCCGTTTCAATCCGTGGCCTGTCCAAGACCTACGCATCCGGTTTCGAGGCGCTCAAGCGCATCAACCTCGACATTCGTCGCGGAGAGATTTTCGCCCTGCTCGGTCCCAATGGCGCCGGCAAGACGACGCTGATCAATATCGTCTGTGGAATCGTAACCCCTTCGCAGGGCGCGGTTTCAGTCGGCGGCCACGACATCGCCGCGGACTATCGGGCCGCCCGCTCGATGATCGGCCTGGTGCCGCAGGAACTCCACACCGATGCCTTCGAGACGGTCTGGGCGACGGTGACCTTCAGCCGCGGCTTGTTCGGGCGGCCGCGCGATCCGGCTCGTGTCGCCAAAGTGCTCAAGGATCTCTCCCTGTGGGAGAAGAAGGACAGCAGGATCATGACGCTGTCCGGCGGCATGAAGCGCCGGGTGCTGATCGCCAAGGCGCTGGCGCACGACCCGCAGGTACTCTTTCTCGATGAGCCGACCGCCGGCGTCGATGTCCGGCTGCGCCAGGACATGTGGCGGATCGTGCGCGCATTGTGCGCAACGGGCGTCACCATCATCCTGACCACGCACTACATCGAGGAGGCCGAGCAGATGGCCGACCGGATCGGCGTGATCAACCACGGCGAGCTCATTCTGGTCGAGGACAAGGTCGAGCTGATGCACAAGCTCGGCAACAAGCAGCTCACGCTGCACCTGCACAAGAAGCTCGATGCCATACCCGACGCGCTCGCCTGCCATCATTTGACATTGACCGATGACGGCAACGCGCTCGTCTACAACTACGATACGCAGGGTGAGCGCACCGGCATCACCGCGCTGCTTCAGGATTTGAGCCGCACCGGCATCAGGTTCCGGGACCTCGACACCAGCCAAAGCTCGCTGGAGGATATTTTCGTCGACCTGGTGAAGCAGCGATGATGAACCTGCGGGCGGTGCAGGCGATCTACAGGTTCGAGATGGCGCGCACCGGGCGCACGGTGATGCAAAGCATCGTGTCGCCGGTGATCTCGACCTCGCTCTATTTCGTGGTGTTCGGCGCCGCGATCGGCTCCCGCATCACCGAGATCCAGGGCGTGAGCTACGGCGCGTTCATCGTGCCCGGATTGATCATGCTTACCCTGCTCACGCAGAGCGTCATGAATGCGTCGTTCGGCATCTATTTCCCGCGTTTTACAGGAACGATCTACGAGCTCCTCTCGGCGCCGGTCTCGTTTCTGGAGATTGTGCTCGGCTATGTCGGGGCCGCGGCCACCAAGTCGATCGTGCTCGGCTTGATCATCCTGCTCACGTCGGGCCTGTTCGTGCCGGTGCGGATCGCCCATCCGTTATGGATGGTCGCTTTCCTGCTGCTGACCGCCGTAACCTTCAGCCTGCTCGGGTTCATCATCGGCATCGTGGCGGACGGCTTCGAGAAGCTCCAGGTCGTGCCGCTGCTCATCATCACGCCGCTGACCTTCCTGGGTGGCAGCTTCTACTCGATCAGCGTATTACCTCCCGCCTGGCAGACGATCACGCTGGCCAATCCGGTGGTCTATCTGATCAGCGGTTTTCGCTGGAGCTTTTTCGAGGTTGCCGACGTCAACGTGGCGCTGAGCCTTGCAATGACCGGCGTTTTCCTGAGCGCCTGCCTCGCCACGATATGGTGGATATTCAAGACCGGCTATCGATTGAAGACCTGAGGTTGGGTATGACCGCGGTAGAGATCACGGGCCGGATTCTTTTCCTGAGCGCCGATCCGCTTGTGATGGATGCGCAGCTCGCGGGCGCGGACCTCGAGCTCGTGCAAGCCGGTGCGCTGCGCGACGACATCTCCACCGATGAGATCACGCCGGTGGCAGCCTGCATCCATTTCGATGAGCGGCTGGCGAGCTATCCCTATACAGGCTTCAAGGCCGGCGAGCGCCGGCCGATCGGCGTCGACGCGGTCAGGAACGGCGGCTTCGCCGTGACCGTTGCCGGCGGCCGCTACGGCAAGGGCTCATCGCGCGAGCACAGCCCGCTCGCGGAGAAAGCCGCCGGCATCCGGCTGGTCATCGCGAAGAGCTTCGAGCGCATCTACCGGCAGAACGCCGACAACCTCGGCCTTCTTACCTCCACCGATTTCGGGCTCATCGATCGCATCCGGCGCGGCGAGCCAATCGACATCGAGGAGCTCATCGCCGCGCGCGACGAGGTTGCCGCCGCGATCCTGCGCAGCGGCGGGTTGCTGCGGTACGGCGCCCGCCGCCTGCGCGAGGCCCCGGCGCACGGCGCGACGGGGCTGCCGCAAGGTCCGCAGACTTTCTTCGAGAAGATCCTTGCGCGCCACGCCGTGCCGACGCCGGACGGCGACGAGTTGCTGCGGCCCGGGACGGGCGCCTTCGTGCGCGCCGATTGGCGCTTCATTCATGAATATTTCACCGGAATGTGCGGCGCACTGCTGCATGCGGCGTTCGGCCGGCCGGCGAGGCTGCATGAGCGCGAGTCCATTGTCGCGTTCGAGGATCATCTCTCCTATTCGCATCGCAGTCCCCTGCATGCACAAGCGAGCCTCAAGGCCGGCGTGAAGAGGCTCTCGGACGTGCATCGCGATTTCGTGGCGCTCTATGGCCTGCGCTCCCATGGCTATCTTGCCTCCGGCGAAGGCTCGGAAGGCATTTGTCACGCAGTGATGGCGGAGCGCTACGCGCTGCCCGGGCAGCTGATCGCCGGCACCGATTCGCACACGCCGCATATCAGCGCCGTGGGCTGCCTCGCGTTCGGCGTCGGGTCGACGGACATGGCCAATGCCATGGTGACCGGTGCGGTGCGTATCACCGTCCCGGAAGTCCTGCGCGTCGAGCTGCGTGGACCGGTACCGCGCGGCGTCACCGCAAAGGACATCGCGCTGCATCTGCTTGCCTCGCCCGCGATCAAGGCCGGGGCGGGGGTGGGCAAGGTGTTCGAGTTCGCGGGCTCGGCGATGGCAGAGCTGTCAACGGATGAAAGGGCGACGCTCACCAACATGACCGCGGAGCTCGGCGGCCTTGCCGGGATCATCGCGCCCGACGCCGAGACCGTTCGTTTCCTGCGCGAGCGGCGCGGCGTGGATTTCAGGCTTGAGCCGTGGATGTGCAGCGACGAGGGCGCCTCCTATGCCGACACGGTCAGGGTCGACTGCGCGGCGGTTGCTCCGATGGTCGCCGCGCCCGGAGATCCGGGTAACGGCATTGCTCTTCCCGACCTGCGGCCTCGGCCCAAGGTCGACATCGCCTACGGCGGATCCTGCACCGCCGGCAAGCGCGGCGACTTCGATCGTTATCATGAGGTTCTGGCCTGGGCGGCGAGACGGGGATTGCGGGTGGCGCCGGATGTGAAGCTGTTCCTGCAGTTCGGCACCATCGCCGTGCGCGATTATTGCGTCGAGCGCGGCTACCTCGACGCCTTCGGGCAGGTCGGCGCCGAGCTTCTGGCGCCCGCGTGCGGCGCCTGCGCCAATTGCGGCCCCGGCTCCTCCACCGATGCCGAGCAGATCACGGTGAGCGCGATCAACCGCAATTTTCCCGGCCGTTCGGGGCCGGGAAAAGTGTGGCTCGCCAGTCCGCCGACGGTTGCCGCGAGCGCCATTGCAGGCGAGCTGCTCTCGTTTGAGGAGCTGCGGGCGCGTCACGGCCAATGAGGCGTTTACCCGGCGCTGGCGACGGCGATCGCTTCGATCTCGACCAGGAAATCCGGGTGCGAGAGCCTGCGCACTTCGACCGTGGTGCTGGTCGGGAGCGCAGCGCCGAAATATTCCATGCGCACCTCGACGTGACGGAAGAATTCGTCGATGTCGGTGGTGAAGGTCTGGGTGCGCACGAGATCGGCGAGGCTTGCTCCGGCCGCGGCGAGCGCGGCCTTGAGGTTCTCGCCGACCTGGCGGATTTGCCGGCCCATGTCGCCCTTGCCGACGATCTCGCCGTCCCGGTTGCGCGCCAGCAGGCCCGCAATGAAGATGAGCCGGCCGGGTGTCACGGTGACCACGGGCGCATAGAGCACGCGCCCGCCGACGACGCGCTTTGACAGCGTATCGGGAAACAAATTCTTCCGCTCGGCCATGATTGGTACCCGCTTTCACTGAACGGTGATCCGAATTGCCGCGCGTACGGCGTCAGCGGGGAAGCGCTGCAGCCGCTGTAGCCCGGATTGCGCTTGCAATCCGGGGTCCCCCGTTCCCGGATTTCGCCATAGCGCGTCGCAGACGCGCGTAAACGCGCTAATGGCTCAATCCGGGCTACGAACTGTTGTCGGGTGGACCTAGCGCGCCTTGCAGGATCAGCCAAGCCCTCCGCGGCGGCATTCGCGCCATCTCCAGCCTGGCCCTCCCGGGATGGAAAAAGCGCTTGACAAGAGGCCCAGGTCAATGCTTCATATATAAATCAATGTTTTATTAGTGAAACGAGGCCGGAATGGACGGGTGGCACGACATAGGAGCGGCGAGCGACCTGAGCGATGACGCGCCGATCGCGGCACAGGTCGGTGAACGTGAGATCGGCATCTACAAGGTCGGCGACTGCTACTACGCGATGGAAAATATTTGTCCGCATGCATATGCGCTGCTTTCCCAGGGTTTTGTCGAAGGCGATGAGATCGAGTGTCCGTTGCACGGCGCGCGGTTCCACATTCCGACCGGCAAGTGCACGCAGGAGCCGGGGGGGCGCGACCTTGTCTGTTACGCGGTGAAACGCGAGGGCGAGCGCCTGCTCGTCAAGGTCGATTGATTTTCCGGGGAGGACTTTGAGAACCCACATGTTGCGCGATCGACGCATTCTCATTACCGGCGGGGCGCGTGGGCTCGGTCGAGCGTTTGCCGAAGCCGCGATTGCGGCGGGTGCTCGCGTTGCCGTGGCCGACGTCCTCGAGGAGGCTGGCCGCGCGACAGCAAGCGAGATCGGCGCGGTCTTCGTGCCGCTCGATCTCGCCTCGAGTGCATCGATTGCCGCCTGCGTCAGCGCCGCCGCCGCGGCGCTCGATGGCCTCGACGGGCTGGTGAACAACGGCGCGATAACGACTTCGGGAGGCAAGACACTTGAGGAGCTCGATCCCGAAACGTGGGACCGCGTGATGGCGGTGAACGTCCGGGGCACCTGGCTCGCGACGCGCACTGCCCTTCCCCACCTGCGGACCTCGCGTAAAGGCCGCGTCGTAAACATCGCCTCCGATACCGCGCTGTGGGGTGCACCTCGGCTTTTGGCTTACGTGGCGAGCAAAGGCGCAGTGATCGCAATGACCAAATCCATGGCGCGCGAGCTCGGAGCCGACGGAGTCACCGTGAACGCCATCGCACCTGGGCTCACGGTGGTCGAGGCGACAGAGTACGTGCCTGCCGAGCGCCATCAGCTCTATGCGGGCGGCCGCGCGATGACCCGAGCGCAGGTCCCGGGCGACGTCTGCGGCGCTGTTATCTACCTGCTCTCGGACGCGGCCTCGTTCGTGACAGGCCAGCTGCTCGCCGTAAACGGCGGGTTCGTGATGCATTGAGGAACCTTGAAGGAGGTATCGAATGAGCCAAGTTGCCGAGAAGACGGAAATGACTGCCAAGCACTCATGGGAACGTCCCGCGGGCGCAAGCCTTGCACAATGGATGGAGTCCCGCGTCGCCCGATTCTCGACGCGCAAATACGACTGGAACGCGCTCAAGTTCCAGGCGGACTTCGACCCCAAATACCGGCGTGCGCAGATGCGCTACATCGGCACCGGCGCCACCGGAGTTGCCGCCGACAAGGGCACGGTCCCGGCGGAGCACTTCACGTTCTCGACCATGATCCTGCCCGCGGGCGCGGAAGGGCCTCTGCACATCCATAACGACGTTGAGGAGGTCTTCTTTGTGCTGCGCGGCAAGGTGAAGCTGATCGCGGAGAAGGACGGCGAGCGCTGGGAAGTCGTCGTTAACGAGCGCGACCTGATCTCCTGGCCGCCCGGGGTCTATCGCGGGGAGATCAACATCGGCGAGGAGGATGCGTTGATGTGCGTGATGCTCGGCTCGCCAAGACCGGTCACTCCGACCTATCCGCCGGATCATCCGCTGTCGAAGATCAAGCGGTAGTCATGAGCCTCGATCTCGGCCTCGCCGACCGGCTCGTCGCCGCGTACCCGCTTCAGAAGGCGGGCACGCGGCACGGGACGATGTCATATCGCGAGGCGGGTGAGGGGCCAGCGATATGTCTTCTGCACGGCATCGGCAACCAGTCCGGTGCCTGGGTGCAGCAGCTCGATGCGCTGGCTGCGCGCTTTCGCGTCGTGGCGTGGGATGCGCCTGGCTATGGTGCGTCCGATCGGCTGCCCGCGGATGCGCCGGCCACGTCCGACTACGCGAATGCGCTTGCCGCACTGCTCGATGCGCTGGGCATCGCGCGCCCGCTGCTCGTCGGCAGCTCCTTTGGCGCGCTCATCGCCGGCGCTTTTGCCGCCGCTCGGCCGGATCGTGTCGTGGCCCTTGTGTTGCTCAGCCCCGCCGGAGGGTACGGTCTTGCCGATGCCTCCGAGCGCGAAGCGAGGCTCACGGGGCGTCTGGCGCGGCTTGCCCGGCTCGGGCCGCAAGGCTTGGCTGCGGACCTGCCCGCCGGAATGCTCTCACAACGCGCTTCTGCCGAGGCGCGCTCGCTCGCCGCCTGGAGCACCACACGCATCCGACCCGACGGTTACGCCCAGGCAGCGCGGACTCTTGCCTGCGGCCGGTTGATCGAGGACGCAGAAAAATATACCGGTCCGGCGCTGGTGATCGCAGGTACCGAGGACAGGATCACGCCGCCTGCGGGCTCTGAGCGGATCGCGCGCGCATTTCAAGACGGCACCTTCCGGCTGCTCGAAGGCGCGGGGCATCTCTGTTACCTCGACGCGCCCGCGGTTATCAGTTCCGCCATCACCGACATGGCACAGCGCTGCCTTGAGGGAGCAAACCCATGAAGGGTCCCGAGTCGAGGTACGTCGTGCCGGGGCTCGAACGGGGACTGCGCATGCTCCAGCTGTTCAGCCGCGGGCAGCGTCTGCTCACCGGGGCGCAAATGGCGCGCGCGCTCACGATCCCCCGATCGACTGCGTTCCGGCTGGCACACACGCTCGAGCTGTTCGGCTTCCTCGAGCGGGACGGCGACCATTACCGCATCGGTGCGGCGGTGCTCAGGCTCGGCTTCGAAAGCATCGCCTCGCTCGACCTGAGCGAGCTTGGCCGTCCCGTGCTCGAACGGCTTTGCGAGGAGTCCGGTTTGCCCTCGCAGCTGGTCATTCGAGACGGCCGCGAGGTGGTCGTGGTGCTCAAGTCCTCGCCGCCGGCAGCGTTCGTGAGCAACGTGATCGTGGGGACGCGTTTCCCCGCCCACGCGACCATCCTTGGACGGTTACTCCTCTCGGACGTTGACGACGCCACTCTCGCCGCCCTGTATTCCGAACCGACGCTGCCTAAGGTTTCACCCCGTACACCGCGCACGCTTGCGGAGCTCAAGCGACTGCTGCGCCAGGATCGCACACGCGGTTACGCCATCAGCGATTCGTTTTTTGAGCAGGGTATCTCGGCGGTCGCTGCGCCGGTCAAAGGGGCGGATGGTCGGATCGTTGCCGCGATCAGCGTGACGGCGCAGCGACCAGCGCTGCAACCCGAGGCTTTGCGCGACCGGTTGGTGATGTTGGTCGTTCGTGCTGCTGGTGAGCTTTCGCACCGGCTCAACTATCGCGAGCCCAGGGAAGTCGCATGAGCAGATTGCCGACCGGACCGTATCGGCGACGCGCGGTGTGCGCACGCACGGCATGAAGGGCAGCTCTCACGAAGCCAATTTAGGCACCGATGCAACCCGGAAACACGAAGGAGGAAATCATGGCAGAACGGGGCAATATGAGAACGCACTTGCCTGCTTCCATGGCAACAGGCGTCGTTCAGGATTTCAACCCGTATCTCGAAGTCTACCAGAACGCTCACCCGAACAAGGTGGCCGGCGCCGGCCAAATCTTTGCCGGGGCAGACCGCGACCTGATCGTCTGGCAGACGCGCCCGGCGGTGCCCAGCGAATATGAGCAGACGCTCACCGACGCGCTCGAGCAGATCTTCTCGGAACGCACTTACGAGCTCCCGCAAGTTGTTGCGGCGCTCAATCGCGAGGGCGTACGCACGCCGGACGGCGAAGCTTGGACCGAACGGAACTTTGAGGAGACATTCCGCCAGTTGGGCAAGCTTGCTTTGTGCTGAGCTGCCCGCGCAGGTCGTGCTCTCAATTTGGAGGAAAGACAATGGTTGATCGAAAAGCCGTCGAGGATCGTGTGAGCCGTGGGCTGCTGAACCTCTGGTACCCGGTACTGCCGAGCTGGGCCGTCGCAGGCGCCCCGATCGGCCTCACCCGCCTGTCTGAAAACCTCGTGCTGTGGCGTGACGAGGATGGCGCCGTGCACGCTCTCGAGGATCGGTGCCCGCATCGCGGCGCACGCCTGTCACTCGGCTGGAACCTCGGAGACCGGGTGGCCTGCTGGTATCACGGCGTGGAGGTCGACGGCACGGGCACGGTGAGAAAAGTGCCGGCCGTGGACCGCTGCCCGCTTGAAGGCCAGCGTGCCGTCAAAAGCTACCCGGTCCGGGAAACCTGCGGAGCGATCTTCGTCTACTTCGGTGACACGCTGCACTCCGAGCCCTGCCCGCTGCAGCTTCCTGAAGATCTGGCAAGCGAGGAGTATGGGAAGATCCTGTGCTTTGCGAAGTGGAAGTGCAATTATCGTTACGCTGTCGACAATGTGATGGACCCGATGCACGGAGCCTATCTGCACGCGGTCTCCCATTCGATGGCGTCGGGCGACAAGACCGCGAACATGCAGCTTCGCAAGACCCCCACGGGGCTGATCTTCGAGAAGACATCACAGCGGGACGTGAACTTCGACTGGACGGAGTTCGGCGACACAGGTGCGATCTGGCTTCGCCTCGCCATTCCTTATCGCGCGAGCGCCGGACCTGGCGGCAACTTTGGCATCGCCGGCTTCGTTACGCCGGTCGATGAAGATAACTGCGTTGTCTTCTTCTGGCGCACCCGCAAGTGCAAAGGCTGGGTGCGGGATGTCTGGCAATTCATGTACCGAACGAAGCTTGAGGGCCTTCACTGGGCGGTGCTCGAGCAAGATCGAATCGTGCTGGAGAATATGGCGCCTGCGGCACGATCGCGCGAGTTTCTCTACCAGCATGACACCGGGCTTGCGCGGGTGCGTCGCGTGCTCGAGCAGAAAGCGCAGGCGCAGCTCGACGCCGTCGAAAAGGCGGCGGCGCAGCCGCAACCCGCCTCGGCAGCCTAGATCGGCTCGGGTGAGGGTGGCTTGCATGCTTTCTTTCGGGCTCGAGGATCGCATCGCCGTGGTAACCGGCGGTTCGTCGGGCATCGGGCTCGCCACGGCGCGGCTGCTTTTGCGCGGTGGGGCGCGGGTAGCGATCTGCGGCCGCGATGCCGCTCGGCTTGAGGCCGCGGGTCGATCGCTCGGCGAGGAGGGGGGATGCGAGCGCATCTATATGCACTGCTGCGATGTGCTGGACGCAGACGGCATTGCCTCGTTCGCGAGCGATGTTGCAACCCGGCTGGGACCTGCTGACATTCTTGTAAACAATGCCGGGGAAGGACGGGTTTCAACCTTCGCCGGCACGGACGACGAGGCGTGGCGCGCCGAGCTGGAGCTCAAGTTCTTCAGCGTGATCCGGCCGACGCGGGCGTTCCTTCCGCAGATCGAGCGATCGGACGCAGGCTCCATCGTATGCGTGAACTCGTTGCTTGCGCGACAGCCGGAGCCGCACATGGTCGCGACGTCAGCTGCCCGCGCCGGCGTCTTGAATCTCGTGCGCTCGCTTGCGACTGAGCTTGCGCCGCGTCGGATACGCGTGAATGCGGTGCTCATCGGCCTAGTCGAATCCGGCCAGTGGCGACGTCGCTACACCGCGCAGGCGGCGCCCGGCGAGACCTGGGAAGCGTGGACCAGCACGCTCGCCGAGCAGAAAGGGATTCCGCTGTGCCGCCTCGGCAAGCCCGAGGAAGCGGCGCAAGCCATCGTTTTTCTCGCCTCGCCGTTCGCCTCGTACACGACCGGCTCCTTCATCGATGTTTCTGGGGGACACTCGCATCATGTCTGAATGCACCGGGCCTATCACCGTCGGGGAGCTTGTGGCCGCGTTTCTTGAGCGCTGTAACGCGCGGGCAGCTTTCGGCGTGATCTCAATTCATAACATGCCGATCCTCGACGCTTTCGGCCGTCGAGCGGCGCAAGCCGCCGCGCGCAGTGAGCCGGCGCCCATTCGGTTCGTGATGGCACGAAGCGAAGCCGGCGCGGTGAACATGGCCGACGCCTATGCGCGCGTATCGGGCGCCCTTGGCGTGGCCATCACCAGCACGGGGACGGCTGCCGGCAACGCGTGCGGCGCGATGGTGGAGGCGCTCACGGCGGGGTCGCCGGTGTTGCATCTGACCGGACAGATCGAAGTTCCCTATCTCGATCGCGAGCTCGCCTACATTCATGAAGCGCCAGAGCAGCTCGAAATGCTGCGCAGCGTCTCCAAGGCGGCGTTCCGGATACGCAGCCCCGAGACGACGATCGGTACGCTGCGCGAAGCCGTACGCGTCGCGCTGACTGCGCCGCGCGGCCCGGTGAGCGTCGAGATCCCGATCGACATCCAGGCTGCCCAGATTGAGCGCCCAAGCTCGCTGGAGCCGGTCGCGAGCGAACCGGTCCAGCCTCTCGAGCGCCAGCTCGACGAGCTTGCGCAGCGGCTGCTGACCGCCAAGCGGCCTCTGCTGTGGCTCGGTGGCGGCGCCCGGCACGCCTCCAAGGCCGTGCGTCGGCTCACTGAGCTCGGCTTCGGAATAGTCACCAGTGTCCAGGGCCGCGGCGTGATCCCGGAAGACCATCCACTCTCGCTCGGCGCGTTCAACCTGCATGAGCCGGTCGAGAAGTTCTATGCAACATGCGATTCAATGCTGGTCGCCGGCTCGCGCCTGCGCAGCAATGAGACACTGACGTACAAGCTCAAGCTCCCGCGGCCTCTCTACCGGATCGATGTGGATTCGCAGCAGCAGGGACGGTGCTACCTCGATGATTTCTTCATCACCGGCGATAGCGCCCTCGCACTGGCGGGACTAGCCGACAGGCTTGCCGGACGAATGAGCATCGACAAGGCGTTCGGTCGGGATCTCGCTTCGGCGCGGGACGCTGCCCGCAAGCTGGTGGCGGACGGGCTTGGTCCATATCAGCAACTCGTCGACGAGCTGGCGCGGGTGGCGGGGCGCGACTTCATATGGGTGCGCGATGTCACCGTCTCGAACAGCACCTGGGGCAACCGCAGCCTGGCGATCGGCGGGCCACGCGACGGCGTGCATGCGCTCGGCGGCGGAATAGGCCAGGGCGTCCAGATGGCAGTGGGGGCAGCGCTTGCCGCGGACGGCCGCAAGACGCTGTGCCTGGTCGGCGACGGCGGGCTGCAGGTCAATTTGGGAGAGCTGGGCACGCTCGTTCAGGAAAAAATAGATGCCGTCGTCCTGCTCATGAACGATCGCGGTTACGGCGTCATCCGCAACATTCAGGACGCCTACTACGGCGGCCGCCGGTACTACTCCGACCTGCATGCGCCCGATTTCGGTGCGTTAGCCGCCGCCCTCGGGCTCCCGCATTATCGCGTCGGTGATCTCCGCGACGTTGGCGACGTGCTGAGCAAAGCGGTCGCGATGCGCGGTCCGGTTCTCGTCGAGATCGACATGAATTCGATCGGCGGATTCGCAAAGCAATTCGCGGGCCCTCCGGTCCGCAAGCTCGAGGTACTCAAGGATTAGCTTCATGGTCAGCCCGATTCTCGTAGCCGGCGAGTGGCGCCGGGGCCGCGGTGACGTGTACGCATCGCGTTACCCCGCCGACGATACCATCAACGCCGAAATTGCCGCCGCTAACGTCGCCGACGTCGAGGAAGCGATCGAGGCGGCTGATGCCGCCCGCCGTCGGCCGGATTGGAGCGGTCTCAAACCTCATGAGCGGGCTGCAATCCTCTATCGGATAGCAAGCATCGTACGCAGCCGCGCTGAGGAGCTCGCCGCGCTGCAGCTGCGGGACAACGGCAAGCCCATTGCCGAGACGCGGGCGCTTGTTGCGAGTGCTGCGGGCACTTTCCAGTTCTTTGCCGGCGCGTGCGAAACGCTCGAGGAAACGATTACGCCTGCGCGCGGTGATTATTTGACGATGAGCGTCCACGAGCCGCTGGGTGTCGTTGCAGCCATTACGCCGTGGAACTCGCCGATCGCCAGCGAGGCGCAGAAGCTCGCCCCTGCGCTCGCGGCAGGAAACGCCGTCGTCGTCAAGCCGGCCGAGGTGACCCCGCTGCTCGCTCTTGAGCTCGGCCGCATCTGCGAGGAGGCGGGCGTGCCCAAGGGGGTGGTGAGCGTGCTGGCGGGCAAAGGCTCGGTGATCGGTGATGCCATCGTGAAGCACCCGCTGGTGAAGAAGGTCTCTTTCACCGGCGGGACGACCACGGGCAGGGCGCTGGCGAAGCTCGCCGCCGAGAAGCTGATGCCGGTCACCCTGGAGCTGGGCGGCAAGTCCCCCACGATGGTTTTTGATGACGCGGACATCGACCATGCCGTCAACGGCGTGCTGTTCGGCATATTCAGCTCATCCGGCGAGTCCTGCATCGCCGGCTCGCGCCTGTTCGTGCAGGATTCGGTTCGAGCCCAATTTCTTGACCGGCTCGCCGCAAAGACGCAGGCGCTTCGAGTCGGCGATCCGGAAGACCCGCGCACGCAAATGGGTCCGCTCATCACGGCGAAGCACCGCGAATCGATCGAACGCTTCGTGCGGCTTGGACGCGACGAAGGCGGCAGGGTCCTGGTCGGTGGCGAGCGCCCGGTGGGCGGACTCTATGATCGTGGCTGGTTCTACAAGCCGACCGTTTTCGACGGCCTGTCGAACGGCGCGCGCATCTGCCGGGAGGAGATCTTCGGTCCGGTACTTGTGGTGCTCCCGTTCCGCGACGAATCCGATCTCATCGCGCAGGCCAACGACAGCGTCTTCGGTCTTGCCGCCGGAATCTGGACTCGTGATTACAAACGTGCCTGGCGCGTGGCGCGAGCCCTCGAGACCGGAACGGTGTGGATCAACACGTACAAGCAGCTTTCCATCTCGACGCCGTTCAGCGGAATCAAGGAGAGCGGCTTAGGAACCGAGAAAGGGCGGCTCGGCATCCTGCAGTACAAGCATCAGAAGAGCCTGTACTGGGGGATGAACGAGAAGCCGCTGCCGTGGGCAGACTGATTTCGATGCTGCTACAACTCGCAACGGCATCAAACAAAGTTGTGGCAAGCAAGCTGTCGCTGAGCGAGGGAGATTGGAATGAGCATTTCGGGTATTGACCGCGTCACATATGGCGTCGAAGACCTGGGCAAGTGCCGGAAGTTTTTCCTTGACTGGGGCCTGCGGCTCGTGGGTGAGACCGACGGTGCACTGGACTTCGAGACGCTCAACGGCGGCGAGGTGCTGGTTCGACGCTCCGACGATCCCAAGCTTCCTTCCGCCATAGAGACCGGACCAACAATACGTCAGGTCATCTGGGGCGTGGAGGCGAGCGCTGACGTCGATCGCCTGCGCGAGCAGCTCGGCGCGCAAGGGCAGTGGGACCCGGCCGCGGCAACGCTTACGACGCTCGATCCTAACGGGCTCGCAGTCGGTTTCCGCGTCACGCGCAAGCGCAGCATCGAAGCGCATGGCGTACCCATGAACGCCTGGGGCCTGCCGGGGCGCGAAGTCAACCAGCGCAGCAAGCTTTATGACCATGCTGAGCCGATTGAGGTCGGGCATGTGGTGTTCTACACCGACTGCCTGGCCGAGCTGGAGCGCTTCTATGTCGAGAAGCTCGGCTTCTGCGTGTCCGACCGATACCCGAAAAGCGCGGTATTCCTGCGTTGCTCGCCGCGGGGTGGACACCACGACATGTTCCTGCTGCAGCCGCCGGTTCCCAAGCGCGGACTCAATCACGTAGCGTTCACGGTTCGCGACATCCATGAGGTGTTTGGCGGCGGGCTCCACATCAGCCAGTGCGGTTGGGAGACCGAGCTGGGCCCCGGACGGCACCCGATCTCCTCCGCCTACTTCTGGTACGTGAAGAACCCGGCGGGAGCGCTGGTCGAATACTACACCGACGAGGATCAGCTCGACGCGCAGTGGCAGCCGCGCGAGTTCAAGCAGTCGCCTGACCTGTTTGCCGAATGGGCGGTCATCGGCGGAATCGATGGACAGACACGCCGTGCCAAGGCCGTTCCGAAATGAGCATCGACAGCGTTGTCGTTGTCGGCGCCGGACAAGCCGGAGGATGGGCGGCAAAGTCGCTGCGCAACGAAGGTTTCAACGGCCGCATTGTTCTCGTCGGCGACGAAGCACACCCGCCGCACGAACGCCCTCCGTTGTCCAAGGCCGTTCTCGCAGGCACGGCTGAACCCGAATCGACACACCTGTTCAAGCGGGATGCATACGAGGGGCTCGGCCTTGACGTTCGTGCCGGCGTGGCCGCCGCTGCGATTGAGCGCCCCTCGCGCACCCTCGTTCTCACCAACGGCGAGACGGTCGCATACGACCGCTTGCTGCTCTGCACGGGATCGGCGCCCCGCAAGCTGGGCGTGGCCGGCGCAGACTCGCCGCGCTTGCATTATCTGCGCACGATCGACGATGCCCTCCTGCTGCGCCCGCGTCTTGCGCCCGGCGCGCATCTCATCGTGATCGGGGCCGGCTGGATCGGGCTCGAAGTGGCCGCGACAGCGCGCAAGCGTGGTGCAGGCGTGACTGTCATCGAACCGTTGTCCCGGATTTGCGCGCGCGCGGCGCCGCCGGAGATTTCCGAGCACCTGCTGCATCTTCACGAACGCCACGGCGTCGCGTTCCGGCTCGGCGTCGGGGTGGCGGCCATCGAGGACACTGCCGACGCCGTGGAGGTGACGCTCACCGACGGAAGCAGCGTGCGCGGCGACGCCGTGATTGCGGGCATTGGCATAGTCCCCAACGTCGCGCTGGCGAAGGCAGCGGGATTGGCAGTCGACAACGGAATTATCGTGAATGAGCACACGCAAACTTCGGATCCGTTCGTCTTCGCGGCGGGCGACGTGGCGAACATGCCGCTCGGCTGCGTCGGAGCACGCGTGCGACTGGAGTCCTGGGCAAATGCGCAGAACCAGGCCATCGTCGCCGCCAAGGCGGCGCTCGGGAAGGAGGCGCGTTACGACGAGCTGCCGTGGTTCTGGTCGGATCAGTACGACCTCAATCTGCAAATGCTCGGCGTGCCGGCGCGCTGGCCCGAGCCGGTGGTGCGCGGCGCTCTCGGCAGCGAAAGCTTCACCTTGTTTTATCTTGACGGAGAAGACATCGTTGGCGTTGTCGCGGCGAATGCACCGCGCGAGCTGCGTGCCGCGAAGCGGCTGATGCAGCAGCGAAAGCCGGCGCGCGCCGAGGACCTCGCGAATCCGGCGATGAATCTCGCCAAGCTGTAGTTGGCCGGTCAGCCTGATGCGGCCCCCGCGCTGCATCAGAGAAAAGAGAAACATTTCGCGCTCTTTGAAAGGCGCGTTGCCTCTCAGATGCCATGAGTAACTCGATCAATCATATGCTGCGTCATTCCGGGTCGAGGCCCGAAGGGCCGAGAGCCCGGAATCCAGTAATCAATGGCATAGGTTACTGGATTCCGGGTTCGCCGCACGCAGCCAAGTTTACGCAGGCTGCGCAAGCTTGCCTGCGTCGCGCCCCGGAATGACAAGTTTCATGAAATCGATGAACTAGTTGCCGTAAAACGGAGAGACATAATGAGCGTAGCAGGGCGGCAGGCGGAGATTGGATATCAAAAGGAGGAGGCGCTTACACCGCAGGCGCGCAACGCGATATGGGGAGCCTTCATCGGGTTCTTCGTAGACAATTACGACATTTTCCTGCCGGTCATCGCGCTTGCCCCGGCCTTGATCTATTTCGTCCCGAAGGATCTTCCTCCCACCACGGCCGCGATCGCCTCCGCGATGATCTTCGCGACAACGTTGATCGGCAGGCCGTTGGGCGCCTTCATATTCGGTCACTTCGCGGACACTATCGGCAGAAAGCGCACGACAATCATCTCCGTGATGGGTTTCGGCGTGGTGACTCTGCTTATCGCCATGCTGCCGGGATATCAGCATTGGGGCATGGCGGTGATCTGGATCCTGATCGCCCTGCGTTTGATCGACGGAATCTTTCTGGGTGGGGAATACACCTCGGCAAACCCGCTCGCCATGGAGTATTGCCCGAAGGCAAAAAGGGGATTGTACGGCGCGGTCATCCAGAGTGCGGCGTCGGTAGGCACGGCCGCGATCTCCCTGATCACGCTCGCGGTCCTGCTCGTGCTGCCGGCCGGCGGCCTGGATTCGCCCTACGTGCAATGGGGATGGAGGATCCCGTTCCTGGTCGGGGCCGCCATGGCTTTTGCCCTCGCTTACTACTACCAGAACGCCGTCGAGGAGTCGGAGGTCTGGCGCAAGGCGGACAAATCCGCGCACACCAAATCTCCCATCAGGGCCCTGTTCAGCGGCGAGAACCTTTGGAGCTTCCTGCAGGTATTCGTGGTGATGACCGGGTTCTGGCTGGCGTTGAACGCGTCGCTGGCCGTCATGCCCGGTCTGCTCGTGTCCCAGATGGGAGTGAAGGGGGTCTATCTTACGACCGCTTTGGTCATAGCTTACCTCGTGCTCGGTATCGTCTATGTCATCGGTGGCATGATAAGCCAGCGGATAGGGCGTCGAGCGTACCTGATGCTGGCCAGCGCGGTCAGCGCCACGCTGGGCACGTACTTCTATTACCTGCTCCTGAACACCGCTGCAGGCAATCTTCCCGGCATCATCCTGTTGACCACGATCACGACGGTTCTTGTTGTTGCGCCCGGCGCTCTCAGCACCGTGTACATCAATGAGCGGTTTCAGACCGGCGTCCGCGCTTCCGGCTTCGGTCTGGGCTACAGCCTCGCGATCATCCTGCCGGCGTTTTTTGTTTTCTACCAGGCCTGGCTCGCCAACTTCATGCCCTTCAAGTACACGGTGCTTGTCCTTGTGGTCATCGGGGCCCTCTTGATCTTTGTCGGAGCTGCATGGGGACCCGAGACGAAAAACGTCGATTTCGGGTCCGCTCCCGCTCCCGGCGATCGCGATCGGAGCTGAAAGGCATGAAGGTCGAGCCGATCCACCATGTCCCGATGCGGCCGGAATACCGCAGCCCGTTCTCGGCGGCGTTCGCGGTCGAAGGCGGCCGCCTGATCTTCTTCTCCGGCTGCTGCACGGTGCCGACCTATCATAAGCACCCGCACGATCCCGATGAGGAGCGGCAGTGGCTCGAGGGAGATTTTCGCGAGCAGACAGAGCGCACCTTCGTCCATATCAAGGAAATTCTCGACGCGGCGGGCGCGCAGATGAAGGATGTGCTCAAGCTGACCATCTTTACGACGCAGATGGACGGCCAGAACATCCTCAACGAGATCTCGGCGCGCTGGTTCGGCAATGAGAACCCGCCCGCGCGCTCTCTCATCGGCGTGCCCGCGCTCGCGCATCCCGGCATGCTGATCGAGATCGAAGGGGTGGCCGCCGCTCCGGCAAACGCATGAACCAACGGTTTGGAGACGCCGATGACGAACAAAGCCAATGCAGTGACGCGCCGCGCGCTCATGACGACCGGCGCGACCGCAGCGCTTGCCGGTCTTTGCGCCCCCCATGTCCGCATTGCGCGCTCCGCGCCGGTGACCATCCGCTACGCGACCGGCGGAGGCATCGGCCCCAACGAGATGGAGACCATCATCTATCTCGACTGGATGCAGAAGAACGTGCTCAAGGGATACGGCAAGGACTACACCGTCGATATGACCTTCACCCGCGGCACGCCGGAAGCGGGCACGCTGCTGGCGGCCTCCCAGGCGGACCTTGCGACGCTCTCGTTCGCGGTCTTTGCCACGTCCGTCCTGAAAGACGTCGTGCCCGGCGGGCTGACCATCGTCTCGGACAATTATCAGGACGGCCGACCCGGCTATGCGCAGAATACATTCTTTGTGCTCAAGGATTCGCCGATCGGCAGCACCCACGACCTGAAGGGAAAGAAGGTCGGCATCAACGCCTTCGGCTCGGCGGTCGATCTCGCGCTTCGCGTCAAGCTCAAGAAGGACGGCATCGATCCGCGCAGGGATCTGACCATTGTGGAGGTTGCGTTCCCCAATCAGGCCGCCGCCATGCGCGAGAAGCGCATCGATTGCGGCATCCTGATCCTGCCGTTCATGAACGCGGAGCTCCGCAAAGGCGACTTGCGCGCGCTGTTCACGGGCGGCGATGCCTTCGGCCCCTATTCGGTCATCTTTCAGGTCGTTACCAACGACTTTTTGAAGAAGCATCCCGAGGCCGTGCGGTCGTATCTGGCCGACTATGTGCGCGGGCTGCAATGGTTCTATGATCCCGGCAACCGCAAGAAGGCCGTCGAGATCACTGCGGAATTCACCAAATCTCCGGCCGATGTGCTCGATTCCTATTTCATGACCGAGCGCGACTATTATCGGGATCGCAACGGCTGCGTCGCCGCCGCGGTCATACAGCGGCCGATCGATGCCATGCAGAACGAAGGACTGATCGATCGTCCGGTCAGCATCTCCGACCATCTCGACATGTCGTATCTGCCGTTTCCCTGTCCGGCATGATCAGGATATGCGTCCGGGATCTGCATAAGCGCTACAGGAGCAGGGACGGCGAGGTGGCGGCGCTGGCGGGCGTCGATCTCGAGGTCGCCGAAGGCGAGTTCGTTACCATCGTGGGGCCGTCGGGGTGCGGCAAGAGCACGCTCCTTTATATTCTGGGCGGTTTCATCGGCGCTGACAGCGGGACGGTTGCGGTTGACGGCGAGCCCGTTGCCGGGCCCGGCGTCGACCGCGGCGTCGTGTTCCAGGAGTATGCGCTGTTTCCCTGGCTCACCGTCGCCCAGAACATCCGCTACGGGCTGGAGATGACCGGGGTGCCGCGCGCAGAGCGCAGCCCCATTGTCGAGCGGCTCATTGCCACCATCGGGCTTGAGGGCTTCGAGCACAGGTTTCCGCGCGAGTTGTCCGGCGGCATGAAGCAGCGCGTGGCCATCGCGCGCACGCTCGCCTACGATCCGAAGATTCTGCTGCTGGACGAGCCGTTCGGCGCGCTCGACGCCCTGACCCGCGAGACCATGCAGGACGAGCTGCTGCGGCTCTGGCAGGCGACGCGCAAGACCGTGGTCATGGTCACTCACGATGTCAACGAGGCGGTCTATCTGTCGGAGCGCGTGCTGGTCATGTCGCAGCGTCCCGGTCGCATCGTGCAGCAATTCCCTATTGCGATCGAGCGCTCCGGCGAGCGCGAGCAGACCATCCTGACCGAGCGCTTCAATACCGTCCGCAACGAAGTGTGGCTTGCGGTCCGCCGCCAGGCCGGCAAAGGAGACGCATCGGAGCGCCCATCGGCGGGCACCTCATGAGCGATCCGCCGGACGGCCTCGAGCGGCCGAGCGAGCGCGCGGGGCCTTGGCGCCGGGGCATCCGGCGTTCCCTGCCGGTCGCCATCCTGCTGCTCGTGTGGCAGCTCGCCGTGGGCTCCGATCTGATCGACCGTACGTTCCTGCCGCCGGTCGATGCCGTCGTGGCCGCACTGTGGGAGATGGCGCGCAGCGGAGAAATCTGGCTCAACCTTGCGGTCTCTATCTGGCGCGCCTTCACCGGTCTGGCGATCGGCTCGTTGCTTGGCGTGGCGATCGGGCTTGCGATGGCGACGTCGCGCCGGGCCGACGGTTTTTTCGGGCCGCTGGTGGCGATCACATATTCATTGCCGAAATCGTCACTGGTGCCGCTGTTCATCCTGTGGTTCGGCATCGGCGACGTCACCGACATATTGACCGTCGTGCTTGCCTGTCTGCTGCCCGTGATCGTGAGCACGTATCACGGCGTTCAGGCGGTGCCGGCGCTGCTGGTGTGGAGCGCGCGCGCCATGGGGACGCCTCGACACACGGTGCTCTGGCGCGTGCTGCTGCCGGGCGCCTTGCTGTCGATCCTGACCGGCGTGCGCATCGCGCTCGGCTTCTGCTTCGTGCTCACCATTTCAGCCGAGATGATTGCGGCGAAGACCGGCATCGGCAAGCTGATTTTCCTGTACGGCGAGAACGGCGCGTATGCGCACATGTTCGCGGGCCTCACAGCCGTGGTGATCGTCGCCTACGGCGCCGACCGCGCGCTGCTCGCGGCCATGCGCCATTTGCTGCGCTGGCACGATTCCGTTCATGCGGCGCATGCGCATGCCCGATAGAGCAACCTCACTGGAGCATTTTACGGTACGGCTGACACGGGCGCTCTTCACCTCTCCCCGGCGGGGAGAGGTCGGAATGGGCGCGCCTTGCGCGCCCATTCCGGGTGA
>Ga0306925_10000145_pt1 | contig 41653 bp, 50 predicted proteins | sample flu12Cox44000176_FD_203755 | JGI IMG/M metagenome (GOLD analysis project Ga0306925, IMG submission 203755) | Lab enrichment of tropical soil microbial communities from Luquillo Experimental Forest, Puerto Rico - flux8day.12C.oxic.44.000.176 (v2)... | ecosystem: Environmental > Terrestrial >... | reverse complement strand
TGCGGGCACTCGCCGGGTATTCGACACCGACCTGCTCCAACGCGTCTTTGAGCTCAGCGACCGTCCAGCCCTCCAGATCCGCCGTCGCGGCTTCCTCCTCATCCCACAGCGACGGCTGCTCATCGGGTTCGTTGTCGGGCGGCGCCCCGGTCATGGGTTCGGCCGACGCAAACGGCTCAAGCGGGATTCCGAAATCGTCGTCCACCAGGACCACGACGTCACCCGGCTCGGCGGGCAGCGACTTCGCCAGTTCCACCAAATGATCGGGCACCGGCACCCCCGCATGCTTGTGCCGATCCACCCCGTCGATGATCGATGCCGCCCACGCGGCGTCCGGGTCGCGGACATACATTTTCCCCGGCGGCGGCGGCGGGGTGCGCCCGAACCGGCCGAGCGTCACCGCGACCATGATCAGGCCACGGCGATGCTGGTGGTCGTCGTCGTGATCTGACCAGACGAACCCCAACCCGGGGCCGTCGCATGCACCGACTGCAGCCAGTTATGCAGCGCGAGCACGGTGCAGGGGGTGGTCAGGGCGCCGGGCGGCACCTTGATACCGGAGGTTTGTTCGGGCGAATCTTTGGTGGTAGTAGCCATGAGCAAAGCCTAACGCCAGGGCATGTCACGAAGCACGACGACGCGCTAGCTCCTCCTGCCAGTATTCGTGATACTCCGCCGCAGCTCGCATCACCGCCGGATCGTCATGGAAGTTTCCGAGATTGCAGTCAGAACACAACAGACCACGAACGCAGTTGCCACATGAACGAACACCAGGACAGCACCTATGATCGTGGTCAACACACAATTTTTTACCGTTCGGCGGCTTCCCGCAGATGGCGCAGCCACCACCCTGCTCAGCTAGAGTCTCCTTATACCAAGGCAAACGACGGCGATACCGCGACCAAAGAACCTTGTTGAAATGACCGTCAGGATCTTCCTTCCGCTTACGTTTTTCTCGTGCCCGGGACTTATCGGCATTTTTCGCATAATGTTCGCGGTCCTGTTTTTTGGTCTTCTCGGGATCGCGTTGTCGCAGCTCAGACTTATATTTCACCTCGCACTCTTTGCAAAACCAATTTTTGTCGGATCTTCCGCCTTGGCTTGGCGACTTAGCACGGAACATGCTTCCTAATCCGCAGCCAAATCGCTTATTCATTCGACAGTCACGCACGCCGCAGTTGTAGATGCCCTCAATTTTGCAACGCGGATCACTCAACCCTAACGGCAGCAGACCTTCCGGGCCCCAGACCTTAATCCTCTTCGCTGGATCAAGATCCGCATAGGAGAACAAACCATCATCGGCCACGTCGACTCCTACCAGTCAAGGCATTGCCCAGCCGTTGGGCAATGCCCAAAAGCAGGCTAACCCACCGGTCTGGTAGGAGACCGGTGGGCTAGCGGCGTGTTTCTAACTAAAACGTTGGTGCGGTCAAACCGGTGATTTGCACGACCGACTGCGGGTAGCGGGCGGCCGTGAAAGCCAGATAGTTGTACACCTGCAGCAACACGGTCAAGTTTACTGCCCTCGTCTCGGGGAGCACCCTCGCTCTTATTCCAGACTCCCATAATATGAGGTCAGACGAGCGCATCACGTACACGATGTCCTCAGTTCCAGCCCCGGAGTTGGTTGCTATGTTCGGGTCTGTCACGACGGGCAGTCCGTGGATGTTTCCGACGACCTGCTGGGAATCCACATCCGTCAAAATGCCGGCGGCGTTGAACGGCATGTTGCCGTTCGGCAGCACCAGCGGGCGTTGCTGCCCGTCGAGCAGGGACAGGAACCAGCCCCACCGCCGGGGGTGCATGACGATCACTTCGGGCGGCAGGAAGCGGGTGGTGTGCACGGTTTGCACCGCGTTCGCCAGGGCGCTGTACACGCCGGCGATGGTGACTGCCGACGCGGCGACCGATGTGATACCCGGCGTGTTCCCGACCCCCAGTACTTGGCCGCTGGATCCGCTGCCGCCGATGACCTGGGTGTCCAGGACGGCGGCGTGCGCGGCGACCAGGTCACGGAACACCACGTCGTCGAACGCGATCGGTGACTGGTCGATCAGCTGGATCGCCACCCCCTGCTGCCCCGAAATTGTTCGCACCGGCGCATTGATAAATGTATCTGTCAGGGCGGTTTCCGACACGGCGGTGTTGTCGGCGGTCTGCACGCCGACGGTGGTGCCGGTCAACATCTTCGGCACATTGATAGAATCCGTACCGCCGGGCAGGGTTTGGCGTTGGGTGACGTTCGCGAACGCCCGCCCCGGGCGGGCGTAGGTCACGTACTGATCCATCAGCCACGCCGGCGGCACCGCGTAGCCGCCCGAGCCGTCGACCCGGGAAATGTCGGCGCGGTACTCCTGGTATTCGGGGTTGTTGGCGACATCTTGGGCGTGGTCGAACAGCCGGCGCCGCGACTCCCCGTCGGGGTCGAGGTTCATCGTCAACCGGATCAGGTCTTTCACATACGAGCGCTGGTGCCGGTTTTCTTTGGTGTAGACCGCGGATTCTTTGACGTGGATGGCCGCTTGCTGGGTGTGCCGGACTTTGGCGAGGTTGTTGGCGATGGTCCCCGAGCGGCGGACTTCTTCGCCGACCTCTTGAATGCGTTTGTCGAGGGCTTCGATGTTTTCCCCGAGGCCCCGCATCTCGTCGACATGCGCGCGTACTTCGGCGTCTTCTTCGGCGGACAGGGTGTCGCCGTGCTGGTCTTTGGCGACCATCAGGATGGCGGTGGCTTTGCGTTCCAGGTTGTCGCGTTTTTCCACCAGTTGGGCGCGCTGGTCGATGAGTCGTTTGAGGAATTCTTCCATCGAGTTGTTTTCGACGGCATCAGTGCTGGGCATGACGGCGGCTCTTTCTTTAGGCGTGACAGGGTGAGGGGTTGACCGTGCCGGCCGTGCCCGTGCCGGGCCGCCGCCGTTCTGTGCCAGATTCGCGACTGGGTGCTGATGGTAGCAGTTAGGGGGCCAGGGTTGGGGGCAGCGACACGCGGATCTTGTCGAGTTCGGCGAGGCGGGCGGTGATGCTGCGCAGCCCGGCGGGGTCGGCGGCTTCACGCACCATGCGCAGCGCCGCGCTGATCGCGCCCACGCTGATGGTGTCGTTGGTGGGGCAGCCGAACGCTTCCTCGTCACACCCCTCGACATCCTCCTCGTCGTCTTCGTCGTCGTTTTTGGTGTAGGGGACTTCGGTGGGGTCGGCGGGCCCCAGCGGCAGATAGTCGCCGCGGACGACGGCGGGCGCGGGCGCGCTGTAGGGGATCGGCGGCTCCGACTTCTTGTCGTCATCGCTGATGTCGACCCCGAGCCGCTTACCCGCCGACTTGATCCGGCCCAGGATCGCCTGGTACTGCTCCGCGGTGTAGCGGCCCTTGTTCTGAGCGAGCCGGGCCGCCGCGTTCCGTACCCGCGCAGCAGTGTTGAGCGGGTAGCGTTTCACACCGTTGCCGCCTTTGGCGGGATTGCCCTGCGCGTCGAGGTAGCCGGGATCGCCGAAATTCTCCACCTCGGCGTACTTTTTGGGTTTGTCGGCGCGGTAAGTGTGGGCGACCGCGTCCAAAGCATCAGCCAGACTCGCGTCCAGGCGGCGCAACTCCACCAGCTGCCCCTCCGACAGGGCGGCGGCGGCCTCCAGCGCGTCCCCGATCGCCACCTGGGTCGCCGAGTTGGCGCCGTAGTTCACCACGCTGACATCGCCGTGGTGCAGCGACACCTCGGTGATGGTCCGCTGGGTGTACGACTGATCCCACAGCTGGTCTTTGACCCGGAACCCGAAGCTCATTTCGTCCATGTTGGAGCGGCCGTTGGCTTGCGGTTTGAGTTTCGGGATCAGCCTTTGCACGTCGGGGTCGGCGGGGTCGAGCAGGGCCCGGATTTTCAGGCCGGCCCGGTCGCGGGCCAGGAACAGGGTGTCGGTGGTGGTCCGGGCCAGCGCCATCCCCTCATGGTTGACCAGCAGCATCACGTCGGGTTTGCTGGCCAGGGTGACGTCGAACGCGGTGCGCTGCAGCTGCTCGGTCCAGCCGCCTTTATCGGGGCCGCCGTACACGTCGTAGGGGTCGAAGGTGGCGGCGTAGCCTTCCAGCACGATCCGGCCGTCGCGGTCTTGGCGGTATTCGAACGGGCACGCCGCCCGGGTTTCGGGGACGTTGAGCAGGTTGACCCGGTTAGCGTGCCGGGCGGCGGTGCTGGTCATGGTGTTGCTCCTACGGGGGATCCGTTGGTTGACGGGGTTTGGGGGCGCCCACCGAAGCCGGGCTCAGAATCGGCGGGTTTCTCCCCAGCCGGTCCTTTGGCTTGCAGGGCGGCGGTTTTCGCGGGGTCATGCCCGGCGGGGGCCATGTTCACCGGCTGCAGGAACGTATCCAAATCGGCCGCCGGCTCCATCTCCTCTTTCGCGCGGACCTCGTTGCGGTTGACGAACCCGGCCTGGATCGCCGTCTGATACGCCTTATAGCGGGTGTCGATGTCACCCTTGAGCAGGGCGTCGAAATCAAAGCTGACGTATTGGCCGCGGGGCAGCAGATCGGACAGGGCGCTCTCGATGCAGTTCACCCACGGCCTAAACGAGAAGGTGATCGCCCCCTGCGTCAACTGCTGGATCCCGGTGCCCCACGCGGTGGTGGCCTTCGTATCCCCCAGCAGGACCGGGGGGACGCCGAACATGATGCAGATGTCGGTCCGCTGAAACTCCCGGGTCTCTAAAAACTGGGACTCCTCCGGAAGTATCGACAGGTTTTGCCATTTGAAGCCGCCGGTCAACACGGCGGGCAGGCGGCGCCCGCCGTGGGAGGCGATCCAGTTCTGCTGCTGGCGTTCCACACTGTCGGGGTCCAGGTTCTGGTCGGTCATCAACAACCCACTGGGGTTGCTGCTCTCCTTAAACCACCGGTACCCGTATTCCTCGGCCGACAACGATAAGCCGATGGCGGTGGCCGCCTGCCTTATAGGACTGAGTCCCCAGGGTTCGCCGGCCATGGTGAACCGGCGGATATGCACAATGTCGTTCTTATTCACCGCCTGGCCCATCACCCGGTAGATCGGGTCGAACCACGCCAGCATGTCCCCCCGGCGTTCCAGATAGACCAGGTCGGGGTGTAGCGGCATGATCGCCGTCGGCGTCCCCGCGCTGTCCCGGCTGGTGATCAGGTGATACGAATTGCCGCGCAATCCCAGATTGCTGACCACCATCCAACGCCACTGAAACAGGTTGAACCCCGGGAACGGCTGGCGGATGATCGGGGGCTGCGGATCCAGCTTGACCGGGATCCCTTTCTTGTCGCGGCGGTAGGCCGCCCACGGCAGTGAGGCGATGGTGTCGGCCAGCACCCGGATGCAGCCGTAGACGGTCATGTTCGCCATCGCCCGATGGACTCCCACGAAGTCGTCAATTACCCCGACTTGGGGAGGCGGGACAAAAGCACTGGATGTTAGGGCTCTTATCTCCATATCTTCGCGGCCGCGAGGGTGGCTGTCTAATAGGCGGGCGAGGATGCTCATAGCCCGGCCGCCACCCCGTACAGGATCAGACACAGCCCGGCGACGATCAGCCCGATCGCCGGCAGCAGCAGCCAGCAGCCGACCGCCAGCACGGTGATCCCGGCCAGCTCGAGGACCGTCGACATCCACCCGCGCCTGGATGGCCGGGCCCCCACCGTTGAGGCTTCGGGACTAGGTGGAGGCCCGGCCACCGGCTTCGGCGCCTTAACCGGCTTGGAACCGAAAAACATGCCCTCGTCATCGGCGGGGAACTCCTGCCGATACAGCCGCTCACTGCCGAGGCGTTCCCCGATCGGGGTCACATTCTCATCCATGCCCGCTCCAGTTCATCGTCCAGGCGTACCGGCGGCTGCTCCCATGATGCGATAACCTCCTGATCCGGCCAGGGGTGACACACCGGGTTCTTGACATCCGGGGTATAGTTCGCCAGCCACACCGCCAGCGACACCGCCACCAACGGCGCCACATCCACCGGAGAGTTACGGCGGTCAAAAATCCAGGCATCCCCGGCGTTGCGGCCCACCCCCGAGGCGGCGGCCTGATCCAACAACGGTGCGGGACGATGAAAAATGCGGTGCTCGCAGATCCCGTCATAAAGCAGTCCACACGCCGACTGCAACTCCACCCCGGTGTTCACGGGGGTGATCGGCAACCTGGCCGCCAGCATGTCCGGAATCATCCCCGACACCGGCGCCCCAGTCTTTTGCACCGCAATCCCGGCATACTGATCGGCCCTAGTGACCAGCCAGTCGATCACCCAATCCGTGCCCAGCGCCCCCGCGATCACCTCCACATGCTGACTACCGTCCCCCCGCTCTGAACACACCGCCACATAGCTACGAGCCCGCAAATAGTTGACATCCACCCCCACATACACCGGCGCCCCCGCCGCCCGCCGGCTGGCCCCGTCCATCGTTTCCGCCCAATGCTCCGCCGGAATAATCCCCGGCTCCAACGAATCCACCCACTGACAGTTCGCCGTAGGAATCAGGTCACGTCCGGCCAGGAACAAACTGTCAGGACTGCCCACCGTGATGCAGCGTGTCGCGCGACGGGATACAGCGGCTATTGATCGGATACTGATAGATGTGCGCTCTCCCGCCCTGGATGGTCGCGTCTGTACCCGTGCCAGCTTGCGGCGCAGACGGAATGGGGGAGGCTCGGTCGCATCATGAGTCCAACCCACACAATACGAGGCACCATAGATACGTTCTGCGTACCGCGAGACGCCTTCCACCATGGTGGCACGCCAGCCTAAAGATCGCGCCAGGTACAGAACTTGTTCAGCCATCTCTTTGAGTGTCGAGCAGAACCGAACCCTGCCGTTAACGTCGATGCTGCCGTCCGTATCGAGCAGTCCTTGAAGCAAAGCCAGGCGTTGTTCGCTACCCGCAGTCAGATATACATCGGGAATACGCTTGTCGGTCCAAATGCCCAGCTCACGGCAACGCGCGGGAAAACCGTCGCGTGACTTGCGCGCTGTGATGCGGAAGTTGATCCGCCGGGCGTTGCCGACCTGCCTAATCGAGGTGATACCAACGCCAAGCAAATCGATCAGCTCATCAGCCTCAGTTTCGATACAAGTGATCTCGGCTTTTCCGGCGGTCCCATCACCAAGCCATACGCCGAGAAGGTAGGGGTCCACCGGCAGGTCTACTGGCTTAGAGACGATTGCCCGCTGGGTTGGGAGACGATAGGCGTACCGTCCCCCGGAGATTGGATTACGAAGCAGGCCATTGCTGAGGAGGTGGCGAGTGCTCAGCGTCTCCCAGCCGCGATTACTGCGACGATCGTTCACGGTCCAACGGTGATCGCCATCGACCACCACGCTGCGTCCGTCCGTGGTAGTGACCTCGAAGCAGTCTCTTTCATCGAACACCCTAGTGGTGCGTACGACATCGACCGGATGTCCGTCCGGGTGATACACCTGGTCACCCACCACGACGGTCGCCATCGTCTTCCAGCCATCGGTTGTCAAGACAGGAGTCTCTACATCCAAGGCCAAATGCTCGGTCTGAAACCCCGGCATATTCCGGTACTGCTGCGCCTCCAAATAGCCCCGCAGATCCTCCAACCGAAACGAATTCAACAACCCCATCGCCGGATTCGCCTGATACCAATAGGACTCATCAGCCGGATCCACCTCCATCGGCACCGACCACTCCCACATCCCGATATCCGTAAACTCAGTCTCCCCCGTCGTAATACGACGCAACGCCGCATCACGCTGGGTACGCAACACCTCACTGTAGGTGTCCCCCGCATTCGAACAACAAATGATCTGCGAATACGGCCGCACCGTCGTCGTCGGCACGATCGCCTGCCACGCATCCCACGTCTTATGCTCCCGCAACTCATCGAGCATCACGATATCCACCGACATCGACCGCCCACCCCGATGCGACGCCGCCGCCGCATGCCAATACCGCTCATTCGTCAAATCAATACGATTCTGACCATTAACGGTGCGGTGCCGCGTCATCTCCGGGCGCAACCGCGGATTGTTCTTGATCTCCAACGCCACCTCTTTAAGCATCCGCTCCGCGTACTGCAAGTTCTGACACGCAAGCAAAGCCCCTTTCGCCCCGGGGCAACCCTCATGAATCTCGCCGCGCTCATCAGCGAACAACCGCCACAAACCTAAACCCTTAAGCCACTGCGATTTCCCGTTCTGCCTGGCCACCAACACCAGCAGAAACTTGAACCGAAACCCGGTGCCATCCGCGCCTTTCTCCAACGCATGGATGTAAAGCCAACGCTGCCACGGCAACAACGACCAGCCCACACACTGTTCCAAAAAATCGATGCAGTCATATCCCCAGGACCAGTCCCGGGCCATCCAGCCCAGCGCGTCAAGATGCTCCGGCAGCGGCGGAGTGTAGATCCGCGGCTTAGTCGACCCGACCCGGGTCACCTGCTGCGAAAGGGTGGCCGTCATCACGCCGGCTTACGCACATACCGCTTACGGAACGACGCCAGCTCATCATCGGGAATCAGTTCCTGATCACTGATCGGCGCCGCCCCCACCTCGGCATCCAACCCTAAACTTTTGCCCTGCTGCGCCAAGATCCGCCGGGCCACCTCCACCGACTTCGTCTCCCCGGCCATCGCATCCGCCCACACCGCACCAAGCAACGATTCCAGCCGCTGCGCATAAACCTGAGTAGGAGTCGGGGCAGGAGGCTTACGACGCGTCATGAACTAGATTATTGCCCAACCCTTAGGCAATGCCGCACCCCGAAACACCCCAAAAAACCCCGCAAACACCCCAAAAACGACCCGAAACCACCCCAAACCGTCCCGATCACGGGCGATGCGTCGATATCGGCTATGCCACCGTCAACGTCGTCGCCGTCCCCGTCACCGCCACACTGTTAGAGCCCGGACGGACCTGATTCACCGTATCCAGCCACACCCGCAACCCCACCAACGTCGCCGGCAACGTCAACACCGCAGGCGACACGGACAACAACTCCGGGGATTCCTTCTGTGCCATGAGACACACTGTAAAACATGCCCAACGAAATCCAACGCTTCGACATCACCGGCAGCCCCGGCAGCGGCAACTTCACCCTCTGGTTCAACGGCGAAGGAACCAGCCCAATCGACTACCACCCCGCAGCCGGCGACGTCCAGGACGAACTCGAAGCCCTCACCACCATCGGCCCCGGAAACATCACCGTCACCAAAGACGGCAACTGGGGCTACGTCTGCACCTTCGCCGGCGCCCTGACCAGCACAAACCTCCCCGAACTCGTCGCCGACGACAGCCAGCTGCCCGGCGGCGCCACCATCACCGTCACCACCGTCACCCAAGGCGGCCCCGACACCGAAACCCCAGGTACCGGCGCCACCCTCACCACCCCCTGCACCCTGCCCGACCTGCTCGCCTTCGCCACCGACATCCTGCCCGTCACCAGCGGCTCCCACCACGACGCCATCGTCACCACCACCGCAGACACCATCACCGTCGCCTGGGCCTAACCCCTTATTACACACACCCCGACTATTTGACGCGGCAGCGTTATTAGACAAAACCGCTATTACACACAGCAGCGGATAGCCCGTGGAGGTTACTTTAAAAGTTTACTAGTAGCATTACTTTGATCTTGATTTCGTAAACTTGCTGGTCAGCGCGATTTTTGTTGAATACTAGGCAACCCTATACAGTGCCTCTACCAGGGCTTTTAGCGCTGCAGCAATGTCGTTTTTCCGCTTGTGGAGGTAAAATCGGATTCTGACCATCGGGGGTCCCCCTTTGCTGCAGAACTTTGCGACCCCCATCCCCTATTAGACACGGATGGTGCGCTGCGTTGTTGGACACTGCGCGCTATTAGACACGGATGGTGCGCTGTGGGGTGGTGACCATCAGCAAAGCCATGGTCAGCGGAACCATGGTCAGGCCGGAGGTGGGTTGGCGGAGGGTGGTGCTCGATCGGAGGTGGGTTGGCGGAGGGTTCACCGTCCATCACTATGGGTGAACACCTCTAGTCGCTTAGCAATAACGGCGTGCTCAGCTTCTACAATTGTGTCGAATCTACCGGCGTTATGGTTTTTACCGTTATGCTGCGCCATCGCTAACCACTTACCGGCCTGTTTGTCCCAGTACACACCGCGTATGCCAGAGCTGCGGTTGCTGCGGGCAGCTCCTTTGCGATGCTCCATGTTTTGCTTATTGGTGACTGAACGTAGATGAGCTTCTAGGCCTGTGCAATGACCAACTGTGTGTGGTTGCACAGTCACCAGATCTCGCTGGGTTCGCTGATTTCGGTGCGTGGTGCTAGGTAGGCGTGGAAGGGTTGCCATCCGTTGGGTGTGTTGAATCCCCATGTTCTGCGTACCTTGCCTGTGGTGACGAATGTCCAGACGGGGCCGTTGGGGATGGTCAATCGGTGGAGTTGTTCGGCGGTGCGGATGAGTACTGAGCCTGGTGTGAATTCTTGTTCGCTGGTGGGTGTGGTTTCGATGTAGGTGCCGTCGATGATGACGGAGATGAAGTCCCATGGGTGGTCGTGGAAGTCTTGTGGGTCCGATTGGAGGATTTGGTGGTAGCGGGCGCAGGGGCTTGATTGTGGGGTGCCGAGGAGGAAGTAGCGGCGCATGTAGGGTTCGCCGAGTCGGGTGATGAGGTCGTTGGGTAGGTCGGTGATGTGTGGTATGCCGTCTTCTGGTGTGACGGAGATGCTGGTTTGGATTTTGTCGAAGAGTGTTGGTTGAAGTTGGCGCAGCATGGTTTTCTACCAGATTTCGGAGGGTTCGCCGAGCTCGATGCGTGGCGCGTCGGTGCCGCGGTGGTTGTTGCAGTCGAGGTGGGCTGAGCGGTAGTTGGTGGGGTTGAGCATCAGTGTCGGGTTTTCTTTGACCGGGATGGCGTGGTCTAGGGACCAGCTGCGTGGGTGCGGGAATTTGAGTTGGTAGTCGATGGGTTCGCCGCAGAGCCAGCAGGCGGCGCCTGTGGTGCCGTCTTTGTTGTGTTGGTTGCGTGCGCGTTGCAGGTATTGGTCGCGTCCTCGTTGGTATTCGCCGCTGGTTCTGGTGGCGCGGATGTTGGCGGCGTTGATGGTGATGGCTGATTTGTGTTTGGGCGCGGTTTCTGGGGTGTCGTCGTAGATGTTGTTCATGCTGGCGGTGGCTGGAAGGTGAGGCGCGGGAAGGTGGGGTCGGTTAAGCAGACCGCGGTGGTGTCGGGTGGGGCGGCGAACGCGAAGTTTTGCAAAGCGCCGGTGGTGGAGTCGTATTGGACTTGGGTGAACATGACGTCGTAGATCAGGGAGGGCACGTTTTGGTCGATCAGGTTCAGGGCTGGGTCGTTGGAGATGAGCTGGACGTTGGGGCTGTCGTTGACGTCGATGGAGCAGAGTTGGCCGGCCCAGATGCGGCCTTGGCGGGTGGGGATGACGACGCCGGTTTTGGCGTTGCGGGCGGTGGTGCCGGGGGTGGTCATGACCACGGTGATGGAGACGGTGTTGCCGCCGGAGTTGGTGAGTAGGTGGCCGTCGGTGGTCAGTAGGGCGATGGGTTGGTTGGCGAGGGTGCCGGTGAAGGTGACGACGTATTCGAAGGCCTGGGGGCTGGTGACGGTGGCGTTGCCGGCGCCGATGGAGGTGAGTGCGACGAGGGCGGATTGGACGGTGGAGGCGGTGGCGTTGGGGGCGAGGTTGGTGGTGGTGTAGCCGCCGTAGCTGATGGTGTAGGTGCCGCCGTCGGGTGCGCCGAGCAGGGTGAGGGTTTGGACGGCGTTGACGTTGCCGGCGACGGGGAAGCTGGCGGTGTAGGCGGTGAATCCTTTGGGTAGTCGTGGGGTGAAGGTGACGAGCCCGGAGATGGGGAGCCATTCGGGGGCGCTGGTGGTGGCGGTGAGGGCGGGGTCGCCGCCGGACCACCAGTCGGCGGAGACGGGGAAGACGAGTGGGCTGGTCATCGTTGCCTGCCTTTGGGCTTGCCGATGGTGGTTTGGGGTAGCGGGGTGGCGCCGGGTGGTGGCGGGCCTTGGGTGAGGATGGCTCGGCGGGTGGAGAGGCCTTTGCTGGTGTTTTGGGCGGCTTTTTCGGCGTTGTCGGTTTGGATTTGTTCGCCGATTTCGGCGGCTGCGGACAGGGCGGCGAGGTAGTCGGGGATTTGGGCTGGTGTGATGTGGCGGGGGAACATGATCAGCCCGTCGGGGGCGACGGAGATTTGTTCGGCGCCGTAGGTGATCAGATGCCAGCCGTTGGGCAACGCAAGATCCTGGGGTTCGGTCATAGCCGGGCCGTGCGTTTGTGCAGGTGCCAGATGCTGAATTCGGGTTGGGATACCAGTTCGATGTGTTTGGCGCAGACGGCGTATCCGCTGATCAGGGTGGTTGCGGGGGCCCAGTCTTTGCCGGTGTTGAGGCAGATGGCGCAGTGGATGACCGTGGCGGGGTTGGTTTTCACGGACACGGGCGGATTATCGCTCATTGGCCGCGGTTGCGTGGGTTGGCTCGCCGGGTGAGCCAGGTTTGGGCGGCGCGTCGTGCCGCGGTTTGGGTGTCGTAGGTTTTGGGGCTGCGCCAGAAGCCGGCTTGTGTGGTTTGGCAGTACCAGATCCATTTGCGGTTGCCGAGTTGTTCGCAGTGAATGGTCATAGTTTTTCCAGGCTGAGTTTGAGCATTCCGAGTAGTGATTGGGCTATGGAGGTGAGTGCGATGGTGATGTCGTCGACGATTTCGTTGTTGTCGGGGAGTTTGTTGGCGGCGTTGAGTGCGTTGTCGTAGTGGTCGTAGGGTGTGTCGGGTAATTGGGTCATGTTTCAGAATCCGCTCAGTCGTGAAAGGTTGATCCGGCCGTAATGGTTATGTTTTCGTTGGCGTCGTTTGGTCGCGCCACAGTTTAGACAGATGAGTGTTTTGTGTTGTTGGCCGGCTGAGGTTTCGATGCGCCAGTTATGGAAGCATTTGGTTTGATCTGGCGTTGGTGTGCTTGGTTTGCGTTGGCGGGTCATTGGTTGGCTTTCGTCGGTTTGGTGTTCGCGGTGTTTTTTTGTGCGGGCGCCAGTTTTTTTGGGCTGGCGTTCGCGCGCGTTGCCTTTCGTAACGTTTTATTTCAAGGTGAGAAGAACAAGTACTTTGTAAGTGTTCTGTTCTGTTCTGTTCTCGCGCGCGCGGTGGCATCGGTTTAGCATTGCTTCAAGCATCATTGTTGGGGGTCCGTTCCGTTGCGTTTGGCCCAGCGTGCGGCGGCGGCTTTTTCGGCTCTTGACCTGCGTTTTTGCATGTCGTCTTCGGACAGTTGGTGTTCGTCCCAGCCGTGGATCTGCCAGCCGCCGGGAACGGGCTCCCAAAGGCCAGCCGAAACGAGCCGAGAAGCGTCGTTTCGTGTCGCGCCGAGGCCACGCAGAGCGGCCGCAGGGACGTAGCCGGCGAGGCCTGTGCGCCCACTGAACGTCATGGCTTCGAGGTGGATGACGATGGTTCTGTATTGTCGGTCTTCTTTGAGGAAGAGGAATTTGGGGTTGTCGAAGATGGTTGTGTCGAGTCGTATCCATTTGACTCCCGCCATTTCTCATTCCGCTGTCAGTTCTGCGGTGACCTTCGTGTGGAAGGTCAGATTATCGTCCACCAGAAACCACACCATTTAGAAGGAATCCCAATCCTGTCCCTCGCCGCGTTGAGCGGCGCAATGTTCGCAGTAACCACGTTTCACCGACACTGCCGCCCATAGTGGCTGGCCGCATCCGCAGACTGCGTTATTGGGGTTGCGTAATGGTTTGCCGAATCTGTCACGCGCTTCGAACATGCCTCCGATTCGTTCGTTCTGTAGCTCTAATCGCTGTTCCCATTCCATGTCCATCTTTTGTCTGCGTAAGACGTGGGGAAGGTGGTGTGCGATTGCGAAATGTCGATCTAACAAGGGTGCTAACGAGAATGGTATGAAGGCCGTTCCGTCGCCGTTGGGTTGTTCTAGACACCAGGGCCATGGACGGCCAGGTATTTTCAGATTTCGATATGATTCGAGGTGCTCATCATGCCACGCGCGGAGAATGTTCAGATCGCCGATAATCCATGAAATGAGTCCTTGCGCTGGATCGTCATCGTCGTGAGCAAAACCGTAGACTTGAATGTCGGCCCAGCCCTGGAGCAATATTTTGTGGTATTCGGTGATGGCACCGTATCTGGCGGTGCTGCGAAATGTGATTTCACGCTGATATTTTGGGAAGTACTCCCTGCGCCGTACGCGGAGCGCGAATCGGAGTTGACCGATAGTGACTGTGAGGCTGTCTGTGGCGTGGTCGTAGTCTTCGCGCATCGGCGCCGGCTTAAGCATCCGGGGTTTTAAGACGTGGAGGGCGATCAGTTCGTGCATTGGTTCGATGAACCGTTGGGATAGGTCCCAGTTATCCTCAAATGATCGCATCTGTCACCTCATTTCCCCAGACGTCGAAGCCGTCGCGTTGGGTGCGGGCGAACATGTCGATGCGGGGGCCGGGGCTGGCGGCGATGACGCGGTCGTAGAAGATGTCGGGTTTTTCGCTGTGCTTGGTTCGGGGGGCGTCGAAGGATAGTCGCAGCCCGTTCTGGAGGAGGGGTAGGTTGCCGCGGGTGCCGAACAGGACGTGTTCGGTGTCGTACATCCAGGAGAATGGGGTGAAGCCGACGTTTTTCCGCCAAGTCATGACGCATTGGTAGCGGAATCCCCAGTCGGCCATGAGTTGTAGGCCGGCGGGCAAGAATTTGTGGGTGACCCAGAGGTAGAGGTGGCAGTCGTCGGCGGCGTGGGTGCGGACAGGAACCAAGTCATCGTCGGCCAGCTCTTGAATTGTCAAGGTGCTGTAGTCCAAGCCGTAGCCTTGATCGGGGTAAAGATCGCGCTCGATTTTGTGCATCGGCCACGGCGGGTCGATGACGATGCAGGAATAGGTGCCGTCGCGGGGTGGGATGCGGTCGACGGGTTGGGGTTCGCGTTGGCGGCCCCAGAACAGGGCTAGGCCGCTGGCGCTGATGTCCGCTTTATCGTCGGCTTTGGCTTCAAGGAGATAGTCCTCGAAAACGTAATCTGGTGGGTCACTGATCTTTTGCCACCGCGACGATTGTATGCGTGATAGCTCAAGATCAATTAGTAACAGCTCGTTACTATTTGGGCGGATGCGTGGATCATCGCGCAAAATCTCCCCGGCGCGTCGTTCGGCGCGTAGCCGGATTTCGGCGCATTCATCAGCGACGGGTTTGGTTAGGCGCGCCGCCTTCACATAGGCGGATGCTGCTACCGCGCGGTCGCGGATGTCTTTGAGTTCTTTGACGGATTCGGCTTTTTCGATGGCCGCTTTGACGTGGTCGAACGGGCCCAGTGCGACTAGCGGCGTGGGGTCTGGTTGTGTCAGAACGATTTCGCCGGTGATGGTGGGGTAGTCGTCACAGCCCATCGGTGGTGTCCTGTTCGTCTTGTTGGGCTTCGGCTAGTGCGGCGGTGTTGAGGATGTCGTTGATGCGTTCGTCGGCTTCGTTGTGGATTTGCCAGGTTTCGAGTTGGTCGAGGAGTTGGGTTGCTTCGTTGCGGGTGAGTCCGGCTGAGGTGGTGAGGGGGTAGCCGAGGATGTGGGATGTCACTGTGAGTCGGTCTGTGCGGTCGGTGAGTCCGAGTTGGCGGAAGATGGCGTGCATTCGGCGGTTTTGTGGCGCTGTGGCCGGCGGGTCGGGTGGCGGTTGGCCCACACCATGGTCGTCGTGGGGTGTGGGCCGGTCGCCACCCTCTTCCTCTGGGGCGGTGTGGGGGGCGGCGTCGGAGTGAACAGGGAGGAGTTCTGGTTCCGGCGCCGCCGGCTGGGGGGTGGGGGTGTCGCCGAGGAGTTCGGCGAGTTCGTCATCAGTCTCAGTGGGGGATGCTGCGGGCATTGGTTTAGGTTGGGTGCGGGTGGCTTTGGCGGGTTTGGTGGGGCGTCGGCGTTGCACCGCCGGCCGCTCGAGCTGCTCTGCGGGGGCTGGTTGGTCGGTGTCGGCGGGGATGACGCCGTCGATCAAATCCTCAGCAATCAGCGTGCCCGACAAGACGTCGGGAAACGCCTGGGTGCACAGCCTCGAGGTGGCGCGGGCAATCAGTTTATCTGCCGGGTATTTGCCGAGGTCGATGCCGGCTTTGCGGGCTTGTTCGGCGGTGAATTGGGCGCGGTGTTTTTGGCCGGTGTCTTTGCGGGTGCCTTCGATGATGCAGCGGGTTTCGGTGGACTCCACAATGTTCAAAATGTGGCCGGCTTGGACGATGCGGCGGCGCATGAACTCCGCGTAAAAGCCCACCTTCCCGTGCACGATATATATGGAGCCCAGCGCGTCGAACGGGTCCAGGCCGAGTTCGCGGCCTTTCATGATGGCGGCGGCGACGGAGGCTTGCTGGCCGATCATTTCGCGGGGCACGAACGGGGTCTTACATAAGGCTTCGGCGATGGTGTAGACGTCGCGGAATTCTTGCGCCCACTGGGTGAGGTCAATCTGCCGCATTGGGGTTGGCAGCATCTCGTCTCGCCAGCGTTCCAGATCAGTCACGGTGTGACCCTTTGCTTTGCGCGCCATTCACGGGAGCGTTCTGCGATGACACCACGATGCGATGCGGCATATTTTTGGCCCGCAATGCGCTTGCATAAACGACACTGTCGATGCCCCTTTGCCGTGATATAGGTGTTGATCTGGTCGTACTGGTGACCCCGCGGGCAACGAGTCTTGCTGGATTCGCGTTCAACAGTGTGATGCCACTGTGTCCCACGACGAATATTCTCTGAACGCGTTACTGGTTCTAAATGCTCTGGGTTGCAACATGGTTTGTTCTTGCAGAGATGATCAATCTCAAGATCGTCAGGGATGTCACCGACGAGAAAGGTGTAAGTGATGCGGTGGGTGAGCCATAACCGCCCGTTCCATCCGACTCGTCCATAGCCGGACTTGAGTCGGCAGCCCTGAAACTCCCAGCAGTCGGTGTCGGACACCATGATCCGATTCAGGACGCGTTCGAGGACATCGTCACTCATGGTCACCATCCCAGATGATGCTGGCAGTCGAGTTGGTAGGCAGCCGCAAGGCAGGAAGTATCAACCCATCCTTGTCTTTATCGAATTCGTAAACCTTTTGAGCGATCCTGAATATCTGCAACTGCTCGCGTTCGCTGACGGTGGGGATGAGTTGGGCGTCGTCGGCGGTGACGTGGATCGCGCCGGTGTTGTCGACGGGGATCATGGGTTGTTCGTTGCCGTCGGTGTCGAGGTAGAACTCGGCGAATCTATAGGCGCTCAACTGAAGTGCGGTTTCGGCGTAGATGCCTTTCTCCCCGGTTTTGATGTCCAGCAGGTAGCGTTCGCGTTCCCCGGTGGGTCCGGTGAGATCGGCCACCAGATCCAATGTCCCTGCGAATCCGTATGTGTAATTTGCGATCACGACTTCGACCAAAATTGGGTCGAGTTTCCAGGCGTCGATGAAACGCACATAGTTCTCGACGTAGGGCCGCAGTTCGTCGGGGACGCCTTTGACTTCGATGCCCTGTACCAATGCTTCGGCGTACAAATGGACTTGGGTGCCGCGGTTTTTGGCTTTGTTGGTGACTTCGTAGCGGATGTTTTCGAGTGCTTTGAGGCGTGCGGCTGGGGGCAGTTCAGATAGGGTGTCCCAGTTGTCTACTGCGCCTTGGGCTGTGGCGGTTCCGGCCCAGTTGATCAGTTGGGGCTTGGGCAGGCCAGATCCGAGGATGGTGGTGACGCCGGGGACGCGGCGGCCGTCGGCGTCTTCGTAGTGGTGGTTTTTGCCGCGGGTGATGCGGCGGATGGGTGGGCAGTATTTGGTCATGCGGCGTCCTTAATGGTGGTGAGGAGTTGAGCGCCGATGTATTCGGTGTAGACGGGGGGTACGGCTTCGCGGGCTTCCCGGCTGGTCATCCAATAGCATCCGAGTGCATCGGCGTAGGCGCGTTCGCCTTTGTGCATGAACGGCAGCAGGTCGCGGTGGTGCGAGCACGGTGAGGTGAATTGGTGGGCGTGCCAGGAGGTTTCGAAGGCGCGGTGTCGTTTGATGTTGAGTCCGAACATGGAGCCGCAGAGCAGGTAGTCGGGGCGTAGGGGGGCTTCGGGTACGTTCTCGATCACCCAAGGCCTGCCGGTGTTTTCCAGTGCTTGGCGGGTGGCGGGGATCAGGTTGGCGTGGTTGTCGGGTTCGCCGCGCCAGGCGGTGACGTTGGCGTAGAACTGGCAGGGGGGTGAGGCGTGGATGGCGGTGATGGCGGATGGGATGCCGCTGTTGAGCCATTGCAGGGCGTCACCTTGGACGAAGTCGTAGGGATAGTTGGGCTGTTCGGTGATGTCGACGCCGATCACGTCGAAGCCTGCGCGGTGGTAGCCCATTGCTGCGCCGCCCGCTCCTGAGAAGAGATCTAGAAGCAACGGTCGGCGGCTCATGCGGCCGGGGGTTCGGTGAGTCGGTAGGGCAGGCCGGCGGCTTTGCATTGGCGTCCGGCTTTGTCGAGGTGTTGGTCGATGTTGCCGTTGGGGTTGCAGCGTTTGGGGAGGACGGGGTTGCGGCAGACTGGGCAGCGCGGAAGGTGTTGCGCGCAGACGGGACATAGCTCTGTTGCCATGGCTAGTCGTCGTCGTCGTTGAGTAGTTGTTCGGCGATGGTGGGGTCTGAGAGCCATCGTTGGACGGAGGTGTGTGGGGGTTGGGTGTCGAGGATGGTTTTGGCGGATTGGTGGAGGTCGAGGAGGGCGGCGGCGAAGTCTTCGTCAGTCATAAGGCGCTTCTTTCGTTGGCGAGGGCGTTGATGTCGGCGCGGTGGAAGATGAAGGCCCCGTTTTTGCCGGGGAATTTGTGGGCGGCTTTGACGCGGCCGGCTTTGACCCAGCGGGTCAGCGTGGGTTTGTCGATGCCGAGGAGTTGCGCTGCTTCGGCGGAGCCGATGAGATCGATGCGGTGCTTCGGCATGGTTGTTGAGCATTGCACTTTAGGTGGTGTGATGCAATCGTATTGGGGGCGTGTCGTGGGGTTGGGGTGTGGGGCGTGTCGTGGTTGAACAAACCCGCCCCAATGTGCAATGCTCGTTGCATGATTGTTGAGAACAGCGAAGGGTGGCTGATCCCCCAGTGGGATCTACCCGACCGGATGAGCAAAAGCACGCGACACGCGGAAAATGCATTGCACCTCCGGGGTGGAAAGGGGTATACAGGTATGCGCTGCGTGTTAGTTACAGCCGTGTCGTTTGAGAATTTCATAGGGTGGCGCGAGCCGGCAGATGGTCGGTTACCTTTGGTTCGGAATCAGCCCCGTGCAGGGGCCGGTTTGCGGTTCAATCCCGCAGTCCGGTTGTCATTTCTTCGCCCGCGCCCCTAGAACTGTGGTGGGGAGCCGACCGTGTGATTGGTTATCTTTCTGCAAAAGTGAGAGCGCGGGTTCGAATCCCGCCAGCCTTCGGGCTGTGGACGAGTGGCCTAAGTCGCATGGGCGTAAGCCCTTTCCGGTCACCAACCCCTTCGCCCCCCACCCGAAACCACGGGTCTGAGCCGATAGGTCTTCGGTTATCTGTCACCAGGTCGAGCGGACCGTAAACGCTAGGAGGACAGGGCAAGTACCTCTGGCCGGGGCAACCCGGTGGCCGGCTTCGCCGGACCCGCGCCGGAGCCTGAACTTCGCCCAGACCCTGAAACTTGTGGTACGAGCCGTTCGCGGTCGCTTATCTGGCATTGATGCGGTCGCACCTTCTTCGCCCGTGCCCCAAAAGTGTTGGCGTGAGCCGGATTCTGGTCGGTTACCTTTTCCTTAGGAGAATCCAAGTGCCGGTCGAAACAACTTCGCCCACGCCCCAACAAGGAAAGGAAACGCATGGCTATCCACACACGCGCAACAGCGGACGCCCTCAAGGGCTTCTCCACCAAGGCCACGCCGCAGTCGGCGCCCGCCGGGGCGGCGACGGTGCGCAACGCCGCCGGCGGCTACGTGTTCGCGATCGACGACATGGCCCGGCTGCGCCGCTTCTTGACAATCGGGACCACCGGCGGCACCTACTACACGTCGGCTCCCGAGCTGACCCGCGACAACGCCGAGGTGGTGCTGCGGCTGGCGCAGAGCAACCCGACCGCGCTGGTCGATGAGATCGTCGCGGTCTCCACAGCGGGGCGCGCACCCAAGGTGAACCCGGCGATCTTCGCGCTGGCGATCGCCGCGTCGGAGGCCGACCAGGCGGGCCGCGCCTACGCGCTGTCCAAGCTGCCCGCGGTGTGCCGCACCGGCAGCCACATGTTTTTGTTCGCCGGGTATGTGGAGCAGTTCCGCGGCTGGGGTCCCGCGCTGGTCAAGGCTGTCGCCCGCTGGTACAACGGCAAGGACGTCGACCGGCTCACTTACCAGATCCTCAAGTACCGGCAGCGTGAAGGTTGGCGGCACGCCGACCTGCTCGCGTTGAGCCATCCCCGCCCGGTTGAGGCGGTGCGCGACAGGCTGTACCGCTACATCGTCGACACGATGACCGGCCGCGATGACGAGCATGTCCTGCGGATCGTCAACAGCCACCGCGTCAGCAATTATCACCTGGGCGAAGCCGATTCGGCGTTGCCCGATCTGGTCGGCGCCTACGAGCAGGTGCAGAACGCGTCCGCGTTGGCTGCGGTGAACCTGATCGGCGAGCATGACCTGTCGTGGGAGATGCTGCCCGACAAGCTGCTGGGTGAGGCGCTGGTGTGGGAGGCGTTGATCGGTAAGGGGATGCCGCAGACCGCGTTGATGCGTCAGCTGCCGCGGCTGACCCGGCTGGGTTTGACCACCGGCAAGACCGGCGGGGTGATCGCCGCGCAGCTGGCCGACCCGCAGAAACTCAAGCAGGGCCGGGTGCATCCGATCAACGTGCTGGTCGCGCAGCGCACCTACGCGTCGGCCCGCTCGGTGCGCGGCGACTCCACCTGGGAGCCGACACCGAAGATCACCGACGCGCTGGACGCCGCGTTCTACGCCGCTTACGGCGCCGTCGAGCCGTCCGGCAAGTCGATGCTGCTGGCCTGCGACGTGTCGGGTTCGATGGGTTCGCCGGCCGGCGGGTTGCCGATCTCCTGCCGGGAGGTGTGCGCGGCGCTGAGTCTGGTGAGCCTGAACGTCGAGCGCAACGCCGACATCATCGGCTTCTCCGACGGCACCCGCACCAACCACTACGGCATGGGCTGGGGCACCCAGTCCTCGGTGGCCGCGCGGCTGGACATCACACCGCGCCGGCGCCTCGACGATGTGTGCACCTACATGGCCGGGCTGGGATTCGGAAGAACAGATTGCTCTTTGCCGATGGTTTATGCGATGAAGAACAAACTCGACTTCTCGGCAATCCAAATTTACACGGACAACGAGACGTGGTTCGGCAACATCCATCCTTGGCAGGCTCTTGACCAGTACCGAAACATGATCGGCCATGATGTCAGCCTGGCTGTCGTAGCGATGACAGCAACTGGCACAAGTATTGCCAACCCTGAAGATCCACGTCAGATGGACGTTGCTGGCTTCGACACTTCGGTGCCGCAAGTCCTAAGCGATTTCGCCGCCGGTCGGATCTAGCCGTGCCGCACCGCCGATCAGATAGGGATCACCCGCGAGCTGAGATTGGGTGACGGCTGCCAGCTTCCAGTTTTAGGGTCGCCGATCTTGCGGCCGGCCAGCGACATCAGCACGGACAGGGCAGCGGACACGGCGCCGATGTAGAGGGCATCCAGCCAGGGCAGGCCGCCGGGATCGAACGTCGCTGTCCCGACGCCGAGGGCGGCGAGTACACCTTGGGCGGCGGAGCGGATGGCACGCTCGGCCACGTCACGCCAGTATGCGGTTCGCCCAGTCGCGGACATGCTGCACCCCTAGTTCCACATAGGTTTGGCTTGGTAGGACTTCGCGCAGGTGGTATTCAATGTGGGGCGCTGTGGGGGGTGTCCAGCACAGGAATTGGATACCGAGTACGGCGGCCTGGATGGCGGCGGCGATGCCCTTCACCGACAGGATGCGGTCGGTGGTCAGCGCGAAATCTTCGGGCGCCAGGATCCGCGCCCCGGAGAGGTCCAGGCCGTGGCGCGCTGCCCCGTCCAGTAGGTCGTCGTGGGCGTTGCCGTCCAGGTTCTGGATGATTTCGATGCAGTTGGCGACCAGATCCGTCACGAACTGATGCGGGTCCGCGAGCTGCAGTTGAGTGCACAGCGTGTAGACATCGTGCATGATCTCCCCCGTCAGTGTGGGGGGCACTCCGGCGTAGATGTCGTAGGTGTCGACCAGTTCGCACCATTCGTGCCCGAGGGCGGGCAGCCGGAAGGCGGCGATGCCTTCCCCGTCGGTGGCCGGACCGTTGTAGAAGGTGTGTTCGAGGTGCCGCGACGGGTTGCCGAAGGTGTAGCCGGCGATGAAGTTGGGGCGCAACGTGCTCAGGCGCCCGATCTCGAATTCCATGCGGACCCGGGAGGCGGCTTCGGCGCCCTGGGAGTAGCCGCCGAGGATGATGGGCCGCTCGGGGTGGGTTTCGATCCAGTGCACCGCCCAGTCCACCGCGATCGCCACCGAATCCTGGTAGGAGGGGGCGGTGATCTGTCCGGGCGGGATCGGCCCGAAGGACCAGGGGGCCTGCACCGGGATCTCTTCGAGCAGATCGGTGCAGGCGTGCGCGACTTCAGACGGATAGCCCGTCCCGGGTGCCGCCCAGGTCCCGGCGAACGTCAGACACGCCGTCAATCCTGATCCCGGTCTAAAGGGGGGCCGAAGCCCTCGATTCCCAGTTCGGCGCCGATGACCGCCAACGCGTCGACCACCGTCCTGCCGCCCAGTTGGGGCCAGCCGAATGCTCCGGCGTCAGCGTCGGGGCCGGCGAGCTGTTCAAAGGATTGGCGTGCGTATTCTTCGGACATATCGATCTCCTCAGGGATGGTGACGTCTGCGTAGGCGAAGCCTTTGGGCGGGATCAAAGTGGCGCACTGCTCGAAGCTGATCCAGTAGGTCCAGGGCCAGAACCCGGAATCGGCGATGAGCACCGCCCGCTGCGACGGATTGTCGTCGTAACCGGCGCAGGTGACATAGTGGTAGATCGTGCCGACATAGTTTGGGGACGCGGATCCTTTGATCCCCTGCGGGTGATTACCCTCGGGCGAGACCCAGTTCATCACGATGCCGTAGCCGGCGTCGATGGAACGCAGGATCCCCTCATTCCAGAACCGTTCCTTGGCTTGTGCGTCGGGCATGTTTTCGGCGTAGACGGAGGTGTAGGGTTCGCCGTCTAGGCGTGCGTTGAGGCAGTTTTCGATCAGCCCGACGTAGTCGGTGCCGCCTTCGTCGGTGCCGCATTCGGCGGCCAGGGTGGCTTCGTCGACGTGGATGCCGCGGATGTTCAGACAAACCTGAGCGGATGCGGGCCCACACCAGTACCCGGTTTCCTGGGGGATGATCGCGGAATCGTAGTGCAGCGCGTGTTCTGTCACGGTGGGGTTCCTTCCGGTGGTGGTGGTCCGGGCGGGGGCCCGGAGGGTTGGGTGGGGATGGAGAAACTCTGCGCGGGCGCCAGCCCGGGTGGTGGCCATTGATCATCAGGTGTCGGCCCGGTCAGGGCCCACGGCACCCCCCACCCGTCGGGGATGATGTCGGGGTCATTGAGTGCGGGGTGGTCGGGTTGGCCGGGGAACACCCGCCAGCAGTTGAACAGGGACAGAATCGAGCCGGCTGAGCCCCACTCGCAGTGCACGTGCATGGTGCCGACGATGCCGCCGGGCAGCGCGATCTGCTCGAACGCGAAGTTGCAGTAGCCGCCGCCGATCGAGCCCAGCACCGCCGCCGAGGCGCCCCGGCCCGGACACATGAACAATCCGGCTACCGCCGGGGCGAGCTGCGGCGCGCTGACCGCCACCCCGGCCGCGCCGATACCGGCGGCGGTGCCCACCGGGGGCGCCGGCAGGGTACTGACGAACCCGGGCGGCTCGGGGACCGGTATCGGTACCGGTATAGGCACCGGGTCGGCGTGCACACTCGGACAGCACAGCACTGCGGGAATCGCCATCATGACCGCCGGCCAGCGCATCTCATCATCCGACGTCGGTCCAGGCGGCGATCTCATCCCAGCCCGCGTAATAACCGCCGCGGTCCACGGTCATCACCCCCCAATCGTGCGCGCTGTCGGGATCGGGGATGTTGGTTCTGACCGCGACGGCCAGGCTGTCGGGATCCTGTTTGAGGGTGCCGGTGCTGTATTGCGGCGGGGTGGGGGAGCGTGGCGCGGTCACGGGTTTTCTCCTAGTTATGTAGTACCGAATCGGGGCCGAACAGTTGAATGTCGTTCTCGTCGATGTCGCGCAGGTCGATGGCGCCGGGGCGGGGCAGGATCAGCGGGTGAGCGAATTTGGTGGCCGTGATGATGATCGGATCGGTGGGGTGATGGCAGTAGACGATCCAGTCCCATTCCCCGGCCGGCACGTGGATGGTGGTGTGTCCCCGGATTTTCCCGTCGTCGCCGACCGCCCAGCTGATCTGCCCGCGCCGATAGTCCAGGTTGGATAGGGGTTCTTCGCCGTGTTGGTTGATCGCCCCGGCGTGGGTGGGCCACACCACCACCGACAGGACACCGACACCGCCGCCCACCGAGGTCATCAGGTTTGCGTGTAGGTGGGGGTGATGACAATCTGACCCTGACCGGACAGCACGACCGACGTGATCGCGCAGTTATCCAATTGGTTGGCGGCGCCCGTTGTCGCGGCAGACGCCAGGATCACATAAGTGATGGTGGCTGCTGGGGAATTCAGGGTGGTGGCGGTGCCGTTGGATACGCCGTTGGATCCCGCCGACCACGTGGTTTGGCCGCGGGCATATGCGGGGGACCCTCCGGTCACCTCATTAGCCGGGGTGGTGGTGGTGCCGGGGTTGCCGGTGGCTGCCCCCAGCCAGTTCCCCAGCGCGGCGTAGGAATTCGCCAGAGATTGGCGGGTGGAGCCTACTGCGATGGCCATAACTACTTTTCCTTTCTAGGGTGTGGTTTGGTAGCGGGCGTCGAATTCTTCGGCGGGACAGATCGACGCGATGGCGTCGTTTTCGATGATCACCCAGTCGTTGATCACCGCGACGGCCTGGCTGGATTGGCGGGTGGTGGACTGCAGGATCAGCTGCCAGGTCAGGGCGCCGGAGCCGGGGTCGATCAGTGAATTCACAGACCCGGTGTAGCCCTTGGCGGCAAGGTATTCCAGCGCAGAATGCATATCGTCGGGGGTGAGCAGTTGCCAGCCCTGCAGGGTGTCTTGCACGGGGGTCAGGTTTTGAAGTGCCACAGTGGTTTTCCTTCCGATCGTTTGTTTAGGACAGGATGATGGCGATGCCGTTCCAATAGCTGGTGTTATTGCCGGTAAATGTGGTCGTCGCGGTGGCGTGATTCATCGTGAGTCCCTCGGGGCCGTTGGCTGCCCTGCCCGCCCAGTCATTGGTGCCGCCGGTAGTAGTCCAACCACTTGGTGCTTGCGCGACACTGAATCCTTGGATGATCAGTTGGCTGGCGCCGCATGTTACTGATTGGCTGGCTGGGCCGTTGTTGCCGCTGACTTTTTGGGCGGTTGATATTGATGTGACATTGGTGGCTGAAACGGATTGGCCGATGTTGTTGTTTGCGCTGGTGAATGTTGCGGTGATGGTTTGCGCGCCGCCAGGTGCGGCGGTGAGGCGATACAGGAAAAGCGTTTGGGAAGCCGCACCCGCAATCCAGTCGACCATTGTCATGGTGGCGGTCCCGTATTTGACGGAACTGACGAAAGCGTTGTTGGTGCGCAGGCTGGTTCCCAGCATTACGTAGACGTCGGCGCCCGCAGTAGCTGTATGCGTCCAAGTTAGTGTGCTTTGTTGGCTTGCGGGTGCGGCTCCTGTTCCGACGGTGTCGAAGCTCGGGGCGGCCAGGGCGGCGGTCGCGGACAGGGTGCCGGACCCGGCCAGGGCGGGGGCGGCGGCGGTTTGTGGGTAGGCGGCGGCACTCAGGGCGCCGCCCCCGGCTAGCGCGGCGGCGGCGGCGATTTGGGGGCTGGCGGCGGCAGCCAGGCTTCCGGCGCCGGCTAGGGCGGCGGGGATCAGGTAGCGCGGTGTCGCGGTGGCCGACAGTGCACCGGCTCCGGCGAGGGTGGCGGTGGTTTCGGCGTAGGGGACGATCGCCGAGAGGGTGCCTTCCCCGATGAAGGGGGCCGCGGCTGAGCCTATGAGGCTGACGGTCACGGTTGCAGACAGTGTTCCGGCCATTAGTGTCCCGTCGCGGTCGCGGACAGGCCGTCGGGGGGCGGGACGGCGGGGGTGACGGTGGCTGATAGGCCGTCGGTGATGACCACGACTTCGGCGGCGTAGGCGGACAGGCCGTCGATGGAGGCGGCGGCGCTCAGGGTGCCCTCGCCGCCGGCGGTGGCGGTGGCGGGCAGGATGGGCAGCTGAGCGGCGCTGGCCCCCAGGGCGCCGCCGCCGGACAGCGTGGCCGCCGATAGGGCGCGGGGATAGACGGCGGCGCCCAGTGTTCCGGCACCGACTAATGCTGCGGGGCGGGGAATAATGGCGTGACCGGACGCGGTCAGGGTACCGGCGCCGGACAGGGCGGCGGGCACCGTCGCAATAGTCAGGGCGATACTGACCGACAGTGTGCCCGCGGCGCCGAATAAGGCCAGCGGGTTAGTAATCCAGCCCGATGTCGGGGGCTGTGATCCGGCGATGGGTGTGGGTGTCCAGCCGCTGCGGGGGGCGGCGCCGGCTGGTGGTGTGGCGATGACCCAGGCCATTACTGATACACCAGCACGTACCCGATGCCGTTACCGCCGCTGCCACCGGCAGTAGCGGCGATAGACTTACTACCACCGGCACCGCCGCCACCGGGTGCGCCACCGGGATCGAAAGGATTGGCACCGCCCGCACCACCGGAATAGTTGTGCGCGTTCCCGTAATGGTCAGGGTAACTCTTATTCGGCATGGCTGTTCCCGGTGCACCGGCAGCACCGGTCGCACCGCCGCCCGCACCACCGGCACCCCCTGCTGCGGTGAGGTTGCCGTAACCCGGTATCGAAACCTGACTGCCGCCGCCGGCGGTGCCGCTGCCCGCCGCGGCGCATGTGCCGCCCGCACCGATCGTGAACGTCCAAAGCGACGAGCCGCCTTGGGCTTTCGTGATCGTTGTGGTGTACCACGTGCCGCATTGACCACCAGCACCGCCGTTGCTGTAGAACGTTGCACCGCCACCGGCACCACCGGCACCGGCAACGATGACATCGAAGTAATTAGCCCAACCGTACTGCGTCGGGTCGAACGTGCCCGATGCGGTGACCGGAACAAGCACGGCCGGGTACTGTGTTGCACCGGCACTGCCGGCGAGCCCGAGCCACGGTGTATTCGCGTTATACGAAACTGGTGTGCCGCCAGCGGGATTCGGGAAGGTCGAGGGCGGCACACCAGCGGTGCGGGTCGCACCGAGCGCAGCGGGTATCGCGCTCGGATGGCTCGGCAACGCAGACAGCATGCCCGCAACGTTATAGTTACCGCTACCGGTTACCTGAATCTCGAGGCAGTAAATGTCTTGCTGTGCAGCAGAAATGAACTTGTTGCTCGGCAGGTTGAGCGCATTCCACACCGGTGCGCCGCCGCCGGCCACCAGCGACAGGATGTTGCCGGAAGTGTAAACCTGTGTTCCCACACCGGTATTCGTGTTCATCTTGTACACGGTGACGACGAACGATGAGAGACCCGAAAGTCCGTAGCCGAGCCAGCGCACCGACTGCTTGACACCGCCGTTAGGGGTGGGCACGAAGCACATCACCGAATTGCTCGGTGTCGCTTGAACGCACGGCAACGTCGAACTGTTGTTGATCAGGTTCGAAACGTCGTACGGCCCGTCAGTCGTCGGGTCGATGCCGTACTTGATCGGCTTCGCGATTGCCTGATTCGCCAACGTCTGACTGACGGCCTGACTGATCGCCGCAACCGAATTCGCTTGCGGGACGCCGCTTGTCGTGTAACCGAGAAAACTGGTCAACGCGGCGAGCGCATTGTGAAACAGGGCAAGGCTTGAGCCGGTAGCCGTGCCGCCCGTGATCGCCTGCACACCCGTGTCGACATGAGCTTGCAACGCAGCACCGACATCGGCGGCACCGAGCAGACCGAGAACGTTGACGTGCGGTATGTTCTCGATCGCCGTTTGCACAGCGGTCACCGGGTTGCCGCTGGCCGGTCCGCCGGTCGCCGCCACGATGCCGTCGACGACGGACTGCAGATCGCTGGACATGGCGGCGGTGATGTTGGGGATCCCCGCCGGGGCGATCAAACCGGCAGCGCCGATGTTGGTCAGCCGGGCGGTGATCGCTGAGAGGGCGGCGCTGATCGACGAGAAGCTGCCCAAGCCCAGGTTGTTGGCCAGCGCGATGACATCGGTCTGCAACGCGCGGGCGAGCACAGCGGTGTTCAGGTTGCCGAGGTCCCCGGTCAGCCCGGCGGTCCAGGATTCGGCCCACAGCTGCACTTTGGTGACCGCGCCGTCATCCCACCAGGTGCTGCCCGCTGACGCGCCGGGCAGGATTTGCAGTTGCATGCGGATGTTGTCGACCCCCGACGCCGGGACGGTGTAGGTTCCGGACAGTTGTTGCCACGCCCCGGCGGCGGGCGGGTTGGAGATGGTTTGCAGCACCGTCGAGCCGGCGGCGTTGCTGCCCAGGTAGGGGACCACTGACAGGGCGAACGCCGGCCCGGATGCAGTGACACCCGACCATTGCAGCCAGGTGGAGATATTGAGGATCTGGTTGGCGCTGACCGGGACCGCGGGATCCGACAGCAAATTTTTGGTGGTGCCGTTGGCGGTGGCGGTCGCTGAGCCGGTCCCATCCGCTAGATGGGTGACCCCCGACGCCCAAGACCAGTTCGGGTTGTTCGCGATGGAGGCGGCGCTGCTGAAGCTGGGGTTCGCGAGCAGGTTGGGCAGGATCTGGCCGATGGCACCGACCGGGATCGCCGGCAGCGTCCAGTGGTCGATGAGCTGGGTGACCGGGTTGAGCGGGGCCAACAGTTTGGTGGGGTGGATCATGTCGTTGATGAAGGTGGCCACTGCCGCGGCCGGATCGAACCCGCCTGAGGTGAGACTCGGGTTGGCCAGCATGTTGAGCAGGTCGCTGAAGTATTGGTTGACTTGGGTTTCGGTGCCTGACCCGGCGGGGATGCCGACGGTTTCCAGGATGGCGTCGATCAGTGCCTGTGCGCCGCCGATTACGGCGGTTAGCAGCGCGGTGTCCAGGTTGGCCATCGGCACAAATCCGGTCACCCCGGAGATGATGTTGGAGGCGTCTTCGACGAGTGGGGCGATGAGGTTGGTCGGGATCAAAATGGTGTTCAGGAAAGTCTGGGCGGCGGCGGCGACATCGAAAGACGATGACAGCGGGTCAAGTTCGCCCAAAAACTTCAGCAGGTTAGTGAAGAACTGATCAACATCGGAGAGCAACGCCTCAGGCCCGGTTGTGGTGAGAAAATCCAGACCTTTGCCGACGATGGTGTTGATCAGCGACTGAAGGGCCTGGGTGGTTTGGGAGCCCGCGGAGCCGGCTTGTTTACCGATGACGTCGTCGATGCCCTGGTTGAGCTGATTGAGCGGGTTCTTGTTGACGTCCCACAGATTAGAACCGGCGATCGGTGAGGATCCGGCGAAAAGATCGATTGCCCCAGCCATAAAATTAGCCTCCGGGATTGACGGGCATGATCAGCACCATGATCTGGGCGTCGGTGGGGTTGAATTGGTAAAGGCCGACTTGGCCGTCGTTGTACAGGTTGACGTAGATGGTGCCCTGGGCGGGGGAGCTGTGATTGGCGGGTACGACGGCCATGCCGTTGGTGGGGGTGAGGGCCCCGGACGGGGTGGTGGGGGTGGAGTAGTGCGGCATGATGTTGACTTCGCCGAGGCTGTTGCCGAAGCCGCGGGCGATCTGTTGCCCGGAGGCGGCGTCGCCGAGCAGGACTTCGCAGCCGATCATCATCGGGTCGGCGGATAGTTCGATGCCGAATGCCCCGATGTGTCCCCACACGACCGGGGTCCAGGGGAAGGGTTGGGGTGGGATGGCGAAGGATCCGATCGGCGCCGAGCTACTGACCCCAGAAAAGCTGGTGAACGCGTTTTCGGGCATGGAATACGGGCCGGGTACTAGCTGCGCCACCGACACCGGAACCCAGATCGGGTAGACGACGCCGGCGGTGTTGGAGCCCGGTGGGGTGGCGGCGGCGCCGCCGCCGGTGTCGGTGTAGGTCACGGTGGCGCCGCCGGTGACGGTGTGCACCAGCGTGGACAGCACACCCGAGGCGGTGCCGCGATAGATTTTGTAGCCCGCCGCCCCGGGTGGGCGTGTCCAGGTCAGGGTCGCTGAGCTGGTGGTGCCGGTGACGGTGCTCGACACCTCGGGGGAACTGATGGTTTCGCCCAGGCTGGTGGTGGCGGTGACGCCCCACCAGTAGGTGCCCGCGGGCAGGGTGCCGCCGGTGCCCTGAGTCACCAGCGTGGGTTTGGCTGGGGGGTCGACGTTGATCGTGGAGGTACGCCCGGTGTAGCCGAGCAGATCCCCGGCGCTCGGCGCGGTGGTGGTCAGATCCACGTCGGGACACAGGCCCATCGCGGGGGCGGGTCCGGTGGGTCCGGGCACCGCCGGCAAAAACAGATGCCAATCGGGATAGGGCGGGGTGCCGCCGACGGTCACCGACGAGTTCTGATCCGGCGGGATCAAACTCACCGAAGGGGTGATGATCGGCACCGGGCCCGGCGGCCCGGGCGAACCCAGCATCAGACGGCGGTAAGAGGTGCCGTACCACACCCACAACGAAGAGCCGATGACGTTGCCGGAAGCGTCCAGATCGTCGAACGCCCAGTACTTCCCGATATCAGCGACAGTGTTGGTCAGCGTGTTGGGCAGCTCGTCCGGGCTGTCATAGGGGTCGGTTTGCAGATGCATGGCGAACGCGTCAGCACCGGCCGGGCCTTGAGGTCCCAGCACCGCGGCCATCGTCAAGGTGCCCTGATCAGACTGGATTTCGTAGGTGGCCCAGAATTCCGGGGGGCTGCCGGCGGGTACGACGACCCCGTAGACGCGGGTGTTGATCAGATACTGTTCCAGGAACACGCTGTCCCCGACGGTCACAGTCATCCGCCGCCTCCTGCCAGTTGCGCGGCCACGTTGACCGGGATGGCCATGATGAACAGTTGCGCCCCGCCGGGGCTGAACGTGTAGGAACCCAGCTGCCCGTCGTTCCACAAGTTGACGTGCAGCGCGCCGGACTGCCCGGAGGCCACCATGGCGTACTGGTTGGTGGGGGTCATCGCCTGGGCTTTAGCCGCGGCGGTGGAGTAGTGCGGCATGATCGTCACTTTGCCCAGCGTGGTTCCCAGTCCGCGGGCCACCATCGTGCCCGATACGGGGTCGCCGAGCAGGACTTGGCAGCCGATCCGCAGCGGATCCGCCGACAGGTTCGCCCCGCCCATCCCGATATGTCCCCACACGACCGGGGTCCAGTCGAAGCTTTGGGCGGGCACGGTGAAGCTGCCGATCAACGCCTGCTGAGTGACGCCGGTGAAACTGGAGAAGGCGCTCTCGGGCATGGAGTAGGGGCCCGGGAGTAGTTGTTGCATGGCGAACGGCGCCCAATGGGTTCCGTTGTAGGCCAGCAGATCGTTGGTGACGGCGGGGGTGGACATGTCGACGTCGGGGAAGGTTCCCAACGGTTGGGTTGGGCCGGCGGGGCCTTTGGGTTCGGCCAAATAAAATTCCCAGGACGGTTCGACGGTGGCGCCGCTGGTGTTGATATACGATTGCGCGCTGGGGTCGATCAGGGTTTGGCTGATCCCGATCGCCGGGACCGGGCCGGGCGGGCCCACGACACCCATCTGGAATTCGCGCCACCCGGTGCCGTACCACGTCCACGCGGTTTCTTTGATGACCACACCTTGGGTGTCGAGGGTATCGATCAACCAATATTTCCCGATGTCGTCGGGGGTATCGGTGAGATCGGTCGGCAGATCCGCGGAGCTGTTGACGTTGGCGTCGTCTTGTTGGCGGAACGCGAACTCCTGCAACCCGGTATCGCCGGGCGCACCCGCGAGCCCGTCTAGGGCCATCGCGCCCTGATCGCCCATCACGTGCAGATCAGCGGTGTACTGATTGGGCGTATCCGGCGGCGTCGAAAGTGCGGATACCCGCACCCGGATCACATAGCTTGCAAGGTACAGCAGGTCGCCGATGGAGGGTTGGGTCATCGCTGCCCCCGCGGAACATGCTCATAAGTAACAATGGGCGGGGTGTGCCAACCCTCCGCCGGCAGCGGCGCGGGCACCGGCTGAGGTTGGGGGGCGCGGCTGACATAAGCGGTGCCGGTCTGCTGAAATCCGCACTTGGCCAGATGAAACGCGATCGCGATCTTGGTGGCCGGGATCGCCAGCAGCGAATGAAAGTTGCCGTCGGCGTCGACCACATAATCCAACGCCTCCAGGATCCGCAGATACGCGGCCTGTACGCGCCTGACTTCGTCGTCCATGGTTCAGCCGCCTGAGAAGATTGTTCCTTCGCCGGCCAGCTGCCCGGCGAACGCGTACACACCCGCGATGGTTTTGAACGCCGCGTTGAACGGATCGGCGCGCTGCTTGTCCTCGCCGATCTTGACCGATACCTGCAGCGGGGACCGCCAGGACCATTCCCGCTTGATGCCGAACACGTTATCGACGTAGATGATGCCGTCCTGCTCGAACCCGACCCGATCCCCCAAACCGAAATCCAGGTCAGCGATCCACGGCCACCCGTTCAGGGTTTCAGCTTTGAATGCGGCGAAAGCTCTTGTCTTCCAATTCCCGTCGCGCAGCGTGAGGACGGCGGCCAGCGTATATGCTGTGCCGCTACCTTTTTCGAAGTGCTCCTCCCAAGCCAGATCCCCACTATTGAGGGCGCGGATCGGGTCGGTGTAGCGTTCCCACGCCAAAAACACATCGCTGAGTTGCCCCATATACAGGTTGTCCAAACCGGGGGTGCCGGGTACCTGGGTTTGCCCGGACACGTTGGCCAGCCACAAATTTATCACCGAGGACAGCTGGGCCAGTGAGTAGCGGATCGCGAAGCTGATGGCTTCATTGACGATCGCCGGGCTCTTGGATCCGGTCATGACGGTTTTGACGGACCCTTTGTGCCAGGTGAGGTCGGTGTTGATCATGCCGTTGTACTGCCCGTCCCACCAGATCACTTTCGGGACGGCGGGGGCGACGTCCGCCAATTGTTGCAGCAGGTAGGTTTCCCCGACCCCAGCCGCGTCGTAGACGGGTTCACCGTTGAGGATGTTGCCGGCGTCCCACGCGTTGCCGGTGCTGGGATCCACCACGACGGGGGTGATCAGATCATCCAGCGTGATCGCCACGGCGGAAATCAGGCCGTCGGCGGCGGTCCCGGTCGGCCCGGTGATCCCATCTTTTTGTTCGAAGGAAAAGACGCAGCAATTGCGTAGCGGCGCAACCAGTTTGTCGATGCCCTGTTCCAGGGATTCCAGATTCACCCCGGTCAGCATCTCCAAGATGTCGGGCGCCAGATTCAAAATGTTGGCCAGCTCGGTGTTAGGGGAATCTTCGTCGGTGGTGAGGTAGGTGTAGCAGCGCATCATGCATCCGGCGTCGGTGAGCACGTCTTTGAATGCGTTGTGCCAGTCGGTGGAGTAGGTGGCCCCGATCGTCGACCACCTGCTTTGGTCGAAGACGGGATCGACGAAGGCGACCTGGATGGGCCAGTTGGTGGGCAAGAAATTGATCACCGCGTCCGGGGACAGCGGGCTGATCCAGCCGGCCGGGTTGAACACGTTGGTGATCGTCGACCAGCCCGGCATGAACAGCCGCCCCAGATTCATAAACGCTGTCAGCGCGCAGATAGTACGCACCGGGCCGGGCATGACGTACATCTTGGGCAGCATCACCTCCGGCGGCAGCACCGGGTTACAGGCCACCAACAGGCGTTTGGCGTGCTCGCGGAAATGCAGCGCGGACAACGTGATTCGGTGGATACCCTGCTCATCTTTGGCGACGTGGATTTCGGTGATCTTGCCGCCCCACCGGCGCCGCCAGTTCGGGTTGATCGGGTCGAAGTCGATGATCAGATTCAAATCGGAGATCGGCATCGTTTGATGCGTCATCCAGTCGACCAGCCAGTTGTCGTACAAGATGGTAAGCGTGCACTTGCCGGTGTCGTCCATCAATTCTTCGACGGTGCAATCCAGTTCACCTTCCACGGTGTTCATCACGTTCAAGTCGCCGTCGGTGATCCGCATCAGCGGATGCTGCTTGGCGCCCTCCAGCACGGTGTGACGCACCCCGGACAGGTAGGTGGCGCAAGCCGCGGTTTGGGTCATCAGGTCGGGGACGTCGGGTCCGACCTGGGGTAGGAGTTTGTCGACCCACTGGTTGAACTGCAACCCCACATCAAAGTTGGTGGGGCCGCCCAGCAGAGTAGATAAGGCTTGGCTCATCAACGGCTCCGTTTGAAGCGCTGTGCCAACATCGCGACGATCTGCCCGTTCGGGTCCGAATGCCCGACGGTGAACTGGCAGATCGTCTTCGGCGGGATCTGATAGATGAACCGGTTCTGAAACTGCAGCTGCAAAGGCAGGCCTTCGTTGGCGATACCGCCAAGGAAAAAGTCGAGGATTTGGGATTGGCGGATCAGGTCGAACAGCAGGTTGTCCTGCGGATCGTTGGCGGCGGTCAGGGTGCGGTGCGCGGGTTCGGTGTCGCACATGAACGTCCCCACACTTGAGGCGGTTTCGGGTAGCGGGACCAGGCGGGTGGACTGGTTGTCCTGCACGATCGCCTGCCCGGGTGAGGACACGAAATAGGTGACGTAGGAGGGTAAGTCGCCGCGGTTGGCGATCGGCAGTGTCCCCCAGTAGTAGAGTTGTCCCAGCAGTTGGTCGATCGGCCCGGCCAGCAGGCCACCGGGCGGGGGTTTCGCCGGTCCGGCTGACGCGGCCGAAAACCCGAGGGTCAGGGCGGGTTTGGTGAAGTAGGGGCGGGCCGCCAGCCAGGTCAGATCCCAGGAGCTGCAGTTGTTCCCGAACGCGGTCGGATCCATTTTCTGCGAGCTATATACGGTTTGCCTGGGGCGCACCGGGATCCACCGCCAGCCACTGAAGCGGGTGTAGACGCCCATCCAGCCGTCGTTGGCTTCGTCTTGGCCGGCCCACCAGTGTTGCTCAGCCATCCGGTACTGGTATTCGGTCATCGGCGGGGCATGGTTGCCGATAATGATGTTTAAATTGATCTGGCGTTCCCCGATGTTTTGGCGCTGAATGCTGGCGCCGAGCATGTAGGGGGAGTTGACCAGGACTTGGTCGGTGGGCCAGTTCTGGTCCCCGATGATCTGCGACGCGAGGCGCACACCTTGGCGGCCTTTCATCGGTCCGGCCAGATCGAACACATTGGACTGCGGGTCGATGTAGACGATGTGGGTTTCCATGCCCCGCAACGCGGGCGGCAACTTGTCGAATGATATCGCGGCGTCGGTGAACGGTGGGCGGCCCATCGACGTGGAGGTGTTGGGCGGCGGGAACGTGACGGGTGGTGTGGTCATCCGGCGCCGTTTCCTGCCGGGCCGCCGGCACCGCCGGCCGGCATGGACGCGGAGCTCGCCGGGCCGGCCGGGCTGATCAGATTGTTGATGTCAGCTGCGGCACCGTTGCCGGCGAACAACCCGTGAGACAGATCGAAATTGTTGATCACACTGCCACCGGATCCGGGTCCGCCCATCAAGGCGGCGCCGGGCTGCGCACCGACAGCGGCGCCCGGCAAATTGCTGGGAGATGGGGGGGCGAACTTGCTGCCCGGCTGCGTCAGATAATTACCGATGCCCATGCCGTATTGCAGGGCACCCATCCCCATTTTCCAGGCGCCCCACTGGGTGAACGGTTTACCGAACACGTCGGGGAAACCGAGTTCCTGAAACATGCCGGAGATGATCGACTGGCCAAGTTCCTGCCCGGACGGACCACCGCCCCCACCGGCCCCGCCGCCGCCCCCGCCGGCCCCGGCGCCGCCCATGTTGACGCGGGAGCCGCCGCGCCCACTGGTCGCGGCGGCCATCTCAGCTTGCGATGGCGCCTTCGTCATCGCCCAATGCACATGATCGGTATGTTCAGCGAGCAGGGCCGCGCCATAGGCGCTGCTGCCGAATTTCCCGTTTTTGATGCAGTTGTTGGAGTCAAATCCCGGGCCGCTGTAGATGAGTTCCAGGGTGTATCCGGCCCAGTTCTGCGCCACCCAGTTCGCTAGGTCGGCCATCTGTTCCTGGGTGCCGTGGAAGTCGAATGCGTACCCTTTGCCGTGCCAGCCCTGGTCTTTGGGATGGGAGGCGTTTTCCCAGGATCCGGTGCCGAAGGTGTTGGGGATCCCGAAGTTTTCGGACACCCAGGAGCGGATCTCGTTCTCGTTGGGGGGGGCGGCGGTCGGTGCCCCGGCGGCGGCGCCGAAATCCCCGCCACGGCCAGGGGCACCACCACCGCCGCCGCCGCCGCCGGACGGTAGAAACCGGGAACTACCCCTACCGCCTCCGCCTCCGCCGCCTCCGCCGCCGCCGCGGGGGCTGCTCTGCGTCCACCACGTTTCGGCCCACCGTTTGGAGCGCTGCCCCATCGGAACCCGCTCCGCGACGATGATCTGCTGCTCACGGGTGGCGTGATCGGGGCGATCAGCGAACTCCAGCCCGCCGAAATCCCGCCACGTCGGCATATCGAACTGCAAACCCCCGTAATGCCCGGTCCCCCCGGAATCGGGATCCGACCAATTGCCGGAAGACTCAGCTGAGGCCAGCGCGTCCCAATCGGTGGTGGAAGATTCCTGTCTACGCCACCCCGACGAACCACCACCACCACCACCGCCGGCGCCGCCTGGTTCGGGACCAGACCATCCCCGCGTCTGACTTTCCGACGGATTATAAGGTTCCACCGCATTGGGGCCGTACCACTGCTGATAGATATTCGGCATCGACGGTGTCCGCACCGAACCGCGGGGAATCGGCCCGATGAAACCCGGCGGAAATTCCTTTCCGCCCTCAAAGGTGCCGCCACCACCCAGACCCAGCGGTCCCGGCGGTGTGCCGTGGCCCAGCTCCGGGTCATACCCGAACAGGTTGCCGAAAAATTTCCGCGACTTATCAGCACCCAACGCATCGGCCAGCGAGCGGCTCAGATCGCCGGGGGTGTGTTCTTCCCACCATTTCCCGAACCCTCCGCTGGCATGGATTTTGATCTCCAGCGGTTGGACGAACTGATCGTAGAGGGCTTTGGCTGCCAGTACGGCGGCGCCGACTTCACCGGCCAGCAGGGTGGCCTTGCCGGCGGCGTCCCCGATCTTGCCGGGTAAGTCTTTGAATATCCCGATGACGTCCTTGGCAGATGTCGCCACGTTGCCGATTTTGTTGTCGAAGGTATCGGCGGATGCGGCGGCGTCGCTCACCGGAGCTTTCCAGCTTGAGATGTCCAGACCGACTGATTGGGCGGCGGTCCCGATTCCGCTGATCTTGTCCTGCACACCTTGCAGGGCGCCGCCCACGTCCCCGGACGCAGAACTGAGGGCGCTTTTGATGCCGCCGCCGATTTTGGCGCCGATACTGCGGCCTGTCTCTTCAGCGTTGGGGACGATGACCTTCGCCATGTTGTGAGTTTTCGCGGCTTCTTCGACGCCTTTGGCGATGCCGCCCCCAATTTCCTTGCCGGTGCTGGTCGCGGCGGCTTTGGTGGCGGAGCTGACGGGTTTGCCGGCAACGACATCGGCGAGCGCTCCGCCGCCGCTGGTAGGTGCGGTTTTCATGCCCTCGTTGATGCCCGTAGTCAGACCGCCGCCGATTTCTTTACCAGCTTTTTGGGCGATGGTTTTGGTGGCGCTGCCCACGGGTTTCCCGGCGATCACCTCACCGAGAACGGAGCCGTCAGGCGGGGTGGGCGCCTGTTTCATCCCTTCGATGAAGCCCTGCGAAAAGCTTTTGGCTCCTTCGCGGCCGGCTGAGAGGAACGCTTTGGCCAGCCCGCTGATCTGGGGGGCGACGTTGATGAAGACGGTGCCCAGCTCGCCGCCGCCGCCGGTGGGGGCGGTCATCGCCACACCCGCGAGTGCGCTCTGCCGGTTTTCAGTTCCCCTTTGTCCCGTTTCTCATCCAGGGCGTCCATTTCGGCCCAGGTCATGACGTCGGCGGGGAACAACTGTTCGCCCGGTGAGCGGTCCCCGATGCCGGGGCGTTCATAGGGTCCGGACAGTTTCGCCACCCCGGACTGAGTCTCGGTTAGGTTCGCCAGCAGATGGTCGGTGCGGGACCAGCCGTTGTCGATGAAGTAGCGCAGCGACGATGACGGGGGGGCGCCGACAACGATGGACACCATGTCCGAAAGTGTGAGGGTGGTGAACATGTCGGACACCCGATACCCCAGCGCCAGCACGTCGCGGACCAGTGCGTGCCAGTATCTGCCCACCGCGGCGGTGAGCATCAGGATTCCCCCGGCGGCTCCCCACCCTGCGGCCGGGTGATCGGGGCGAACCACGACGTAAACATTTTCGATTGTTCGGCGGCATCCGTGTCACCCAGCCGCGCCACTTGTAGCCGGATGTTTTTGGGAACCCCGGCCAGGATCAGCCACTCAAACGATTGGAACATTTCGTTAAGGTCATAGATCGTGGCGAAGAATTCCTGGGTGGTTTTCACCGTGTTGATATGCGGGAGCACGATCGGATCCCCGCCACCCTTGGGGCGCCACACGAACACCTCCCGATCCCCATAGGGGTGTTCGGGCACGTCGGGTTGCAGCTGGACGTCTATTTTTTCCGGTGGACGTGCGGGTGTAACGTTTGCGGCGGCACCGTTGACTTGGCCGGTCGATAACGGTGCCGCCTTGTTCCGGGGAACCGACGCCCGCTTAACAGCGGGGGCTGGGGTCATCAGGCAAATACCCCATCATCCCAATACTCATACGCGAAATTGTTGGAGTTGTCGGGTAAGGCTTCCACCGTCATATCGAACGTGGCCAATTCCTTATGCGACCATTTCGGCCCGGCCACAGTCGTGGGCCGACCATAGGGCAGGACCAGGCGGGCGGTCATCTTCATGTAATAGGCGTCGAACACCCAGATCCCGGTGTCCAAAAGTTGGCCGTTGATATTGGCGGTGATCAGGGTGCCCGTCGTCGCGGTCGCCGGGGTGGTTGTCACATTGGAGGCGCCGTGGGCGGCGGCCTGCACCTGGGCGTTCATCATCTGCAACAACCGGAACTTCAACTGCAAACCGTAATGGTCCTGCAGGATGGCGATCAGATTGCCGCCCCAGTCATACTGCTTGCCTTCCGGGCGGTCCTCGGTGCGGTCCAGCCCGTTCTGCTCCACCCGCCCCAACGTCACAAACGCGGGATCCAGGGCGCTGGTGGAGTCGGTGGGCAGGGTGGTGCCGAACGGAGCAAACCTGACACCACCGGTCACCTTGGGAGAGGGGGCGGCGATCTCGGCGACTTCAGCGATAACAGGTGCGGACACAACATCCCTCCATGCTCAACCATGCGGCAATGCACAAGCATCACCGATGGTTTAGCTTGCCACGCCGCCCCGTTATTTGTGTTGAGGGCACGCCGATACCTTGCCCGGGGATACGCCAGGTGAGCATGGCCCGGTATCGGGTCATGTTCACCAGCGGATCGTTTTGCCGCAACGGCGCGGCGGTCACCCAGGAATGCGCGACCCACCAGTCGGTGCCGTCCACGGTGATGGTGAACGATTTGACGCCCCTCGCCCCGTAGCCGAGCGCGGTACACAGGTTCGTCTCGGCTACGGTCTCCTGATTTTCGGGGCCGTAGCTGTGCAGAATCACACTGATGTCGAACAACAGTTCGTCGGTGCGCATGAACCCGCCCGCGGATTCCACCCGCAGCAGCGGCGCCACCATATCGGCGCTGGCCGCGGGTTTGGGCAGGCGGGTGATCACCGGCAGCGGCGCCATCAGCGGCGCGAAATAGGTGACGGCCAGCGCTTCCGCCGGCGGAGGAGCCACCCCATAATCAAGCACGGGCGCTGTCATTGGGCGGCGCTCCCACCGAAATGCGCCAACGTTTTGAGCAGGGTGGCGTTATGGGCGTCATCCAACATGGCGGCGAAATTGGAGGACCAGACGTTGGCGCGGGCCCGCCGCGAATCCGGCCAGTCATCCACGATGGTCACCGCGTATTCGGCGCCCTTCTGCACCGCCAGCGAATTGGCGTAGTCGCACATCTGGTTGACCTTGTCGGTCAAAGCGGCGACGACTTCGGGGCCGTGGAAAATCTTTTGGGCGATCGCACCCAACGCCGCCTTGTCGATCGTCATAGACGACCCGTCGCGGAAACGGTGCTCCCCGGCCCCGGTGTCCTCAACGCCGGGATCGGCGCCCTCGCCCGCCCCCACCAGCGGGGCGCTCATGTGATCCGCCGCAACTTCACCTGGCCCCCGGTCCACTTGTAAAGCTTGGGGAACGGGCCGGGGAAATCGTTGGTGGGGTCGCCGTTCACCCAGTACTGGGTGCCGCCGTCGTAGTTGCCGTCTTCGTCGACGGTGCCGCCCAAGATGACCCCGTCGGAAGCGTGATAGTCCTGCGGATTGGGCACCGCCATATCCAGGGTGGTTTCGATGCGATCCAGAAACTCCGGGGAGATCACTTCGCTGGAGGAGCCGATGCGGCCGGCCTGGTTATAGGAGTAGACGTAGCGGATGACCGGGGCGCCGTCGATGATCGGATGATTCCCGTGCGTGTCGGTGGTGGTGGTGTCCACCGTGCGGGGAATGTGCAGCACCGGCCAGGGCGCCGGGATCTTCACGCCACCACCGGCAGCCGGTAGGGGGACAGCCGATCCATCTGCTCACTATTGAGGTTCAGGCCGGCGTTGCGGGTCAGGGTCAGCTGATAGCCCGGGGTGGTGATCCCACTAACGTTGCCGGCGGTCATCTCCGCCGCGACTTCGGCCAGCTCGTAGGCGACAGCTTTCACATCCGCCGGCACCGCCGGGTAGCCATGCGTGAACGTGACGGTGGCATACCCGAAGTTCAGCCACGGCAGATAGGCGGGAGTGTCCGGGCCGTAGTAGTAGCCGCTATAGGAGCCCCACCACCAGCCCGTCCCCAAACCCAAAGGCTGGATATAGCCGGTGGCGAACCATTCATACATGTCGGGATCCAACACGACATCGGTGTCCACGCCGGTCTGGATGGACACCGAGGACACCCCTGTCACATACAGCGAAGGCAGCATGATCCGCCCATTGCTGCGGACCCGCAGTTTGTCGATCGTGTTGGTGTCATTCGGGTAGATGCGCCAGCCGCAGTATTTGCGGATCCGCGCCCCGGCCACCGCCAGGAAATAGTTGGGATCCTGCGCCTGGAAAGACGCCCAGTCCGGGTCATTAGGGTCGCACAGTGGCGGGTAGTTATCCCGTGGGGGTGCTGACACCGGACTGGGCGTAGTCACTGTTCAGCCTCTTCGAGTAGGGCGATGAGTTCGGCTTTGCGGGCGGAGGCCGGGTATGCGACGTCGATCTGGTCGAGGGCGTCCTTCAACTCTGCGACGGTCCAGCCCTCCAGATCCGCCGTCGCGGCTTCCTCCTCATCCCACAGCGACGGCTGCTCATCGGGTTCGTTGTCGGGCGGCGCCCCGGTCATGGGTTCGGCCGACGCAAACGGCTCAAGCGGGATT
>Ga0306925_10000144_pt1 | contig 41765 bp, 37 predicted proteins | sample flu12Cox44000176_FD_203755 | JGI IMG/M metagenome (GOLD analysis project Ga0306925, IMG submission 203755) | Lab enrichment of tropical soil microbial communities from Luquillo Experimental Forest, Puerto Rico - flux8day.12C.oxic.44.000.176 (v2)... | ecosystem: Environmental > Terrestrial >... | reverse complement strand
AAAGGTCCGAGCGTAGGTAAGCGTGGCCGCCTATCTCGGTGTCTCACCCTTAGGCCAGCGAGACACCGAGACACCTTCGGGCATCTGTCTCGTCATTGCCGGTGCTTCGAGACATCCGCGAGGGCTTCTGTCTCGCTCCCTGTCTCGCTTGGTGTCTCGCTGCAACACACGGCGCGCCAAGGATTTAAGGTCGGCTGTCTCGGCCATTGTCTCGTTCGTTGTCTCGATTTTGCCTCCTGTCTCGCTGTCTCGCCCCCTATGGAGTGAGACAGCGAGACACCACCTTCATTGCGCCGCCTCGCCAGCAGGGACCGAAGAAAGCTCGCCCTTCTCCATAGCCTTTCGGCGCAGGCGCGCGACCTTGGAGCGGTGGATGCCGGTTTCCTCGGCCGTATCTCGGATCGACATGCCGTCCTTGAGCGCAGCGACGACGCGGGCTCGCTCTGCGTCCACGATCTCGGTGCGCGTCCAAACCGCAGCACCGTCGCGTACCTCGTACTGGGCCACAAACGAGTGAGCGTCTCTCCCGAAGAAGCCGCGCGACTTCTCGAAATGCACCTCAAAGCGCGCCCCTTGATCCGGTGAATAGTCACGCGGTCGGCGGAGTGAAATTACGGAGTCGAGAACATCCTCACGGCGAGAGGTTCCACGCTGTGCGCCTCTTTGCCGGCATGATGAAAGAAGACCATGGTTCGCCCTGCGCGACGATGGCCCAGTGCCCAGCTCTGCGCCGGTAGCCAACCTTCGGCCTCGTTCTCTTTGCCGCTTCGGAACAAAGTTGAAATGTTATCTATCAGCAAGACTTCCGCATCGCCCACCCGAGCGTTTATCCATGCCTGCCCCTCTAGTGTTGCCAAGTCGGGCAGCCCAAATTCGTGAAGGTCGGAAATCAAAATTCGAAAGTAGTCATCTGCCGGAGGCTGTTTCGTAAACCCTCCAACGATTGCTGCCAGCCGCTCCTGCATCGTCTGCGCAGGCATTTCACCGTCGATATACAGAACTTTGCGCGCCCTTGCCGGCCCCTTAAATCCAAGGAATCCGGCACCCACCGCAATTGCGTAGGCACTACTCAGTCCAAGCAAAGTCTTTCCAACTCCGCGTGGCGAATAAACCATGGCAAGACCTTTCTCGGGCAACCAAGGGGCGAGAATCGTTTCTCGCTGTGGCAGCTCAAGGCTCAGAAGCTCGGCGGCAGTCAAGGGCCTGCCTCTTTTTTCACCGACACTCGGTTGCCAATACGGTAACTGCTTAACGATGGCACTCAGCTGCTTGGCGGTGCCACCCCCCTCGATCCAATCGCTGATGCCACCCCCCTGAGGACAGGCCGGCCAAACTTTGCCGAGGTCTAGAACGCGAACGCATTTTGCGATTCCATGGAGGGCTCCAGCAACCTGTTCGGCATGATCGCGGCCAGCTTGGTTGCTGCCGGAAATGATGACCACATCCGCATTGCGCAAGCTCTCCCTAAATTCGTTCCCGGCTCCCTCTGGATCGCATGCCGCGACCAATTTGATGTTGCGCAGAGCGTCAACGTCCTTCTGCCTTTCAAGGAGGAAAATAACCTCATCAAAGGTAATCGCGGTTCGGAGTTCCGTCGCCCATTCGGTTTTGGACTGCGCTTGCATCACGGCGTGCTCGCATCAGACGCTGAGGCCACCGATCCCTGCTTGCGCGGACGGCCGCGACGGCGGGCTGCCTCGTCGGGCAGGTTGTTTTCCGTAAGCAAGGCGTGCTCGCTCGTACTGCGCATCAGCGGCCCGAGGCGCGATTGAGCCCAGCGCAATGCATCACCCCAGCGATAGAGAGGGCGAGGGCCAAACCGTCGAAACGGCGGTCCCCCTCCCCGCGTCGCTTTGGTCGCGAGCGTTGCCGGGCTCGTCGGGTAGCCGCGTTCGGTCAGCGCCGCAGCGAGGGCCTTGCGGGTTAGTAAAGCCTCATCAGAAATTTCAGGAACCATGCGAAGCACCACCTGTGCGCGCAAGTGTTGTCAGTTGCGCAGTTATGATGGTGCTGCGATTCCTTTCTGAATAAGAGGAGGCTTTTTCAGAAACCTGCAATTCTGAGTTGTAGGATGAGCCCTCGCGCTACTCGCTGCGCTCGTGACCGATCAAGTGGTTGCGATGTCAGGCCCGCAGACCCTGCCCGCTCACGTGCACGTCGCGCGTCAGAAACTAAGTCAGAAACTATGCTTGCAAAAACCCTGTCCGACCCCTTCGGAGACTTGCCGCCGCGCTCCGCGCTCCAGCGGGTTATCTCTTTTGCGCTAATTGCCTTCCCGTTGGGGTGCTCTATGCCGCTACGCTTGAGTTCCGCTGCAAGCCAATGCGCGGCTTCTTCCTTGGACATGCCGCCGTTGAGCAATGTGCCAAATGCCACGTTCACTTGCGCCCGAATGATGATCGCTGTCGTTCCTATCGGCGCGCCCTTGGCAACTTTTCTATTACGGGGATCGAACAGCAGCTTCGGCTTTGCCCCGTGAGTCCAATCGTGGACGGCACGCATTAGCCGAGACAGCGGTCGGGTAGCTTCTCGGTCCAGAACTCTGGCATCCCCGTGCAGAAAGGAGATCACAGCGCATAGCGCATCAAAGCTCGCCTTCAGCTCGTTAATTTCCCTGACTGCCGCGCGGCGCTCAATTTCCGTTAGCTGCTCGATCAGCGCCTCGTATTTGGCAGCATCAGGCTGGCCGCCCATTTCAGCCTGCGGAGCGTAGCGGAATTACTTGCGCGGCTGTTGGAGGCTCGCCCATCAGTTCTGCCGTGCGGTTGGCCACCGCGTCAGCAGCGGCCAGCAAGAGCGGGTCCGCTGAATGAATGTAGCGGGACGTGATCGAACGGCCCTGATGTCCGATCAATGCCGCAATCGTTGGCTCGCTGTAGCCAAGATCGTTCGCGAGACTTGCAAAGCTGTGCCGCAGGGTGTGTGGCGTAACATCTGCGGGCAGTTCACCGAGCTTCGCAATTCGCGCCCAGAGTTTTAGGAAACCAAGCATTCGCCCCGTGCCGCGCGTAGCAACGAAAACCAACTCGCCGGTCCGCGTCAGACTGCGCAGCACATCGCATGCGGCGTGGGCCAAAGGCCGCATGCTCACGCCGGTCTTGGTATCACCGAGCATCGCCGTGCGCCGCGCAAGATCAAGCTCTGGCCTACGTAGGCCGAGGACCTCGCCCGAGCGCCAGCCGGTCAGGGCGAGGAAACGGGTGGCGGAAATCGCCGCCGGCCAGATGTTTGCTTCCTCAGCCTTGCGTAACGCGTTGCCAAGCGCCTTGTACTCGTCATCTGAGAGGCGACGGTTGCGTCTGCCGTCAGCCGGTCGTACAACGCCATGAACCGGATTATCGGAGCGCATTCTGTGCCGTACTGCATAGGTGAAGATTGCGCCCAGCAAACCCACGGTTCGGGTGGCGGTGCCCCTGCCACCACGGACGCGCGCCAGCCCGTGCGTCCTGGTTTTCGTCTTGCCGGCTGTTTTCCCGGAGGCAACATCGAACATGAACGCCTCGACATCACCGCGAGTGACGCTGGCGACTGCCCGCCGCCCAATTAAAGGCTTGATGTGACGTTCGATGCGGCCTCTATCGGTGGCCAATGTGCTAGCCTTTTTCAGCGAACGTCGGCGCGTCACCAGTCTGCCGGCTTCGGCATCGGCCAAGTAGAGATCGCACAGCTCTGAAACCGTCTGCGCATTCCGGGCTGCCCGCTTGTCGGCGGCGGGATCGGCCTTGTGCGCCACGTCACCGAGGAGGCGCTTTGCTTCTTCCCGTGCTGTCTCCGGGGTCCACGGTGCGCCATGCCGCCCGATTGTGTACCAGCGTTGCCGGCCCTCGTTTGTCCGGTAGTAGAGCACATAGGAAACAGCGTCGCTCTTTTGTCGGCGCGCCCCGAAGCCTGACAGCGATGCATCCCACACGGTCTCACCGGGCTTGAGTGCCCGGACCTGACGCAATCCGATCCTTTGCCTGATGGCCATCCTCACCCCTCTGCTGCTGCTGCTAGCTTGGGAGCCTAGCAAGCACATAGCTAGCAGAATGGAGCAAATCCTATCAAATGAAGGCAACGGTCGTCAACAAGGAGCATCGATTTTACTGGGATAACTGCAAACGTCATCAGCGTCTAGCAAGCTCGCGCAAACCTAGGGAACTGCCTTACTGCAGCAGAACCCATTTGCCCTTTTGCAGCTGGACGAGCACACGAGCGCGCTCGTCAACGCCGTAGAAGACGCCCGGCCTGAAATTGTAGATGCCGTGCGTGCCGATGACGTCATCCGTTGCTTCCATCGCGTCCCTGAAGGCGGCGCGGAATTCTTCCGTGCCGGGCTGCGCCTTCGGCAAGGCGCGCCTGGCGGCATCCAGCAGCACCAGCCAGGCATCGAAGGAATAAGCGGAGAACGCATCGCTGGTCGGGCTGTTATTGGCCCTCTGATAGGCTTCGCGAAATGTCAGGGACGCTTTTTTGGTCGGATTGCTGTCGGGCAGCTGTTCCGCGACGATCACGGGTCCGGTCGGTGCAATCACGCCCTCCACGGCGGCACCCCCCACCCGCACGAAGTCGGGATTAATCAGCGCATGCGTTCCATACAGGCCGCCTTTGTAGCCGCGCTCGGCAAGCGCGATATAAGGAAGCGCGCCCGGCGTTCCCGAGCCGCCGGTGATCACCGCATCAGGCCGCGCGGCGATGATCTTCAATGTCTGGCCGGTGACCGAGGTATCGGCTCGCGCATAGCGTTCGTTGGTGAGAACCTCGATCGAGCTTGCCGGGGCGTTCTTCATCAGGGCGTCGTAAACCAGATCGCCCCACGAATCGCTGAAGCCGATATAGGCTGTCCTTTTTACCCCATTCTTCTTCATCCGCTCGACGACGGCCGCGACCATCAATGGCGGGGGCTGCGGAATCGAGATGAGCCATTGCCCGTTCGGGCTTTGCGGCTGGGTGGCGGGGGTCAGCGAGATGATCGGGGTCCTGGTTTCGGCCGCAACCACGGCCATCGCCACCGTGCCCGGCACCCCCGAGGTGCCGATCAGAACGTCGACCTTTTCTTCCTGCACCAGCTTTCGCGCATCGCGCGTCGCTGCCGAGGGATCGGACGCATCGTCGAGCCGGATCAGCTTGATATTGGTGTCGCCCACTTTTTCGGCAAATGCCTGCGCGGCGAGGATGCCTTTTTCGTACGGAATTCCGATCGATGCGCCCGGACCGCTCAACGAGGTGACGAATCCCACCGTAAGGTCGGCAGCGACACTCCCGCCCGCGGACAACAGCAGGGCTGCCAGGGCGATGCATGGACGCAAGAGCATGACCAATCTCCCAATGCTCTGGACAGCCAGCGGAATTGTTTTAAGTTTAAAACATCTGCCGGGAGTGGCAAGGGCTTTTCAGATGGACCTGTCGAGTGTGCGAATTGGGTTGAAGGGGTCGGCGGATCTGCTGGTCGGCATCGAGCACACCGCGCCCCGCGTCGGCAGCGGACGCGTGGGCGTGCTGGCCACCCCGGTGATGATCAACGTGATCGAGGCTGCGGCGCTTGCCGCGATCGAGCATCTGCTGCCGAGCGGGCACCAGAGCCTCGGCATCCATCTCGACATAAGCCATTTCGCCGCCACACCGGTCGGCATGCGCATTGCAGCGACGAGCGAGCTGATCGGCGTCGATGGCCGCACGCTCCTGTTCCGCGTCGATGCGCGCGATGAGAAGGAACCGATCGGCGGCGGACTGCACAAGCGCGTCGTCGTCAACGTCGTTCGCTTCGATCAGCGCCTGCAGAAAAAGCTGAGCATGGAGCCCTGATTAGGCGCCTTGCGGATCGTCTTGGCGCGGCGTGCCGGATTTATCCAGCAGCTTCGATATCGGTGCGCCTTCGGCTGCGTTGACGGGCGCAGCATGCCCGGTTACCGGTCATCTCATGCAGGACGTCAAGCAGCAGGTGGCGCTGACCTCGATCGCAGCGTCGGCGGGCTTGACGCTTGCCAAGGGCGCCATCGGTCTTGCCACCGGATCGCTCGCCGTATTGTCGGAAGCGGCGCACTCGTTGCTTGATCTCGCTGCCACCGTGATGACCTATTTCGCCGTGCGCATCTCCGGCAAGCCGGCCGACGAGGAGCATCATTACGGGCACGGCAAGGTCGAGAGCGTCTCCGCATTGGCAGAGACCGCGCTGCTGTTCCTGCTCTCCGGGATCGTGGTCTGGGAGGCGCTGCAACGCCTGTTCGGGTCCCATGGCCACGCGGTCAAGGCGACATTCTGGGCATTCGCGGTGATGCTCGCTTCGATCGTCATCGACTTCTTCCGGGCCCGCGTGCTCTATCGGGTCGCTGCGCAGACCTCCAGCGAGGCATTGGAAGCGGATGCCCTGCATTTCGGCTCGGACATGTGGTCATCGGCCGCCGTGCTCGCCGGCCTCGCCATGGTCGCGCTGGGCTATCCGCTGGCAGATTCGGCCGCCGCCATTGTGGTCGCCCTGTTCATCTGCATCGCCGGCTGGCGGCTCGGTCGGCGCACGCTCGACACCCTCACCGATACCGCGCCGGCCGGAGTGGCGAGGAAAATCGCGGCGGACGTGTCGCGCATTCCCGGCATAGTCAGCGTCGAGCGGTTGCGCGCTCGCCAATCGGCGGGGGTGCTGTTTGTCGACCTCGTAGTCGCAGTGAGCCGCACGCTGCCCCTCGACCGGGTGGCCGCGGTCAAGGACCGCATCGTGCAGAAGGTGCGCGAGGAAAGCCCGGCGGCCGAGGTGACGGTGACCACGGAGCCGCGCGCGCTCGATGACGAGACCGTGCTTGAACGAATCATGGTGATCGCCCGCAACCGCGCGCTTGCCGTGCATCATGTCACCGTGCACGCGCTGGCGGCGCGGCTTGCGGTCTCGCTCGACCTCGAGGTCGACGGCAAGCTCACGCTGGGCGCCGCCCATGACATCGCAAGCAGCCTGGAAGAGGCAATCCGCGAGGAGCTGGGGCCGAGCGTCGAGGTCGAGACGCACATCGAGCCGATGCAGTCCCTTGACGAGCCGGGGCATGAGGCTGCGCCGCAGCGCCTCGCGGCCGTGCGCGAAGCCCTCAAGGACCTTGCGTACAAAACCGATCTGGTCGGGGAGATCCACGACGTGCGCGTACGTGAAGCCGATGCCGGTGAGATCGTCAATTTCCATTGTGTGGTGGATGCCGGCATGAGAGTCGCTGACGTCCATGAAAAAGTCGACGAGCTAGAGCGCGCTCTGCGCTTGCGCTTTCCATCGATCAGACGCGTGATCGGTCACGCAGAGCCGGGTTCAGGGGGGCGGTGACAGGGAATGTGCCCTGTCAGGCAAGGTCCGGCAGCAGCACTGCAGCGCCCTGCAGGCGACCGTCGCGCAAGTCGTCCAGAGCGGCATTCGCGCGCGCGAGCGGGTAACGCACGATTTGCGTCTTGAGGCCGGCGCGTGCGGCGATCGTCAGAAACTCGCCGGCATCCGCACGCGTGAGATTGGCAACCGAAAGCACGCGGCGCTCCTGCCAGAGCAGGCGATAGGGAAAGCTCGGAATATCCGACATGTGGATGCCGCCGCAGACGACCCGGCCACCCTTGCGGACCGCTGCAAGCGCAGCCGGAACAAGCGCGCCTACCGGGGCAAAGATGATCGCAGCATCGAGCGGCTCGGGCGGCTGCTCGTCGGCGGCGCCCGCCCAGACCGCACCGAGAGATTTTGCGAATGCCTGCGCTGCGGTATCGCCGCTGCGCGTGAAGGCGTAAACGCGGCAGCCTTGCCAGGCCGCGACCTGACAGAGAATGTGCGCAGCCGCACCGAAGCCGTAAAGGCCGAGCCGCCGCAGCGTGATCGCCTCCCTTGCCATGCGGTAGCTGCGCCAGCCGATCAGGCCGGCGCACAGCAGCGGCGCCACCTCCGCGTCATCCATGCGCTCAGGCAGCGGAAAGCAGTAGCGCGCATCGGCCAGCGTGTGGGTGGCATAACCCCCATCGCGCGTGTAGCCGGTGAACAGCGGGCGATCGCACAGATTCTCCTGCCCGGCGCGGCAATAGGGACACGCGCCGCAGGTGAAACCGAGCCACGGCACGCCGATGCGCTCGCCGACCGCCAAGCCGACCGCTGCGCTGCCAACGGCGAAGACACGACCCACGATCTCATGGCCGGGCACGACTGGAAGCTTGGGGTCGGGCAGCTCGCCATCGACAACATGCAGGTCGGTGCGGCAGACGCCACATGCCGCAATCTCGACCAGGATCTCGTCCGGCGCGGGTGCGGGATTGTCGCGTTCGCGCATGACGAGCGGCGTGCGCGGAGCTTGCAGCACCATGGCGCGCATGGCGTACTCTTGTCAGTCGGTGATTTCCTCGAACAGCTTTGTAAGACCCGCGGTCTCGTCGCGGATGATGCTGTCGAACTGCTCGGGCGTGTCGCTGGCGGGAACGAGAAATTGAGCGGCCAGCTTTGCCTTCACTTCGGGAAGCTGCAGGATCGCGACCACATCGCCATTGATCTTGTTGACGATCTCGCGCGGCACCGCGGCCTGCGTCATCAGCCCGAACCACGAATCATAGACATAATCGAGCCCTGCTTCTCTGAAGGTTGGCACATCCGGCAGTTGCGGAATTCGCTCCGCCGTCGCGGCGGCGATCGGGCGCACCTTTCCCGCGTCCACCATCTCTTTCGCCGTACCGAGCGGCGCAAAATACATCTGCGCGTCGCCGCGCACGACGGCGGTCACGGTTTCATTCGCCTTGAAGGGAACGTGCACGATGTTGATGCCTGCTGCCTTGCGAAACAGCGCGCCGGCGAGAAAAGTCGTGCTGGCGCGGCCCGCCGAGGCGAAATTGAGCGTTCCGGGCTTGGCGCGCGCAATCTCGATCAGTTCCTTGAGATTCCTGGCCGGAACGTCCGGATTGACGATGAGACAGAGCGGCGCCGAGCTCACACGCGTGATGCCCGCAAAGTCCTTGACCGGATCGAAGGCAAGGTTCTTGTTCACCAGCCTCGATACGGTATGGCCATTCGAAGTGAGCATGAGGGTGTATCCGTCGGGGGCCGCCTTTGCCACCGCGAGGGTTCCGGCGATGCCCGGCCTGTTCTCTACAATGACCTGCTGACCCCAGCGCCGCGACGTTTCTTCCCCGAGAATCCGCGCCAGGATGTCGGTAACGCTTCCGGCGGCGAACGGCACGTCAATGGTGACCCGCTGAACGGGGAAACCTTGCGCACAAGCGGGTGCCGGCAGGGAGAATGCTGCGGCCACAAGCAGCGCTGCCGCACTTACGCGAAGAATTGACATCTGGGCCTCCCATCGAGTTCCTTGGCAGCAGGAGCTTTGCTTGACCGGCTGCGGTTGAATCAAGAGGCGGGGCATATGCGAAAATGCCGCACGCGACCTTGCCCATGCAGGCACATTGCCGGTGCATGGGCGGCCGACCATGCCACAGAGAGGCCCCTCCCACAGCAAATATCCCGGATTCCTCATGCGCCCTGAAGATTCCCGTCCCGTTCGGCTGGCGGATTACCGCCCACCCGAGTGGCTGGTCGAGACTGTGGAACTCGATATAGCGCTCGACCGCGAGGCGACGCGGGTGCGCGCCACGCTCGCCCTGCGGCCGAACGCAAACGGCGCGCCGCCCGCGCCGCTCGTGCTCGATGGCGAAGCGCTTGCGCTGCAATCGATCAGGCTCGACGGCGCTCCGCTGCCGGCGGAGCAATATGTCGCCACGCCCGATCGCCTGACCATTGCGCAGCCGCCCCAGCAGGCATTCAGGCTCGAGCTCGAGACACTGGTGAACCCCAGCGCCAATACGGAGCTGCTGGGCCTTTATCGGTCCGGCGCCATCTACTGCACCCAGTGCGAAGCCGAAGGCTTCCGCCGCATCACCTATTTTCCCGATCGCCCCGACGTCATGGCGGTGTACACCACCCGCATCGAGGCGGAAAAGGCGGACGCGCCGACGCTGCTGGCCAACGGCAATCTGATCGCCAGCGGCGACCTCGAGGGCGCAAGCCGCCATTTTGCGGTCTGGCACGATCCGTTCCCGAAGCCGTCGTACCTGTTTGCGATGGTCGGCGGCGACCTCGGCTGCGTCGAGGAGCGTTTCCGCACCATGTCCGGCCGCGACGTCACGCTTCGAATTTATGTCGAGCATGGAAAGGAAGCGCTCTGCGGCCATGCCATGGAGTCCCTCAAGCGCGCCATGCGATGGGACGAGACCGCGTTCGGCCGCGAATACGATCTCGATATCTTCATGATCGTCGCCGTTTCCGACTTCAACATGGGCGCGATGGAGAACAAGGGCCTCAACATCTTCAACGACAAATACGTGCTGGCATCGCCCGAGACGGCGACCGACGGCGATTTCGACCGCATCGAGGCAGTTGTCGCGCACGAGTACTTCCACAACTGGACCGGCAACCGCATCACCTGCCGCGACTGGTTCCAGCTTTGCCTCAAGGAGGGTCTTACCGTCTTCCGCGACCAGGAGTTCACCGCCGATGCACGCTCGCGCGCGGTCGAGCGCATCACCGATGTGCGCGGACTGCGCGCTCACCAGTTCGATGAGGACGCCGGACCCCTGGCACACCCGGTGCGGCCGGCAGAATATCACGAGATCAACAACTTCTATACTTCGACGGTGTATGAGAAGGGCGCCGAACTGGTGCGCATGCTCAGAACACTGCTCGGGCCACAGAAATTCCGCGCGGGGATGGACCTCTATTTTGCTCGTCACGACGGGCAGGCGGCAACCGTGGAGCAGTTCGTGCAATGCTTCGCGGACGTCGCGGGCGCTGATCTGCGGCAGTTCATGCTGTGGTACGCACAGGCCGGCACGCCGGAAGTCGTCGCCACCGGCAGCTATGACGCGACCGCCAGAAGCTATCGGCTCGATCTCGCGCAGACTGTGCCGGCCACGCCGGGGCAGCCTAGCAAGGAGCCGATGGTCATTCCGCTTGCCATCGGTCTGGTCGGCCGCGACGGCCGCGACCTCGCGCTCAAGTGCAGCAGACCAAGTGCGCCCGATCGCAGCGTGCTGACCTTGAGCGAAGGCGCCGAGACGTTCGTTTTCGCCGATATCGGCGAGGCGCCGGTGCTGTCGCTCAACCGCGGCTTCTCAGCACCGATCAAGCTCGTGACCAACCATTCGCCCGATGATCTGAGGTTTCTCGCAAGCCACGACGGCGATGCCTACAACCGCTGGCAAGCTTTCCAGACGCTCGCCACACGGCTGCTGGTCGAGAGCGTTTTGGCGTTGCGCGCCGGCGGCGCCCCAATTCGAGATGCGCGGCGCCAGGAGAGTGAGCTCGCCGATGCGCTCACGGCGGTACTCGCCGACGGTGCCCTGGAGCCGGCCTTTGTCGCACTCATGCTGACCCTTCCCGGCGAGTCCGACATCGCGCGCGAGATCGGCCGCGACATCGACCCCGATGCCATTTTTTCGGCGCGCTCGGCGCTGCGCGCGGCCATCGGAAGCTGTCTGGGCAGTGTTTTGCTTGGTCGCTACCAGGCGCTCGTCGAGCGCGGTCCTTACCGGACGGACCCCGCCAGCGTGGGACGCCGCGCGCTGCGCAACGTCTGCCTCGACCTTATGGCGGCAACTCGCGAGCGGGAGGCAATCCAGATCGCTTCCCGGCAATACTATGGTGCGGGCAACATGACCGACCGCGTGGCGGCGCTCTCGAGCCTGTCGCTGTCCGACACGCCGGAACGCACGGCGGCGCTGGAGGATTTCTACGCCCGCTACCGGGATGATCCCTTGGTCGTGGACAAGTGGTTTGCCTTGCAGGCGACGGTTGCCGAGCCGGCAACGCTCGATCGCGTCAGGACGCTGACCGCGCATGCGGCGTTTTCATTTGCCAATCCCAATCGTGTGCGCGCCTTGATTCACGCATTCGCGCTCGGCAACCAGAAGGAGTTCAACCGCGCCGATGGGGCGGGCTACGAGTTCATCGTGGATGTCGTACTGTTTCTCGACCCCAGGAATCCGCAACTGGCGGCGCGCCTGCTTTCCGCGCTCAAGAGCTGGCGCGTGCTCGAAGCAGGACGGCGAGCCTTTGCGCAAGGAGCCCTGCGGCGCGTATCCGCCGTGCGCTCGCTTTCTCCCGACGTGGCAGACATTGTCAATCGTGCGCTGGCGGAGGAGTGATCGATGGCAATGTTTGTCACGAACAGTCTGCGCCTCGCCACTGGCGTGGGCGCTGCTGCCGCCTTCGGCTTGCCGTCGCGCGCAACCCTCGCGCAGACCGCGCCGCGGCCGATCCGCCGGTCGGAGCGCTATGAGGACTCCTTCATTACCGAGCGCAAGCCGTACAAGTGGCCGGACAACAATACGCTGGCGGTCTGGTTCGTGCCCAATGTGGAAGTCTGGCACTACGACTCCGCCTTCGGCGTCGGCATCAGCCCCAATCCCACGAACCATGTGCCCGATGTCTTCAACTACGCATGGCGGGAATACGGGATGCGGGTCGGGCTGTGGCGTTTGGCGGACGTGCTCGACGAGGCCGGCCTCAAGGCGACCGTCGCATTGAACTCGCAGGTCTGCGACGTCTATCCCAAAGCCGTCGAGCAAATGAAAGAACGCGGCTGGGAGTTCATGGGCCACGGCACCACCAACTCGATCACGCTCGCCGGCATCAATCCGGAGCAGGAACACGAGACTATCCGCGGCATCCTCGACACGATCGCTCAGGCTACCGGGAAGCGCCCGCGCGGCTGGCTCGGCGCGGGGCTGGTCGAGACCTACAACACCCTCGACATCCTTGCCGAGGAAGGCGTGAACTATTGCGGCGACTGGAACAATGACGACCAGCCTTATCCGATGAAGGTAAAGTCGGGGAAGATGTTCTCCATTCCGTACTGTAACGAGATCAACGACATCCCGCTCTATATCCGAAAAGGCTACACCGGCGAGCAGTATTTGCGGTCGGTGATCGACCAGTTCGACACGCTGCTTGCCGACAGCCGCACGCAGCCGCGCGTCATGGGCGTGCCACTGCATCCGATGATCTCCGGGCAGCCTCTGCGCATCAAATACTTCCAGCGCGCCATCGCCCATATGAAGGAACAGCCGGGCGTCTGGTTTGCCACCGGCAGCGAGATCATCGACGCCTGTCAGAGCGCGGTGTGACCCGGGTCTTCTCGGAAGTTACCGATTTCAGTCCGAGCGATCGGCTCGCCGGTTTACTTGAGCGCGCGCCGGTAGGGTCGATAGACCGGTGTCCACATCTTGGCGCGGATCCGCTCTGCAAGCTCCTCTTCGCCGGTCTGCGCGGCAAGGCCATCAACCTGCGCCTGCGCGGCAACCGCGGCGGCCACGCCACGGGATACATCGCGCAGCGCCGTGACCGGTGGCAGCAGATTGGCGGTGCGGTCGAGCCGGCTCGGAGAAGCCTCCCCCAGCGCGCGCGCCGCTGCCATCAGCATACCATCGCTGATTCGACGCGCGTCGACAGCAATGGCGCCGAGCCCGATGCCGGGAAACACATAGGCATTGTTGGTCTGATCGACGCGAAAGCTCGTACCGTCCTTCAGCACCGGCGGAAACGGGCTACCGGTACCGATCACCGCGCGTCCAGCCGTCCACGCCAGAAGATCGCCCGGCACGGCTTCGCAACGCGACGTGGGGTTGGAAAGCGGAAAGATGATCGGCTGTGGCGCGTGCTCGGCCATGGTGCGAACGACTTTCTCCGAGAAGCCGCCGGGTTGGCCGGAGACGCCCACCAGCACGCTCGGATGCGCGTTGCGCACAACGTCGATGAGCCCGATGCGGCCCGGCTGCTCAAGCTGCCAGGCGGCGACCCTTTCTCGCGACTGCGCAAACGGCGCCTGAAAGTCCAGGAGGCCGGGCATTCCGTCCACGAGAAGACCGTCGCGATCAACGATAAAGAAGCGCGATCTCGCCTCCGTCTCGGTGAGGCCGTCAGAGCGCATCGCCTTGAGCAGCAGCGAGCTGATGCCGATACCGGCCGAGCCTCCTCCCAGCACGGCGATGCGATGCTGGATCAACGGCGCACCCGTTACGTTCACGGCTGCGAGCAGCGTCCCCGCGGTCACGACCGCAGTTCCCTGGATATCGTCATTGAACGTGCAGAGGCGATCGCGATAGCGTTGCAGCAGCCGGGTCGCGTTGTCGCGCGCGAAATCCTCCCATTGCAGGAGAACGTGTGGCCAGCGCTCGTTCACCGCGCTCACGAAGGCCTCGATGAACTCGTCATAGCCGGCGCCACGGACGCGTTCGTGACGCCATCCGACGTAGAGCGGATCGGCAAGGCGCTCGGCATTGTTGGTGCCCACATCGAGCATGATCGGGAGCGTCGTTGAGGGATGCAGACCGCCGCAGGCGGTATAGAGCGCAAGCTTGCCAATGGGGATGCCCATCCCGCCCGCGCCCTGGTCGCCAAGACCGAGGATGCGCTCGCCGTCGGTCACCACAATGGCCTCGACCTTGTCGAAACGCGGATTGGCCAGAATGCGCTTGATGCGCTTGATGTGCGGAACGCTGAGAAACAATCCGCGCGGCTTGCGGAAGGTATGACTGAATTCCTGGCAGCCGAGACCTACTGCCGGCGTGTAGACGACCGGCAGCATCTCGTCGATATCGCTTGCAAGGAGAGCGTAGAACAGCACCTCGTTGCTGTCCTGAAGGCCGCGCAGGAAGATATAGCGCGCGAGATCGTCGGGTAGCCGCCGGAACGCCTGCCGGCGGCGATCAACCTGCTCCTCGAGCGTCGCGACGTTGGGCGGCAGCAGCCCGTGCAGCTCGAACCAGTCGCGCTCCTCCTCGGTGAAGGCGGTCCCCTTGTTTAGGAGCGGATCGTTGAGAAGGTCGTAGCCGAATACGGGAGTTTCGACGAACCGCTGTTCCGCCAAGCATTGCTCTCCACCCGGCATTACGCCCGCCCTCCGGATTTTCACTTGAGCTTTCGCACGGGGCCGTCCGGCATGGGCTCTCCGTAGCAAAGGCCGTGGGGACAAGGTCACCGCGGTGACGGTTGAGGTTCTTTCAACGTATACGATGTTTCTTCCTCGCGCACGTACCAAATGTCAGGGACCTCTGCCGAATACTTCGAGCACGCCGAGGCTGATGCCGGCAAATCCTGATCGTCGCTGGCGGTGAGATTGATAAGCTGCAGGGCGCCGGTAACTGCTGCGTCGATTTAATGGCGGACGGCGCAATCCTATGGCGCCGCGCATGCGCGTCGCAACCGCCCCTTCGCCTCCACTCAAGAAAAGGCATTCGTTATCAAAGCGAAGAGCGCATCAATAATTTTTAAAAATTTGTTAACGTCGCTCTCGACAAATTGCCTTCTTTCGATTCCAATCAAAAGTGATTCGGAGAGATGCGGCACATCCTTCCGGACAGGGTGACACGGAATCCGAATGGAGGCCACGCATGGCGCGCGCCGAGGCTGTGAGCGCGTCTGTCAGTTCCGATTCGATCAAGGGACTGGCTCAGTCCATCGCAAAGCCCACTTACCTGCGGCTGCTGACCGCCGAGCCTGCGTTGCGACGCGCCGTACCCGCACTGATCATCGCCTTTCTGATCACGGTCTGCGTCGGTGCAATCGTGCAGGTCCTCGACCATCGTCGCCAGGCAGTGAGTGAGCTCATCAATCAAATCGATGCCGCCGCGGATTTCCTTGCTGACCGCCTTGACCGCTTCGAGCGGTCGAAGCAGGAGCAATCCGGTCTCGACCGCCGCCTGCAGGCGGAGCTCGAGCGTATCGTCCCGGCGTGGGCGCGCGCGCCCGGACGACAGGTGCTGGTTGCGAACGGCGACGGTATTATCGTCGCGGCGGTTCGACACGCCTCCGCCCCCACCGCTGAGGGCCCCGCAACGGCAAGCCTGCCGCTCGAGGCAGGGTTCGTCGGGCGCAAGCTGATCGACGTGCTCGGACCTGCCCAACCGCTGACTACCTTTGCCGCTGCGGCCGGAGTGCTGGAAATCCCGCTGGCTGACGGCAGCCTGGCATTCGGCAGCGTGCGCAACCTGCCTGCGACCAATGGCGAGCTCGCCATCCTTCACGGTCGCAGCGAGGCGCTCAAAGCCTGGGTCTCCGACACGGCATTGACGGTCACGCTCTCCGCCACCACCGGATTTGTCGTTCTGATACTGGGGTTTGCCTTCCACTGGCAGGCGACCCGGGCGCGCGAGGCCGACACAATCTATGAGACGGTGCGCTCACGCATCGATACCGCGCTCAACCGCGGGCGCTGCGGATTGTGGGACTGGGATCTCGCGCGCGGCCGCGTGTTCTGGTCGCATTCAATGTTCGCGATCCTGGGCTTGCGGCCCAGGAATGCGCTGATGAGCTTCGGTGAGGTCAATGTCCTGGTGCATCCTGAGGACATCGATCTGTACCAGCTGGCGGCCCAGCTGGCCGATGCCAAGGCGACGCAGGTCGACCATGCCTTTCGCATGCGCCACGCCAACGGCAACTGGGTCTGGCTGCGCGCGCGCTGCGAGCTGGTCCGGCAAGCCGGCGATAGCGGGCCGCATCTGATCGGGATCGCGGTCGACATAACCGAGCAGAAGACGCTGGTCGAGCGAACGGTCGAAGCCGATCTGCGGCTTCGCGACGCCATCGAGACCATTCCCGAGGCGTTTGTGGTATGGGACGCGCAGAACAGGCTTGTGCTGTGCAACTCAAACTTCCAGGAGCTGCACAACCTGCCGGATGCGGCAATCGAAGCCGGCGCCTCCTACGAGGCGGTGGTGGCGGCGGGCCGCAAGCCGGTGGTGCGCTCCAAGATCACGAGCGAAGGCCAGATCCCCGGCGCACGCACATTCGAGGCCCAGCTCGATGACGGCCGCTGGCTGCATATCAGCGAGCGCCGCACCAAGGACGGCGGCTATGTGTCGGTGGGCACTGACATCACCAACATCAAGCTGCATGAAGAAAAGCTGATGGAAAGCGAGAAGCGCCTCATGGCGACCGTCGCCGATCTGCGCAACTCGCAACAGAAGCTCGAGCGGCAGGCCGAGGAGCTAGCCGACCTTGCCGAAAAATACGCCGAGGAGAAGACCCGCGCCGAGGACGCCAACCAGGCGAAGTCGAAATTCCTCGCCAACATGAGCCACGAGCTGCGCACCCCGCTCAATGCCATTATCGGTTTTTCCGAGATCATGGAATCGGCGATGTTCGGCCCGCTCGGGACCGAAAAGTACCGCGAATATTGCTGCGACATCCATCAGAGCGGCCAGTACCTGCTCGAAGTGATCAACGACATTCTCGACATGTCGAAGATCGAAGCGGGACGCATACGGCTTGCTCCGGAGCAGATTGCGCTTGAGCCCTTCCTCAACGACGCCATGCGCGTGGTCTCCGCGCGCGCCAACGACAAGCACCTCAAGCTGGAAGCACGCATCAACGGCGGTATCAGCCTCATCGCCGACCCCCGCCTGCTCAAGCAAATTATGCTCAATCTGCTCTCCAATGCGGTGAAATTCACTCCGGAAGGCGGCCGCATCACGATCCGCGCGCGGGCAACGAGCGGGGGTGTCGGTATCGGCATTGCCGATACCGGCATCGGCATTCCGAAAGATGCTCTTACCCGGCTTGGCCGCCCGTTCGAGCAGGTCGAGAGCCAGCTCACCAAAAGCCATCAGGGCTCGGGGCTCGGCCTCGCAATCGCAAAATCGCTGACCGAGCTGCACAATGGCACGATGCGCATCCGCTCGACGCCGGGATGCGGCACCATCGTGCTGCTGCGTCTGCCAAGCAGGCGGATGTCGGTGCAGAAGGATGAGCTGGCCGAGGCCGCCGCCTGAGCTACTCGCCGATGATGCGCCTGAAGCTCGCCCGCACTTTCGCCTGCGTCTCGCGGACGAAGGCGTCGAGCGTCGTGAAGTCGGGAACATCGGCCGCCCGCGCCAACAGCGCGACAAAATCCGGCGCCGCCGTGGTCGGATCGAACGGAGGCGGCAGGCACAGGCGCAGGAGCTGCGTGAGATCATGATAGAGCCGCGCCGCCGTGCGCAGCACCTCGGCTTCCGGCGTCGCCAGCACACCCAGCTTCCACGCCTTATCGAGCACGCGAGCAGTCGACGTATCGAGTATCTCAGGCATCTGCCAGGCATGGACAAGCTGCAGATACTGGGCGATGAATTCGATATCGAGCAGGCCGCCGGCGGCATGTTTGAGATCCCAGCGGTCGCCGTCGCCCTTCTCTGTCGCGATCGCCTTACGCATTTCGAGCACGTCACCAGCGATCGTCGCCGCCTCGCGGCGTCGACAGAGCACGGCACGGATCAGGCTCTCCACACGATCCGCGAACCGCGGCGAAGCCGAGACGACGCGCGCGCGGGTAAGCGCCATATGCTCCCAGGTCCACGCCTCCTGCTCCTGATAGCTGGCGAACCCATCGATCTGCGTCGCCAGCGGCCCCGAGCGGCCGGACGGACGCAATCGCATGTCGACCCGGTAAAGCACTCCATAATTGGTTTGCGCGGTCAGCGCACTGATCAACCGCTGCGTCAACCGAGAAAAATATTGCGCGCCATAGAGCGCACGAGCTCCGCATGATTCCGGATGTTCGGAATCGAAATCATAGACCACAATGAGATCGAGATCCGATGTGGAGGTCATCTCGCGCCCGCCCAGCTTGCCGAGCGCCAGAATCGCTACCTGCTGCTCCGCGACACGACCGTACTGTTCTGCGAACGACGCTTCGATCGCCTGATGCAGTGATCGGATCAGCACGTCGGCGAGGCGCGCAAACGCCTCGCCCGCCTGGTCGGCCGATGCATTGCCGGACAGGATGCGAATTCCGATCAGGAACATCTGCTCCTGCGCAAAAATCCTGATGCGATCGAGAAATTCCTCGAACGAAACGGCCTGAGCAAGCGAGCGTTCAAGCGCGGCCGCGAGCTCAGCTTCTTCGGGCAATGCCCCGAAAAAGCTCGGGTCGATTACCGCATCCATCACTTGCGGAAACTGGGCGAGACTGTCGGCGAGCCGGGGCGCGCTGCCCAGAACGAGGCCAATCAGCGCAATCAGATCGGGATGCTGTCGCAGCAGGGACAGCAACCGCCCTCCCCCGTGCAACCTCGCCAGCAAGCGGTCGAAGGAAATCACCGCCTCATCGGCATTCGCGGAACCGGCAGCCTGCTGGAGAAGCTCCGGTACGATTTGGCTGAGCTGCTCGCGCGCGAAGGCGCCTTTCAACGCATCATAGGCCGGCATTTTCCAGCGGCGAACGAGCGCGGATATTTCCGTGGGCTGGCGGAACCCCATCACGCTCAACCGGTTAAGGGTTTCTCGATCGTCGGCATCGGCAGGAAAGATCAGGCCGGCTGCGTGGTCCCCGCCGGCCCGCGCGTGCTCGAACAGGTTCGCATAGTGTCGCTGCACGTTGCGCAGATGTGCAAGCATCGCGTCGGCAAAATCATTGTGCCCTGAAAAGCCCGCAAATCGGGCAAAACGGTCGACGCCCTTGCGGTCGGCCGGCAGGGTATGGGTCTGCTCGTCCAAAACCATTTGCAGCCGGTTCTCGACGCTGCGCAAAAAGCAATAGGCAGAGCCGAGCTCGGCGTGCGCCTGCTCATCAATCCAGCCGCCTGCGTGCAGCGCATCAAGCGTCGGCAACGTTGCCTTGGTGCGCAGCTGCGGATGACGGCCGCCGGCGATGAGCTGCTGGGTCTGGACAAAAAATTCTATCTCGCGAATGCCGCCACGACCCAGCTTGATGTTGTGACCTTCGACCGCGATCTCGTCGTGACCGCGATAGGCATGAATCTGCCTTTTCATCGCGTGGATATCGGCGACCGATGCGAAATCCAGATATTTCCTCCAGATAAAGGGAGAAAGCTCGGAGAGCAGCTTGTTGCCGGCTGCGCGATCGCCGGCACACGGCCTCGCCTTGATGAGTGCGGCGCGCTCCCAATTCTGCCCGCGGCTCTCGTAGTAATCGAGCGCGGCGGCCGTGGAGATGGCGATCTGGGTGGAGGCCGGGTCCGGACGCAACCGAAGATCGACGCGAAATACGTAGCCGTCCGGGGTGCGCTCCTGCAGCAGCTTCACCAGACTCCGGGTGAGCCGCACATAGAGCGCGGCGGGCTCAATTCCCGGAGCGACGGCGGCGGGGTCGTAGAAGACGATGAGATCGACGTCGCTCGAAAAGTTGAGCTCGTGGGCGCCCATCTTGCCCAAGGCAAGCACGATGTAGCCTGACTGGCGCATCGAGCCCGGCACATCCGCCATTTTCAGCTTGCCGCGGCGGCAGGCATCCGCGAGCAGATAATCAACTGCCAACCCGACAGCCGTCTCGGCCAGCCTAGTCTGCAGCTCGATCAATTGCGTTATTCCCCACACGCCGCCCAGATCGCAAAGCGCGATCAGCAGCGCGGCGTCGGCTTTCATGCTCCGCAGCAGTCGCATGACCTCGCGTTCATCCGGCGCCAGCATGACCTTATGGCTGGCGTCGGAAAGAATGCGCTCAAATCGGCGCTCGGAGTCGTCCTCAAGAAAAGCGACAATGCGCTGCGGCGAAGCACATACCAGATCCCAAAGATATGGCGAGCCGTCCGCCAGCCCTTCCATCAACCTGTGCAGCATAGGATGGTCGGCCATCAGCCGCCTGATCGCCGCGCCCTGCGCGCACGGCGCAGTTTCGGCAAACCAGTCTTTGACGAGCGCTCTTGCCGTGGCCGGCGAAACAAGCTGCGGAGCACGCGCGATGCGCCGCGCCAGCGCCGCGTTCTCGCCGTCGTCCCTCTGGTCGGTGCTGCCCGTCACGGGCTCAGCCAAGGTACTCTCCCGGTGTCGTGATTCTTGATTTCATGGCGCTCGAATGACGCAGACCCTGCAAGACTCTGATTCCGGTATGGCGCTGGATTTGACCTTCCTGCGAGTGACGCACCGCAATGCGGGAAGGAACGCCAAATCCGCCACCCCAGCACGAGCTTCGCATCAAAATCGTCGCGGAAGTCACTGCGCCAGCGCCGGAAGCCCGGCGCGCGGCAGAGAGATCACGGTCCGCAGACCTGGCTGATTGTCCTCGAGCTTGAGCTCGCCGCCATGCAAGCGCGCCACGGCGGCGGCAAGACTTAGCCCCAGCCCGGAGCCCGGCTGGGAGCGGCTCTGCTCCAGCCGAACGAACCGCTCCACCGCGCGGCTGCGGTCGGTTTCCGGAATGCCCCGACCGGCGTCGGCGACGGTGAGAAGAATTCGCTCGCCGTCGGGTATTGCCTTGATCACGATCTCGGGCTCCGCTCCGTTGATGTCCTTTTTCTCAGGCGCGCCATACTTGATGGCATTGTCGACGAGATTGGCAAGAGCTTGGCTGATGAGCTCGCGGTTGCCGTGCACCGGCACGGCCGCCGGAGCATCAACCCGGAGCTGGATGCCCTTCTCGTCGGCGAGCGGCTCGTACAACTCGCCCACCCCGCGCGCGATCTCGCCTGCGTCCACGTCGGCCATGCCGTCACGGGCTTGTCCCGATTCGGCCCGCGCAATCATCAGGAGAGCATTGAAGGTGGCGATGAGCGCCTCGGATTCCTCGATCGTGCTCTCCAGCGCCAAGCGGTATTGGGATTCGTCCTCGGCAACGCGCAGTGCCTCCTCGCAGCGGTTGCGCAGCCGCGTCAACGGCGTCTTGAGATCATGGGCAATATTGTCCGACATTTCCTTCAATCCATGCATCAGCGCTTCGATGCGCTCCAGCATGTCATTAAGATTGCCTGCGAGGCGATCGAGCTCATCGCCCGTACCGGCGATCGGAAGCCTCCCGGTCAGATCGCCTTCCATGATCTTGCGGGTGGTTTCGGTCATTGCATCGACGCGCTTGAGCACGCGCCGCGTCACGAACAAGCCGCCGGCAATCCCCAGCACGATGACGATAGCCAGCGACCAGCGCCCCGCCGCCAGGATGATGTCGCGCAGACGCTCCCGCTCTTCAAGATCGCGTCCGACCAGGAGACGGAATCCGGCGGGCAGCTGAAATACGCGGACAAGCGCGAGATGCTCGCTGCCGTCCGGATCGTCAAGACGACGGTAGGCGGTCTCCACCCAGCCTGTCGTGCTGAGCGTACCCGCGGGCAGGGACCCGACATTGCCGGCGAGGCCCTGGCCGGCGGGTGCGGTGACGAGATAGAGGCTGGACCCCGGCCGACGCGACCTCGCATCGACGATGAACACCAGGCGCCGAATACCGCCTTGCCGATACTGCTCGGCAAGCCCGGTGATTTCCGCATCGACGGTCTGGGTAATCTGCTCGGTGATCAGGCGGCGCGTATTCCAGGCGAAATACACCAGCAGAAAGGCGGCAAACAGGGCGAAAACAGTCAGATAGACGAGCGTCAGCTTGAACGCCGTCGTGCGTAGAAGCTTTCCAAGCGCCGTCATCCAACACCGAGCTTTTCCCCACGCTGCCGGCGGTCACTTGGCGTCGCGGACCACGTAGCCTGCCCCGCGCACCGTATGCAGCAATGGCTGGGCAAAACCTTTGTCAATCTTGGAGCGCAGTCGCGAGATGTGAACGTCGATGACGTTGGTCTGCGGGTCGAAATGGTAATCCCAAACGTTCTCCAGCAGCATGGTGCGCGTCACCACCTGGCCGGCGTGCTTCATAAGATATTCCAGCAGCCGGAATTCACGGGGTTGGAGCACGATCTCTTCGCCCCCGCGCGTCACCTGGTGCGACAACCGATCGAGCGCAAGGTCCCCAACACGGTAGACCGTCTCTTCGCGGCCACCGCGCCGGCGGGCGAGCACTTCCGTGCGCGCGAGCAATTCCGAGAACGAATAGGGCTTCGGCAGATAATCGTCGCCGCCCGCCCGCAGGCCCTTGACCCGATCATCGACCTGACCAAGCGCCGACAAGATGAGCGCGGGAGTCTCTATCCCTTTGCTGCGCAAGGTCCCGATCACTGAGAGCCCGTCGAGCTTCGGCAGCATGCGGTCGACAATCAGCACATCGTATTGGCCGTCGAGCGCCTGGGCGAGCCCCTCCTCCCCGTCGCTCGCGAGCTCGGCGACATGGCCGACCTCGCGAAAAGCCTTGGCGAGATAGTCGGCGGCATCGCGATCGTCTTCTATGATCAGGAGACGCATGGTAAACCGGCAGTCTCTCGGATAGGCGATATCGCTCGCAAGCGGAGCATGATTGGCTGGGCTTATCATAGCGGCCATCCTCTGCACTGTCTCACTTCACCCCCACAGGACCGCCCGGCACGCAAAGGGGCGGCGGTTTGACCCGCCGCCCCTCAGCCCACCCTTTGCCGGCGGGGGCGACGGATGCCGGCATAGAGCAGGAAGACCTGGGGACGGACCGCCGCCGCCCCGCCGGTAGGCGACGGGTGCCGGCGGTGCACCTCCGCTGCTGGCTCAACCGCGCCCGAGCCGGAGCGCGACGAACTTCGACCCATCACCCGACTTCACCCGCATCAGGATCGAGCGCTTGCCATCCTTCTGCGCCTCGCTCAGCGCGGTGCGCACATCGGCAGGATTTGCCACCTTCTTGCCGCCGACGTCGAGGATGACATCCCCGGTCTGCAAGCCGTGCTCCGACGCAATCCCGTCGGGATCCACCTTTGTGATTACCACGCCTTCGGAACCGCTTCCTGCCACTTGGCCGGCTGGAGCAAGGGTAAGCCCGAGTCGCGGCAGGTTGCTGCCGCTTGGCGCTGAGCTGTCCGGCGTCATCGCATGGGCTTCACGCTGATTGGGCAACTCGCCGAGAACGATCGAGAAGCTCTTCTCCGCGCCCTTGCGCCAAACCGACAGGTTGGCCGTGGCGCCGGGAGCCATCGAGCCGATCTGCCTGGCAAGATCCCGGGCGTCCCTGACCGACGTACCGTTGACCGCGGTGATCACATCGCCCGCTTCGATGCCGGCCTTGGCAGCCGGCCCATTTGCCTGCGGATCGGCAACCAGCGCACCTTCGGCTTTCTTGAGGCCAATGCTGTCCGCAATCTCGGCGGTCACCGGCTGAATCTGAACACCGATCCAACCACGGGTGACGCTACCTCTGTCCTTGAGCTGGGCGACCACGGAATTCACGGTGCTGGCCGGGATCGCGAAAGCAATTCCCACCGAGCCGCCGGAGGGCGAAAAGATCGCGGTGTTGACCCCGATGACATTGCCATCGACGTCAAAGGTCGGGCCACCGGAATTACCCTTGTTGACCGGGGCGTCGATCTGGATGAAGTCGTCGTAAGGCCCGGCGCCGATATCGCGCCCGCGCGCGGATACGATCCCGGCGGTGACCGTGCCGCCCAGGCCGAACGGATTGCCGACCGCAAGCACCCAGTCGCCGATACGCGGAGCATGATCCGCAAACACGACGTGGGGGAAATCGCTATGGCCCTCGACCTTGATGAGAGCGAGGTCGGTGCGGGAATCGGTTCCGATCACCTTCGCGCTGTAGGTCTTGCCTTCATCGGTCGTGATCTCGACCGTATCGGCCTTGTCGACCACATGGTTGTTGGTCACCGCATAACCGTCAGCGGTAATGAAGAAGCCGGAGCCCTGACCGGTCACCAGGCGATTGCGCGGAGCGCGCTGCTGCTGCTCGTCGGGAAAGGCCCCTTCCGGCAATCCGAAGTGCCGAAAGAATCGCTCCATCTGCGAATTCGGTGGGAACGGCGAATTACCCTCAAAGCCCATCATCTTGGCGCCGGCATCGACCTTCACTCGCACGGAAATGACGGCGGGCTTCACCTTCTCCACGATATCGGCAAATCCAACCGGGCGCTGCATGTTCTGCGCAAATGCGATGCCGGGCAGGCTGGAGCGGGTCGTGCCGGGTGCAAGATTGGCACCAAGCAGCACAACGGCACTCAAGCCGGCCGCTCCGGCAAGCAGAGCAAGACGACGCGCCGACAGGATGCGCGATTTTGCCTTCATGATGGTGACTCCATGTTTCGGAACGTTTTGGCTTCAGTGCTGAAATTTGGCAGATGAGACCTTCACGGCACCCCTACGCAGACAGGGATGATGGAAGCCGCTTCATTACCGGGGGCTGGCGGGAAAATTAAACTTTGGTAATCCGAGCAAAATCAAAAAAATATGGAATTACAGCGACATGTCACATGGAGCATCATGAATCCTTGCGCTGGAGAATCTCGGCAAGCCGCCCCTCCTCGTCGGCGGTGAGATTGCCTTCGGAACTCCTTTGCCGGCGCGCGCTCATGGCGATCCCTAATGCGCCGATCACGAGCACGCCGAGCGGAGTGAGCCACAGCAGAGCCGTGTGAGGTGCGAATCGCGGTCGCAGCAGCACGAATTCCCCGTAGCGCGCAATCAGAAAATCGAGCACCTGCTGATCGGTCTCCCCGGCGCGCAGGTGCTCGCGGACAAGGAGGCGCAAATCGCGGGCGAGCGGTGCGTCGGAATCGTCAATAGATTGATTCTGGCAGACCATGCAGCGCAACTCCTTGGACAGACCGCGTGCCCGCGTTTCCAGCGCAGGATCGGGCAGCATTTCATCCGGCTGTACCGCCAGCGCCCGTGCCGCGGGCGCCAGCAGCGCGAGCGTCACCAGCAAAATCAGGACAAAGCGCATGCAGCTACTCCGCCGGCGCAAGCGCGACCTTGCTGCGTGCCGGCTTCGGTGCGCCGACCCTCAGGCGCCGGTCCGAGAGCGAGAGCGCGCCGCCCATCGCCATCACTATGGGTCCGAGCCAGATGAGCAATACAAGCGGCTTGTAATAAAGCCGCAAGGCGATGACCCCGTCCGGCTTTGCCTCACCCAGCGAGAGATAAATTTGCGAGAAGCCCAGTGTCATCAGGGCAGTCTGGGTGGTTGCAGTCTGGCGCGAGGGGAAATCGCGCTTGGCGGGCTCCATGACGCCGATGATCTCGCCGTGGTGACGGACGGTGAAATGCGCGGCGAGCTCACGGTAATTCGGACCCTGCCGGGTCGTGATGTCGTCGAACTGAACGTTGTAGCGTCGGATGGTGATCGACTGCCCGGGCTTGAGCTCAGCGATCCGCTCGACGCCCCATTGGGTCTCGCCGATGATGCCCAGCAGAGCTATTCCCAACCCGAAATGCGCCAGAGCTGCGCCCCAGGTCGAGCGCGGAAGACCTTTTGCGCGCGCCAGCGCGGTAGCCAGCGGAACTTTGAACAAGCCCGTGCGCTCGGCGATCTCGGTCAAAGCGCCCGTCATGACGAACAAGGCAAGGCCGATTGCGAATGGCACCAGGAGCGGCCCGCCGCCTTCCATCGCAAAGGTCACCGCTGCCGCAACGGCGGCAATCGCGGCCGCATAGGTGAGGCGTTGGGCTACCCCCAGAAGGTCGCCGCGCTTCCAGGCGAGCAATGGGCCGAACGGCACCGCGATTAGCAGCGGAACAAACAGCGGAGCGAACGTCGCGTTGAAGAACGGCGCGCCAACGGAAATCTTCTCCCCGGTGAGAGCCTCGAGTGCAAGCGGATAAAGGGTGCCCACCAGAACCGTCCCGCAAGCGCTCACTAGAAGGAGATTATTGAGGACGAGCGCACCCTCGCGCGAAATCGGCGCGAACAGTCCACCTTGCTTGAGCAGCGGCGCACGCCAGGCAAACAGCAGCAAGGCGCCGCCGATGAACAGCACGAGGATCGCCAGAATGAAGATGCCGCGCGCCGGGTCGTTGGCAAAGGTGTGCACGGAGGTCAGGACTCCCGAGCGCACCAGGAAGGTGCCAACCAGCGAGAGTGAGAACGCGATGATCGCAAGCAGGATCGTCCATACCTTGAGCGCGTTGCGCTTCTCCATCACCAGCGCGGAATGCAGCAGCGCCGTGGCTGCGAGCCACGGCATGAACGAGGCATTTTCGACCGGATCCCAGTACCACCACCCTCCCCAGCCGAGCGTGTAATAGGCCCAATACGAGCCCATCGCGATCCCGAGCGTCAGGAATATCCATGCCAGCAGGGTCCACGGCCGCACCCAGCGTGCCCAGGCGGCATCGATACGGCCCTCGATCAGCGCCGCAATTGCAAACGAGAACGAGATCGAAAGGCCGACGTAGCCGGAATAAAGGAGCGGCGGATGAATGGCGAGGCCGGGATCCTGCAGGATCGGGTTGAGGTCGCGGCCTTCGAGCGGAGCGTCGGCGATCCGCAGGAAAGGATTGGAAGTGATCAGGATGAAAACATAGAAGGCAGCCGCGATCCAGGATTGCACGGCCAGCGCGCTTGCCTTGAGCCGCGCCGGCAGATTGCGGCCAAGCGCGCCCACCAGCGCGCCAAACAGGCTTAGAATGAATACCCACAGCAGCATCGAGCCCTCATGATTCCCCCAGACGCCGGTAATCTTGTAGATGAGGGGTTTCGCCGAATGCGAGTTCTCGAACACATTGACGAGGGAAAAATCGGAACGCACGTAGCATTCGATCAGCGCCGCAAATGCAATCGCGACGAAGGCGAATTGCGCGATCGCGATCGGTGAGGCGACCGCCATGAGCGCAGGATCATCTCTGCGCGCGCCGAGGATGGGCACGCATGATTGAACGAGCGCCAGGCCGAGCGCCAATACCAGGGCATAGTGGCCAACCTCGCCGATCATGTCAGGGCGCCTTTGCCTGCGGGAACGCACCGACCTGCTTCTGGTAATCCTCCTTCCAGTGACCCTGCTTCTTCAAAGCTTCGGCCACCTCCTTGGGCATGTAGGTCTCGTCATGCTTGGCAAGGACACTGTCGGCCCGAAACGTGCCCCCGACATCGAGGGCGCCCTCGGCCACCACGCCCTGGCCCTCGCGGAACAGATCCGGCAACAGGCCCCGGTACGCCACCGCCACAGTGGTTGCGCCGTCGGTCACTTCGAAGCGCACTGAAAGATTATCGCCGCGCGACAGGCTTCCTTGCTTCACAAGCCCGCCGATGCGCACGCGTTGGCCGGGCTTGACGTGCTTCTCAACCAGGTCGGTAGGAGAATTGAAGAAGACAATGGAATCTTTGAGCGTCAGGAGAACGAGGCCGGCCGCAAGCGCGACCACCATGAGTGCGCCGCCGATCAGGGTGAGACGTCTTCGCCTGCGGGTCATTGCGTCATATCCGGCCGATCAATCCACAATTGACGCGGGTCGCGGCGGTTACATCACGCCAAGCCTGCGCCTGCAATGGTGAACGCCGTATCTCCCCGCGACATCAAGAAGCGGAAAGCCTATAAACTTGCTGTAACCCAATCCATCGGAATGGCGATCCAGCGTCCGGCCGCGCCGACCTCGGCGCGACCGTTGTCAAGCCGGCAATTCGGAGGCGTGCGCCCCACGCAAAAATTCAGCCAACCGCAGTCCAGGTTCCATCAGGATTGCGGCACGCATTTCCGCGTGCCACCTGCGGCCTGCCATCGATGTAAATCGTATGGGTATAGGGTCGGCACTGCAGACCGTTGGCTTCGTAAGCGGGACCGGGAACAATAGACCCATAGCGGCCGGAATCCGGGTTCCTCCACGCGACCGCCGCTCCCGACCGTCCGCTTTCAAGTGCCTGCATTTGCGCCGCATACGCGCGCCGCCTGTCTTCGTCGTCCATTGACGCGCCGATGCGGTTCCCAACAAGGCCACCGATTGCCGCGCCCGCGAGGCCCGCGGCGATGCGCTCGCCGGTTCCGCCCCCGAACTGCGATCCGATGAGGCCCCCGGCCAGCGCGCCCACCAGCGTACCGGTATTCTCCTTCGCTCCCTGGCCGGTTTCCGGAGTGGCGCTGCAGGCAGCCAACGTCCCCGCCACCAGCGTGATCGCAGCCAAACGCATGATCTGCATCGTGAGCCCCCTTCCCCGTCATCGCTATCGCTCGGCCACTCGCCAAGCCGGCCCCCAGCCGGCCCGATGTCCCCATGCCAGCCCTAAAGGTAATGGCGCGAATTAAGGCAAAATCTGGCCCGGACGGCAACCTTCCCACCCCGCCATCACACCCCTGGAAGCATCAGCTCCGCCCGCAACCCTCCTATTGGCGCGGTCCCCAGCGTGAGCGCACCGCCATAGAGACTGGCAAGCTCCACGACGATGGACAGCCCGAGGCCGGAACCCGGTTTGGTCTCATCGAGGCGACGGCCGCGCCGGGCTACCTGCTCGCGCTGCTGCGGCGACAAGCCTGGGCCGTCGTCGTCGACCAGGATGTGCACCATTCGACGATCATCGTTGGCATCAGAGCGTTGCGAGAACACCTCGACCGCGACACGCGACTGCGCCCACTTGTAGGCATTGTCCACGAGATTTCCGACCATCTCCTCGAGATCCTGCTGCTCGCCGCGGAAGGGCACGCCTTCGGGAGCGTCAATATCGACGGCTATGTTCCGGTCATGATGAATCTTGGCCATTGTGCGCGCGAGCGCCGTTATCACTGGGCGCACGTCGGTCACGGTGCCGATCACGGCCACGCGCGCAGCCAGCCGGGCGCGCTCAAGATGGCGGGCAACCTGATCGCGCATGATCTCGGTCTGCTCGCGGACCTTGTGAGCGAACGGATCGCCGCCATGGACGCTCGCTTCATTCAGCATGACCGTGATCGGGGTCTTGAGGGCGTGAGCGAGATTGCCGACGTGAGTGCGCGCGCGCACGACGATCTCGCGATTGGCATCGATGAGCGCGTTGGTCTCGCGCGCGAGCGGCGCAATCTCGACCGGAAAGGCCCCTTCCAGCCGCTCTGCGCTTCCTCTGCGAATCGCCGCCAAGCTCTCCGAGATGCGCTTGAGCGGCGCAAGCCCGAAGCGCACCTGGAACGTCGTGGTCAAAAGCAGCACCACGGCCAGCACAGCGAAGGTGATGACGAGAGCGCCGTCGAAGCTGCGGGTTTCCTCCTCGATCTCCGCCGCATCACCGGCAACCGCCACCAGGTAGCGCCCCTCCTCCCCGAGATCGATGGTGCGCTCGACCACGCGCAGCTCCTGGCCCTCGGGACCATCGGCATACCCGCCGTGCTCGGCGCCTGCGACCGAGGATGCGGCAAGGTCGGTGAGATGCGGCAAGGTTGCGTCCCACAACGAGCGGGACGAGCGCACGTCGGGGGTCGGCGCATCGAGCCTGGTCACCTGCCAGTACCAGCCGGAGAGCGGAAGGTCGAACAGCGGCTCGCCGATCGACTGCGGAAACTTGCCCGCATTCTCCTCGGGCGTGGCCACGTCGGCCACCAGGCTGCGCAGGTAGACTCCCAGGCGGCGGTCGAATGCGCGCTCCACGGCGGTGCGATAGATCGAGGAGAGCACTATTCCGGTGACAAGCAGGATCACCACGGTCCAGGTCGTCGCCGAGAGGAAAAGCCGCAGCGCAAGTGAATTAAGACGCATCGCCCGGCGGAGTAAGCAGATAGCCAAGCCCACGAACCGTCTGGATCACCTCGACGCCGAGCTTCCGGCGGATACGGCCGACGAAGACCTCGATCGTGTTGGAGTCGCGGTCGAAGTCCTGGTCGTAGAGATGCTCGACCAATTCGCTGCGGGACACCACACGGCCGGAATGATGCATGAGATAGGACAGCAGCCTGTATTCATGTGAGGTGAGCTTGACCGGATTGCCATTGACGGTAACGCGGCCGGTTCTCGTGTCGAGACGCACCGGGCCGCAATTGAGCTCGCTCTTGGCATGGCCGGCTGAGCGGCGCAGCAGCGCGCGGATGCGCGCGAGCACCTCTTCGAGGTGGAACGGCTTGGCGACATAGTCGTCGGCGCCGGCATCGAAGCCCTGGACCTTGTCGCTCCAGCGGTCGCGCGCAGTCAGCATGAGGACGGGCATGGCCCGGCCAGCGCGACGCCAGGCTTCGAGCACCGAGATGCCGTCCATCTTGGGAAGGCCGATGTCCAGAATGACGGCGTCATAAGGCTCGCTCTCGCCGAGAAAGTGCCCCTCCTCGCCGTCAAAGGCCCTATCCACCACGTAGCCCGCATCCGTGAGCGCGGCGGCTAGCTGCCGGTTGAGATCGGGATCATCCTCAATAACGAGGAGGCGCAAGGATGGGTACCCTCCGCTGGCGGTCGGAATGGATCAGGGATGACCGCGTTCCCGGAATCACTGGGGCATCACATCACTACATAATGGCGGTTGGAAGGTTGAGGAAGCAGGCAGACCTGTCAAGCTTGACCACGACATTTGTCGCCATGACCCAACGCTCGCAAGCACCGCGGCACGATTTTGAGACTTATGCCGGCACCCGAGGTGCGCTACCTGACGGCGTGCTCAGCGTTGCCTCCGATACGCGTCTTTTTCTGCTCTGAACGCCGCCGGGCATGCTATCAATCCGGCGCCGCGTATGGGGCATGGGCCGTGAGTGAAGAATTCATCCTGCAGACCGAGGATCTCACCAAGGAGTTCGCGGGCTTCGTCGCGGTCAATGGAGTGAACCTGAGGATTGCGCGGGGCACCATCCACGCGCTCATCGGTCCCAACGGCGCCGGCAAGACCACCTGCTTCAATCTCCTGACCAAGTTCCTGCGCCCCACGCGCGGACGAATCGTGTACAGGGGCCGCGACATCACGGCGACGGCTCCCGCCGACGTGGCGCGGCTTGGCCTGGTGCGCTCATTCCAGATCTCTGCCGTGTTTCCGCATCTGACCGTGCTCGAGAACGTGCGGGTGGCACTGCAGCGCAGGCGCGGTTCTTCGTTCGATTTCTGGAGATCAAAGCGCGTTCTCGATGCCTTCAACGCCCAGGCAATGGCGCTCATTGCCGACGTCGGATTGTCATCTTTCGCGCAAGCGATGGCGGTGGAGCTGCCCTACGGCCGCAAACGCGCGCTGGAGATCGCCACCACCCTGGCGCTTGATCCCGAGATGCTGCTGCTCGACGAGCCCATGGCTGGCATGGGGCACGAGGACATCGAGCGCATCAGCGCGCTCATCAAATCGGTCTCCGCCACCCGCACGGTGCTGATGGTAGAGCACAATCTCAGCGTGGTCGCCAATCTCTCGCACCGCATCACCGTGCTCACCCGCGGCCGCGTGCTGGCCGAAGGCGACTATCAGAGCGTCTCGGCCGACGCGTCCGTACGCGAGGCCTATCTCGGGGTCGGACATGCTTAGCCCGACCATCGCACCCTTGCTGGCGGTCAAAGGGCTGCAAGCCTGGTATGGCGAATCCCATGTGCTGCACGGCGCCGATTTCGAGGTGCTCGCGGGCGAGGTGGTTACGCTGCTCGGGCGCAACGGCGCCGGCAAGACGACTACCCTGAAATCGATCATGGGCATCGTCGGCCAGCGCAGCGGATCGGTGCGCTTCGATGGCCGCGAGCTCATTGGCCTGACCAGCGATCGGATCGCGCGCCTGGGTATTGCGCTCTGCCCCGAGGAACGCGGCATTTTCTCCAGCCTCAGCGTCGAGGAGAATCTTCTGCTGCCGCCCAAGGTGCGCCTGGGCGGGCTCGACCTCGATCGCATCTTCGAGCTCTTCCCCAATCTTCGGGAACGCCTGTCCAGCCAGGGCACCAAGCTTTCCGGCGGCGAGCAGCAGATGCTTGCCATCGGCCGTATCCTGCGCACCGGCGCACAGCTGCTGCTGCTCGACGAGCCCACCGAGGGTCTCGCCCCGGTCATCATTCAGCAGATCGGCAGCACCATCGGGCTGCTCAAGCAGCAGGGCTTCACCATGCTGCTGGTCGAGCAGAACTTCCGGTTCGCCTCGACGGTTGCGGATCGCTATTACGTCATGGAGCATGGCCGCATCATCGACGGGTTCGCCAATGCCGAGCTGCAGGCCAATCTCGGCAAGCTGCACGATTATCTGGGAGTGTGACGAGACGCCGCAGCGCAGCCGCACTGCCGATAGGCGATCAACGCACCATCACAGGGAGAAGCCCATGAAAAGTCTGCTCAGCCTCATCGCCCTCGTGACCGCGCTCGGATGCGCCAGCGCGCAGGCGCAGTATACCGACGGAATCATCAAGATCGGCGTCATGAACGACATGTCGGGAACCTACAAGGACCTCAGCGGTCAGGGTTCGGTGATTGCGGCGCGCATGGCTGTCGAGGATTTCGGCGCCGCCGCCAAGGGCATGAAAGTCGAGATCGTCGGCGCCGACCACCAGAACAAGCCGGATGTCGGCTCGAACGTGGTACGCACCTGGATCGACACCGACAAGGTCGATGTCATTGTCGACGTCCCGACATCCTCCGTCGCGCTCGCGGTCAACGAGATCGTGCGCGACAAGAACAAGGTATTCCTGGTTTCCGGGGCGGCCGCCTCCGACCTGACCGGGCCGCAATGCACGCCCAACACGATCCACTGGACCTACGACACCTGGGCGCTCGCCAACGGTACCGGCAAGGCGATCGTGAAAACCGGTGGCGATACCTGGTTCTTCATCACCGCCAACTACGCCTTCGGGCTCGCACTCGAACGCGATACCGCCGCGGTCGTCGTCAAGAACGGCGGCAAGGTGCTGGGCCAGGTTCGCCACCCGTTTCCGGCCACCGACTTCTCGTCGTTCCTGCTGCAGGCGCAGGCGTCGAAGGCCAAGGTCATCGGCCTCGCCAACGCCGGAGCCGATACCATCAACTCGATCAAGCAGGCCTCGGAGTTCGGCATCGTGCAGGGCGGACAGAGCCTTGCCGGCCTCCTGGTCTTCATCACCGACGTCAAGTCGCTCGGCCTGCAGATCGCCCAGGGGCTGATCCTCACCGAGGCCTGGTACTGGGACATGAACGACGCCAACCGCGAATTCGCCAAGAAATTTTCCGAGCAGAACAGCGGCATCTATCCGAGCATGGTACATGCCGGCGTCTATTCCGCAGTCACGCACTATCTCAAGGCGGTCGACGCGCTCAAAAGCGACGGCGACGGCAAGGCGGTGGTTGCCAAGATGAAGGAGATGCCCACAAACGACAAGCTTTTCGGCCAGGGCACGGTGCGCGCCGACGGCCGCAAGATTCACCCCATGTATCTGTTCGAGGTCAAGAAGCCCTCGGAATCGAAGGGGCCGTGGGATATGTACAAGCTGCGCGCCACCATCCCCGCGGACGAGGCCTTCCGGCCGCTCTCCGAGGGCGGCTGTCCGCTCGTGAACAAGAGCTGACTGTCGCGCGCTGGCGGCGTTAGGGCGGGCGCGCCATGTTCGAACTGCTCGGCATCACCCCGCAGGCCCTGTTCGGGCAATTGCTGATCGGGCTGATCAACGGTTCTTTCTACGCGCTGCTCAGCCTTGGGCTCGCCGTGATCTTCGGCATGCTCAACATCATCAACTTCACCCACGGCGCTCAGTACATGCTGGGCGCCTTCACCGCTTTCTTTCTCCTGGAATATGCCGGGCTCGGCTATTGGTGGGCGCTCGCGCTGGCGCCCGTGCTGGTCGGCATCACGGGAGTGATCATCGAGCGGCTGTTCCTGCAATGGCTCTATAAGCTCGACCATCTGTACGGACTGCTGCTGACCTTCGGTCTCGCGTTGATCATCGAGGGGACATTCAGAAATTTCTTCGGCTCTTCCGGCCTGCCCTATTCGGTTCCTCCCGAGCTGCAGGGAGGACGCAACCTTGGCTTCATGTTCCTGCCGAATTACCGCGGCTGGGTGGTGCTGTTCTCGCTCGCCGTGTGCCTGGCCACGTGGTTCGTGATCGAGCGCACCAGGCTCGGCGCCTATCTGCGGGCGGCGACCGAGAACCCCACCCTGGTGCGCGCCTTCGGGATCAACGTGCCGCGCATGATCACCCTGACCTACGGCTTCGGCGTCGCGCTCGCCGCGCTCGCCGGCGTGATGGCAGCGCCGATCTACAGCGTCAGCCCGCAAATGGGCTCCGGTCTCATCATCGTGGTGTTCGCAGTGGTGGTGATCGGCGGCATGGGCTCGATCATGGGCGCGATCGTGACCGGATTTGGCCTGGGCCTGATCGAGGGGCTCACCAAAGTGTTCTTCCCGGAAGCCTCGAATACGGTCATCTTCATCATCATGGCGATCGTGCTGCTGATCAGGCCGGCTGGCCTGTTTGGGAGGACGGCCTGACATGCAGCGCGCCGCCGAGCCGGCCGCGGCGGCGGGCCTGCGCTCGCACAGCGAGATGATCGCGTTTGCCGCGATGGCTGCCGTGCTGGCGATCGCGCCTTTCCTGGCCTACCCGATATTCCTGATGAAGGCGCTGTGCTTTGCGCTTTTTGCCTGCGCGTTCAACCTGCTGATCGGCTATGTCGGGCTGCTTTCCTTCGGCCATGCGCTGTTCTTCGGCTGGGCCGCCTATGTGAGCGCGCACGCCGCCAAGGTCTGGGGGCTTCCTCCCGAGCTCGCGATCCTGACGGGGACCGCTGCCGGCGCGGCGCTCGGCGCAATCGTCGGCGCGCTCGCGATCCGCCGGCAGGGCATCTATTTCGCCATGATCACGCTCGCGCTCGCGCAGATGATGTTCTTCTTCGCGGTGCAGGCGCCGTTCACGCACGGGGAGGACGGCATCCAGGCGGTGCCGCGCGGAAAGCTGCTGGGGCTGATCGATCTCGCCGACCCCACCAATCTCACCATGTACGCCACGGTGCTGGTGATCTTTCTCGTCTGCTTCCTGCTGATCTATCGCATCATCAACTCGCCGTTCGGCGAGGTGCTCAAGGCAATTCGCGAGAATGAATCGCGCGCCGTCTCGCTGGGATACAAGACCGAGCGCTACAAGCTGGTCGCGTTCGTGCTCTCCGCCACGTTTGCGGGCGTTGCCGGCGCGACCAAGGCGCTGGTGTTTCAGCTTGCCTCGCTCACCGACGTGGACTGGCCGACGTCGGGGGAGGTCATTCTCATGACGCTGGTCGGCGGGCTCGGCACCTTGTTTGGCCCGGTCGCGGGCGCGTTCTTCGTGATCTCGCTGGAGACCTATCTCACGACCCGGATCGGCCAGTGGGTGCTCGTGGTGCAGGGACTCATTTTCGTGCTCTGCGTCATGGTGCTGCGCCAAGGCATTGTCGGGGAGATCGCGCGCGTCCTGCGCATAAAATTGTAGGGGCGGATTGTGCTCCGCCGTGTGCGCGACGCTTTCCCGATGGAACTCTGGGTTCGTTCTGCAAAAATGGCCTGGTCGGCTTGTGTATTATAATCACTACAATCTTAGGTTGCAAGATAGGGTCGTTCGGCAAATTGCGGCACGCCGCACGTAGTCGAACAGTGTCGTGGCATAGGGCCAGCAGCTCTCGACGGTGAGCGCCGGATTTTTGACTGCGCGCCGTTCGGCATATTGGGGAGTCCCGCTACGCCCGTCGGGTCAGCGCCGTGGCATGCCGCGCACGCGCTCTCGCAGACCGTCTGGCCCCCGGCTTAGCTGTCATTTATCCCTTTGCAGCCTTGCCGGCTGCCGACATCCTCGCCTTGTGCGTGCGCAACGGCGGGCGTCTCAACGAAAAATCGCCTCGGAGCGGGCGCGCCACGTTGCTGCCTCGCCACACCCGAAAGTTCTCGCCTTCGTCGAGCGAGCTTCCGGAATTGTGCCACAAGTGGCGTGCTACATTTCCGACTCGCGCAGCAGCTCCAGCAGGGCAAGGGCATCGGAGTGAGGGGTGATGAGCGTTCATGCATCTGATCGGCCAGCCACAGTCGTTCCTTTCGCGCCGGCGGCAAAGGGCCAGCCGGACGCCAGTATCGTAGCCGACGATTCCGGGCGCACCATTGTCGCCTTGCTGCAAAAGGCGGCCGAGCTCGCCAAGGAGGACTGCGCGCGGGCGATGGATCTCGCGCACAAGCTCTCATTTCAGCTGCGCGCCGCCGAGGAAAGAGCTAGAGAGCTGGAGGCTGAGGCCGCGCATTTCCGTGACCGCGCCGCGCGCGCGGAGGCATGGCTGCTGCGGATCCATAATGAAGTCGAGCACACGTTTTTCCAGAAAAAAGAGCGCGACCCGCGCCAGCCGCAGCGGTAGTAGAAAAGCGCGGCGCGCGTATGCCGCGCTCGCAAGCCTGGTGCTCGGCGCCACTGGCGCCGGCGCCATGGTGGGCGGCGCCACGCTCCCGGAGGCGGCCATCGCGCGGCATGTGGTGCTCATCGTGGGCGGGCACAGCCTGTGCACGGGAGTGGCGATTGCACCCGACCTCGTGCTCACGGCCGCCCATTGCGTGCTCGAGAACGGAAAATATCGGCTGCTGGCGTTCGAGGGCCGCCGCGCCGCGGTGAAGGATGTGGCCAGGGTCGCCCCTCATCCGCAATACTCGCCCACTGCCGATTCGCCTGACATCGCCCTGGTCAAGCTTGCAGCCTCCCCGCCGCCCGGATTGATTCCCGCGCTGTTCAGCGACCGGAGGGCCCCACCGACCGTCGGCGAGCGGTTTGTCGTCGCAGGCTTCGGCGTTGCCGCCCAGGGCGAGCGCAGGACCGCGGGTACCCTGCGTGCCGCCACGCTGGTGGTGACCGACCGCCCCAACTCGCAGCTGCTCAGCCTGGTCGATCCGAGAAAGCTCGGTGAGCGCGCGGGTCTCGGCGTGTGCAACGGCGATTCCGGCGGACCGGTATTCGATGAACGCGATCGCTCCCTGTTCGGCATCGTGAGCTGGACGGGGCGCACCGACGGCGAGCCTGCCTGCGGGTTCGTCAGCGGGATCATCCCGCTCGCGCGCTATCGCTTCTGGATTGCGGACACCGCTGAAAAGCTCGGCTCACCGCTGGAGCAGTGAATCCCGCTACGCCGCCGAGGAGGCGGCGCTCGCCCCGCGCAGCGGCCGCTCTTCGAGCGTCAAAATGGACGCGATGGCGGCGGCCAGGCACCCAATGGCGGCGGCGAACACGAAACGGAACGCCTCACCCGCATCGGCGGCGGGGAGCGTTCCAGCCGCCATCCCCCGCACCATAGGCGCGCCGGCAAGCACGAGGGCGCCGAACATGGCCACGATGAAGGTTGCACCGAGCGCACGAAAAAAATTCAGGGCGCCGGTGGCCACGCCGAGCTCATGCATGGCGACCGAGTTCTGCACCACCACCACCGTGAAGGGAAAGGTAGGACCGAGACCAAACCCGACGACCGCTATGAGCGCGATGGCGGTAATGGGTGAAAATCCGCTCGGCGCCATCGCAAGCGGAAGGAGCCCCGCAATGGAGATCAGCAGCCCGGCCAGCGGCACCCGCTTGTAATGGGTAAAGCGCACCAGCATGCGGCCGCCAAAGATCGATGCGACCGTGGCGCCGCCTTGCAGGGCGACGATGGTCCAGGCCGACGCGCTCACGGACATCCCGAGCGCGAGCTGGCCATAGAGCGGCAGCACGATGGTGAGCGCAATCACCATGCCGACCACACAGAAGCCTGCAATGGTGCCCACGCGCACCGCACCGTCGCGCAGCACGGCGAGCGGAATGAACGGCTCGCGCGCGGTCATCACCCGCCATGCGAACAGCGCCCACAGCGCCGCCGACAGCGCAACGAGCGCAATCGTCTCCGGCGCGCTCCACGCATAGCGCCGCCCGCCCCAGGTGAGCGCGAGCATCAGCGGGATGGCGGCACCCACCATCAGGAGCGCGCCGAGCACGTCGAGCTGATGCGGACGCTCGTGACGGGGCAGCCGCCGGAGCACGTTGTGCGAAAATATGTAGGCCAGCGCGCACAGCGGCAGGTTGAGCCAGAATATCCAGGACCAGTGGAAATGCTGGGCGATGAAGCCGCCGAGCAGCGGACCGGCGACCGTCGACACGATGAACGTCGACGAGGTGTAGGCCTGGTAACGCGGTCGCTCGCGCGGCGGGGCAACGTCGCCGATGATGGTCTGCACCAGCGGCATGAGGCCGCCGCCGCCCAGCCCCTGCAAGGCGCGCCCGAAAATCAGGGCCAGCATCGTGGGCGCGAGCGCGGAGGCGAGCGAGCCCACGGCATAGATGCCGATCGCGATCAGCAGCATGGTGCGCCGGCCATGGATATCCGAGAGCTTGCCGTAGAGCGGCGTCGCCGCGGTGGCGCAGAGCAGGTTGCCGGTCACCACCCAGGAGAGATTCTCGAAGTCGCCGAGGTCTTCCGCAATGGTCGGCAGCGCGGTCGCGACCATCACCTGGTCGAGCGCCGCCAGCAGCATGGTGAGCAGGATGCCGATGATGATTCGCCGCGCCGCGGCGTGATCGAGATAATCCGCCGAAGGCGGCAGCGGGGAAGGATCGCGCATGTCTGGCCCAGCGCCGGCCGAAGCGGCGAAGGCGCGGGCAAGTTTATAGGGGAAGAAGAATCCGCGAGCTATGCGCTGGCGGCAGGCGGGAGCCGCGAAGCGGTGACGGCGGAACAGGCAATCGACGCAGCGGTATTGATTCTACCAATGTCAACGCCGGCAGCAGCCAGCTCCCGCAGCCGCCCTATTCCGATTCGAGGTCTTCGAGCCTGATCCCGCGCCCCGCGCGCAGGCTCATTCGCGCCTGCTCGATACGGCGCAGGAAGCGCGGGTCATGCTCGAGGCGGTAGTCGAACCAGTCCTCTTCAGACTTGAAACCGATCAGAACGCCCGCCGGCTTGCCATGGCGCGTGATTACGATCTCCTGCGTTTCCGCCTCCCGCAGGAATCGAGACAGATCGTCCTTGATTTCCGACAGCGGGACTTCCTTCATTGCGGACTTGCGAACTGTGCGAGCCATCTCGCGGCCTCCGATTTGGGCACGATCGCCAACACTTCGACCGTCTTGCCGGAAACGTCGTAGAACACCCGAACATCGCCGACGCGCAGCCGATACTGCGGCTGGAGCAATCCTTGCAACCGTTTTATCCGGCTCCGACTGATTTTTTCCGGCCCGTGCCTCAGATGCGTTTCGATCCCCGCGCGCACTGTTGCCCGAACGTTGGCAGTCAGCCTCTTGAAGTCGCCGACAGCTTCAGGAGCAAAAACGATTTCAAAAGGCATTCTAGCCAGATTGTAGCCAAATTGATGGAAATCTCAAACCTGTCTCGTGCAGAGTCGCGAACCCGGCCCCGCTGTCCCCCAAATTGCAGGGCGACGCCGGTGCCTATGGATGAGGCTTTACGGCCTTATCGGCGACACGTAGCCTCCGCATGCGGATATCCCGCAGGATGTTCATCATGACGCGCTCCTTCGCCGCTCTCGTTGCCGCCGCAGGCATGGTCTTGATCGCATCGCTCGCGCATGCGCAGGACAAGATCTCGATCAGGTTCATCATGGACTGGGCGTTCGAGGGGGCGCAGGCGATCTGGCCCGCCGCCGCCGACAGCGGGTGCTTCGAGGCGCACAATCTGGAGGTGAAGATCGACCGCAGCTACGGCTCCGGAGACGCGCTGAGCAAGCTCGCCTCCGGCGCGTACGACATCGCGGTTGCCGACTTCACGAGCCTGGTCAATTTCAACGCGATGCATCCGGAGGAAGGGGTGATCGCCACGCTCGTCATCAGCGAGCGTTCGGCGATGTCGGTCGTCACGCTCAAGGGCCGCAACATCGCCAAGCCGCAGGATCTGGTGGGCAAGCGCCTCGCGGATGCGGTTGGCGAAGCCAGCCGCGTCATGTTCCCGGCCTTCGCCAAGGCAAACGGTATCGACCCGAACAGCGTCAGCTGGGTTTCGGTGACGCCCAACCTGCGGCAGCCGGTCGTGCTCAAGGGCGAGGCCGATGCCGCCGCCGGGCACGTGTTCACGATCAGGCTCGGGCTGCGCGCGCTCAACGTCAAGGACGAGGACATGGTCTTTCTTCCTTATGCGAGCTGGGGCGTGCGAGCGTTCGGCAACTCGGTCGTCGTCAAGCGGCAGTGGGCGCAGGCGCATCCCGGCGCGATGCGCGCCTTCGTCGGCTGCGCCGTGGTCGGAATCAAAAATTCGATCGCGAATCCCAAGGCGGCAATCGCGTCATTGAAGAAATACAATACGCTGGTCGACGAGCCGCTTGAACTGGAGGGCCTCAAATTCTCCACCAACGACGCGGTACTCACCGACGTCGTGCGGAAGAACGGGCTGAGCACGTTCACCAACGAGCGTCTCGACCAGATCCTCACCCAGATCAGCGATGCGCTGGGCGTGAAGAAGCCGGCGGCAGGCGACATCTGGGTGCCGGATTATCTGCCTGCAAAGGAAGAGCTCAAGCTGCAATAGGCGAGGACCGGTAAGCCGATCTCTGTCCGGGCGATGGGGGAGGCTGACGGGACTACCCGCCTCTTTGCGACTGCCAAGCCGCCATGGCCGAGTCTTTGGCGGCAAGTGCGTCCCGCCAGGCAGGCAGCGCCGCGAGCCCTGCGTACCAGCGAAGGATTTCGGGAAAATTCCCGAGGGGAAGCTCCATGCGTTCGGCCGACGGCACGAGCGCCCCGATGGAAAAATCGGCGATCGTAAGCCGTTCGCCAATGAGCCAGGTCTTGCCTCGCAGCGAGTCATTGAGCACAGCCGCGAAACGGGCAAAGTTTTGCTCGCCGCGCGCGATAAAGGCCGGGTCTGGGGGACCCAGCCCAAGCACGGCTTTCGAAGCTTTCTCGTAGGCCACCATGCCGCATGACTCGGCGTCCCAATGCGCGCTCTCCCACGCGAGCCAGCGCAGAACATCTGCCTGACCCTTCAGATCGGATGGCCAGAGTCCCCGGTCGGGCTGCTTGGCTGCCATGTAAAACAGAATTGCATTGGCTTCCCAAAGCACGAAGCCGTCGTCCTCGAGCGTGGGCATTTTCTTGTTGGGATTGAGAGCGCGGTACGCAGCAGTCAGCTGGTCGCCGCTTCCGAGGTCGATGGGTTGTATCTCACAATCGAGGGCAAGGTGATTCTTCAGGGCCACGACGCCAAGCGCTCGTGACGATGGCGGAAAGATATAGAGTTTCATTTCGAGTGCTACGGCGATTCGTATAGCGTGTTTCGCTGACGTTGAGGCAGTCGCGGTTTACCTCTCCCCGCAGGGGAGAGGTCGGAATGTGTGCGCTACGCGCGCACATTCCGGGTGAGGGGGTCACAAACCGTCATGGAGCCGGGGGGGGGGGGCGGCGGCGGCGGGGGGGGCCGGCCGCCCGCCCCCGCCCGCCCGGGGGGGGGCGGCGCCCGGCC
>Ga0306925_10000140_pt1 | contig 42045 bp, 39 predicted proteins | sample flu12Cox44000176_FD_203755 | JGI IMG/M metagenome (GOLD analysis project Ga0306925, IMG submission 203755) | Lab enrichment of tropical soil microbial communities from Luquillo Experimental Forest, Puerto Rico - flux8day.12C.oxic.44.000.176 (v2)... | ecosystem: Environmental > Terrestrial >... | reverse complement strand
TTGCGTCCGTAGATGCCCCCGTGCGCGTTGACGTACTGGAAATACGCGTTGGAGGCCGGGGCGATCTCGCTGTATCCGGGAGCGGCCGGCCCGGTCAGGGGCTGGTGGCTGCCGATGAGAATCTGTGTGCTGGTAATACCAGGGGCAGATGCGGTCGCCCCGCTGCCCGAGCCGGAGCCGCTCGAACCGCTGGAACCGCAGCCGGCGGCGACCAGCGACGCGGTCACCGCGGCTGCGATGACCGGCAGGCGCAGCCGATGGGATTTGTTCATGAGGTCCCTTCTTCCTGGTGTTCGCTGACCGGCGGCCGCCGGTACGGCGAGTCGGGGTCCTCGGCTTCGCTGGCCGGCGGGCGCCGGCCCGGCGAGCCGAGGTGGGTGGGGGGAGTGGGCAGGAATTGCTTGGCGAGCCGCCGGAGCCCGCCCTGGATTCCCTGGGGGAAGATGAGCATGACGACGATGAGCACCACTCCGTAGGCGGCGATCGGGATGTTGGCCGCCACCCCGCCGGAGAAGCCGTGGCTGGTGGCGACGTCGGTGACGTACGTGGGCACCAGGACGATCACCAGGGCGCCCCACAGTGCGCCGGTCAGTGTGCCGAGGCCGCCGAGCACCGCACCGGCCAGCAGCGCGATCGACAGGCTGAGCGTGAACGAGCCCGGCGAGACAAGTGATGTGGTGACCGCCAGCATGGCCCCGGCGAGCCCGGCGCAGGCCGCGCTCACGATGAACGCCAGTACCCGCAGCCGGCCGACGGGCAGCCCGGCCAGCGCGGCCGCCACCGGGTCGTCCCGTATCGCGCGCCAGTTCCTGCCGACCCTGCTGCGCGCCAGGTTCGCCAGGATGACCAGGGTGACCAGCGCGGCCAGCGCGCAGATCCAGGCCAGCCAGCGGGTCGGCGGGAAGTTGGCACCCAGGCCGGCGGGTGGGAAGACGTTGACGGACAGGCCCTGGTCCCCGCCGAACACGCCAGGAAACTGGACCGCAAGCGACGGCAGGGCCACCGCCAGCATGAGGGTGGCACCGGCCAGGTAGGGACCGTGCAGCCGGGCCGCCGCCAGGCCCACCACCGCGCCGCCGACCGCCGCGACCGCGGGGCTCGCCAGGAACACCGCCCACCACGGCCAGTTCAGGTGCATCATCAGCAGCGCGGTGGTGTACGCGCCCACCGCCATGAACGCCCCATGGCCGAGCGAGATCTGCCCGCTCAGGCCGATCAGGAAGGACAGCCCGGCGATCGCCACCACGTAGACGGCGATCTGCGCCATCTGAAAGTCGCGAAAAGGACTCAGCTGTACCGAAGCTGCCCAGATGACGGCTCCCGCCACGATCGCGGCGGCCAGATGACGCAGCAGGGTCATGTCACACCCGCCGCTCGTGGGTCACCGAGAACAGGCCGGAGGGGCGGATCAGCAGCACCGCCATCAGCGCGATGAGCCCGAAGATCGAGACCAGGTTCGAGCCGAGGTAGCCGCCGACGTAGTTGAGCACCACTCCGAGAATGAGCCCGCCCACGATCGCGCCGACGGGGCTGTCCAGGCCGCCGATCACCGCGGCGGTGAAGCCGAGCACGAAGATCGAGTCCATGCTGGAGGGGTAGAGGAACGTGTCGGGGGAGACGAGCAGCCCGGCCAGCGCGCCGATCAGGCCCGCCAGCGCCCAGCCGAGCGTGAGCACCCGGCCGACGCGGACGCCGAGCAGCCGGGCCGCGTAAGGGTTGAACGCCGACGCCCGCAGCCGCAGCCCCACGGACGTGAACCGGAACAGCGCCGCGAGTGCCAGGGCCACGACGAGGACGGCGCTGGCCACGAACACATCGTTACGGGAAATTCCAAGCGGGACCGACCTGGCGTGCAGTCCGGTAACGGAGAAGGCCGTGGGGAACGACCGGTACTGCCCGCCGTAAATAATGCCGGCGATGCCCTCGATCAGCACGAGCAGCCCGATCGTGACCACCACCGCGTTCAGCGGGGGCTTGTTCTCGACCGGGCGGATGACCGTCCGCTCGATCACCGCGCCGAGCACCAGCCCGGCGGCAAGCGCGACCACGAACCCCTCCCAGTAGGAGCCGGTGTGGTTGATCACGGTTAGCGCGATGTAGGTGGTCAGCACGGCCATGGCGCCCTGGGAGTAGTTCAGGATGCGGGTGCCGCGCCAGATCAGCACCAGGGACAGCGCGATCGCCGCGTACACCATGCCGAAGCTGACGCCGCCGAGCGTGAACTGCAAGAACTCAGTCACCGCCGACCCCTCCTAGAAACCCAGGTAGTGCTTACGGAGTGCCTCGTCGGCGCCGAGCACGGCGGCCTCCTCGATGACCACCACGCGGCCGACGTTGAGCACCACGCCGAGGTCGGCGATGGCCAGCGCGCTGCGGGCGTTCTGCTCGACCAGCACCACGGTCAGCCCGCTCTCGTCGCGCAGCCGCTGGATCAGGTCCATCACCTGGGCGACGATCCGCGGGGCCAGTCCCAGCGAGGGCTCGTCGAGCAGCAGCACCTTCGGGCTGGCCATCAGGGCCCGGGCGATGACCAGGATCTGCCGTTCACCGCCGGACAGCGTGCTAGCGCTCCGGTTCCTGGCCGCGGCCAGGACGGGGAAGCGCTTGTAGGCATCTTCGAGTGCGGCGGCCCTGCCCGCCTGCCCGTGCCGCCACAGCCCGCCCACCCGCAGGTTCTCCTCAACCGTCAGCTCGGTGATCACCGCCTGGCCTTCCGGCACGTGCGCGATCCCGGCCCGGACGATCTCCTCGGGGGCCCGGCGAGTGAGGTCGGTCCCGTCCAGCGTCACCCGGCCCTGGCGGGGGCGGACGAAGCCGCTGATCGTGGCGAGCAGCGTGGTCTTGCCCGCGCCGTTCGCGCCGAGCACCGCGGTGATCGTGCCGGGCTTGGCGCTGATCGACACGTCGCGTAGCGCCATCACGCCGGCGTAGCCGCTCTCCAGGTGCTCGACCTCCAGGGCCGCCGCGCTGCTTGTCCCGCCCCCGCGCTCTGTTTGTCCCGCCCCCGCGCTCTGCTTGTCCCGCCCCCGCGCTTCGCGCCCGCCCCCGCTCTGCGCCCGCCCCCGGCCTGCGCCCGCCCCCGCGCTGCTAGTCCCGCCCCCGCGCTCCGCGCCCGCCTCCGCGCTGCTAGCCATCGGTTCCCTCCACGCCCAGGTACGCGGCGGTGACCGCCGGGTCGGCCTGCACCTGCTGCGGCGGGCCGAACGCGATGAGCTTGCCGAAGTCAAGGACGGCGATGGAGTCGCACACCGACATCATCAGGTCCATCCGGTGCTCGACCACCACGACACAGGCATTGTCCGCGAGCTGGGAGATGAGCTCCCCAAGTTCGGGCAGTTCTCCCTCGGTGAGACCGCTGGCGGGCTCGTCGAGCAGCAGCAGCCGTGGCTCCGCGACCAGGGCGCGGGCCAGCGCGACCCGCTTGCGGTGTGCGTAGGAGAGCTGGCCGGGCAGGCGTTCGGCCGCGTCCGGCAGGCCCGCCCGGTCCAGCGCCGCCAGCGCGCGGTCCCGCAGCGCGCGCTCGTCGCTGTCAGACCGGCCCGCCCCGGCCACCCCGGACCAGAAGCCGGCCCGGGCATGGCAGGTGGCCCCGGTCATGACGTTCTCCAGCACGGTGAGCCCGGGGAACAGGCCGAGGCCCTGCAGCGTGCGGGCGATGCCGAGGGAGGCGAGCCGGTGCGGCCGCAGCCCCCTCAGCTCGGTGCCGCCGAAACGCAGCCGCCCGGCGTGGGGCTGCACGAACCCGCACAGCACGTTGAGGAGCGTCGTCTTGCCTGCGCCGTTCGGCCCGATGATCCCGGTGACCTTCCGCGGCGCGGCCGTGAGCGACACCGCATCCAGCGCGGTGAGGCCGCCGAACCGCACCGTGACGTCGCTGACCTCCAGCGCGCCCACCTGGTCCTCCGGCAGTTTCGCCGGCCCCGGATCTGAACTGCTATTCATCAAGCATGTCCTGCTCACGTAGCAGAGAAAGCGCAATGATGAATCACAATTCAAGGCCAGGTTCGGGCAACAGACAACACCCCTCCGGATTCGTTGCCGAACCGAGACCAGCCGGAACCGAAAGCGTCAGGACGCCATGATCATGCCCCGCCCCCGGCCCCTTCACGGTCATGATCACGACTTTGGTGCTGGGGGCTCAGCCGCGGGTGCAAGTGGCGGGGTCGAAGGGGCGCGGCAGCGGTGATGTGGCGGCTAGCTCAACGCCTGCCGCCACATCGCCCCAGCCGCGCTTGGGCAGCATCCGTGGGTGGGGAAGGAAGGAATCCGCGTGGGAGGGATCACGTTCCCCGGGGAGTAGAGAAAGCGAGAGGGGTTTCGGGGTGGATGGAAGCCACGCGGATGAGGTGATGCCCTCGTGGGCGCGGGGCGTGCGGGCCGTCACGGTGCTGACGGGGGCGGGGATCTCGACCGACTCGGGGATACCCGACTTCCGGGGGCCGCAGGGGCTGTGGACGCGGAACCCAGGGGCCCAGCAGATGTCTACCTTCCAGGCCTATGTGAGTGATCCGGAGGTGCGGCGGCGGTCGTGGCGGTCGCGAGGCCAGCATCCGGCGTGGCGGGCCGAGCCGAATACGGCGCACCGGGCGCTTGCTGAGCTGGCTTCCTCGGCCATCGATACCTGGATCGTCACGCAGAACATCGACGGGCTGCATCAGAAGGCGGGGACGGCGGCGGAGCGGGTGATAGAGCTGCACGGCACCATGTTCAGCGCGGTGTGCGTGTCCTGCGGCGACCGCTCGCCGATGGCGGGCGCGCTGGCCAGGGTCGAGGCGGGCGAGGAGGACCCGGGCTGCCTCCGCTGCGGGGGGATACTGAAATCCGCGACGGTCATGTTCGGCCAGCGGCTCGATCCCGGGGTCTTCTTCCGTGCGGAGCAGGCGGCACGGCGGTGCGACCTGTTGCTGGCGATCGGGTCCACGCTGACCGTCGAGCCGGCCGCGTCGCTGTGCGGGGTCGCCGCGGGCGCGGGCGCGGCTGTGGTGATCGTCAACGCCGATGCCACTCCGTACGACGGCCTGGCCGCCGAGGTGATCCGGGAGCCGATCGGCACCGCCGTGCCCCGGATCGCGGGGCAATTGCTGGGCCAGGCCGGCTAGACGTTCGTCCCGGCGCGCTGCAGGCCCCGGAGGGCGTGCTCGATCAGGGCGACGAGGACATCGCGCGCCGAGGACCGCTGCCGGGCGTCGCACAGGATCACGGGGATGTCGGGATCGAGATCGAGCGCCGACCTGACGTCTTCGGGGTGGTAACGCCGCGCGCCGTCGAAGCAGTTGACCGCGACGGTGAAGGGCAGCCGGCGCCGCTCGAAGAAGTCCACCGAGGGGAAGCAGTCGGCGAGGCGGCGGGTGTCGGCCAGGACCACCGCGCCGAGCGCACCGCTGGCCAGTTCGTCCCACATGAACCAGAACCGCTCCTGGCCGGGCGTGCCGAACAGGTAGATCACCAGGTTGTCCCTGATGGTGATGCGGCCGAAGTCCATCGCCACGGTGGTCGTGCTCTTCCGCTCCACCCCATCGAGATTGTCCACGTAGGTGCTGGGCCCGCTCAGCGGTTCCTCGGTGCGCAGCGCGCGGATCTCCGTCACCGACCCGACCAGCGTGGTCTTGCCGGCCCCGAACCCACCGGCGATCAGGATCTTGATGGTGACCGGCGCCTGTCCAGGATCGCGGCCATATGGCTCAGAGCCGCCGAAGGCCATCGGCCACCTCTCTCAGAATTCGCGGGTCGGGCAACTTGGCCGGTGGGGTCGGGTGGTGCACGCCGATGAGCGACCGGGCCCGCAGGTCCGCCAGCAAGATCTGGACCACTCCCAGGGGAAGGTCCAGTTCCGACGCCAGGTCGGCCACCGAGGCGGGCAGGCGGCACATCGCCAGCAGCGCCAGGTGCTCTGGGTCGAGCCCGACCGGGTCGACCTCCACCCCCCGCACGGCGGTAACGAGGGCGATCAGGTCGAGCGTCTCGCCCGTAGGCCGCGTCCTGCCGCGGGTGAGGGCATACGGGCGGACGACGGGACCTGCCTCCTCGTCAAGCCACCGGTCTTCTTCGGCCATGGCGGCTCAGTCGCCCACACCCCCGGCCATCCCGGGCCGGGGATCCACCAGCAGGTGCGGGCCGACGCGCTTGACCAGCACCGCCATCTCGAAGGCAACCAGGCCCATGTCCGCCGTGGCCGTGGTCAGCGCCGCCAGGCAACTGCCCTCACCGGCTGCGGTCACGAACAGGAACGAGTTCTCCATCTCCACGATGGTCTGCCGGACCCGGCCGCCGCCGAAGTGCCGCCCCGCGCCGCGGGCGAGGCTCTGCATGCCCGCCGCCATCGCGGACAAGTGCTCGGCGTCTTCGCGGGTCAGCCCTTGCGAAGCCCCGACGGTCAGGCCGTCCCGGGTCAGAATCACCGCCCTGCTGATCTCCGCCACCCGGGTGACCAGGTCATCGAGCAGCCAGCTCAGATCGCCGGTGAAACCGCGGCCGTGGCCGTCGGCATCTGCGGCGCTGCCCTTCACCCCACCACCCCGCCCAAGGCTGTCACTCACCCCACCACCCCGCCCAAGGCTAGTCACTCGTCCCCCTGTCCTCGGTCGCTTGCTCCGGCCCGGTCGCGCCCGCCGTCCCGGTTGCGCCCGCCGTCCCGGCGGCCGGGTCTGAGGTGGCGGTGGTGCCGTTTCCCGCCTCGTCGTCGGCACCATTTCCCGCGCCCTTTTCCGCGGTGGCGGCGCCTGGCCCGGATCCCGCCGGGCCGGCCGTCGGCACGTCAAAAACCGACCGGCCGCGTTCCCAGCCCTGCTGAATGGCTGTCACGGTAGAGCGGGTCTCCTCGGGCGAACGCGTCCAAAAGTCGTCCGCGGCCCGCGTGGGCGCCTGTTCGGCGGCCGTAGCGCGAAGCTGTGGCGCCAGGCTCGCCTGGCGGACCCGCTGCGGCAGCCCGTCCCCGCCGAAGTCGCCAGCGCCCATGCCAGCGTCCGGCCCGCCGGTGCCAGGCGGGCCGGGGGCGAACCCGGTCCCGCCCAGGCCCGGGCCGGGCTCGGGAGGCACGGGTGAGCCGAGGGGCACCACGCCCAGGTCCGCCGTGTCGGCCGGGTCGCGCAAGGCCGGGATCATCGACTCGGTCCACGACGCCACCGCGCCGGTGGGCACGAGGGCGGGGCTAACGCCGCCGCCGCCCTCGCCGAGCCTGGCCCAGTCCAGGGCGTGGCGGCCCTTGAACCGCCCGGCGCCATCGGCGAGCACCGACGCCGCGGGGTCCTTGGCATGGCTGCCCTCGGGGACCACCAGGTTCTGCGGGATAAGCACGATCGCCGTGGTCCCCCCGTAAGGGGACGGGCGCAGGCTGATCTTGATCTCGTGCCGCTTGGCGAGCTGACCGGCCACGAACAGGCCGAGCTGATCCGAGGTGGCCGGGTCGAACGGCGGCGGGTTCTGCAGCAGGTCGTTGACCCGCTGCAGTTGCTCGTCGCTCATGCCGAGCCCGCGGTCCTCGATCTCGATCGCGAACCCCTTGCCGACGGTGTCGCCGTGGATCACCACCGGGGTGTTCGGCGGGGAGAACATGGTGGCGTTCTCGGCAAGCTCGGCGATCATGTGAATGACGTCGCCGACCGCCGGCCCGGCGAGCGAGGCCCGCGTCGCCGACGTGGCCCGGATCCGGGTGTAGTCCTCCACCTCGGCCACCGCGGCGCGCAGCACGTCCACCAGCGGTACCGGGTTGCGCCAGCCCCGGGCGGGCGCGTGGCCGGACAGGATGATCAGGCTCTCGGCGTGCCGCCGCATGCGGGTGGTCAGGTGGTCGATGCGGAACAGGTCCTCAAGCTCCTGCGGGTCCCGCGCCCGGCGCTCCATCGCGTCAAGCAGCGAAAGCTGGCGGTGCAGCAGCGACTGGCTGCGCCGGGCCAGGTTGCGGAAGACGTCGCTCATGCCCTGCCGCAGCCGCGCCTGCCCGACGGCGGCCCGCACGGCGGTCTGCTGCACCGCGGCGAAGGCGTCCCGCACCTGGCCGATCTCGTCGGAGGAGGCCGGGATGTCCGGGGCGTCGGCGGACACGTCGACCTCCTGGCCGAGGGCGAGGCGGTCCACCACCTCGGGCAGCCGTTCATTGGCCAGGCTGAGGGCGGACTGGCGCAGGCTGCCCAGCTCACGCACCAGGCTGCGGGCGGTGAGGATGGCCACGACGATGGAGAAGATCACCAGGAGCAGGCCGATGCCGCCGGTGATGATGAGCTGACGGTTCGTGGACCAGGCGACGTTGCTGGCCTGCGTGGTGATCGTGTTGGCCGACTGAAGACCCGCCTTCGAGAACCCGGCGGTGACCGCCCCTACGGCCTGCTGCCAGGCGAGCGGTGACACCGCCGGCAGATGCCGCGGAGGGGTACTCATCACCTTGTTCTCCAGTGCCGCAAGTTCGGCGCTGGCCTGCGGGCTGACGTCCCGGGTGTAGTAGCCGCGATAGGGCTGGTCAAGGTCCGGCAGGGTCACCGCGATGAGGTTCCTGCGGGCGCCGACGAGCTGGGCGAACTGCCGCCGGTCCGCGGCAGCGAAGGAGCCAGCCGGCATGTCGCCGAGGAAGATGGCGGCTTCCTGCCCCAGCAGGTCGCCTGACCGGCCGATTCGCACGAACGCCAGCGCCTGGGAGACAAGCGCGGAGTCGGTCTCCTGGCGGATGGTCTGGTTGAGGACCTGGTCGCCGTCGTTGACGAGGGTGTTGAAGGCCGCGATCGCGGCAGGCCGGCTGATGGTGCGCGCGTTGACCTGGTCCTGCAGGCCCGGGAGGCCCTTCATCGCGGCCAGCAGCGTATCGATGGCCCGCGCCTGCGGCGCCGACGCGTTGTTCATGGTGGCGCCGGACATCAGGTCGCCGCGCAGGGCCGCCGCCTCGCGGCCGGCCTGCTGTTCGGCCGCGGTCAGCTTGGCCTGGTTCTCCGGCGTCGGCGCGGCCAGGTACAGCACCGCGAGCAGGCGCTCGGCCTGGATCATCCCCTCGAAGGTGCCCGTCGGCTGGCCCGTGGCGTTCTTCAGCGTGTCAGCCCGCGCCAGGTTGATGGCGTTCCTGGCGGTGGTGCTGGTGGCGAAGACGTAGAGCCCGAACAGCGACAGCAGGGGGACCAGCGCAAGTAGCAGGATTCGCTTGCGCACAGATCGGATACGCCAAGTCATAGCTATCGCCTCGAGCGGGAGAAGGACGAATTGTGACGGCGAGGTTACTAAGGAGATTCGTATCTCCCTATAGCGGCACTGAGAGTAACAGGATCGGCCTGTTCAGAAGGGGGCAATCGAACCTTATTGTGACCAATGATGCAAAATTTGTCGTCAAATGTGGCGCATTGCGAATAATGAGCGAACTGGCAATCCGTTTCCGGTCCGATACGCAGAGAACATGCAAACGATAACGGTGTCCGGCCGGCCTGCGGCGGCTGGCCGCGAACCGGGTGATGACACCGGCACGGGGCACGGGGGACCTGCTCGGAGCCTGCATGATTGCGCAGCTTAGGGCGGCGGTTGCTCGCATTCTGCCCTGTCGTCGCGCTAATGTCCGGACTGCTGCAAAGTCGGCGTGGGAGACGGGAGAACCATGATGAGACGGTGGTGGCTGATCGGCGCGGCGTGCGCGCTGACGGTCGGCGGTGCGCCGGCGATCGCCGGGAGCCAGGCCCTTGCGGCCAGGGCGCCCTCGCTCGCTAGTGCCACAACTGGGAGCAGCGTGCTGCTGGTCTGTAACGGCAGCACGAAGCCGTGCCCACCTGGCACGTCGGTGTTTTCAACCGTGCAGAGCGCGGTCAACGCCGCCAAATCGGGTGACTGGATCCTGATCTGGCCGGGTGTCTACCACGAGAAGAGCACCCAGTGGCCCACGGCCGGTGTCTGGATTCAGAAGCCGAACCTGCACATCCGCGGCCTGGACCGGAACCAGGTCATCATCGACGGCAGCAACGGCACCGCCAGCCAGCCCTGCCCGTCCAGCCCTTCGCTCCAGGACACCAACGGCGGCGCCGGGCGTGACGGCATCGTCGTCTCCAAGGCCAGCGGGGTCACCATCCAGAACCTCACCGTCTGCGACTACCTGGCCGGGACCGGCGGGCACGGCAACGAGATCTGGTGGAACGGCGGCGACGCCACGGGCAAGATCGGCATGAGCACCTACACCGGCTCCTACCTGAGCGCCACCTCGCTGTACGGGCCGTCGAACCTGCAGAGCCCGAACCTGGCCCAGTACGGGATCTTCGTGAGCAACGCCCGGGGCCCGGGCGTGATCGAGGAGTCCTACGCGAGCAACATGGCCGACGCGGCCTACTACGTCGGCGCGTGCCAGCGGGTGTGCCACGCGACGCTCAAGCACGACGTCGGCACGAACTCCAACCTTGGGTACTCCGGCACCAACGCCGGCGGACCGCTGGTCATCGAGGACTCGGTGTTCAGCCGCAACCGCGCCGGTATCGTGCCGAACTCGCTGAACAACGACGACGCCCCGCCGCCGCAGAACGGCGCGTGCCCGGGGACCACCAAGTCCTGCTTCTTCGTCGTGCACAACGTGGTCAAGAACAACAACAACCCGAACGTGCCGACCTCCGGGTTCGCCGGGCCCATAGGCACCGGCGTGGAGATCTCCGGTGGCGCGTACGACACGGTGGTCGACAACCTGATCATTCACAACGGCTCGTGGGGCGTGATCACAAACGACTTCCCGGACACCGAGACGCCTCCGCCGGGGTCACACTGCCAGGGCGGCATCCAGGTGTCCCCGCAGTTGTGTGACTTCCCCGCGAAGGGCAACAAGATCCACGCTAACTTCTTCTCCGACGTCGGGTTCTTCGGCAACCCCACCAACAGCGACATGGCGACTGTGGGGCTGTTGCCGACCTCCGCCACCCCGCGGAACTGCTTCTACAGCAACCGCGACGCGGCGGGCCGGGTGACCTCGGAGCCGGCGAATATCCAGACCTCCGCGGTGGACGGCAGGCCGTGCGGCAAGCAGGGCACCAGCATCGACGGCGCCCTGGTGGGCCAGCTCACCTGCGCTGCCGAGTTCGGGCCGTGCCCGCCGGGGGCGCACTACCCGAAGCAGACCAAGATCGCCATCTTGGCGCTGCCCACTCAGCCGACGATGCCCGACCCGTGCGAGGGCGTCCCGGCCAATCCGTTCTGCTCGGCGGCCCGCACGTAGCGCATTTTCGATTCAAGACGAGGCGCCGGCCCCGCAGCCACACGCTGCGGGGCCGGCGTGCGTTACCGCCGCCCGCAGGCTGGGGGATTCGGGGTGAGACGCCGTGCGGGCGCGCATCGGGCGAATCGGCATTTCTGCCGCCGCGGATGTATCAGGAGCCGTCTGGGCCAACTCCATCCAAGCGACGGCGTCTGGCCGTAGGCGTCACCGGTCCGGCTCGATCGGCGACGCCGCACGCCAATAGATTCGCCAAAGGGCTCACGGGCGGACCGCATGGGCCTGACAGGAGGAGAACCATGAGCGACGTGCATCTCGAGCCGGTCTTTTCACTGCCCAGCGGGTTCACATTCGGGGAGGTGCCGAGCGGCACCCCAGTCCCGGGCGGCGCCGCGGTGGCACCCGGACCGGCACCCGCACCGGCACCCAGCCTGGGCCCGCTGACTGCTTTCACCGGCACGTTCACCGGCAACGGCTTCAACACCATCTTCCGGCCCGACTCGGGGTCGCCGACCGTACTGCCCGTACCGGCCACCGACGACAACCTGCTCGAGCTGAACCTCACCCAGGAGACCCTGTCGTTCTCGCCGGCTCTCGGCAGCGTCCCCAACCGCGGCGAGGTACAGCGCGACGCCTTCCTGAACGGCGTTCCCTACCTGCAGGTGATCCAGGACATCACCGATCCCAGCCAGCCCGTCGGCATTCACTTCGAGCCGGGGCTCTGGATGTGCATGCCGAAGACCACAGATCCCAACGTGCCGCAGCGCACTGTCTTCCGCATGGCGTCGATTCCCCATGGCACGACGATCGAGGCCCAGGGAACCTTCTCCACGATCAGCGGCCCGCCCGTCATCGGGCCCAGGGAAACCACCCCGTTCAATATCGGCAGTCCCCCCTCAAAGGTCCCGTTCCCCAGCCAGAAGGCGTCCGACAAGAAGACGGCGAGGATCCCGCAGGACCTGACGTCCTTCATCGCGGCCGGCACGATCACGCAGGCGATGATGGACGACCCCAACACCCTGCTCCGCAACCACATCGCGTCGCAGACCATCACGTCGACGACCGTCATTCAAGTCGCGACCGACGCGGTCGCCCCCCTGTTCGGCGGCGGGACGGACAACATCGCGTTCCTGCTGGGCGACCCGGCCAGCAACAATCCGAACGCCAATGCCGTGAAGATGGACGCGGTGTTCTGGATCGAGACTGTCGAATTCTCTATCAATGTGCCGATCTTCACTCCAGGCCAGCCGCCGCTGATCATCTCGGCGCAGGCCGGCACCGCGGGGCGGCCCGTTCCCCAGTTCCTGGTGAACCCGCCCATCCCCATCACGGCGCCGCGCACCATCCAGGTCGCGGCAACGCAGATTCAGTACTCACAGCGGGTCCTCCTGAACTTCGCCACACTCAGCTGGCCGCACATCTCGGTGGCGACGCTCGTCCCTGCCGATCCCGTCCCGGTCCCGGCCTCCGCCTTCTGAGTCCGCTCGGCCCCATCGCCGGAAGTTCGCTGGGCGGGTGGGCGTCGGGCCCACCCGCCCAGCGCCTCAGCCCGGCGGACCTGCCGGCGCGTCCCAGGTCATGTCGATCTGATGGCCGGTGGTGACCCAGCCGGCCCGGTGGAACGTGGCCGCCATCGGGACGTTGCCCAGGTCGGTGCTAGCCCTGATGCAGGGCACGTCCTGGGCGGCGAGCACCCGGGTGCCCTCGGCCAGGATGTCGGCGATGTACCCGTGGCCACGGTGCGCCGGGACCACGCCGAGGTAGGCGATGATCGCGCTGTAGCCGTTGTGCGCGGGGATCACGAACCCGGCGGGCTCGCCGCCGGGCAGGTCGGCGATCCGCCACCAGTCCCGCGGCGAGGTGTACGCCGCCAGTTCCTCGTGGTAGTGCTTGGCCGCCGCCTCGCGCGGCGGCATCCGGGTCAGGTCGTCCCGGCCGTGCGCGTCTAGGGTGCCGTCCATGACGTCGGTCATCAGCGCGAGCAGTTCCCCGGCATCGGTCACCGGCCGGAAGGACAGCCGTCCCGTCGGCGCGGGCACCGGGGTGCCCGGCCGCCATTCCAGGCGCAGCCGTTCGACGAACAGCCGGGCGCCGGTCCGGGCCGCGGCCGCCATCCGGTCCTCGGTGGGCTGCCGGGTGGCCGGTGCCTCGCGCCAGTCCGGGTCTACATACCGGAGGTAGTACGGGGGCTGGGTTCCTTCGGGGATCACCTCGGCGATGGCGGTGCTCAGCAGGCGCGCCGCGATGTCCACGGTTTCCGGGCGGCCGGAGTCATCGAGGTCGAGGATGTCCAGGGCATCCGGGTGCTCATTGCCGGGCCTGGCCCACCACCCGGCCCGGGCCGCCAGGCGGCCGTCGCGCAGCGCCACCCACAGCCACCCCGGCTGCCGGTGGTCATCCCGCAGGTCGCCCGCCAGTTCCTCATTGAACTGGTGCGGGAACCGGTTGAACAGGTCAAGTTCATCCGGCCCGGTGATCGGCCGGATGGTCAGGTCAGTGCGATGCGAGGTCAAGGCGTCTCCTATGCGGTGGCGCCCCGCCCGTTCCGGGGGTCAGGCCTGGCCGGCCCCGGGAGAGGGCGGGAACGCTGCGAATACGGCGTACATGGCATCGCCCTCCTTTCTTCCACTGGCCCCGCTGGCGGGTGCCGTCTGGGAGCAGAGGCTAGAGGGCCGTCGTAGCGCATGCAAAGAGATTTCCCGGCGGTCAGCGGACCGTCCGCAATGACCTCGGAATGGGATACTGGCCACGTGACGCCGGAGGACCTCGCTCACCTGCGCCGGGCCCGCGACCTGATGGATCGCGACTACGCCAAGCCGCTGGACGTGCCGGCGATGGCGCGGCAGGCGCTGATGTCCCCGTCGCATTTCTCCCGGCAGTTCCGCGCCGCCTACGGCGAGACCCCGTGGAGCTACCTGATGACCCGGCGGATCGAGCGGGCGATGGCGCTCCTGCGCCGCGGCGACCTTTCCGTGACCGACGTGTGCATGGAGGTCGGCTGTACCTCGCTCGGGTCGTTCAGCGCCCGGTTCACCGAGATCGTCGGGGAGACCCCGAGCGCGTACCGGGCCCGGTGCCACGACGCCACCGCCACCGTCCCCGGGTGCGTCGCCAAGATCTGGACCAGACCGAGCAGGATCAAAGAAGCTTGAGGCTAGCCCGCCTGCATAACGTCGGAGACATGGAAATAAAGGTCTCACACAGCTTCATCACCGTCGACGATCAGGACAAGGCGCTGACCTTCTACCGCGACGCCCTCGGGCTCGAGGTCAAGGCCGACGCACCGCTCGGCCCCTACCGCTGGCTGACGGTCGGCTCGCCGGACCAGCCCGGCGTCGAGATCGTCCTCGCCACCCCGGACATGGGACACGGGCCCGACGACACCGAGGCGCTGAGGGCGCTGCTCGCCAAGGGCGCGCTGCAGGCGGTCATCTTCACCACGAACGACTTCGACGGGGTGTACGAACGGGTCCGCGCCAGCGGGGCCGAGGTGCTCCAGGAGCCGATCGACCAGCCGTATGGGGTCCGCGACTGCGGGTTCCGTGATCCCGCGGGCAACCACGTGCGGATCGGGACGCCGCTTCCGATGCCCTCCTGAGCGGCGCGGCTTACCACCCTGACGGATGCGGGGGTGACCGGAAACCCGGTCACCCCCGCCTTGCCATTCGTGTTAGTGGCTGGACGCCCCGGTGCCCGGGGTGAACGAGACCCCGCGCAGGACCTGGCCGTAGCCGGCCGACCGGACGGTCTGGAAACTCTCCCCGGACGCGGGAGAGGCGGCGCTCGGCTGGTCGGTGATGCTGACCAGCTTGTTCGGGTCCGCGCCCTGGTCACCGTTACCGCTGACGGTGGAGGTGATGGCCCAGATCGTGACCGAGCCGTCCGGGTTGACCTGGCCGGTCAGGTTGCGCAGGCCGTCGGTGGCCGGCGACCAGGGCAGCCCGGTGGCGGGGTTGTCCCCGGTGGGGTAGCCGGGCACCGTGAACGGGACGCCGAGGGCGAGCCCCGCGCTGACGGTGTAGGCGAGGTTCCACGAGGTGCCGTTGAAGATCCACTTCTGCAGGCCGGCCGTGGTCTGCCCGGCAGCTACGGAGTAGGTGCCGGTCTGGGCCGAGAACGCGTTGTCGCCGTTGCCCTCGTCCGCGACGTACAGCGTGTTCGCGTTGGCGAACCAGATGCCGAACGGGAACGCCGTCGTCGACTTCAGCGCCGTGGGGAAGCCCTGCAGGATGCACATGTTGTACGGGGTCACGCCCTCGGTCTGCAGCACGGACGGGTCGTAGGCGATCGGCGAGGTGGGCAGCGCCGCGCCCGGCGCCGGCAGTCCGGTCCCGTTCGGGCACGCGGTCCCCGTCGTGTCGATGAAGTAGACGGTGTTGACGCCGTTGCCGCCGCTGCCCTTGGTGAAGTAGACGACGTTGTTGAACACGGTGAGCCCGCGGAAGTTGGTGTCCTTCCCGACCTTGTCGGGCTTGTCGCCGAGCTGGGTGATGTTGAAGCTGCCGACCGGCGTCGGCTGGCCGGGCTGCTGCTGGAACAACGGCGCGGCCTGCGGCGTGATCAGCTGGGCGCCCGCGCCGACGATGATCCCGTCCGGCTGCGGGTTGGCGCCGTTGCCGGCGTTCCCGGCCGTGTAGTAGACGTTGGTGCCGCCCGAGTCGTTCAGGTACGCGGCCCGCCCGTTGTTGCCGCTGTAGGCGTTGGTCTTGGTGAAGCTGAACATGCCCCGGCTGTCCAGCTGGCCCACGACGCGGTAGTTCTGGCCAGGCACCGGGTTGGTGGCGTCCAGGTCGCCGGGCGTGTTGGAGTTCGAGACGTCCAGGGCGCTGGGCCGCGACAGGTAGCCCATGAACGTCACGTACCGGCCGCTGGCCGACAGGTTCAGCGCCATCTCGGACTTGGAGGAGAAGCTCGTCACCACGCCGTCCTTGCCGGGCCCGGCGGCCGTGGGCACGCGCAGCGTGTTCACCAGATGCCCGGACGGGGTGAGCTGCTCAAGGACGATCGGCGACGTGACGCCGAAGCTGGCGTCCACCAGGTCGTTGTTCCAGACCCCCGGATAGGCCGCGTTGTTGTTCGCGGTGGCACAGCCGCTGGTGCAGCCGGGCGGCAGGACCGTGACGCCCGGCACGATCGAGCCCGGCCGCGTGGCGTACGTCGACCCGCTGACGAGCAGGTTCCCGGGGGAGAAGAACGGCCGGCCGGAGCCGCTCGCGGCCGCGCCGACGTTGGCGGCAGCGATCAGCGAACCTGTGGTGAGCACGGTCAGCGTGGCCACCAGGGTGATGCGCCAGCGTGACCGGCGCAATGTCGCGGGTTGTGTGCGCAGCAGGGTCATGGATAGGCAACCTCCTTGCATGGCCGGCGCCATGCCGGCCCGGTTTCACGCTCACGATGGTCAGCCCGGGAGGACTGGCGCTCACAACCGGGTGAACCCCCCGTGAACATTGCCGGGAGGCGGCGCGGCCGGCGCCCGTCCGGGGAGCCGTCGGCCTCCCTGTACCACTGCCCGCACGGTCCTCAGTTCCATGATCAAGTGATTCTGTTCACAGCATGTATGAACAGAATCACTTGATCATGGCGGTGGCATGCCTGGGGGCGGCCAAACCTCATGATCATCGATTGCTGGGCCCGGTTTGCCGGCGAGACGGTGTGCGTGAACGACGTTTCATGAACTAAGGTTCATGAAAGAGTGTTCACAGCGGAGCTGCCGGGGAGCCGGTGGCCGAGGGAGGCGGGATGGCTGAGGTCGAGGTACGGGACCTGACGAAGACGTTCGGGCGGGTTACGGCGGTGCGTGGGATGTCCTTCACCGCCCCGGCCGGGAAGGTAACCGGCTTCCTGGGGCCGAACGGCTCGGGTAAGACCACCACACTGCGCATCGTGCTGGGCCTGGTCAGGGAGGATGCGGGAACGGCACTGATCGGGGGCGTGCCGTACAGCCGCCTGGCCCGGCCACGGCGGACGGTCGGTGCGATGCTGGAGGCGACAGGGTTCCACCCCGGCCGCCGGGCCAGGGATCACTTGCGCGTCATCGCCGACGCCTCGGGCGTCCCCAGCCGCCGCGTGGATGAGGTCCTCGCGCAGGTCGACCTCACCTCGGCCGCCCGGCGGCGGGTGCGCGAGTTCTCCCTGGGCATGCGCCAGCGCCTGGGCCTGGCCACCGCGCTGCTCGGGGACCCGAGGGTGCTGCTGCTCGACGAACCGGCCAACGGGCTCGACCCGGCCGGTATCGCCTGGCTGCGCGGCCTGCTCCGCAGCCAGGCGGACGAGGGCAGGACCGTGATCGTGGCCAGCCACGTGCTCAGCGAGGTCGCGCAGACCGCCGACCACGTCGTGATCGTCAGCGCGGGGCAGGTGCGGTTCGCCGGCCCGCTGGATGAGATCGGCTCGACCAACAACGCCCTGGAATCGGCGTTCCTCAAGCTGACCGCCGCCGCGGGCTGACCCATTTTGCGAAGGAGACAACCGTGCTGCCCTTGATTCGCAGCGAGTTTCGCAAGCTCAGCACCGTCCGCAGCCCATGGCTGCTGCTTGCCGCGGGCCCCCTGCTCGTCGTGGCCGGGGTCACCGGCCTGGTCCAGTCCGGCGGCAACGTGCACGATCCCTCCGTGCAGGGCAAGGCGCTTGCGCACGTCGCCCTGGCCGCGCTGTTCACGCTGGTCTTCGGCATCTTCGCGGTGGCGGGGGAGTACCGGCACGGCACGATAACCGATACGTTCCTGTCCACCCCGGCCCGCGGCCGGGTGGTGACCGCCAAGCTGGCCGTCTACGCATTGGCCGGCGCCGTGGCCGGGCTGGTCTCTGGCGTGGTCGCGGTGCTGGTCACGGCCGCCTGGTGGTCGGTCAAGGGCGGCAGCTTCAGCTTCGCGGCGGCCGGCTCCTGGCGCACCCTCGCCGGCGGAGTGGCGGTCAACGTCGCGTTCGCCGCGATCGGCGTGGGCGTGGGTGCGCTGGTGCGCAACCTCGCCGTGGCCATCGCGGCCGCGCTGGCGTGGATCGCCTTGGTGGAAGGCATCGCCGGGCAGCTCGTCGGCACGGGCCTGGCGCGCTGGCTGCCGTTCAGCGCCAGCGAGGCGCTCGGCCGGGCGGACATGACCGGCACGGCCGGGTTCCTGCCGCAATGGGGCGGCGGGCTGGTGCTCGCCGGGTACGCCATCGCGTTCGCCACCGCCGCGATGGTCACTACACTCAGGCGCGATGTCACCTAGGAAGCCCGCCGTGCTGCGCGACGACAGCGGCCAGAACCTGCGCGACTACCTGATCGAGACCGCCGCCCGGATGATCGATCAGCGCGGCAGCGCGGGCCTGGCCGTGCGGGACATCGCCCGGGAGGCCAAGGTGGCCGACGGGGTGCTCTACAACTACTTCGAGGACAAGGAAGACCTGCTCGTCCACGCACTGCTCGCGCACGTCGGCAACGTCATGGCCAGTGCGCCCGCACTGTTGCCAGCGCCGGGGGAGGGCGCGGTCGCGGAGAACCTGCGAGTGTTCATCGACGGCGGCATCGCGAACCTGCTCCGGGTCACGCCGGCCTTTGCCGGGCTGATATCGCAGCCGAAGGTGCTCACCCGGTTCCACGCGATGGTCGGCGGTGACGCGGCGTTCGACCCGGGCGCCGGGGACAGCGAGGCCGGGGACAGCGACGGCGGGGGAGCCACCGGGGGCGGGGAGCCCGGGGATGAACACGGCGGCGGAGCCGGTCGCGGCGAGGGCCAGGGGCTGGCCGCCCTGCTGACCGCCTACCTCCAGGGTGAGCAGCGGCTCGGCCGGATCGACCCGGCCGCCGATATCGATGCCGCCGGGTCGCTGATCATCGGCGCGATGCACGGCCAGATCCTGCCGAGGATGCTGTTCGCCCCACCCGGGACGCCGGTCACCATCCCGGCCGGCCTGTCCGCGCGGCTCGCCGGCATCGTGCTCCAGGGCATCGCCCCCGGCGCCCGGCGCCAGCCCTCGTGAGGCAGACCTCAGCCGGCGGCGGGTTCCAGGACGAAGACCGGGATCTGGCGGGTGGTCTTCTGCTGGTACTCGGCGTAGGGCGGGTAGGCGGCCACAGCACGCTCCCACCACTGCGCCCGCTCGTCGCCCGAGACCTCCCGGGCGATCATGTTCTTGTGCTCCGGGCCATCCTGTAGCTGCACGGACGGGTTCGCCCGGAAGTTGTAAACCCAGCTGGGGTGGGTGGGGGCGCCGCCCTGGGATCCCACGGCCGCATACCGGCCGTCGTGCTCGACCCGCATCAGCGGGGTCTTGCGCACCTTGCCGGTACGGACCCCGCGGTTGGTGATGACCACTACGGGCAGGCCGGTGTCACGCAGCGTGGTGCCCTGCGTCCCGCCGGAACCTTCGTACAGCTCGACCTGCTCCCGGACCCAGGCGCGCGGGCTCGGCTCGTAGTCTTCCTCGACTGGCATAGCGCTAGTCAAGCACCCGGGCGCGGGCACCCGGCGGGCAGGTAGCCGCGTGAGACCATGAATCGTCCCTGCGGATACCGCGGCGGGTGGGTCACCCGAGTAACCCGCCGGGCTGACAGAGGGAGGCACGTCCATGACCGCGCTGGCCCTGGCCCTGGCCGAGTGGGCGGACAGCCTTCAGCCAGCACCCGGCGATCTGGAACTGGCCGACCGATCGCTGCGGGACACGGTCGCGGTGGCGCTGGCCGCGCGCGGCCACCGGGTGACCCGGCTGGCCGCCGGGCTGCCGGACGGCGGCAGGTGGGCCGTTGCCGCCCACGTGCTTGACTTCGACGACCTGCACATGGAGTCGACCACGCATATCAGCGTGCTGTGCGTGCCGACCGCGCTGGCCACCGGCGGCGGCGCCCGGGCCTACCTCGCGGGGGCCGGGGTGATGGCGCGGCTCGGGACCGCGCTGGGCTGGCCGCACTACTCCGCAGGCTGGCACGCGACCTGCACCGCGGGCGCACCGGCGTGCGCGGCCGGGGCCGCGGTCGCACTCGGGCTCGATCCCGGCCAGATCGCGACCGCCATCGCGCTGGCCATTCCCGGCGCGGGCGGGGTGCAGCGGGCGTTCGGCACGGATGCCAAGTCGCTGCAGGCCGGGTTCGCGGTCGACGCCGGAATCCGTGCGGCGCTGCTCGCCGCCGCCGGTGCGCAGGCCGACTGGTCGGCGCTGGAGGCGTGGCTGGCGCTGGTCGGCGGGGATCCGGGCGCGCTCGACCTGGCCGGACCGGCCGTGCCCGGCGGGCTGGCCATCAAGATCCACCCCTGCTGTTACGCGCTGCAGCGCCCGATCAGCGCGCTCGCCGAGCTGGCGGCCGATGGGCTGGATCCGGGCGCGGTGCGCCGCATCGTGGTGCGCACGCCCGAGGCGACCGTGGCCCCGCTCATCCATCACCGGCCGGATACCGGCCTGCAGGGCAAGTTCAGCCTGGAGTACGCGTGCGCCGCCGCGCTCCTCGACCGGCATCCCGGCTTCGCCAGCTTCACCGACGCGGCGGTCCGCCGTCCCGCCGCCCGCCGGCTCACCGGCTTGGTGGAGACCGAACTCACGCCGGGCGGGACCTGGCTGCTCGACGGCGAGCTGGCGGCCGAGGTGCACACCGGCGAGGAGGTGCTGCGGGTCAAGCAGCAGTTCCCGCCGGGAGCGCCACGGCGCCCTCCCACCGGCGCGGAGCTGCACGCCAAGCTCAGCCACTGCGTCACCGGCCTTGACTCCGACCCGGCCTCCTGGACCTGGCAGAACGCCGCGCAGGTGCTGGCGCGGTTCCTGCCCGCGGACGGCCGCCGGTGAACCGCAGCGACGAGCACGCGCTGCCGCTGGCCGGCCTCACCGTCGTCGCGCTGGAACAGGCGGTGGCCGCGCCGTTCGCCACCCGCCAGCTCGCCGATCTCGGCGCGCGGGTGATCAAGGTCGAGCGCCCCGGCACCGGGGATTTTGCCCGCGGCTTCGACACCACGGTCCACGGCCAGGCGAGCTACTTCGTCTGGCTCAACCGCGGCAAACAGAGCATCGAACTCGACGTCAAGAGCGCCGACGGCCGGCAGGTGCTGGCCGCCCTGGCCGGCCGGGCCGACGTCCTGGTGCAGAACCTGGCGCCCGGCGCGGCCGAGCGCCTCGGGCTGGGCGCGGCCGAGCTGCGCGCGCGTCATCCGCGGCTGATCGTCTGCTCGATCTCCGGGTACGGCCCGGACGGCCCCTACCGGAACAAGAAGGCCTACGACCTGCTGGTGCAGTGCGAGACCGGGCTGGTATCGGTCACCGGGACCCCGGAGGAGCCGGCCAAGGTAGCGATCTCGATCGCGGACATCTCCGCCGGGATGTACGCCTACTCCGGGGTGCTGACCGCCCTGTACGAGCGGGAGCGCACCGGGCAGGGGACCAGCATCGAGGTCGCGATGCTGGACACGCTCGGCGAATGGATGAGCCAGCCCGTGTACTACACCGTGTACGGCGGCCGCCCGCCCCGGCGGACCGGGGCCAGGCACGCGTCCATCGCCCCCTACGGCCCATACGCTGTGGCCGGCGGGGAACAGGTGTTCGTCGGCCTGCAGAACGACCGGGAGTGGGCGGTGCTGTGCGAGAAGATCCTGCACCGGCCGGACCTGGTCGCCGACGGCCGGTTCCGCACCAACCCCGACCGGGTCGCCCACGACGCGGAGCTGACCGAGATACTCGAAGCTGCGTTCGGCGCCATCACGGCAGCGCAGCTCACGGCCGCGCTGGACGAGGCGGGCATTGCTTGCGCCCGGCTACGCTCACCGGCGGAATTCGCCGCGCATCCCCAGCTCGCGGCCAGGGACCGGTGGCGTGAGGTGGACACGCAGGGCGGTCCGGTCCGGGCGCTGCTGCCGCCGGTGAGCATGCCAGGCCGCGAGGCGGCGATGGGCGCGGTCCCCGCGCTCGGCCAGCACACCGCCGCCATACGTGCCGAGCTGGGCCTCCCGCCCCCGTGACCCGCGGCGGTCCCGGCCGCCTCGCCCTGAGCGCAGGTTTCGTCTAGAGGAGCGGCGCGGCGTCGCGCCACCCCGGCCGGTCGCACACCTCGGCCAGCCACGGCGGCTCGGCCCCGACGCGCGTGCAGGTCAGCGCCGCCACCTCGGTGGCCGCCTGGAGCGCACCGTGGACCGGCGCGGGCTTGTGCAGGTCGGCCCGGGTCAGCGCGCTGCGCGACCACCAGGCCAGGAACGCCCCGCCGAAGGCGTCTCCCGCGCCCACGGTGTCGGCCACCGTCACGGCGGGCGCCGTGGCGCTGACCACCTCGTCGCGCAGGAACGCCCGTGCCGGGTGCGGGCCGTCGGTCAGCAGCACGAGCGCGGGCCCCTGGCCGAGCAGATCGGCCGCCGCCGACGCGGCCGGGATGCCCGGCGCCAGGTAGTCGAGATCTTCCACGCTGACCTTGACCGCGTCGGCGCGGCGCAGCATCCGGGCCAGCCGGGCCAGGTACGCCGGCCGGTCGGCGATCGCCTCGGGCCGGCAGTTCGGGTCGATCATCAGCAGCGTGCCCTGCGGCAGGTCCGCGGCGATCAGCCGGTCGATGCTGGTGGCGATGGGCTCGGCGGCCAGCGCCAGGCCACCCGCGTGCAGCGCCGTCACCCCGGCCGGGACCGCACGGGCGAGGGCCGGGTACTCCAGCGCGGGCGCGGAGGTGCCGTCCAGGTAGAACCGGTACCGCGGCACCCCGGCCACGTCGACGTCTACAAGGGCAAGGGTGGTGGGCAGGCCGGCCGGCTCAGGCACGGCCAGCATCACCCCGTCACTGTCCAGGGTAGATCGCAGCAGGTGGCCGAACCCATCCCCCGACAGACGGTCAAGGAACGCGGGCGTGACCCCCAGCCGGCCGATGGTCCTGGCGGTGTTGAACCCGGCGCCACCCGGCCGCGCGGCGAAGCGGCCGTCTGAGTCGGCGACCAGGTCGATCAGCGCCTCGCCGATGACAACGATCATCCGCGACCGCGCCCACCGCTAACGGCGGCCCACATCGCGGCCGGATATGCCATGTGACCCCCAGGCCGGTCCGCGCTCAGGACCGCGGCTGCCACCGCGGCTTGCGCTTCTCCAGGAACGCGTGCATCCCCTCGCGGGCGTCGGGAAGCTGGCTGGTGGCGGCCATTACCTCGATGGCGTAGGCGTACGCCTTGGGCTGGTCCAGGTCGATCTGCGCGTACAGCGCCTGCTTGCCGATGCCCTTGCCCTCCGCGGACCCGCGGGTCACCCGCTCCAGCATGTCCTGCACGGCCGAGTCGAGCTGCACCGCCGGGACCACCCTGTTGACCAGGCCCCAGTCCAGCGCGGTCCGCGCGTCGATGACGTCCCCGGACAGGGCCAGCTCGGCGGCCCGCTTTCTGCCGACGTTGCGGGCGATCGCCACCATCGGGGTGTGGCAGAACCAGCCGCCCTTGCCGCCCGGCGCCGCGAAGCCCGCATCCTCGCCGGCCACGGCCAGGTCGGCCGACGCGACGAGCTGGCAGCCCGCGGCGGTGGCCAGGCCGTGCACCCGGGCCACCACCGGCTGCGGCACCTGCTGCATCAGCGTCATCAGCTCGGTGCAGGTGACCAGCAGCGCGCGGACGCCGGAAAGGTCGTCATCCACCACGTCGGCGAAGTCGTGCCCGGCGCTGAACACCGGCCCGTTGCCGGCCAGCACGATGCCCAGCGCGCTGGATTCCCCCACCTCGGAGAACGCCTGTATCAGCTCGCGCATGTGGTCCAGCGACAGCGCGTTGCGCTTCTGCGGCCGGTTCATCGTGATCGTGGCGAAGTCGCCAGACCGCTCCACCAGGATGTGCTCGAACCCCATCACGCTCTCCTTCTCCCCGCTTCGCAGCCTACGCTGTGGGGGTGCAATTCACCGCAGACCACGAGGCGTTCCGCCAGGCAGCACGCGGCGTGCTGGAACGCGAGGTCACCCCGCACGCGCAGGAGTGGGAAGAGGCCGGCATCTTCCCCGCACACGAGCTGTTCAAGGCGCTCGGCACCGCCGGGCTGCTCGGCCTGGAGTACGACCCGGCCTACGGCGGCCAGGGCGCCGACCACTCCTACACGGTGGTACTCGGCGAGGAACTCGGCCGGATGGGCTGCGCCGGGGTGGCGATGGCGATCGCCGTGCAGAACGACATGGCCACCCCCTCGCTGCACAGCCACGGCAGCCACGAGCTGAAGCAGCGCTACCTGGCGCCGGCGCTGCGCGGTGAGATGGTCGCCGCGATCGCGGTCACCGAGCCCGACGCGGGCTCGGACGTGGCCGGCATCAGGACCCGCGCGGAACGCGACGGCGACGACTGGGTGATCAACGGGTCGAAGCTGTACATCACCAACGGCACCCAGGCGGACTGGCTGTGCCTGCTCGCCCGCACCTCGGCCGAGGGCGGGTACCGGGGCATGTCGCAGATCGTCTTCCCCACCGGCACCCCCGGCTTCGCGGTCAGCCGCAAGCTGCGCAAGCTCGGCAACAAGTCCTCCGACACCGCCGAGCTTTCCTTCACCGACGCCCGGGTGCCGGTGAGCAACACGATCGGCGAAATCGGCCACGGCTTCCAGCAGCAGATGACCCAGTTCCAGAACGAGCGGATGATCGCCGCGTACATGGCCGTCGGCGGGATGGAACGGGCGCTGTCCCTGACCGCCGCCTACCTGCGCGACCGGCAGACGTTCGGCGCCCCGCTGCTGTCCCGGCAGTACGTGCAGTTCCGGCTCGCCGAACTCGCCGCCGACGTGGACACGCTCAAGCACTACAACTACGCGTGCGCCGAGGCCTACCTCGCCGGCCAGGACACCACCAGGTTCGCGACGATCGCCAAGCTCAAGGCCGGGCGGCTGCACCGCGAGATCGCCGATACCTGCCTGCAGTTCCACGGCGGGTTCGGCTACATGGAGGAGAGCTGGACGTCCCGTTACTTCAGGGACAGCCGGCTGATGTCCATCGGCGGCGGGTCCGACGAGGTGATGCTGCAGATCCTGGCCCGCCTCGACGGCTTCACCGGCTGAGCCGATGCCCGCACCGATCCTGCCGACCGCCGTCGACCCCGGCGATGCGGCGTTCCAGGCCAACCGGGACGGGATGCTCGGCCTGCTCGGCGAGATCGACGGCCTGCTCCGGCAGGCGTCGCTCGGCGGCGGGGAGCGTGCCATCGGAAGGCACAAGGGCCGCGGCAAGCTGCTCATCAGGGAGCGCATCGCGCTGCTGCTGGATCCGGACAGCCCGTTCCTTGAGATCAGCCCGCTGGCCGGCTACCAGACGAACTACAACGTCGGCGGCGGCATGGTGCTCGGCATCGGGGTGGTCGAGGGCACCGAGTGCGTGATCATCGGCAACGACCCGACCGACCTCGGCGGGGCCATGACCATGGTCAGCATCCGCAAGCTGATGCGCGCCCTGGAGATCGCCAGGGACAACCGGATGCCCTACATCCAGTTCGTCGAGTCGGCCGGCGGCGACCTGCGCGGCGGTGGCGGCTCCGGCGAGGACCCGGATGCGGCGATGCGGCGCAACCTGACCCACTTCGCCGAGAGCGGCCGGATGTTCCACGACATCACCGAGCTGTCCGCGCGCGGCATCCCCACGGTCTCGGTGGTGTTCGGCTCGTCCACCGCGGGCGGGGCCTACCAGCCGGGCCTGGCCGATTACAACATCTTCGTCCGCGGCGGCGCCAAGGTGTTCCTCGGCGGCCCGCCGCTGGTCAAGGTCGCCACCGGCGAGGACTCCGGCGATGAGGAACTCGGCGGCGCGCAGATGCACGCCACCGACAGCGGCCTGGCCGACTACCTGGCCGACGACGAGCAGCACGCGATCCGGATGGCCCGCGACGTGGTGGCCCACCTGCACTGGCACAAGCAGGGCCCGGGCCCGGTCACGGCGGCCCCGGAGCCGCCGCGCTACGACCCCGAGGAACTGCTCGGGCTGATGCCGCTTGACCTGCGCGCCGCGGTCGACACAAGGGAGGTCATCGCGCGCGTGGTCGACGGCAGCCGCTTCGAAGAGTTCAAGATGCGATACGGGCCGACGCTGGTCACTGGATGGGCACAGGTGCACGGTTTTCCCGTGGGAATCCTGGCCAACAACGGGGTGCTGTTCTCCGACTCGTCCCAGAAGGCGGCCCAGTTCATCCAGCTGTGCAACCAGACCGGCACCCCGCTGGTGTTCCTTCAGCACATCACCGGGTACATGGTCGGCCGCGACTACGAGCGCGGCGGGATCGTCAAGCACGGCAGCCAGATGATCAACGCGCTGTCGAACTCCACCGTCCCGCACGTCACGGTCATCCTGGGGGCCAGCTACGGCGCCGGGAACTACGGCATGGGCGGCCGGGCGTTCGACACCAGGTTCGTGTTCCTGTGGCCCACCGCCAAGATCGCGATCATGGGGCCGAAACAGATGGCCGGAGTGATGTCGATCGTCCGCCGGGAGCGGGCCGCCCGCCGCGGCGAGGAGGTCAGCGAGGAGACCGAGGCGGCCATCACCGCGGCGGTGGAGTACTACGCCGAGGCCGGGTCGCTGGCCCTGTACGCCACCGGCCGGGTCGCCGACGACGGCATCATCGACCCCAGGGACACCCGGACGGTGATCGCCATGGCGCTGTCGGCGTGCCACAGCGGCCCGGTGGAGGGGGCCCGCGGCTACGGGGTGTTCCGGCTATGATCACCACGCTGCTCGTCGCGAACCGGGGCGAGATAGCCCGCCGGATCCTCCGGACCGCCGCCGCGATGGGGATCGGCACGGTCGCCGTGTACGCCGAGGGCGACGCTGGGGCGCCGTTCGTGACCGCGGCGGACCGGGCGGTGGCCCTGCCCGGGCGCACCGCCGCGCAGACCTACCTGAACATCGGCGCGCTGCTGGAAGCGGCCGCCGCCGCGGGAGCCGACGCCGTGCACCCCGGCTACGGATTCCTGTCCGAGCGGGCCGACTTCGCCCGTGCCGTGACCGCCGCCGGGCTGACCTGGGTCGGGCCGCCCGCCGAGGTCATCGAGACGATGGGCGACAAGCTCGCGGCCAAACGGCTGCTCGCCGATGTCGGCGTGCCGGTCCTGGAGTCCTGGGAGGTCACCGGGGACGGCCTGCCCGACCTGAGCGGCGTACCGCTGCCGCTGATCGTCAAGGCCGCGATGGGCGGCGGCGGCAAAGGAATGCGGGTCATCGGGGCCGGTCCCGCCGCGGCGGGCGGCACGGGTTCGGATAGCACGACTTCGTACAGCACGAGGTCGGACGGTGCGGCGGGCGGCGCGGGTTCGGATACTACGACTTCGTACAACACGACATCGGATAGCGCCAGGGACCGGCGGGAGTTGGCCGAGGCGGTCGCGGCGGCCCGGCGCGAGGCGATGGCCGCGTTCGGCGACGGCACGGTGTTCCTTGAGCGGTACATCACCGACGCGCGGCACGTGGAGATCCAGGTGCTGGCGGATGGCCACGGCGGCCTGGTGCACTGCTTCGAGCGGGAGTGCTCGATCCAGCGGCGGCATCAGAAGATCATCGAGGAGTGCCCCTCGCCGGCCGTGGATCCCGGGCTGCGGGAGCGGATGGGCGCGGCCGCGCTGGCCGCCGCGAAGGCCGTGGGGTACCTGGGCGCGGGCACGGTCGAGTTCGTGCTCGAGCCCTCGGGGGATTTCTGGTTCCTCGAGGTCAACACGCGGCTGCAGGTGGAGCACCCGGTCACCGAGGCGGTCACCGGGGTGGACCTGGTCCGCGAGCAGCTTCTGGTGGCGCAGGGCCTGCCGCTGTCGGTCACCCAGGACGGCCTGGCGATCCATGGCCATGCGATCGAGGCCAGGCTGTACGCCGAAGACCCCGCCGCCGGGTTCCTGCCCGCCACCGGGACCCTGGTGGACTGGTGCCCGGCCACCGCCCCGCCGTGCCGCTGGGATGCCGGGGTGGAGACGGGCAGCGTGGTCGGGGTCGAGTTCGACCCGATGCTGGCCAAGGTCATCGCGCACGCGCCGGCCCGCGGCGAGGCTGCGCTCGCCCTGGCCCTGGCCCTGCAGCGCAGCCGGATTCGGGGCGTCACCACGAACCGAGACTTCCTCGTCGCGGCGTTGCGCCACCCCGATTTCCTGGCCGGCCGCACCACGACGTCGTTCATCGAGCGCAGCGCCATCCCGCTGGCCCGGCGGCCGTCACCCGCGGAACTGCGCACCGCGGCGATCGGCGCCGCGCTCGCCGCGCAGGCGGCCACCCGGGCCGCCGCCCCGGTGCTGGCCACGCTGCCCAGCGGCTGGCGCAACAGCGTGATGCCGCCGGAGCGGGCGCAGTACCGGCATGGCCCGGACACCGTGGTGGTGAGCTACGCAAGCCGGCGTGGCGGCCGGTTCGCCGTCACGGTCACCGGGGCTGGCGTGAATCCGGACAGCAACCCCGGTTCCGGGGAACCGGCCGCGGTTATCGGGGCAGGCCCGGTTCCGGACCGTGACCCGGGTTCCGGGGAACCCGGCCAAGCTAGCCCCGCCGCCCCTGGCCCCACCGGCACCTCCTCCGTCCCCGGCTCCCCGGCCGCCGCCCTGGTCACCGTGCATCACGCGGGTGATGGCTGGATCGACTTCGAATCCGGCGGGCGGCGGCACCGGCTGCATGTGCTCACCGCCAGGGACCAGGTGTGGGTCCAGGGGCCGGACGGCGACGTGGCGCTGACCGCCGTGCCCCGGTTCCCCGAGTCGGACCTCGGCGAGGCGGTGGCCGGCGGCCTGGTGGCCCCGATGCCGGGGACCGTGCTCGCGGTGCACGTCGGGCCCGGCGACACCGTGGCCCAGGGCCAGCTCCTGATGATCGTGGAGGCCATGAAGATGGAGCACCGGATCACCGCGCCGCGCGCGGGGACGGTCGGCGAGGTCCGCGCCCGGCCAGGGGACCAGGTCAACGGCGGCGACCTGCTGGCCGTGCTGGACGAAGCCACATGAGCGAGCCCATCCGCATCGCCAACTGCAGCGGGTTCTACGGGGACCGGCTGGCCGCCGCGCGGGAGATGGTCGACGGCGGCCCCATCGACGTGCTGACCGGCGACTGGCTCGCCGAGCTGACCATGCTGGTGCTGGCCAAGAACCTGCTGCGGGACAACGGCGCCGGGTACGCGCGGACGTTCGTCACCCAGATGGAACAGGTCATGGGCCAGTGCCTGGACCGGGGGATCAAGGTGGTGTCCAACGCGGGCGGGCTGACCCCGGACCGGTGCGCCGAGGCGGTCGCCGCGGTCGCGGCCAAGCTTGGCCTGCATCCGGTCATTGCCTACGTGGAGGGCGACAACCTGGTGCCCCGGCTGGCCGAACTGCGCGCGGCAGGCGCCGACCTCGCCAACTCCGACACCGGTGAGCCGCTCGGCGACCGCCAGGTGCTCACCGCGAATGCCTACCTCGGCGGGTGGGGCATCGCCGAGGCCCTGGCCCGTGGTGCCGACATCGTCATCACCGGCCGGGTCACCGACGCCGCCCTGGCCCTCGGCCCGGCCGCGTGGCACCACGGCTGGCAACGGTACGACTGGGATGCGCTGGCTGGCGCGGTTGTTGCCGGGCACGTGATCGAGTGCGGGGCACAGGCCACCGGCGGCAACTTCGCGTTCTTCACCGAGGTTCCCGGGCTCGAGCACCCGGGGTTCCCGATCGCCGAGGTGGCCGCCGACGGATCCTCGGTGATCACCAAGCACCCCGGCCAGGGCGGGATGGTGTCGGTGGACACGGTCACCGCCCAGCTTCTCTACGAGATCGGCGGCCCCGCCTACCTCAACCCCGACGTCACGGCCAGGTTCGACAGCATCCGGCTGGCCCCCGACGGCCCGGACCGGGTGCGGGTCTCCGGGGTGCGCGGGGACTCGCCGCCGGCCACGGCCAAGGTGGCGCTCAACTACCAGGGTGGCTGGCGGTCCACGCTGACCCTGTATCTCACAGGGCTGGACATCGAAGAAAAAGCAGCCCTGGTCGAGCGGGCGCTGTGGGCGGGCATCCCCGGCGGGCGGGACGCGTTCAATGCGGCCGAGGTATCGCTGCTGCGCACCGACAAGCCCGATCCGGCGGCCAATGCCGAGGCGATGGCGCAGCTGCGGATCACGGTCAAGCATTCCGACGAACGGGCCGTGGGCCGGGCCTTCTCCGCCAAGGTCACCGAGCTTGCGCTCGCCTCGTATCCGGGCATGTTCGGGGACGGCCTGGTCGGTGGGGCCCGTGCGTACGGCGTGTACTGGCCGACGACGGTTCCCACGGAGTGCGTATCGCAAGAAGTGGTTATCGGCGCGGAGCGGACCGTCGTGCCGCCGACGCTGCCGCCGCAGCCGGCGGTTGTCGCGGAGGTTGCGCCGGTCGCGGTCGCCCCCGCACCGATCGGGGGAGCACTGGCCGGGGCGGCGCAGCTCCGGGCGCCGCTGGGGCGGGTGGCCGGCGCCCGGTCGGGGGACAAGGGCGGCAACGCCAACCTCGGCGTGTGGGCCCGCACCGATGCGGGTTACGCATGGCTGGCCGGTTTCCTCACGGTCGCCAGGCTGAAGGAACTGCTGCCGGAGACCGCGCCGCTGCCGGTGGAGCGGTATGAGCTGCCGAACGTACGGGCGCTGAACTTCGTGATCGTGGGACTGCTCGGCGAGGGCGTGGCAGCGAGTGCGCGGCTGGACCCGCAGGCCAAGAGCCTTGGCGAGTGGCTGCGCGCCCGGGTCGTGGACGTGCCGCGGGAGTTGCTGGGAAGCTAGTGGCCCGCCGTTCGTGATCATGGGGTTTCGGCCCTCCTGAGGGTCATATCCCCATGATCACGATGGTGGGGTAGCGGGATTGTGGTGCTGGTGAGAGGGGAGCGTTGTGGGTGACGAGACGGCCGTGAGCTACGCGGTGAAGGACGCGGTGGCGACGCTGACCATGGACCAGCCGCACAACCGCAACGCACTGACACCGGCGCTGATGGGCGGGCTCGCCCAGGGTATGGAGGCCGCGCTGGCCGACGAGTCGGTCGGGGTTATCGTGCTCACGAACAGCGGCCCGGCGTTCTGCGCGGGCGCGGACCTGTCCGGCGCGAGCGCGACAGGCCCGGCCGGCGGGAAGCGGCGCGGTGGCGCCCGCCGCGACGGGCTGGCCGAACTGCTCGCGGGCATCCAGGACTCGACCAAGCCGGTGGTGGCCAGGATTGCCGGGCACTGCATGGGCGGCGGCGTCGGGCTGGCCGCCGCGTGTGACCTTTCGGTCGCCGGCGACGCGGTCAAGTTCGGCTTCACCGAGGTCCGCCTCGGGGTCGCGCCCGCCATCATCTCGGTCGTCTGCCTGCCGAAGCTGCGCCGTGCGGACGCGCTGGAGCTGTTCCTGAGCGGTGAGCGGATCAGCGCCGCCCGGGCCGCCGAGGTCGGCCTGATCAACCGGGCCGTGCCCGCGGCGGACCTGGACGCGGAGGTCGCGGCGGTGGTGGCCAGGCTGCTGGCAGGCGGGCCGTCCGCCCTGGCCGCGGCGAAACGGCTGGTCTACACGATTCCGGGGATGGACCGTGAGGCGGCGTTCACCCGGGCCACCGAGGTCTCCCAGGCGCTGTTCGCCTCGGCCGAGGCAGCCGAGGGCATGGCCGCGTTCCGGGAGGAGCGGCTCCCGTCCTGGGCCCCGCCGCCCACGGCCTAGCCGCGGCACACCCAGAACCGGCCTGACCTGCGCCGTTGCGGCGCGGTGAAAAACTTCTGCGGAGGTGTCCATCTGCGCCGCCCGGCTTCGTCGTGGGGGTGAGAAGACGATCCCGGGCCGCGAACCGGGCCATGATCGAGGAGGACACCATGAACCCGAACTTCAACTGGGCGATCGTTGCCGAGCTGATGCAGACCCTCCAGGCCGAGGCGGACACGGCGGCCCGTGTGCGGCACGCCCGCCGCGTCCGCCGGGCGCGCGCCGCGGCCGGAGTGGGCCGGCTGCACCTGCGCAGCACCGTCCGCGGCATCACGCTGAAGGCTGGGGAGGCGCTGTGAAGTACATGATGCTGGTATGCGTGGCGGAGGGAACCGAGCTGAGCCCGGACGAGGCAGCCCGGATCGGCCCCGACACCGAGGCCTGGGTCGAGGAGATGGACCGCCGGGGGATCCGGCTGCAGGGCAACCAGTTGCGTCCGGTGAGCGACGCCACCACAGTCTGCGTGCGCGGGGACGAGGTGCTGATCGCCGACGGCCCGTTCGCCGAGACCAAGGAGCAGATCGCCGGGTACGACATCCTCGAGTGCGCCGACCTGGACGAGGCCATCGAGGTCGCGGCCAAGCACCCGGTGGCCCGGTTCGGGAAGCTCGAGGTGAGGCCGTTCTGGGTGGAGTGAGGCCGGACGTCGGCGACGAGGTCGCCGAGGCGTTCCGGCAGGAGTGGGGCAAGGTCGTGGCCGCTCTGATCGGGATGACCGGCGACTGGGACCTGGCCGAGGAGTGCGCGCAGGACGCCTTCGCGCAGGCACTGAAGACCTGGCCGCGCGACGGCGTCCCGCGCCGTCCGGGTGCCTGGCTGACCACGGTGGCGCGCAACCGCGCCCTGGACCGGCTCCGCCGCGGGGCTACCGAAACGGCCAGGCTGAGGGAGGCGGCTGCCTTGTCCGTGCCCAGCGATCCCGACCTTGACGACGACAGCGGCATCACCGATGACCGGCTCCGGCTGATCTTCACCTGCTGCCACCCGGCGCTGGCGCTGGAGGCGCGGGTCGCCCTGACGCTCCGCACGCTGGCCGGGCTGACCACCGCGGAGATCGCGCGGGCGTTCATGGTGTCCGAGGAGACCATGGCCAAGCGCCTGGTCCGGGCCAAGCACAAGATCCGCGACGCGGCGATCCCGTACCGGGTTCCCCCCGCGCACCTGCTGCCGGACCGGACGGCCGGCGTCCTGGCCGTGCTCTACCTGCTGTTCAACGAGGGCTACTCGGCCAGCGGGGGTGCCGACCTGGTCCGCCGGGGACTGTGCGCGGAGGCGATCCGGCTGGCCCGCGCGCTCAGCCAGTTGATGCCCGACGAGCCCGAGGCCCTTGGCCTGCTCGCGCTGATGTTCTTCCACGACGCCAGGCGCGCCACCCGGGTCGACGCCACCGGCGACCTGGTCCGGCTGGAGGACCAGGACCGGTCCCGCTGGGACCCCGCCGAGATCGGGGAGGGCGTGGCGATACTGGACGCCGCGCTGCGCCGCGGCCGGCCGGGCGCGTACCAGGTGCAGGCGGCCATCGCCGCGTGCCACGCGACCGCCGCCGACGCCGCCGATACCGACTGGGCCGAGATCGCCGCGCTCTACGGCGAGCTGGCGCGGCTGGTGCCCTCCCCGGTGGTGGAGCTGAACCGCGCGGTCGCCGTGGCCATGGCCGACGGCCCGGCCGCGGGCCTGGTACTGGTGGCGGCGCTGGACGCCTCGGGGGCGCTGCGCGGCTATCACCTGCTGCCCGCCACCCGGGCGGACCTGTTGCTGCGCCTCGGCCGCCGGGACGAGGCCGCCGCCAGCTACCGCGAGGCGCTCGGCCTGGCCGGCACCGATTCCGAGCGCCGCTTCCTCACCCTCCGCCTCGCCGAACTCGCCGGCCCTGGCTAGGAAGCCCCGCCACCTGGCCGAACTCGCCGCCCCTGGCTAGGAAGCCCCGCCGAACCGGGCCTGGCGAAACCTGCGCGGGTTGATAGCTACCGCGATGTATCTGACTGAGCCGGAGGCCGCTCCTTTTAGAAGCGGCACTACTGAGCGGTCGGCCGCGCCGGGCGGCGCCCTGGTGGCCCCGTACGAGGGTGCCCGGCTCCATACACGGGCCATCTGGGGGTGGGGGTGCTTACGCTTCCCGACACTGTGAACCATGCGAAATTTCAGGACCTAGAGGAACTGAGGGAGCGGCTGGCCGACTATCAGCTAGAGACCTCGGACGGGAGGCCGCACCGCGGCAGGAAGCCGGAAGAGGATCGAGCGTGCTGGGTCGTCGTTCTTTCCACCGACGGGCGCCAGATCCGGCGGGACATCTGGGTCGACCACGAGGCGTGGAGTTTCAGCAAGGAGCGATGGCAGCCCGAGAGCGGGATCTGGCCAACCCGGCCCGCCCGCCCCGCGGATGAGATGCCGTCGCACGAATGCGCGCTGAGCAGCGTGCAGGAGTACTGGGCCGAAGCGGGCAACCGGCTGCGCGACTCTGCCAAATGGATGGCCACCGTGATCGGCGCGGCACTGGCCGCGCTGGTCGGCACCTCACTGCTGGCCCTGATCAAAGGTGACCACTTCGGCGCCGCCTCCTTCCTCCTCGGCCTGCTGGCCCTGGGCATCACGCTGTTCCTCGTGAGGCGGGTCATGCGGCCGCAGGCGGTGTCGCTCACCGATATCCAGAGCGCCAGGCTCCGGTGGTTTCCCGGTGCGCTGCGCAAGTGGCAGGCCACCGTGGAATCACACCAGGACATGTACCTGCCCTCCGGGGTGAGATGCCTGACCAGCCTGCGCCAATCCATGATCATCGAGAAGATGACGCTGGTGGCGCTGGCTGTGGCCCAGGAGAAGCCGACCGGCCGCAAGATGGCCGGTGAGCTCCAGGAGGCCCAGGCCGCGCGTGCGGCCCGGCTGATGGAACTCCGCAGCGCCGCGGCGCGCATCACCACCATCGGTGAGTACTACGCCCTCAGGAGCAGGAAGACCTGGGCCACCTACGGCGGAATTCTGTGCGGCCTGATCGGCGCGGCCGCCATCATCGCCGCCTTTGCCTGGCCAGCGGCGTAACCCGTTGCCGGGCTACCGCGTTCCCAGCAGCATCAGCGCGAGCAGTTCGAAGCAGACATGCGCGGCGGCCACCGAGGTGATCTCGGCGTGATCATAGGCGGGGGCGACCTCGACCAGGTCGGCGCCGATCACCGGGAGGCCGGCCAGGCCGCGCAGGATGCCGAGCAATTCCCGTGAGGTGAGGCCGCCCGCCTCGGGCGTCCCGGTGCCCGGGGCGTGCGCCGGATCGAGCACGTCGATGTCGATCGACAGGTACACCGGCGCGTCGCCGACCCGCTCGCGGATCCGGGCGACCACGCCTTCGATGCCGCTGCGCTCGATCTCCATCGCGTGCACGACGCGGAAGCCAAGCTCGGCGTCCTCGTCCAGGTCGCTTTGGGCATAGAGCGGCCCGCGGATGCCCACGTGCATGCTGTGCTGCTCGGCGAACAGGCCCTCCTCCGCGGCGCGGCGGAACGGCGTGCCGTGGGTGAGCGGCGCCCCGAAGTAGGTCTGCCACGTGTCCAGGTGCGCGTCGAAGTGGACCAGCGCGGGCGGGCCGAACCGCTGGCTGGTGGCGCGCAGCAGCGGGTAGGCGATCGTGTGGTCGCCGCCGATGGCCAGCAAGTGCCCGGCCCCATCGAGCAGCCCTGCCGCCGCGGTCTCGACCTGGGCCATGGCCTCGGCGATGTCGAACGGGTTGCAGGCGATGTCGCCCGCGTCCGCGACCTGCTGCCCGGCCAGTGGGGACACCCCGAGCGCCGGGTGCCAGGGGCGGAGCAGCCGCGAACCCTGGCGCACCGCGCTGGGGCCGAACCTGGCCCCCGGCCGGTAGGAGGTGCCGCTGTCGAACGGGACGCCGACGACAGCCACGTCGCACCGGCCGACATCGGTGCGCCAGGGCAGCAGCGCGAACGTCGGCGGCCCGGCAAAACGCGGGGTCCGGCTCGCGTCGATGGGCCCGCGTATTGTTTCGCCCGGCCCGTCCCCCGGTCCGGTCACCCGGCGCCCCCGATCAACGTGCGTCCTCCGTGATGTACTCCGGCCCGGCCGTCGCGGCGCGCTGCAGTGTGGCCGGGCGCCTGACGTAGACGATGGCCGTCGCTACCACGGCGACGAGCACGATGGCCAGTATCCAGGCCCAGAACACGTTGGCCGGCGGCGGCTGGCTCGGCTGCACGAACTCGTAGACCCCGTAGACCAGCACGGCCGAGCCGATCAGCGGGATCAGCACGTGCTTGACCGGCCGGAACGCGGACCGGTTGGTGGCGAGCACCCAGATGGGCAGGGCGATGTTCGCGATCAGGTAGACGACCAGGATCGGCACGGTCCCGATGCCCGCCTCGTCGGAGAAGATCGCCACCGCGTTGCCGTGCATGGCGAAGTACGGCACCACGACCAGGACGACGAGCAGCCCGGTGTAGATGAGCACCGACGCCCAGGGGACCTTGGTCCGCGACACCGCCGCCATCCGCGGCGGCAGCAGCCCGGCCCGCGCGCCGTTGAAGGTGATCCGGGTCTGCGAGTTGGCCGCGGCGATGAAGCAGCCGAACGAGCTGGTGAAGCCCACCAGCGCGATGAACCAGTCGAACCACGGGCTGAAGTGCCGGGACAGGTCGAGGAACGGCGTCGCCTCGGCGAAGCTGCCGAGGAAGTTGACCCCGGTCACCGGGCCCTTTATGTCGGCGTACCCGGCCACCGCGGCCCAGCTGGACAGCACGTACAGGCCGGTGATGATGGCGACCGAGGTGAACACGGTGATCGGGATGTACCGCTTGGGATCCTTGGACTCCTCAGCCAGCGCGCCGGAGTTCTCCCAGCCGATGAAGCCGGAGACCGCCAGGGCGAAGGTGAGGCCGACCAGGCCGTGCAGGCCGCCAGGGGTGCCGCCGGAGGGGTGGAGCGGCGCACTGAGGTGGTTGACCTGCACGAGCACCACCACCGACAGGATGATCAGCCCGAGCGCCTCGCTGCAGAACATGATGAACGACGCGCGGGCCGAGATGACCACGCCGCGCAGCAGCAGGGGCAGGGCCAGCGCCACGCCGCCGAGCGTGACCAGCAGCCAGCCGACGTTGCCCCAGCCGGCCAGCGAGGACACCCAGGACCCCATGAACACGACCACCGCGCCGACCGTGACCGGGTAGCAGATCATCAGCATGTAGTAGCTCACCCCGGCCAGCCACTGGCCGGTCCTCGGCGCCTTGGCCCCGATGCCGCGGCCGATGAAGGTGACGAACGAGCCCGCGCTCGGGATCGACCGGGAGAACTCCGACATCGTGTTCCCGGTGGCCAGGATCGCGACCCCGGCGATCAGGAACGCCCACGGCGCCATCGAGCCCATGGCGAAAACGACAAGCGTGATCGCCAGGAAGATGCCCTCCACCGGGGCCAGGTTGGCCAGCGTCGAGGAGATCGTGTCGAACAGGGTGAGCGCACCGCGGGCCAGCTGGGTCTGGGGCGGACCAGCCTTCTCTTCGATTGTCGCCATCGCTCAAGTCCTTGCTGGAGTCGTGATGGTGCATTCGCCCCCGGAGGACGGCGCCCGGGCCCGTGGGGGGGATACGGGCCCAGGCGCCGAGCTTGCCAGGAGTATGGGCGCGCCACGCTCGCCATGCAACAGTGCTGCACACAAAATCTACGAGGTTCTTTAGTGCTTCACACAATCGCCGGTAGGCTGAGCGGGTGGTGCGGGAGGGCGTCATCCGGGTCGAGGACCTGCTGCGCTCCCCGGCGCTGCAGTTGCGGCTGATCGCCGGGGAGGCCGGCACGGCCAGGCGGGTGGCATGGGCGCACGTCAGCGAGCTTGAGGACCCGACGCCCTGGCTGTTCGGATCCGAAATGATCATGACGACGGGCATCGGCGTGCCCAGGGCGGCCGAGCGGCAGCGCGCCTACCTCCAGCGGCTCGACGACGCCGGGGTCGCCTGCCTTGCGCTGTCCGAGGGCCTCATGGTGCCGCCGCTGACCAGGGCGTTCCTGGCCGCCGCGGGGGAGCGCGGCTTCCCGGTGGTGGAGGTGCCCATCCCGGTGCCGTTCATGGCGATCTCCCAGGAGGTCGCGGCCGCCACCGCCGGCGACACGGGCCGGCGGCTCAACGCCCAGCTCCAGGTGTTCGGGGCGGTCCAGTGGCTGGCCGCGGGGAACCTGTCCGCGCGGGAGATCTTCGCCCGGCTGGAGCGGCTGTCCGGGTACACGCTGTACGCGTGCACGATGCACCGTGGGCCGCTGCTCGACGGGGTGCCCGTCCCGCCGCCGGGATGCGCGCACCTGATTCCCAGTGCGCCAAGCAGCCCGCCGACCGTGCCCGGCGGCTACGTGCTGCCGGTCTCCGGGCCCCGCGGCACCGTCGGGTACGTGCTCGCGCTGGAGTCGCCGGACGCCGCACCGGCGGGCGTGTCGGTGGTGCAGCACATCGCCACGGTGGCGGCGCTGCAGCTGTCGATGCTGGCGCACGAGCGCGAGATGCTGCGCCGCGAGGGCGCGGAGACGCTCGCCGAGATGCTGCAGGGGGTGCTGGACCGGCCGGTGGTGGCCCGGCGGCTGGCCGCGAAGGGGTTCGCCAGCGACCTCGGGCTGCAACTGGCGGTGCTGCGGCCGCACCAGGAAACGACGGACGCGGACGCGGTGGCCGACGCGCTCGCCGACGCTGGGCTGCCGCACCTGATCCTGCGCCAGCAGGACGAACTGGTCGTGCTGCTGCACGACGACGGCCAGGCCAGGGCCGCGCTGATCGGTGCGCTGGCCGCCACGGTGGGGCTGAGCCGCCCGTTCCCGGCGGATGCGTCCCTGGCCGTGGCCAGGCGGGAGGCCCAGTGGGCACTCGACCGCGCCGCGGAAGCCGGCCGGGACGTGGTCAGCTACGGCGACGACCGGACCGAACGCTGGCTGACCAGCGACTCCGCCGACCTGCGCGCGCTGGTGGAGCAGGTACTCGGCGCGGTCATCGACTACGATGCGGCGCACGCCGGCGACCTGGTCACCTCGGTGCGGGTCTGGCTGGAGCACGACCGGCAGACCGAGCGGGCCGCCCGTGCGCTGCACATCCACCCGAACACCCTGCTCTACCGGCTGCGCCGGTTCGAACAGGTCAGCGGCTGTTCGCTCGCCTCGACCGAGTCCCTGGCCGAGGTCTGGCTGGCACTGCGGGCGACGGCTGCGGTCCCGATGTCGCGCACCGGCCCTCCGCCGGCTTAGGCTTCCATGATTCATAACGCCGGCCGTACCGCACCGGGCCCGCACCGGCGGGCCCGCACCGGGGAGCCCAACCGCGCGCCTGGCCCGTGGCAGGAGGCGTCCTGGGCTCCGGCCCGCGGCGTGAGGAGGGACAGATGACAGCACCCGGCAGCGCACGGCCCTTCGTGCCCAGCGACTTCCCGGTCCCCGGCGAACTGGTCACCGCGCAGTTCCGCCTGGAACCGCTCGGGCCGCAGCACAACGCCGCCGACTACGATGCCTGGACCTCGAGCATGGCGCACATCAGGGCGACGCCGGGGTTTCCCGACGGGTCGTGGCCCAGGGAGATGACTCCCGAGGAAAACCTGGGCGACCTGCGGCGGCACGCCAAGGACTTCGCGGCCCGGACCGGGTTCACCTACACGGTTCTGGATCCCGGCGGCCGAGTCGTGGGCTGCGTCTACATCTATCCCACGAAGGATCGTGCGGCGGGCGTGGCCGGCGTGCAGTCCTGGGTCCGGGCCGACCGGGCCGAACTGGACGTGCCGCTGTACGACGCGGTCTCCGCATGGCTGGCGGACGCCTGGCCGTTCACGGAGGTCCGCTACGCGCCGCGCGCCGGGGGTGGCGGCGGAACAGCGGGAGCGGGAGCCTAGGAACATGTCCGGGGACGAGCCGGCCGCCGGGGCGGAACTGCTGGCCGCGGCGGAGGAGATCATCGCCGCGGGAGCCGCCGCCGGGGCCACCGTCCGCCTGCTCGGCGGGGTCGCGGTCTTCCAGCTTGCGCCCTCGGCCCGCACCGCACCGCTGGCCCGGCCGTATCACGACTATGACGTGGTGGTGCCGTCCCGGCACCGGGCCGCCACCGCCCGGGTCTTTCGCGCCGCCGGCTACTCCGAGGACCAGCAGTTCAACGCGCTGCACGGGGCGCAGCGGATGATCTTCGCGGCGCCACGGGGCTTCGTGGTCGACGTGCTGGTGGGCACGTTCCAGATGTGCCACCGCCTCGACCTCGGCCGCGACCTGCCTGCCAGCGGGCTCACCATCCACCCCGCGGACCTGCTGCTCACCAAGCTGCAGATCGTGCAGATCGAGGAAAAGGACCTGCTCGACGCCGTGGCCCTGCTGCTCGACCTGGCCCCGGACGGGACGCCAGCGGGCATCGAGGCCGCCCGTTTCGCCGCGCCGCTCGCCGGTGACTGGGGCTTCTACCACACCGTGGAGCGCAACCTCCCCAAGGTCGTCGAGTGCGCCCGCGCGCGGCTCGGCGGCGATAAGGCGCAGGCCGTGGCGGCGAGCGCGGACCGGCTGCGGCAGGCGATGGAGGCCGCCCCCAAGTCGATGCGCTGGAAGATGCGCGCCCGGGTCGGCGAAAAGGTCACCTGGTACGAGCTCCCCGAAGAAACCGGCTGACATCCCGGAACCCGTCCGCCCAGCACCGCCGCCTCACCAGCAAACACCGCCACCTGCCCCACGTACTTGACATGGCAGAACATATCCCCTGGTCCCGCCGGCCAGGCCTGCCGCCTGATCATCGGGTGGGCGGCCCCGGCTCTCCGGCCCGCCCGCCGGCCAGGATCGTTTGTGATGGTTGGCGCACCCATGACAAAGAATGTGGTGGTTTCGCCAACCATGACATTCGCCCCGCCCCGCGGCGCGGGCGGCCCGTCACACCAGTAGCGGGAGGCACAGCAGGCGCCGGGCCGGGCCGATCCCCGCCAAGATCATGGCGCTGGCGCCCCTGGAGGATGTGAGGCTAAGTCTGAAGCGGCTTCCCGCCGCGACGTTTGTGGGCGATGACGCCAACGACCACAGAAGAATGTGGGCGTTGGCGCCAACGACCACATACGAGACCAAGATCATGGCGGTGGCGCCCCTGGGTGGGCCAGATCGCCAGATCATCGGCTGGGCTCCCGGCGTCTGAGCGTTCCGCGTCACTCGGCGTGGGCGAGGGGGTTGACAAAGTAGTGAGTGGTTACTAACTTAGGTGGCATGACACACACCGGAGTGCGGATGTCCGCCGCGGAGCGCCGCGAGTCGGTGCTCGAAGCGGCGGTGGCCGAGTTCGCCCTCCACGGCCTGGCCGGCACCTCCACCGAGGACGTGGCCCGGCGGGCCGGGATCAGCCAGCCCTACCTGTTCCGGCTGTTCCCCACGAAGAAGGCGCTGTTCCTGGCGCTGGTGGAGCGGTGCTACTCGCGCATCGTGGAGACGTTCATCGCCGCCGCTGGAGACAAGACCGGCGACGAGGCGCTCGAAGCGATGGGTGATGAGTACGAGAAGCTGCTGAACGACCGGACCCTCCTGCTGCTCCAGATGCATGCCTACGCCGCGTGTGAGGACCCCGACATCCGGGCCGCCACCCGCGCCGGGTTCAAGCGGCTGTGGACCCTGGTGGAGCAGGTGTCCGGGCTGCCCTTCGACCGGATCATCCAGTTCTTCGCCATGGGCATGCTGATGAACGTGGCCGCGGCCATGGATCTGCCCACCGTCGATGAGCGGTGGACCAGCTGGTGCCCGAGGCCCGAGATGACGGCCACCGCCGCGGCGACCGGCAACGGCGCGCCGTCCTGGAGCGCCTGAGTTACCCGAAGACACAGACGAGAATTTTTTTTCGATCAGAAAGTTAGTGACTACTCACTTAACTAGGAGGCGGAAAGATGAGCACGAGAAGCCGGAGCATCTGGACCTTCGTGATCACCTCGGTCGCACTGTTCATGGCATCGCTCGACAACCTCGTGGTCACGACGGCGCTGCCCTCGATCCGGGAGCATCTGCACGCCTCGCTCGAAGGCCTGCAGTGGACGGTCAATGCCTACACGCTGACGTTCGCCGTCCTGCTGCTCACCGGCGCCACGCTGGGCGAGCGGTACGGCCGCCGCCGGCTGTTCGTCATCGGCCTCGGCCTGTTCACCGCGGGCTCGGCCGGCGCCGCGCTCGCCCCGGGCATCGGCGAACTGGTCGCCGCGCGCGCGGTCCAGGGCGTCGGGGCGGCCATCCTCATCCCGCTGACGCTCACCCTGCTGTCCGCAGCGGTCGCGCCGGCCAGGCGCGGGCTGGCGCTGGGCGCCTGGGGCGCGGTCGGCGGGCTGGCCATCGCCATCGGCCCGCTGGTCGGCGGGGCCGTGGTCGGGGGT
>Ga0306925_10000138_pt1 | contig 42103 bp, 34 predicted proteins | sample flu12Cox44000176_FD_203755 | JGI IMG/M metagenome (GOLD analysis project Ga0306925, IMG submission 203755) | Lab enrichment of tropical soil microbial communities from Luquillo Experimental Forest, Puerto Rico - flux8day.12C.oxic.44.000.176 (v2)... | ecosystem: Environmental > Terrestrial >... | reverse complement strand
CAGCGAGGGCAAATGGCGCAGATCCCAGTAAAGATTGAGGTCGCGGCCGAGCAGAGTCGAGGTCGCCGCACCGGCCAGGTTGAGAAGCGCTGCGGCGACCACCAGCAGGGCCAAAATCAGCGCAGGTCCGCGCCTGGCGACCCATTGCGGGCGGGCCAAGGCTGCCATGCTAATGAGGAAAAGCAGGCCCGCCAGTTCGCCCGAAGGGCGCCACTCGAGCGCGAGCCCGCGCGTGAGTGGGTCTCGGGTGGGCAAAAAAAGGGCGGCGAGCAGCAATATCCCGACGCCCGAGCAGAGCGCTCCGTGCATCAGTCCGCGTTGCACCGCAGGCTGCTGCGGGGGTGGCGTCATGGCGCGCCTCGGGCTATGTGATCCTCACCATGATAAAGGATGTGGCGAGGATGGTACGTTTTGAGGGCACCGACACTTACGTGGCGACGCAGGATCTGCAGGTCGCCGTCAATGCCGCGATTGCGCTCGAGCGCCCCCTCCTCGTCAAAGGTGAACCCGGTACCGGCAAGACCATCCTCGCGCATGAGATCGCCCGTGGTATCGGCAAAGACCTGATCACTTGGCACATCAAATCGACGACCAAGGCGCAGCAAGGGCTTTATGAATACGATGCCGTCTCCCGCCTGCGCGATGGCCAACTCGGCGACGAGCGCGTGCACGACATTGCCAATTACATTGTGCCGGGTAAGCTCTGGGAAGCGTTCGAGGCGGTGGAGGCGCCGGTCCTGCTGATCGACGAGATCGACAAGGCGGATATCGAGTTCCCGAATGATCTCCTCCTCGAGCTCGACCGCATGGAATTCTATGTCTACGAGACGCGCCGCACCATCCAAGCCCGGCAGCGCCCAATCGTCATCATTACCTCCAACAATGAAAAGGAGTTGCCGGACGCATTTCTCCGCCGCTGCTTTTTCCATTACATTCGCTTTCCCGACCGGGAGACGATGCAGCAGATTATCGACGTGCATTTTCCGAATTTGAAACACGAACTGGTGCGCGAGGCTTTGACGATCTTTTATGATATCCGCCAGGTTCCCGGACTGAAGAAAAAACCCTCGACCTCCGAGCTGCTCGATTGGCTCAAGCTTCTGTTGGTCGAAGACGTCTCACCGGAGGTGCTGCGCACGCGAGAGCCCGCCAAGCTGATCCCGCCATTGCACGGCGCCCTCTTAAAAAACGAGCAGGACGTCCACCTTTTCGAGCGCCTTGCCTTCCTGCACCGGCGGGAACGGGGTTGAGCCACTGTGACGTCCCGTCGCTCGCTGCCCCTCACCCTCCCATCGCTGACGCGATGGGCCCCTCCCTCTCCCCGCTCGCGCAGGGCGAGGGGCTGCACGGGCGCGCTCCCTCGCCCCGCTTGCGGCGGAGGGTCGGGGTGATGGGCAGCCGCCGGATGCGGCGCTAGCCATGTTCTTCTCGTTCTTCGCCGAACTGCGCGAGGCCAAGGTACCGGTCTCCTTGCGCGAATACCTCACTTTGATGGAGGCGATGCAGCGACGCATCGCGGCCTTCGACATCGAAGATTTCTACTTTCTTGCGCGCGCCTCCCTAGTCAAGGACGAGCGGCATCTCGATCGCTTCGATCGGGTATTCGGGCACTGCTTCAAGGGGATCGAGACTTTGGCCGATCCGAAGACCGAGCTCCCGGAGGCCTGGCTCAAAAAGATTTCCGAACGGTTTCTAACCGAGGAGGAAAAGCAGCTAATCCAGTCGCTCGGCTGGGAAAAGCTGATGGAAACTCTCCGGCAGCGCCTCGCCGAGCAAAAAGCACGACATCAGGGCGGCAACAAATGGATCGGCACCGCCGGCACCTCTCCGTTTGGCGCTTATGGCTACAACCCCGAGGGCATTCGTATCGGTCAGGAGGAGGGGCGGAACCGCAGCGCGGTAAAGGTGTGGGACCGGCGCGAGTTCCGCAATCTCGATGACACCGTCGAGCTCGGCACCCGCAACATCAAGCTGGCGTTACGCCGGCTGCGGCAATTCGCCCGCGAGGGTGCAGCCGAAGAGCTCGATCTCGACAGCACTGTAAAATCGACCGCGCACAATGCCGGCTGGCTCGATCTGAAGCTCGTGCCCGAGCGGCACAATACCGTGAAGCTCTTGCTGTTCGTCGATGTCGGCGGCTCGATGGAGGACCACGTGCGTGTCTGCGAGGAATTGTTCTCGGCTGCACGTTCCGAATTCAAGCACCTGATCCACTTCTACTTCCACAACTGCGTCTATGATTCGGTGTGGTGCGACTCGCGCCGGCGCCAAATCGAGCAGACGCCCGTCATGGAGCTCCTCCACACCTATGAGTCGAGCTATCGCGTCGTGCTCGTCGGCGATGCCAGCATGAGCCCTTACGAGATCGAAAAAGAGGGCGGCAGCGTCGAGCGCTGGAACGACGAGCCCGGCGAAGTCTGGCTGCGCCGGTTGCTCGACGCCTACCCGAAAGCAGTCTGGCTCAACCCGGTGCCGGAGAAATACTGGACCGGCACCGCCAGCATCGGGATGGTCCGCCAGATCGTCCAGGACCGTATGTTTCCGCTGACCCTCGACGGCCTCGACCGTGCGATGCGCCGCCTCACCCGCTGACGGCGCGCGTTATGCGGCCTTTTTTTCCTCCTTCGGCCGCACATAGGCGATCGCCGCATGGGCGGCGCAATAGGGTCTGCCAGGAATTGGGCGGGCGCCACAGAAATGGAAATGCTCATCATCGGGGTGGCCATGCGGCCACAGACAGCTCGGCCCGCTGAATTCGAAAAAATTGCGCTGCGGCACAAATTTCGGCCCGGTTTCCCGGCGCGTCATACCGTTGCGGTGCAGCCGGCCGATGATCGTATTTTTGGTCAGCCCCATACGGCGCCCGATCTCAGAGGTTGGCAAGCCCTCTTCGAACAAGCGATTCAGAATCTCGACGCGCTCCGGCGTCCAGGTCATTTCCATCGATTTCCCCCGTATGCTGTGGACCCCCCGGTCCACCCCCACAACATACGGTACTACACTTGTGCATCGATGCCAAGCAATATCTAAATCTGGGTCAAGACAAATCGGAATCCCTTTGGTAGCTCAACACCTTCGAGAAATATGCTGGAAAGTGCTCGCCGGGCGTGAAGCCCGGGCTCCATAACCGGTCGAGGTCCTCGCGCAGATAGCTCGCGTAATAGGGCTCGTGAAAAGCGACCGGAAAAAGCTCGAGCGTGGCATCGTAATCGGGTTCGTCACCCGTCTGTAGCGAGTCGACAAAGATCAAGGTGCCGCCGGGCCTCAGGACCCGACGGATCTCGGCCACGACCGCCGGGCGAATGTGCGGTGGCAGTTCGTGAAACAAATAGATGCAGGTCACGACATCGAATTCCGCATCGCCAAAGGGCATCGCCTCGGCCGCTCCTTCGATGAGGCGGGTGCGCGACCAAGGCGCGAGCTCGCGCCGGGCGACAGCAAGATAATGCGGCGACAGGTCGAGACCGGTGACAAAGAGGCGCGGGTAGTTCGCCTTGACCTCGCGCAGAAATCGCCCGGTTCCACAAGCCACATCGAGTAGTCGGGCCGCGCCAGAGCCACCAAGCGGGCGGCCTGCGAGCGCATTCTTCAGCGGCACCAGTGCCTGGCGCCGCATCGCGGCGGCGCCGCCGCCGAACAGTACCTCGACCTGGTGATCGTACCGTTCGGCGGAAGCGTCGCTCAAATAGCCGTCGGTTTGGAAATGGAATTTCTGCAGGTAATAGGGTGGATAGCGACCAGGCGGCACCTCCGTCACCAAGCGCTCCCTGCGCGCGCTATGCCTCCTCTCCTCCACTGCGCTCAGATCGGCAAAAAAGTCGAGGGCCCGGCGGATCTCCGCCAACGGGTTGCCGAGCTCATCCGCCGGAGGCGCGTAATAGCCGGCCTCGATGTTGCGCCAATCCTGCTCGAGCAGCGCGCGCAGATCGGCGAGAATGCGCTGGCGGCCCGGCGTCGGACGCGCGCGCAGCGCTTCTAGCAGCGGTATGGGCCGGCCCATGCGCGAGGCGAGCAATTTTTGCCCGAAGAACCAGCTAATGCGCGCCGCTTGTACGGTTTCGAAGGCGAATTTGTCCAAGACTGATGGCATGGGATCGGGGGTCATTCCTCAAGAGGGCTGTGCAGGGGTAACCAGCGACCGATATTGCTCCGCCTGGGAGTGCTGCCTATTATCGGCCGCCACGGAGGATTAAGCGAACGAGGTGGCGCCGAGTGAAGCCCTTGTGTCCGTCCGGGCCGCGCCGCTCGGGAATTGTGAAGCTGGTCGTTGTTTGAGCTGACCACTTGCGATTGCAATCCGCAATGTCGGACGACAATACCCTCCGCGGCCCGTCGGTTCGAGGCATCCCCGAAGGCGATAATCGGGAGCGCATGATTTGCGCCGAATGTGGTTACATTCTATACGACAATCCGAAAATCGTCGTCGGCTCGGTTGCCCGATGGGGTGACCGCATCCTCCTGTGCCGCCGCTCGATCGAACCCCGTTACGGCTTTTGGACACTGCCCGCCGGCTATCTCGAGCTCAATGAATCGGCCAGCGCCGGCGCCGAGCGCGAAGCATGGGAGGAGGCGCGGGCGCGGATTGAGATCGAGGGACTGCTCGCGATTTATGACATCCCTCGCATCAGCCAAGTGCAGCTGATCTATCGCGCACGTCTCCTCGACGAGACCGTTCAAGCGGGACCCGAAAGCCTCGAGGTCAGGCTCTTCGCGTGGGAGGAAATCCCCTGGGGCCAGCTCGCCTTCCCCTCGATTGGTTGGGCGCTCCAGCACGACCGCGAAGCGCGGGCGACCCGCGACTTCACGGCGCGCATCAACCCGCCGGGGTCTTGAGACGTGGCACCGTCGCAATAAGGGACGAAGGAAAGAAGCAATGGCGTCGATCGGCTTTATCGGTCTCGGTAATATGGGAGGGCCGATGGCGGCCAACCTTGTCAAAGCCGGTCACCAGGTCACTGGGTTCGATATCGTGCCGAAGCTCTCCGAGGCATTGGCGGCGACGGGCGGCCGCGCCGCCGCATCGGCGGCCAAAGCCGCGGCCTCCGGCGAGCTGGTTATTACAATGTTGCCAGCCGGCCCGCAGGTACGCGCGGTCTATCTCGGCGAGGAGGGCGTGCTCGCCAAGGCCCATAAATCCTCATTGCTGATCGACTGCTCGACAATCGATGTCGATACCGCGCGCGCAGTTGCCGCGGCCGCGGCCGAAGCCGGGTTCGACATGTTGGACGCGCCCGTCTCGGGCGGGGTGGCTGGAGCCGAAGCCGCGAGCCTTACCTTCATGGTGGGCGGCGAAGCAGGCGTCTTTGCCCGCGCCCAGCCAGTGTTGGCGGCGATGGGCCGGACGATCGTTCACGCCGGCCCAGCGGGCAACGGCCAGGCGGCGAAGATCTGCAACAATATGATCCTCGGCGTTTCGATGATCGCGGTGTGCGAGGCCTTCTCACTGGCCGAAAGGCTGGGGCTCTCGGCGCAGACGCTTTTCGACATCGCCGGCAAATCCTCCGGCCAGTGCTGGGCGATGACAAGCTATTGTCCGGTGCCGGGGCCCGTCCCCTCTTCGCCCGCCAATCGCGACTACGCACCCGGCTTTACCGCGGCGATGATGTTAAAGGATCTGCGACTCGCGCAGCAGGCCGCGGGCGGCGTTGCGGCGCCGACCCCACTCGGAGCGGCGGCGGCCAGTCTTTACCAGCTGTTTGTCGATAAGGAGACAGAGGTTCTCGATTTTTCTGCGATTTATCGCCTGATCGGCAGACCCGACCGCAAAAAGTGAAACGATAAATTTACGAAACTAACGCTAACATGCGCTTGGTCGCCGCCAACCGAGGCTCGCATGAACAACGAGTATCTTGAAGCGATTTCGCTCGTCGAGCGCCTTCATCGCCATTTTCTGGAAGTCGTAAAGCTCGAGCTCGAGGGGCTCGGGATCCACGACATCAACAATGTCCAGGGGATGATGCTGTTCAATATCGGCGATGCCGAGATGACCGTCGGCGAGCTCACCTTGCGCGGCTGCTATCTGGGCTCCAACGTCTCCTACAATGTCAAGAAAATGGTGGAGAACGGTTACCTAGCGCAGCACCGTTCGCCCCACGACCGACGCTCGATCCACGTCAAGCTGACCGAAAAGGGGATCGAGTTACGGGACAGGCTGACCGTGATGCATCGGCGCCATGCCGAGATGCTGCCCCCGGGTGGTCTGAACGTAGAGGACCTGCAAGCCACCAGCGCAACCTTGCGCCGTCTCGAGCGGTTCTGGATCCGCACCAGCGACCTCGTGCAACGCCGGCCGCAATTCGCCGCCTGATTTTTTTGCTGACGCCAGCGTCCTCGGCTGCGAGTGTGCGCGCAGTCAATCGCGGAGGACCAGCATGGCAGCCCAGCTGTTTCCCCTGGGGCCCGATCTGAGCGTCGCCGGCCGGCTCGATCGAGCGGACATCGATGCGCTCGCCAAAGCGGGTGTGCGGACGATCATCAACAACCGCCCCGACGGAGAAGATCCGGGACAACTCCCCGCCGCCGAGGCTCGGCGCATTGCCGAGGCGCACGGCATTGCCTATCACCACATTCCGATCACCGCGGCGACTTTGTCGCGCGCCGATGTCACCACCTTCTCCGCCGTGCTTCAAGAGGTGCCGGTACCTGTCGTAGCCCATTGCCGCAGTGGCACGCGTTCGGCGCTGCTATGGGCCTTGACGCGGATGCGCGAAGGCGCCGACCCCTTGTCCCTGATTGCCGAAGCCGGCAAACATGGCATCGACATCGCCGGCCTTCCAGCCATAGCGGCCCGATTGCGCTAGCGAACTGTTTCGTCCTTGACGTCCCGGCGCAGATAGGCGGCCTGGGTCGAAGCAAGTCAGGCTGCTGATTATGGACATGATTACCCGCGGCCTGCGATAACGCGGCGTTGCCTCTTGTCTGGCGGCCATCTAGGGCCAGAATCTGTTTATGCAGACGACCAACGACATCCGCAGCGCGTTCCTCGAATATTTCGCGCGCGACGAGCATGAGATCGTGCCATCGAGCCCGCTCGTGCCGCGCAACGACCCGACATTGCTGTTCACCAATGCCGGAATGGTGCAGTTCAAGAATGTCTTTACCGGACTGGAGAAGCGGCCGTACCAACGCGCCACCACTTCTCAGAAATGCGTGCGTGCGGGGGGCAAGCACAACGATCTCGAAAACGTCGGCTACACCTCCCGGCATCATACATTTTTCGAGATGCTCGGCAATTTCTCATTTGGGGACTATTTCAAGGACTGGGCTATCGAGCTGGCTTGGAACTTGATTACCCGAGAATTTGGCCTCGCCCGGGATCGCTTGCTGGTGACGGTCTACGCCGAAGACGACGACGCTGCCGCTTTATGGGCGAAGATTGCGGGGTTGCCCGAGGAGAAGATCATCCGCATCGCGACCTCGGACAATTTCTGGGCGATGGGTGATGTCGGGCCGTGCGGCCCCTGCTCGGAAATTTTTTACGACCATGGCGAGGCGATTCCCGGCGGGCCCCCGGGGAGCGACGGCGCGGAAGGTGACCGTTTCGTCGAAATCTGGAACCTGGTCTTCATGCAGTTCGAGCAGCTGGCCTCGGGGGAGCGCGTTGCGCTGCCTCGCGCTTCAGTCGATACCGGCATGGGGCTCGAGCGCATTGCCGCGGTGCTGCAGGGCAAGCACGACAATTACGACATCGACCTGTTTCGCACTCTTATCTTGGCCTCGGCGGAAGCCTCCGGAGTTGCAGCGGACGGGGCGCATGCGGTTTCGCATCGCGTCATCGCCGATCATTTGCGCGCTTCGGCGTTTCTGATCGCCGATGGGGTGCTGCCGAGCAAGGAGGGGCGCGGCTATGTGCTGCGGCGCATCATGCGCCGGGCCATGCGCCATGCGCATATGCTGGGCTGCAAGGAACCGCTGATGTGGCGGCTGGTGCCGGCCCTGGCGCAGCAGATGGGCGCCGCCTATCCCGAATTGCTCCGCGCGCAGCCTCTGATCGCGGAAACTTTGCGGCTCGAGGAAAGCAACTTCAAACAGATGCTCGAACGCGGGCTTCGCTTGCTCGAGGACGAGACGGCGCGCCTGCGCCCGAGTGAAGCATTGCCCGGCGAGGTTGCCTTCCGGCTCTACGACACCTACGGGTTTCCGCTCGACCTCACCCAGGATGTGTTGCGTGCACAAGGGCACGAGGTCGCAGTCGATGGCTTCTCGGCAGCGATGGAGCGGCAGCGCGCGGAGGCCCGCAAGAGTTGGATCGGCTCGGGCGAGGCCGCGACCGAGGCAGTCTGGTTCGCGCTGCGCGAAGAGGTCGGCGCCACCGAGTTCCTCGGCTATGAGACCGAAAGCGCCGAGGGTGTAGTCCTGGCGATGATTCGCAATGGCGAGCGCCTGACTGAGGCCGCGGCCGGGGACGAGATCGGGGTGATCCTTAACCAGACGCCGTTTTACGCGGAGTCGGGCGGCCAGGTGGGTGATACTGGGGTTATGTTCTCGGCCGCCGGTGCCGACTTGGCGGTGCGCGACACGGTCAAGAAGGCCGCGGATCTGCACGTCCATCTCGGCACAGTGACCCACGGCACCTTGAAGGTGGGCGACGCCGTCGAGCTCAGGGTCGACGGCACACGCCGCCGGCTACTGCGCGGCAATCACTCGGTCACGCATCTGCTGCACCAAGCGCTGCGGCACCGCCTCGGCGAACACGTCACGCAGAAGGGCTCGCTCGTCGCGCCCGACCGATTGCGGTTCGATTTCAGCCACCCGCGGCCGCTGACGCAAAACGACATTCAGGCGATCGAGGCGGAGGTCAACGAGCAGATCCGTGCGAATGCTGCTGTGCGCACGCGCCTGTTGACTCCGGATCGCGCGGTCGCCGAGGGAGCGCTGGCGCTCTTTGGCGAGAAGTACGGCGAGGAGGTGCGGGTAGTCTCGATGGGAGGAGCCCGTGACGACGACCGGCCCTTCTCGGTGGAGCTGTGCGGCGGGACTCATGTCAGCCGTACCGGCGATATCGGGATCTTCAAGATCGTCGGCGAAATGGCGATCGCGTCCGGAGTCCGCCGGATCGAAGCTCTGACCGGTGCCGCGGCCGAGGCTCATCTCTCCGAAGAGGAGGGGATTTTACGCAAGGCGGCCGCCACGTTGCGCACAACTCCCTCCGAGCTGCCGACCCGGATCGCCAGCCTCGTCGAGGAGCGCAGGCGCCTCGAGCGTGAGCTCTCCGAGGCGCGCCGCGCACTTGCAAATGCGGGCGCCACCGCCAAACCGACCGCAAAACGGATCGGCGACATCGCCTTCGACGGCCGCATCGTCGATGGCGTCCCTGGGCGCGAGCTCAAATCGTTGGCCGACGATCTGAAGCGCCGGATCGGCTCCGGTGTCGTCACCGTCGTCTCGCGCGCCGACGAGAAGGCGGCGATCGTCGTCGGCGTCACCCGCGATCTGACGAGCCGCTTCGATGCGGTGGAACTCGCTCGGACCGGGGCGGCCGCGCTCGGCGGCAAAGGCGGCGGGGGACGCGCCGACATGGCGCAGGCAGGAGGTCCTGACGCGGCGCGCGCCGAGGCGGCGCTGGCTGCGGTGGAGCATGCGATCGCCACCAAGGCGCAGGTCGCGGCGTAAAGTTTGGTTAACGCGATTCGCCCCGCCCCGGGCTCAGCTAAGGGACGCAAGGCGCCAAGATACTGAGGAATCGAGAGGTTCTGGACGCCCCACTGACGCGCTTCGCATAATGAGCCCTGGGGTGGATTTCATCTGCGTATCCTAAATGTGCCATTGGAAGGCCGGAACGCGCGCAGGGTGAGGGGACTTTCTGCGCTGGTGTTTGTCTTCTCGTTACCGGCCGCACTCGTTCTTGCGGGGTGCGCTCAGTCTCCGGTTAATCTCGACCCTCTGAGCGTCAACGGCCGTGACGGAGGCGGCCCGACGCCGACCTACCCGATGCTGATGAGGATCGGGGCAGCCGCTCAGTCCGGCGGCGACCTCCCCAACGCAGTTGGCGTTTACCGTCGCGCCGCCGAGTTGGCGCCGCAAGAGCCGGCCCCTCTCGTGGCCGCCGGAGATGCACTGCTGCAAATGGGCGCTGTCAACGAGGCGATCGTCAGCTACAACGCTGCGCTCGTCCGGCCCGGCGATACCCAAGGCGCCCAAGCCGGACTGGCCAAGGCGTTTCTGAAAACGGGTAAGCCCGAGCTTGCACTAACACCACTTTCGAAAGCATTGGAAGCGAGTCCCGAGGATCCAAAATTGCTGCTGCTCCTCGGCGTTACCAAGGATTTGGCAGGACGGCATTGGGAAGCTCAGGGCTATTACCGGGATGGTCTTGCACGGGCCCCGGGCGACCCGGCGTTAACTGTCAATCTCGCTCTATCGCTTGCAATAAGCGGTGATTATCCCAACGCGATAGTGGTACTTCAGCCGCTGGCGATTGCGCCGACGGCGTCACCGCACACACGGCAGACCTTGGCTTTGATTTACGGCCTTAAAGGGAATGTAGCCGAGGCCGCCCGAATTAGCCGGATCGATCTCGACGACCCGTCCGTCGAGCACAACCTCGCCTATTACCAAACTTTGCGCGAACTTTCGCCGGAAGCACGCAGCCAGGCGATTCTTTCGGCGCGTCCCGGCGCGACCACCCTGGCGCCGGGCACAGCAACCCCCATCAGCGCTTCATCATCGTATCCATGACGTTGATCACCGCTGGGCCGAGCAGCACGATGAACAGGGTCGGAAGGATGAAAACGATCATCGGTACGGTCAACATGGCCGGCAGGCGCGCCGCCTTCTCCTCTGCGAGGGTCATCCGAGCTTGACGCATTTCGGCGGCGAGAACCCGCAAAGATTGCGCCAATGGTGTACCGAATTTGGCAGTCTGTTGCAGCGTGTTGACGACGCCTCGGACTCCATCGGAATCGGTTCGTGTCGTAAGGTTTTCGAAGGCCATGCGGCGCTCAGGCAGAAAGGTCAGTTCGGCTGCTGTGATGCCGAACTCTTCGGCCAGTTCGGGCCAGGTGTTCCCAAGTTCTCGCGACACCCTAGCGAGCGTCGCGTCAAGACTCAGCCCGGCTTCGGCGCAAATGACCATCAGATCGAGCCCGTCGGGTAGGGCCTTTTGAAGCTGCTTGGCTCGCTTGTCCGCGGCGTTCCGCAAATAGATTTTCGGGGCGTAAAAGCCGAGCAGTACGGCGGCCATGGACGGCACAAAATTGAGTTGCGGCGGCAGCGGCATCAGACGGAGCACGTGAGTATCCGCCAGCATCACGATGCCGAATAGGAAAGGAAGGCTGATCTGGGCAAATAAATAGCCCACCATTGCATCTTGCGATCTAAAGCCAGCCCGGGCGAGCATGCCGCGCGCGTCCGCGGCTTGCCGTGAACGCAGCAGATTGAGCCGCGTCACGGCTTGGCGCATCAGTCCGACAGAGGTCAGGCGCGGCCGGCCGTGTCGCGTCGCGAGAAGGTTTTGGCGCAGTCTTTCCTTGCCCTGGACAATTTGCTCGACACGCCGTTCGAACGCGCTGCTCGGCCGGAGCACCTGCCACATCGCGAAAAATGTCGCCAATACCGCTAAGGATGCGAGCAGGACGATGGCGTCGTCGAGCCCCATGCCATTAGGAAGCCAGTCCGCGATCTGAAAGTCCTGAAGGCGGGTGCTTTTCATATTTCGAACTTCGCCATCTTGATCATGATGGTGATCCCGGTGCCGAGCATCACCAGCGCGAGCCCGTCGAGCATGAGACCCCGGATGTCGGTGAGCAGCGGTCGGAGATAGGCGGGCGAGGTCAAGGCGAGCAACAAACCGACGACCACCGGCAGCCCGCCCAATATCATCGTGGTTGCCCGTGTCTCACTCGACATGGCGCGGACTTTGGCGCGCATCTGTCGGCGCCGGCGCAGCACATCGGCAAGATTGGCGAGAGTCTCCGCCAAGTTGCCGCCGGTCTCGCGTTGCACGCTGAGGGCAATGATGAAAAAGCGGAATTCCGGCACGTTGATGCGCGCTGCTATTTCCCAGAGCAGGCTCTCGAGGTCGCGGCCAAGCCGCATCCCGGCCTCGACGCGGCGCAGTTCGCCGCCCACGGGATCGCTGATCTCGTGTCCTGCTCCAATGATCGCTTCGCTGATCGGCAGACCCGAGCGCAGCGCCCGCACCATCAGATCGATCGCCTCCGGGAAAAGCGCCACGAAGGCCGCGATGCGGCGCTTTCCCATGCGGCTCACAACCATGTTAGGGAGTGCGGTCCCGATCAGCGCGCCGAGGGCCAAGCACGGAAGCACCTTGATAGGCAGGATAATCGCGAAAACGAGCGCCGACCCCGCCGCCAGACCAACACTCACCATCGCGAACTGCCCGACGCTGATTGCACGCCCGGTGCAGGCAAGGCGGGCGGCCAAGATATCGCGGCGCGGCAACCATCGCCGCGCAATGCGATCGATCCTCGGGGTCGCGCTCTGCTGCCTTGCGAGCGATCGGGTTGCCACTGCGTCGGTCAACGGCTTGCCTTGGGCGCGGTCCTGCACCGCCGCCAGTCGCCGTTTGATCCGGCGATCGCCAAACACGCCGGCGAGTGTCGATGCCGCGAACCAAAAGACCAACGCCACGCCCAGTGCGCAGGTGATCGCAATCGCGGTCTCCAGATCCAGTGACACACCCATTTTCACCACCGCTCCCTCTCCGCCCCCAGGAGCGGAGAGGCTAATAGCAAGGGAAGCGCTGCGCTGGTCATCGGCTCAAATGATCTCGAGGAGAGCACGATCGAGCCCGTAATATTCAGCCCGCGGCAAGAAATTCGGGCGAATGCCGCTCGAGTTGAACACGCCACGTAACTTGCCGTCGGTCGTTTCACCCTGGAACTGATACGCGAACAGCTCCTGAGTGGTGATCACGTCACCTTCCATGCCGACGACTTCAATTATATGGGTGATGCGCCGTATGCCATCGCGCATGCGGTTGACCTGGGCGATCAGGTGGACAGCGGCCGCGATCTGGGTCCGCACCGCGCGCGACGGCAGGTTGATGCCGGTCATTCCCACCATATTTTCGAGCCGGGTCAGCGCCTCGCGCGGCGCATTGGCGTGGATCGTGCTCATCGATCCGTCGTGACCGGTGTTCATTGCTTGCAACACGTCGAGCGCCTCGGCACCGCGGATCTCGCCGAGGATGATGCGGTCGGGGCGCATGCGCAGCGCATTGCGCAACAAGTCACGCATCGTGATCTCGCCGTTGCCTTCGAGGTTCGGCGGCCGGGTCTCCAATCGCACGACATGCGGCTGCTGGAGCTGCAGCTCGGCGGCATCTTCGATCGTCACGGTTCGCTCGGCCGGGTCGATCATTCGCGACATAGCGTTCAGCAATGTCGTTTTGCCCGAGCCGGTGCCGCCGGAGATCAGGATATTGAGACGGCAGCGTGCGGCGATTTTCAGCAGAGTCGCCATCTCGGCAGAGATGTTGGCTTGCTGTGCCATCGTATCGAGGGTGATCGTTTTCTTGGAGAATTTGCGGATCGAGATCGTCGGCCCGTCGATCGCCAGGGGCGGGACAATGATATTGACCCGGCTGCCGTCCTGAAGGCGGGCGTCGACGAGGGGCGTTGATTCATCGATCCGCCGGCCGACCTTCGTCACGATCTTCGTGGCCACGTTCATGACGTGGTCGTCGTCGCGAAATTTGACGCCGGTCAGCTCGAGCTTGCCGCGCCGCTCGACATAAACCTGCTGTGCCCCATTGACCATGATGTCGGTCACAGTGTCGTCTTCGATCAACGGCTCGAGGGGTCCAAGCCCGAGCATGTCAGCGAGCAGCGATTCAACGAGTTCGTGTTGCTCTACGAAGTTCAGCTGGATTTTGTTTTCGGTGAGCAGATCCTTGACCCAGCCACTGAGCTGTGCCTCGAACACCGGGCGCGGCATCTCGGCGGCGGCGGTAACGTCCATGTGCTCTAGGACGAGCGGTTGGATCTGCGCCTTTGCCGCCGCGACCGCCGACCGGTTGAAAGCACGCCGTACTCCGCCATCATCGGCGGCGGGTTGCGGCTTGTTCGGATCGAGCAGTCCTTTGATCAGGGCCGTGATCAAGTTGCGTCGGGCGATCGGGTCCGCCTCGAACCCGTTGCGCGCGAAATAGCCGTGGACCGCTGCGTCCACGACCTTGGCAAGTTCACCGCGGCTGAGAATACTGAGGCGTTCCGGACTAAGCTCCGCCGATAGGCGCAAGAAAAGCTCTTCCTGCGCCAGGAGAAGCCGATCCTCGTCAGACAAATCTGGCGCCACGGCAGCAGAGGGCGTGGCCAGAGGTGTCGGCGCCGCGTCCTGGATCAGTTCGGCAGCTGTGTCCCCCACCGGGTCCGGGGCGATGTCCGGCTCCGGCGCGGCGTCCTGTGCGGCCGCGGCAGCCGGCGCCGCGGCCCGATCAGGCACGGGCGGGAGCGGCCGTGCACGCCGCGACAGCACGGCAATACGTGCGTCGAGCGTCTCTTCAGAGGATGGTCGCTTAAAAAACGCTACCATAACGACGGAAGGGAAAATACCCGCCGTTTCGGAGTGGCCTGCGCGGGGCCGGCAAGCAAGGTCATGAGCTGGCGCAACTCGCGCGCGACCGCGCTGCGCGGCGCAGCGGCTGGCAGCGGCTGGCCCGAATTGGCCGCAGCGCCGGCCGATTTTGGGTCGTAGGTAAGCCGTGCGTCGAGGGGTCTGCCAATTCCTTTCTCGAACTCGCCTTTGCCGATCAAGGCGCGTTCGCCGCTGGCGCCCGCCTCGACCAGCCACAGTCGTGCCTGGGGTGCCTGCTCGCGGACCAAGCTCTGCAAGCGGATCGTATCCCGCAGACCGGCGAGGCTACGCTCACAGAAAACAACGACATGGCTCGCCGCCGCGAGCACGACGCGCTGCATTGGGTTTGCGCCGCGCGGCAGATCGACGGCGACCCGAGGAAATTTGCGGCGCAGTTCGTGCAGCAGAACGTCGATCGCCCCGGCATCTATGGTGAGGTGCTGGGTTGCTGAATGTTCGGCGGCGAGCACGCGCAGATTGTCGGTCACTTTTATCATCGCGCGCTCGATGAAGAGGCTGTCGATGCGCGACGGCTGCTCCAACGCTTCGCACAACCCGCCGCCCGGATCGAGATCGAGCTTCAAAGCGACGGTGCCAAAATGGAGATCGAGATCGAGCAGCGCCATCCGCTCGGGATGTTCAGTGGCCAGCAGCCAAGCACACGCGACGGCCGACGTTGTCGCACCGACGCCGCCGCGGCTGCCGATAAACACGATCACCTGTCCCAGCCCATCGGGGGTCGCCCCGATGGCGGATGATCGCTTGTCCAACACCGCCGCCAGCGCGTCACGCGACGCCGGTTGAACCAGGTAGTCGCTGGCCCCGGCCGAAAGCAGGTCGCGGAACAACGCGACGTCGTTGACCGTACCGAGCACGACGAGTTTGAGATCGGGACCGGCCACCGCTCGTGCCGCACTGACTTCGGCGATCGGCGCGCTTGAATTGCTGAGATCGACGAAGAGGATGCGAGGCAGCGCACCCGAACGGATCCGCCGCAACGCCGCGTCGAGCGTGTCGGCGATCATCAGCTCGTCATCCAACTGCAGCTCACGCACCACGCCCTGCACGCGGTCGACGGTCGCCGGGTCGTGGAGAACGGCGAGGATACCCGCCCGCTCCGGTTTTGACCCGGCGTTTGAGCGTGTAGTGTTCATTGCGGAGCCCCGCCTCCTGCTCCCGCTCCGCCGCCCCCGGCGCCGCCTGTGTCGCCGCCGCCGGCCGGCGCTGCGAAGGGCGAGGCTGTGGGCTGCGGCGGCGGTTTGATTCGATCGGTGAGGTAGCGCTGGACGGCAGTGACCGCGGGCATGCCGTCGGCCGGCGCGAGCGCCCTGCCGCTGATGAGGTCGGCCGGGTTCGCCACCATCAGGCCAAGATTGGTGGCCGCTGCGCAGCCCCAGTTGCTACGATATGCGTTGGTGTATTCGGAATTGGGCGACTCGCTCCAATTCGGACAAGGTGGCAGGGTTACCGCGTATCGGCCGATTCCGAGAACGGCGCGATTTGCGGGTACGTTTCCGAACGGCGATGTATCGGCGACGATGCCATAAGCCAGAAGCTCGCGCGAAATTGCGATCTTGCGCTGCTCTGCTAAGCCTGGAGGGCCGGCCGCCGAGATCGTCACGCGGTCTGTGGGCCGAATGCGCCCATCAGCCACTAGCTGCTGGACTGCATCGGGACGCGCTAGTCGAGCTGATCCCGGAATGAAGGAGAGATCGACCCGGGTCTCGGCGCCCTCGACCTGCAACATGTTCGGCGCTTCACTTTTGGTATAGTCGGTAGCACAGGCGCCGAGTGCCAGGACCGCGGCGGCGATCGGGTAGAGGGGGGTTTTCATTCTGCTGCTCTCCCTCAATCGAGCCGGAAGCCGCCGGGGCCGATCAGACCCCCGCCGCCGGCGTTGAGCGGACCGCGCGCCGGGGGTGGCAGACCTCGGCGATAGGTACTGCTGAACAACACCTGCTGTGGGTCGCTCGGCAATATGAGCCCGTCTGTCGGGGCGGCGACACGCGTAGCTACCGGGTTCACGAGGTAGGGCGTGACGATGATGACAAGCTCGGTCTCGTTCCGCTTGAAACTGTTCGAGCGAAATAGCGCCCCGAGAATTGGGATGTCACCGAGGACGGGAACCTTGGAGATGTCCTGCTCAGTATCGTGCTGTAGCAGGCCGGCAAGGGCAAAGCTTTCGCCACTGCCGAGCTCGACCGAGGTTTCGGCACGGCGGACGGTCAAGGCTGGGATTGTGACGGTCTGTGTAGCGGTGAGCGGCACCGACACGGCACCGACCGAGGTCAGCGCGCTGACCTCTGGCCGGACACGGAGATTAAGGTGATGCGCATCGAGGATCGTCGGGGTAAAAGCCAGGCTCACGCCAAAGCTTTTGAACTCGACCGTAATTGTCGGGACCCCGTTTGTGGAGAGCTGCTACCGGCGACCGGCACCGGAAACTCGCCACCCGCGAGAAAGCTGGCAGTCTGACCATTCAGCGCGACGAGGTCCGGCTCTGCCAAGTCTTTGATAAACCCTTCCGTCGCAAGAGCGTCGAGGGTGGCGCTGACCTGCTGTCCGAAAAGAGAAGGAAACGTTCCGACAATAAGTGAGTTCAGTATCGGCGTGGGGTTATTGGTCGTATTGAACGACAGCCCAGGACCGTTAACAGTTGTACCGATCGCGGCGCTGGTACCAAACTTGTGCCAGTCCACACCGATCTGGGTCAGTATATTGAGGCTGACCTCGGCGATTCGAACGTGCAGGGTGACCTGGTTCGGGGTGGCGACGGTCATCTTGTTGATGACCTGCGAACCCTTGGCCTCGCCGGCAATCGCAGCAGCAAGCGCGCGCACCTTGTCTGCCTTGCTGGCGTCCGACACGATGCCACTCAGCACCAGATTGCCGTCGACAGATTCGGCAGAGATTCGCTCCCCCGGCGCCAATTCTCGGAGTGACGAGCGCAGACGTGAGACGTCGTGCTCGACCCGAACCGGCGAGTTCAGGAGCACGCTGTCGCTGGCATCGACCGCGTAGATCACGGTCTCACCCGGGGACTTGGCGCTGAGATAGATTAGTGAAGGCGACTTGACCTGCACATCGGCAATATCGGGGTTGGCGATAAAGACCGTGGCTGCAGGGGCGGTCAGCCGGATCAGGGTGCCTTTGTTGACTTCGAGGATGATCGGCGCGCCATTGGCGCCGACCTGACTGGCGCCGCCACCACGCAATGCTCTGGCAGTGTTCTGAGGAGCAGCGGTGGTCGCACCACGCGCATCGGGCGTGGCGACGGGTGGCATCTGGGCCGCCGCTCTAGTGTTGCTTCCAAAGATAACGAGAATGATCGATACGGCCGAACCGGCGAGCGCCAAGGCGTGCATCAAAACCCCCGAAACGCGGGTTACAACTTGGTTAACGCTAGCCCGATTTAGCATTTCCGCGCAATACTGTGACAGCATTATCCTTCTGAGTGAGAAGCTTGCTGACCTCGCTGTCGAGCGTGAAAGTGCCCGAATCGGCGGTCCCCGAAGAATCGGTCGCGATCATTTCGACCGGCGGGGAAGGGAGGCTCCTAAGACTGAGCCACAATTTCCCCATCTCAGCCGCGACCGCAATTATCTCGCCCTCTTTGGGGCTCACTTCCAGGGTTACACTTTGGGCGACGATCGCTTCGCCACCCTTGCTGTCGAGCTTCTGGTCAGCTGCCAGTACCCGAACGTCATGCAGCACCGTCTCCGCCGCCTGGCGCTGACGGGCTCCGCCGTCGCCACCGGGAGATGAAAGCGAATGCGTGATGAGGATATCGACCTGATCACCCGGGAGGACAAAGCCCGAAACGTCAGAGGTTTTATTGACCAACACTGAGATTGCACGCATCCCCGGCTGCAGCGCGGCGGCGAGAAAGCCGCGGCTGCCCGGAGCGACAATCTTGCTTTCGGTTATTGGGTCGCCCGGCCCGAATGGTTCGCGCGCCACCCAACCGGTAAACGCCTCGATGGGCTTGCTCCCCGCTTGAATATAGGCCCGGTGGACCGGGCCGTCAGCCCAGGGCTGCCATTCGAAATCCCCGGGTTTGAGGATCTGCCCTCGGCCGATGGGACCGCGGGCGACGAGGACCGATTTTTGCGGTGCGACTGCGCGTGCCAATGGCATCGCCTCAGCCTCTACCGCGCGCTGATGCGCCAGCCAGGTTCGGACCAGCATTGCAGTGCCACCGGCGAGGATGAGGGCCATCAGAAAAAGAATCAGAGTGCGTGCGCGCATTGGCTCGACATCAGCTGAAGTAGGGCGGAAGCGTCGCGATCAGGGCGGCGGCCGCGATTGCCACGCCATATGGGACGACGGTCGGATGCGGACGGTTCGCTACAATTTCGCTCGCGCCCGTCGCGGTCCGCCGACGCATCCCGGCGAAATCGGGGCAAATCGGCAATAACGCGAACAGACCCAACAGCCCGCCGAGAAGACCTGTGAGGAGGAGAAGCGGCAAGGTTCCGCCGGGACCAGCCCAGAGAGTAGCGGCGGCGAGCAGCTTTACGTCACCGCCACCTATCAGGCCGCGGGAAAACAGCAGAGTGCCGGCGAAAAATACGGCAAACCCGCAGCCGATGGCAGCCATACCGGTTATTAGACTGGCGCCCGGGGCGGCCGCTAGTTGGAACGGCCAGAGGACGCACAATCCGATAACCACTCCATTCGGGATGACCAGCCGACGAAAATCTTCGAAGGCGGCGACCGCCATCAACGCGACGAACCCGGCGAGCGGAGCGAAATCGAGGTGAAACGGCATATGGCGGTGGCCAAAGAGCTCCCATTGCGACTGCCCTCGTATCCTTGCCCGGATTAGTTAAAAAAGAATAACGGCTAAGAAATTGCCCAAATTTCGCGCCCAAAGTCAGGGCCGCGCGGCGGCTTGACCGCAAAGGGGCTATCCGATTACCTACACGGCTTGAGCGCCGCAAAGAAAAGATGCACAGGACGCTCCGGGAGTATCCATGGGCCGCAGCCTCTCCCTGGCGGTAGATGATCGCCCGATGTCCGAGGCGGATGACGCGGCGGACACCTTTCCCAAGCTATTGCTGGAGCACGCGCGCTTGCGGCCACAGCGACCTGCCAACCGCGAGAAAGACTACGGCATATGGCAGAGCTGGAGCTGGGCTGAGGTTGCTGCCGAGGTCGAGGCTCTCGCCTGCGGGCTCTCCGCCATGGGACTCCGCCGTGGCGACAAGCTCGCAATCATCGGCGACAACCGACCACGTCTTTACTGGGCGATCGCTGCAGTGCAAGCCTTGGGCGGGGTGCCAGTCCCGGTCTATCAGGACTCAATCGCCGAGGAAATGGCGCTTGTTCTCGATCACGCCGAAGTGCGCTTTGCGATTGCCGAGGATCAAGAGCAGGTCGACAAACTCATTGCGATCAAGGAAGCGTGCCCGCATCTCGCGGCCGTGATCTTTTCGGACCCTCGCGGCATGCGGCACTATGAGCAGCCGTTTCTCTACGACTATGAGACCGTCCAAGCGCGCGGCCGAGAATTTGCTCGAAGCGAGCCTGGTTTTTTTCGCGACGAGATTGCCAAAGGCCGGGGCAGCGATACTGCGATCATTCTCTATACCTCGGGCACGACCGGGCGGCCCAAAGGCGTTGTGCTGAGCTTCGAGAACGTCATCGTCAGCGCAAAGAACGCGATCGCCTTCGAAGGCCTGACCGACCGCGAAGAGGTGCTCGCTTATCTGCCGATGGCATGGATCGGCGAACACATCTTCTCCTATGCTCAGGCCTATTGCGCCGGGTTCTGCGCCTCGTGCCCCGAATCGCAGGCGACGGTCATGGTCGATCTGCGCGAGCTCGGCCCGACGTATCTATTCGCCCCGCCGCGCATCTTCGAAAATATCCTGACCCAAGTCATGATCCGGATGGAGGATGCCGGCTGGGTAAAGCGCAAACTTTTCCATTATTTCTTGCGCGTCGCAAAGCGGGGCGGATTGCCGGTTCTCGACCGTCGGTCTGTGCCGCTAGTCGACCGGGCGCTTTATTGGCTCGGCAATGTGCTGGTCTACGGTCCGCTCAAGAATATGCTCGGTCTCAGCCGCACTCGCCTCGCCTATACTGCGGGCGAGGCGATCGGGCCGGACCTCTTCAACTTTTATCGCTCGCTCGGCATCAATCTGAAGCAGCTCTATGGGATGACCGAAAGCTCGGTGTTCCTGTGCATCCAGAAGGACGGAGCGGTTAAGCCGGACACCGTCGGATCGCCGATCAAGGATGTCGAAATCCGCATCGCCGAGGATGGCGAAGTATTGTTTCGCAGCCCCGGGGCGTTCCAATACTATTACAAGAACCCCGAAGCCACGGCAGAGGCAAAGCGGCCTGATGGTTGGGTCCACACCGGTGATTCCGGTTTCTTTGACCCGGACGGGCAGCTGAAAATCCTCGATCGGGCGAAGGATGTCGGCCGGCTCGAAGGCGGGTCGTTGTTCGCACCGAAATTCATCGAGAACAAGCTTAAATTCTTTCCCCACATCAAGGAGGCGGTGGTGTTCGGCGACAGCCGCCCGTTTGTTGCCGCCCTCATCAATATCGACCTCGGGGCCGTCGGAGACTGGGCAGAGCGGCGCAACCTCCCCTATGCCTCCTACCAGGAACTCGCAGCAGAAGACTCGGTCTATGAACTGATCGAGGACCGTATCAGGCAGGTGAACCGCGATCTCGCTGCCGAGCCCGCTCTGGCCCCTTCGCAGATCTGCCGGTTCCTGATACTTCACAAGGAGCTCGACGCCGATGACGGGGAGTTGACCCGCACCCGAAAGGTGCGGCGGCGCATCATCGCCACACGTTATCAATCCCTGGTGGACGCTCTTTACTCGGAACGGCGGACCGGGCATATCGAGACGGAAATAACCTTTGAAGATGGCCAGACTGGTCATATGCGGGCAGAGCTGGCGATCCGCGACGTCGCGGCGACAGCGTCATTGCCCGAACCCCTGCTGCTGCAGAAAGCCAGCTGAGAATGCAGCGGGTCGGCGAGCCGATCCTGACGGCCGACCGGATCAGCCTCGCCTTCGGGGGGATCGTCGCGCTCAACGAGATCAGCGTCCAAATCCGTCAGTCGGAAGTCCTAGCGATCATCGGGCCGAACGGCGCCGGCAAGACCTCGATGCTGAACGTCATCAACGGCCTTTACCACCCGCAGGCCGGGACGATCACGTGGAGAGGAGAAACCCGTCGGCGCATGCGGCCCTATCAGGCCGCGGCGCAAGGGATCGCCCGCACTTTTCAGAACGTCGCGTTGTTTCGGGGGATGACCACGCTCGACAACATCATGACCGGCCGCCTGTTGCGGATGCGCCGCAACTTTCTCTGGCAGGCGATTTATTGGGGTCCGGCGGAGCAGGAGGAGCTGGCGCATCGCGCCCATGTCGAGCGGATCATTGACTTTCTGGAAATCCAGGCGATCCGCAAGACGCCGGTCGGACGCCTCCCCTATGGTCTGCAAAAGCGGGTGGAACTCGGCCGTGCGTTGGCGATGGAGCCCGAACTGCTGTTGCTCGACGAGCCGATGGCGGGAATGAATGTCGAGGAAAAGGAGGACATGTGCCGCTTTATCCTCGACGTCAACGACGAGTTCGGCACGACGATCGCGCTGATCGAGCACGATATGGGCGTTGTGATGGACATCTCGGACCGCGTCGTCGTGCTCGATTACGGACGGAAGATCGCCGACGGGCCACCCGATGAGGTCCGCACGAGCCCGGAGGTCATCGCGGCCTATCTCGGGGAAGAACTATGATCAAGCCCCCTGCGCCCCTTGCGTTTATCTCCCTCTCCCTGCACTCGCGGGGGGGACGGGTCAGGGTGAGGGGCGGAGCTGATCCAGTTTGCGGCGTCGCCCGCCTCACCCTCGCGCCGCTACCGCGACGGGCCCCTCCCTCGCCTCCCTGAAGCGCGGAGGGGTTATGGACTTTTTTGTCCTAGAAGTCTTGATCGGCGGTCTGTTGACCGGAGTCCTCTACGCCCTCGTCGCGCTTGGCTTCGTCCTTATCTTCAAGGCCTCGGCCGTCTTCAACTTCGCGCAAGGGTCGATGTGCCTCTTCGCCGCGCTTGCCTTGGTGCGGCTGATGGAAATCATGCCTGTCGCATCGGCGCTGTTTTGCGCGGCGGCAATCATGATCGCGCTCGCCTTCGCCATAGAGCGGCTGGTACTGCGGCCGCTTGTCAATCAGGAGGCGATCATCCTCTTCATGGCGACGATCGGGATCACCTTCTTTCTCGACGGTTTCGGCCAGTCGCTATTTGGCAGCGAGGTCTATACCCTCGACCTCGGCATTCCCAAGGATCCGCTGATCCTGTTCGAGGGCCTGATCCCGGGCGGCATTCTGGTCAACGAGTTTGATCTCTGGGCGGCCGTGGCGGCCGGTCTCCTCGTCGCGGTGCTCGCCCTCTTGTTCCAGAAGACGCGGATCGGCCGGGCGCTGCGCGCGGTGGCCGACGACCATCAGGCCGCGCTCTCGGTCGGCATCCCGCTACGCCAGATCTGGGTTATCGTATGGTCGGTCGCGGGGCTGGTGGCGCTGGTCGCCGGGATCATCTGGGGCTCGAAACTGGGAGTGCAGTTTTCGATTGCGCTGGTCGCGCTGAAGGCCTTACCGGTCCTGATGCTCGGCGGCCTGACCTCAGTACCGGGCGCGATCATCGGCGGTCTAATCGTCGGCGCCGGCGAAAAACTCTCGGAGGTCTTTCTCGGGCCATTTCTTGGAGGCGGTATCGAAAACTGGTTCGCCTATGTCCTGGCTTTGCTGTTTCTGTTGGTGCGGCCGCAAGGACTTTTCGGAGAGCGGATCATCGAGCGGGTCTGAACCAAGAATTTATCAAGAATTTCGGAATTGCAGTCTCTGGTCGGTCAGGAAAGTTGCATAAAAATACAGTTCGCCATCGAGCGCGCGCTTGATGTTGTCGGCCCGCCGAAACCCGTGCTGTTCGCCATCGAAAAGCAGATAAAGAAACGGGATGCGTCGCCGGCGCAGAGTCGCGACCATCGCCTCGGCCTGTTGCGGCGGGACGACCCTGTCTTCGGCGCCCTGGAAAAACGCGACCGGCACCGACAACAACCGAGCGCTGTGGATTGGAGACCTGGCCACATACAAATCTTTGCGCTGCGGATAAGGACCAATCAGGCCGTCGAGGTAGCGTGATTCGAATTTGTGCGTGTCTTTAGCCAGTGCCTCAAGATCACTTATGCCGTAATAGCTCGCCCCGGTCTTGAATTCCTTGCGGAACGTCAATACGGCGAGCGTTGTATATCCGCCAGCGCTACCACCGCTGATCGCCCAGCGCTCGGGATCAACGCGTCCGGTCTGTGCAAGATAACGGGCGCCGTTGACGCAATCGGCGACGTCGACAACTCCCCAGTTGCCCTGTAGTCGCAGCCGATATTCGCGGCCATAGCCAGTGCTGCCGCCATAATTGACATCGATAATGGCAAAGCCGCGGCTCGTCCAATACTGCGTTCCCCAACTGAGGGTCGGTGATGCGGCAGCGGTCGGCCCGCCATGGCAATGCACGATCAGCGGCGGCAGCTGGCCGGCTGGGGCTGTGAAGTCGTCGTTTTTCGGGGGATAAAACAGACCATGGGCCTGCAGACCATTGTCGGTAGCGAATGTCACCGGTTCAGGCCGGGAGAGATACCCGCGATAAGCGTCGACATTCTGAGTGGTGGAAAGCTTCAGCGCCCCAGTGTGGCCGGACGCCAAGTCCAGTTCCACAATGGCGGGCGGGGCGGTCGGCGAGCCGCCGCGGAAATACGCCCGGCCACCGGACGCCCGGACCGAGGAGATATCCTCGTATTCTGTGGCAATGGCGGTGACCTGCAGTGAGGTCAAATCGACCGCGGCCATCCGGTGCACACCGTTTTGCACATAGCTGCAGATGAGCTGCCCAGCCGCAGCAAAGGCAAAGGTCGACATGCGAAACTGCCATTGCGGCCGACCAAACTCTGCCGCCAGCGGATAGACCGGTTCGGGAAGCGCGCTCCCGTCCAGCGCATCGCTGCTGACACGAAATAGGTTCCACCACCTTTCGCTGAGCGAAGGTTGTGCGCGGTCGGAGACAAAATACAGCGCGCCGTCCGGCGACCATTCGGGCTGAAAGATCGATACTTCGTCGCCGCCGGCGATCAGCTGCTTACTGCCGACCGAGCCGTCGCCGGTAAGCTCAGCTACCCATAATTCGCAGCCGATCCACGGCATATTCGGGTGATTCCACTCGAGCCAGGTGAGCCGGCGGCCATCCGGACTGAGGCGTGGCGCGGCATAAAAATCCCGGCCGGATTGCAGCACGCGTTGCGGGGCGAACCCGTCAAGCGGAATTTCGACCAGCGTATTAACCGGCTCTCGCGATGCGGTCGTGTGATCCTCACGCACCCAGATCATCCGCCCGCGCGGGGCGTCCATCACCCCGTCGGCGTAGCGCAGCCCCCTCGGCCGGACGGGATCCGGGGTCACGGCAACCGGCTCTGCTCCGGCCTCCTGGCGATAGAGGCGCTGGTCCGCATCATTGCAGAAATACGCGACACCGTCGTGTACGAGATACGCACCGCCCCCGTACTCATGAACGCGCGTGCGGACATTGAAGAGAGCCTGGCCGCTCGCGGGTATTGGCGGGGTGACGTCGGTCAAGGTGCCGTCGGCAGCGCGGCAAACAATGACGGCTCGCCCACCTTCCTGCGGGCGCGCTTCGAGCCAATAGACGCTCGCTCCATCCAGCAAGATTTCGCCGAGCCCGATAGACGAGGCGACGATCAGATCGGAGGTGATCGGCGAGGACCACGAGCCATAGGGCGCTGTCTGTCGGTCGGGCATTACAACCTCCAGCAAGTGGGCCGCCGCCCGTGATCCCCTAAAATTCGTAGGCGTCGATGATCATCGGCTCGTTGCGGGCGGCGGTGATCCATTCCTGCATAGCGGGAAGCGCCATGATAGTCTCGCAATAGGCGTCTGCCTCGCGTTCGAGCTCGATCCTATACGTCCGGAACCGGGTCACGACGGGAGCGTAGGTGGCGTCGGCGATACTGAAATGCCCGAACAGGAAATCGCCTCTGCCTTCGCCAAAGCGTTTGCGGCAATCGCGCCAGATCGCCATCACGCGGTTGATTTCCACCTGTACCTCAGGCGTGACGCCTCGGTTGGGAAAGCTCGAACGCACATTCATCGGTAGATGGCCGCGCAGGACCTGAAACCCGGAATGAAGTTCGGCACAGACCGAGCGCGCGACCGCCCGCGCATCGGGGTCCCGCGGCCAGAGATGGAATGTCGGAAAGGATTCGGCCAAATATTCGCAGATGGCCAGACTGTCCCAAGCCACGAGCTGGCCATGCCGCAGCGCCGGCACGGTTCCCGATGGTGAATATTTCATGATCGTCGCCTTGCTCGTCGGCTCGTAAAGCGGGATGACGACCTCATCGAAGGCGACCCCGATCTGCTTCAGAACGAGCCAAGGCCGTAGCGACCATGACGAATAGTTCTTGTTACCAAGATAGATCGTGAGATCCGCCATATGGCACGCCCTCGCTCAGCTGATGGGCGCCCAATCTGACGGGAACCAAGTCCGCGTGCAACGGATGGCGGAAGAGGCAGGAGTCGAACCTACCGAGGACGCCTGGCGCCCTCCAACGGATTTGAAGTCCGCGCGAGCCACCGGGCCCGATACTCTTCCCTCGCATGATCAGCCGGTGCCGGTCAGCCGAACACCTCGCCGCCGCGCAGTGCGATCCGTGCGTCGCCCATCCGGCGAGTCGCCCCCATCTTATCAAGGTATTCGAGAATGCGGATGGTCAGATTGCGGCCAATGCCGGAACGGTCTTTGAAGGTCGCGGCGGTGAAGGTGCCCTCGGGTGAGCTCTCGGCCAGTCCTCGAGCGATCTCGGCGAGGCGCGCCAAGGTCTCCGGCAGGAAAAAGCGGTTGTCGGCCACCCGGGCGACACGGCCTAAGCGCTCGGCGCGGGCGAGGAAGCGATCGACCGCCTCGGGCTCGAGCCCCAGCGTCGCAGCGAGCTCACGCACCCGAGGCGGCCGCAGATCATCGGCGGCGAGCAACGGATAGACGCGTTCCCAAAGCTTTCCATCGGCCCTGGTCAAGCGCGGCTGATGCTCGGGCAACCGCCACGCCGGGCCCTGGCGCACCGCCCGGCCCGCGGCAGCAAGCTCTGAGAGCGCGGCATCCAGCGCCGCTTCGGGAGCCTCTCCCCGCAATTGGGTGACCAGAACCGGCCGGCTCGGTCCCAAGGCGTCGGGTTGGGTTTGGTGCCAGGCCGCGAGGGCGTCGACAATCCTGTCGCACAGCGCCGCTAGCCGCGCCGCCGTCACTGCGACGCAAGCGCGCGGTGGTCCGAGGCAAAGGAAACTGCCAGCCTTTATTATCGCGTCGAACTCGGCCGGCGCGAGATTGCGCGCAAGCGCGAAGCGTGGCAGGTCGACAACCCCGTCAATCGCCAGCAGATCCGCCAGCGCTTGCGCCGGATCCTTCGTCGCGAGTCCCTCGAGCATGGCGAGCCGCGCCGGCTGCCGTCGCCCGCGTCGCGGTGCGAACGGGTCGACGACACGTCCGCCGGCCAGAGTATGCCGCGCCGCATGGTCGCGCAGCACCGCGCGATCGCCCCAGAGTGCGCCGATCGGGCGCTCGAGGTCGACCTGAACATGACCGCTTTCGCCGGGAGCAAGCGCGCGCTGACCCAGCACCGCGACGCGACCGACGGCGTCGGTCGTGCCGAGATGGAGATGAACCGGTAGACCGTCGCGCAGTGGCGCGTCGGCAAATCGCGACGCGCGCAGGAAGAGGTCGAGCCGTGTGACCGGTGCATGCCGTTCTGCCGCAAGAATCCAGTCGCCGCGCCCCGGCTCGCCACCTTCAGGAAAGGAACCGGCGACGTTGATTGCGCAGCGCTCGCCTGCAGCGGCCGTCTCGACCGGCCGGTTGTGCGCGTGTAATCCACGGACGCGCGCGGAAGTGCCGCTCGGGCTGATCACCAGCCGCTCGCCGACCGCCACTCGGCCGGCAGCCACGGTACCGGTAACGACGAGCCCGATCCCCGGCAAGGTAAAGGCGCGGTCGATGGGCAGCCGGAACAGACCCGATACCGATGCTGCTGCCCGGTTTCGCTCGACTGTTCTCGCACTGTTTTGGAGATGTTGCGCAAGAGCCGGGATCCCCTCACCGGTTCGGCTCGACAGCGGGAAAACCGGGCTATTGGCAAAGTCCGCTGCCGCAAGCAGCGCCGAAACCTCTGCCGTGACTGCTTCGGTGCGGACCCGTTCGACCCGGTCGATCTTGGTGATGACCCCAGTGACCTCGGAAACCCCTATAAGCGCGAGGATGTCGAGGTGTTCGAGGGTCTGCGGACGCGGCCCGTCATCGGCCGCGACGACCAGCAGCACCCGGTCAATCGACAGCACACCGGCCAGCATGTTGGGTAGAAAGCGCTCATGGCCCGGGACATCAACAAAGCCGAGCTCGGTGCCGTCAGGCAAGGTGGAATAGGCGAAGCCTAGATCGATTGTCAGCCCGCGCCGCTTCTCCTCAGGCAGACGGTCGGCGTCGACCCCAGTCAGCGCCCGGACGAGCGCAGTCTTGCCGTGATCAATATGGCCCGCCGTCGCAAGGATCATGGTTTTGCCAGTATCGCGGCACCGTGTTTGCCCAGTGTAACGGCGTCCAGCTGTTCGAGGAAGGCGACCTCGTCTTCGAGACAGCGGAGGTCGAGAAGAACGCGGCCTGCCTCGATGCGGCCGATGACCGGGATTGGCAACCCGCGCAAAGCGCGCGCCAGGGCCTCGACTGCGGCACCGGATCGCTGCCGCAAGGGTCGCAATGCCAGAGCGGCGCTCGGCAGCACCGACACCGGAAGTGCGCCGCTGCCGATCTGGCTCTTCGTCTCGACCAGAGAGACCTCCGCAATGTCCTGGAACCGCTGCTCGACCACCGGAAGCAGTCCCATCCCGAGCGCCTTTATCCCGTCTACCGGACGCGTCAGCAGCCGCAGCGCCGGCAGGCGTTCGGCGAGCCGGGCGGGATCGGCGTAGAGACGCAGCACGGCCTCGAGCGCGGCTAGCCGGATCTTGTCGAGGCGCAAAGCCCGTTTCAGCGGATTGCGCGCGAGCCTCCTGACCAGCTCGGCGCGGCCGACGACCAGCCCCGCTTGCGGGCCGCCCAGCAATTTGTCGCCGCTGAAAGTGACGAGGTCAGCGCCCTGGGCCAGCGTCTCGGCGACAGTCGGCTCGTGCGGCAATCCCCAACGCTCGAAATCGACCAGCGTTCCACTGCCCAAATCCTCGATGAACGGGATCGCGTGCTCGCGGGCGAGCGCAGCGAGTTTTACTGCCGGCGCGGCAGCGGTGAAGCCTTGGATCGCGAAGTTGCTGGTGTGTGCTTTGAGGATCAGGCCCGTCTGCGGCCCGATGGCCGCCGCAAAATCGGCGAGATGCGTCCGATTCGTGGTCCCAACTTCGCGCAGGCGGGTTCCGGCTCGCGCCATGATGTCGGGCAGGCGGAACGAACCACCGATCTCAATCAGCTCGCCGCGTGAGACGATCGTCTCACGCGCCTCTGCCAGGGTATTCAGCGCCAGCAGCAATGCCCCGGCGTTGTTGTTAACCGTGAGCGCGGCCTCGGCTCCGGTCAGGCGGGTGAGCCAGCCCGCGATATGGTCGTCACGCTCGCCGCGTTTGCCGGTCTCAATGTTGTATTCGAGCGTCGTCGGATCGCGCATCGCTGCGACCGCCGCCGTGATCGCCTCCTCCGGCAGCGGCGCGCGGCCCAGATTGGTGTGCAGCACAGTGCCCGTGAGGTTGAATACCCGGCGCTGCGACATCCGCATATCGCGCGCGAGCGACTGAGCGCTCTGTTCGAGGATCGCAACCGCCGACGCGGCCACGCCGCAGCGCCGCCGCTCGGCCAATGCCGTTCTGACGGCGTCGACGACCAGCGATCGCCCGTATCGGCCGATCAAGGCGCCGGCCTCCTCGGATCGTAAGACCAGATCGACGGACGGCAGCCCCGACCTGCCTTGGCGTTCGTTCGCTGTCATTTCGCGGCGGCGGCAGGTGCGGCGGGAAGCTCGGCAGCGCCCTTCGCGAAATGGACGCGCGGCTCGTCGCCGCTCTGTGCGTCTACCCGGCCGATCAGCCCGGCGCGATAATTGAGCGCAAGCAGGTCGGCGAGGCAGGCTGCCGCGTATTCTGCCGGGACACCTGCGAGTAGGCCGCCTGCAGTTTGAGGATCGATCAGCAACGGCGCTGTTTCATGCAATTGCGCTTCGGGACTGAGGGCCGAGAACGCGGCGGTGTTGTCGGCGTGCAGCGAGCTCGTGATGCCGCGCGCGATTAGCGGCAGCGCGCCCTCCAGTGCCGGTATCGCTTCCGGATCGAGAACGGCGTCCATACCGGAGGCGCGCAGCATTTCAAGAAGATGGCCGAGAAGCCCGAACCCGGTCACATCGGTGCAGGCAGTGGCACGGCCGTTTAGCAGGCAGGACGCGGCAGCAGCAGCCGATTGCACCATTGTCTCGATCGCCTCTTCGACGATCCGCGACGAGACCAACCCGCGCGCTGCCGAGGCGAGGATAACACCGGTGCCGAGCGGCTTTGTCAGGACCAGCCGGTCGCCGGGTCGCAATCCAGCCTTTCGCAAGAGCTTTCCCGGTCGCGGGCGCCCGGTCACCGCAAAGCCGAGCGCGAGCTCGGCGCCCTCGGCACTGTGTCCGCCGACCAGCACAGCCCCCGCCGGCTCGAGCACGTCCAGTCCGCCGCGCAGCATGTGAAAGAGATCATGCTCGACGATAGGCGGGCGCGCCGGGGGTAGTGTCGCGATCGCCAATGCGCTCTCCGGGTTTCCTCCCATCGCATAGATGTCGCCGAGTGCATGGGTGGCTGCAATGCGGCCGAAGAGATAAGGATCGTCGACCATCGCACGAAAGAAATCCACTGTCTGCAGTAGCGGCGGCGCGCCGGGGAACGAGATCAGCGCCGCGTCGTCCGGGCTATCGAGCCCGACCATGACGGCACTGCTCGTCGCCGGATGCAGCCGCCCCATGACTTGGCCGAGTACGGCTGCCGGCACCTTTGCGGCGCAACCGCCACAGCGCATCGGTTCTTCTCCGGGCTCGGGAAGCATTTCCGGCAGCTCGGTGTACCGCTTCATCCAACGGCGATCGACCCAGTCTTTGAGCTGCCAGAGCCGCGGGCCATAGGCCGCGAACGGTCCACGCGAGGCGACCGCCCTCTCGTCGCCGCTACCAATCAGCGCGAGCGCACGCCGTTGCAGCACGGCGCGGCGCAGCCGACGGCCGGCGAGCGCGCGCCGCAAATTGGCGGCGAGCGGCAGACCTTGACGGACGGCGTAGACACCCGCCTTCTCTCGCGGGTGGCCAATCATCGTCGCCACATCGCCTGCCGCGAAGATCGCGGGGTCTCCCGTCGAGCGCAGTGTGCTATCGACTGCAATAAAGCCCTCAGAGGTCAGTGGTAGCCCGGTCTCGGCCAGCCAGGGCGCAGCACCCGCTTCGGTAACCCAAAGGGCCTCTTCGAATTCAATCCGCCTGCCGTTGGCGCACAACAGTGCGCCGAGTTCTACGCGAACAATTGCGCTGCCGGTCAACGCTTCTATCCCCCGTTCCGCGAGGATGCCTTCGAAGAGGCGGCGGACCCGGCCGTTGTGCGACGGCAGCAGCTTCTCTCGAGTAACGAGCGTTACCTCAAGCCCGTCGCGTTTCAGCTGGGCGAGCCGATGTTGCGCCGACAGCGCGAGCTCGACGCCGCCCGCGCCGCCGCCGACGACCGCCAGGCGCAGTCTCGGCATGTCCCGCACGCGGGAGAGCAGCGCCTCCCAGCGTGTTGCGAAGCGGTCGATCGGCTTGACTGCGATAGTGCTATCCGCAGCGCCGGGCACATCATCTGCGCACGGCGTGGAGCCTATATCGAACGACAGAATGTCGTAGCGGATCGGCGGATGCGCACGGCACAACACAGACCCACCGTCCCGGTCGAGACCGATGGCTTCGTCACGGATCAGCCTTGCCCCGGCAAAGCGCGCGAGCCGGCCGAGATCGATATGGCATGCCTCGAGCGAGTAGTGCCCCGCGACGTAGCCCGGCAGCATCCCCGAATACGGCGTCTCGACATCCCGGGAGATCAGCGTCACACGCGCGCCCGGCATCGGCCGCATGCCAAAGCTTTTCAGCACATGCACGTGGGCATGGCCGCCGCCGACCAGGACGAGATCTTTATCTATCGTTTCGCGCTGCCGCATCGCGGCCACTATGCCCCGTCGCGGGCCTCGAAGCGATAGGGATGGGCAGTTGGCGGAGCGATAGCGCGGCGGAGCAAAATCCCGGCTATCGTGGGCGAGACGAGCCGCGTTTGGAGCCGAGGATGCAGATAGGGTTCAACTTGGCGATCAGTGGTCCACTATCCTCACCCGAGATCCTCACTCGGATCGCTCAGCAAGGCGAGGCACTGGGCTACGATTACCTGACATTAACCGATCATATCGTGCTGCCGAACTTGCGAGTGCCGGGCTACCCATACTCCGAGAGTGGGGAATTTTTCGGAGAAGGCCCGGAACGCCGGCACGAGCAGCTGACGGCTGCAGCTTTTATTGCTGCAAGGACCAGCCGCATCCGACTGGTTCTAGCGGTGATGGTCGTGCCGCACCGGCCGGCGGTGCTCGCCGCCAAGATGCTGTCGACAATCGATGTTCTATCGGGCGGGCGGCTCGTCGTCGGGATCGGCGCCGGCTGGCTCCAAGCCGAATTCGACGCGGTCGTGTCCACACCTTTCGCCGAGCGCGGCCGAGTGACCGACGAATATCTGACAGCGCTGCAGACACTGTGGACCGAAGAAGCGCCGCAGTTCGATGGAGCCTGGGCGAAATTCGACGGGATTTTCTTCGAGCCCAAGCCCGTGCAGACGCCTCACCCGCCGATCTGGGTTGGTGGCGAAAGTGGGCCATCACTGCGGCGCGCCGCGCGGTTCGGGAACGCTTGGTACCCGATTGGCAGCAACAACAAACACCTGCTCGACAGTTTGCCGCGCTACTGCGCAGGGGTCGAGCGGCTGCGCCAGCTGACTGTGGCGGCAGGGCGCGACTCCGCCAGCGTCGCGCTTACTTACCGCGTCAAGCGGTACGGCGAGGCAGTGCCGGCCAAGGCATCCGACGGCGAGCGGCGCCTATTTTCCGGCAGCACTGCGGACATCGTGGAGGATTTGAAGACGCTGCGGTACCTCGGGGTCAGCGCTATCGACATTGATTTCGAACGCTCCGATGCCGAGACCTCGATTGCCGAGATGCGCGGGTTCCACGAGCGCGTGATAGCCCGGCTGTAGCTGCTTGATATCAGCAGACCCGGCCGAATTGGACGGGAACCGCAGGGGGCGGCGAAGCGCTTGCGTGCGCACGATGTGCTAGGACACGCGCTCGGTTGCGGTGGACCGCAATGCCGCTTCCCGGCTCATTTCGCGCGCCGGCGCTGCGGACGATTCTGTCTAAATGGGTCCACACTCCGTCGAGCGCCTCGGCCATCATCTTGGCATCGCGCAGTGTGGCGAGCAGTAGTTCCGGACGCGCTCTCAGAACCGTCTGCGTGACCTCGAGCGCTTCGGCAGCGTGGCGCTCTTCGACTTGTTGTGAAAAGCAGTCTTCGAAATAACTCTCGTGTTTGAAATGCGGGAAATGCACGGAGAGGGCATCGGCAAGGGCCCGCATCCAGTCGACTGACAACATCTCGACTGCACACCAAGGGCCGAGCGACCTCGAATAGAGTTTCGGCGCCAGTCGCACAAAATGCGCCGTTTCGGCTTCGAGGTAATGACAAAGCTCGCCCGGTTCGCCGAACTCCTCCTCGTCAAGCAGGCACTTTGCCCCAATGCTGAGAAACGCCCTGGTCAACTGGTAGTGATGGGTGTCGCCACCCGGCAGTCCGTCATCGTCAATGAATATCTGGAGTTTGCGCTTCCGCAGTGCCGGGCTGTCGAGATGAGGAAGATAATAGACAGCAGCACGGGTCGCGTGCATGGCCGATTGATAGATCAAGTGTATTTCGCCTAGAAACAACGGATCCTTCACTACCGTACTGGGCAGATTGGTCAGCCGCCCAAAAAACGGCATGCGCGATGGCCGATGTTCTTCGAGCATGGCGGCTATGGTATTCCGGAAATCCTCAGGCAGCGTCGGCCCGGGAAAGTCCGACATGGGGCCTGTCGGCTCTTCCTGGTTTCTCATTACGGTGTCCTCCATCTTTCGAGCGGATCTGAGCTGCGCGGGTGCTGACGAGCTCGGCCCGGCACTGATTAAAGACCCTATAGCCAATAGGTAAACTTTGAGTTATCACCACCGGACAAACCGCATTAATCGCTCATTTATCTTGAGTTCGTAGCATCAGGGCTCGACTGAAGCTGGGAGCCCAATGACAACTGCGAGTTGGAAAATTCTCCTGACGCGCAGGCCCGCGAACGAGCTGGCGGTCGGCTGGCTGACCATGTTCGTGATCGGAAGCGACCTGTTCGTGGTTTCGCCATTGCTGCCGTTTATCGCAGCAGATTATAGAACTTCGCCAACGCTCGCAGGGCTTGGAGTAACTATCTTTTCTCTCACCTATATGTTGAGCGCCCCAGTGCTCGGCCGAATCGCCGATAGGATTGGGCGCGGGCGAGTGCTGGGCTACTGCCTGTGGGTTTTTGCTGCTGCTAATATCCTCACCGCGGTGGCCGGGAGTCTGACCTGGCTGCTCGTCGCGAGATTATGTGCGGGGGCCGCAGCAGCGGGAGTGTCGCCTTCGATTTACGCTCTGGTAGGTGGCAGCGCTCCGTCTGATCAGCGCGCCACCTGGCTATCGATCGTCGTATCCGGCTTGCTGATGTCCCTCTCGCTCGGCGCATCAACAGGCGGGCTGATCGGCGCCGCCGTCGGCTGGCGGATCGTGTTCGGCGGTCTGGCGGCACTGAGCCTACTCCTCGTTTGGGCTAACAGTTGCGTTTGGCGCGACGGCTACGCTACCGTGAACCCCGCCGTGGTAGCTGGGCGGTTGACGATCTCAACTGTTATCCTTCGGCTCGCTCCGACAGTGGTTTGGAGCACCGCAGTCTACGCCACATACACCTATCTCGGCGACGGCCTTGCCTCATTTGGCTATTCGACCGGGGATATCGCCGCCGTGCTATTTTCTTACGGATGTGGGGCTATCTCCGGCGTGCTGATCGGCGGCCGCATGACGGATCGGCTCGGGGCCGGACTGACGAGCACGATCGGGCTCAGCGGCCTTTGTTGTTGCTTTTTCCTGCTGCGCCTTCTGCTTGAGTCGGGCGTCCTGGTCGTCTGTGCCTTTGGGCTGCTATCCCTCGTGGCGCAGCTGTTCTTCCCTGCTCAGCAGGTCAGACTGGCACGAGAATTTCCTGCCGCCCGCGCGACCGTGTTGGCTTGGAACAACAGCGCTCTCTTTCTGGGTATCTCGCTCGGTTCTTTGATCGGCGGACAGACCATTTTGCTCGCGGGCTTCAATGTCAATTTGGTGATCTCAGCCGTGATCGCAACCATCGGCTTGGCCTTCAATCAAGGCGGTCATCCAATCCAGGCTGCCGACGCTGTTATGCGGCAGCCTCGACGGGCATAGACACAAGCGGCAAGGTGATCATCACCGTTGTCCCGGAGCCAAGTTCGCTTTCTATATCGAGCGTTCCGCCGTGCAGCTCGACAACTGATTTCGCGAAGGGCAATCCGAGCCCGGCCCCTTGATGCTTCCCGTCGAGAACCGAGTTGACGCGGTAGAATGGCTGCTGAACCAGCGGGATATCTTGCGCACCAATTCCGATGCCGGTGTCGCGGATGCGGATATGCAGCGCAACGTCATCGGTTTCGCCAGATATCGTTACCCGCCCACCCGCAGGTGTGAATTTGATTGCATTGCCGATCAGGTTGACAAACACCTGCTTCAGTTTGAGCGAATCACCTTCGATCACCGGCCAGTTAGACGGATCCTGGTTGACGACCAGCTCGACTTTGGCCGCCTCTGCGGTCAAACGCAGCATCACTAGGCTCTCGGTAAGCAGAGCACCCGGTCGCGTCGGCAGCCGTTCGATCTGAAGCTTTCCTGCTTCAACCTTGGCGAGGTCCAGCATCTCCTCGACGAGTGACAACAAATGCATGCCGCTTTCGTGGATGTGCTGTGCGTACTCCTTGTAGGCCGGCACCCCGATGGGTCCCATGATCTCGCGGTGCATCATCTCGCCAAAACCGATGATCGCATTGAGTGGGGTGCGCAACTCGTGGCTCATATTGGCGAGGAACAGCGATTTCGCCCGGTTGGCATTGGCGAGCTCGATGGTTCTCTCCTCGACCCTGCTCTCCAGCGTCGCATTCAGCTCGCGCAGTTCTTTTTCCAAGCGCCTTTGAGCGGTGTAACGCGCGTCGAGGGCGTCGGCCATCGCGTTGAATGTTGCCCCCAAATGGCCGATTTCCGAATTGGGGTGCCGCACGTCGACCCGCGCGTCATAATTGCCGTTGCGCCACTCGGTAGCAAAGTGAAGCAGACCACTGATCGGTTCCTGCAAAAAACGGCGGCCGCCGACGACTGCAGCGAAGGTCGCCGCGAGGAGGCCGAAGACGATCAGTGCGATGCCCCGTCCCGTGGCGCTGTCGATCGCCGCAAAGGCCTCCGCCTTGGATTGCCCAGCGCTCAGAAAGAAATCCCGTGGGGGCAGCGCCGGCGGCACATATCCGAAAATCCGTGTGGCGCCATCGACACCGACCGCCTCCTCCCATCCCGTGGTGTTTCCGTCCATGATCTCTTCATGGCTCTTTCTCATATTCTTGCCGACAAGCACCTCGGGGTTCGGCAATCGCGCGACGATGTTGCCTTCCCGATCGGCAATCAGGATCGAGGAGGTGGGCGACAACCCTCTCTCCTTCAGGTGCTCGGACAACCAACGCAAATCGAGCCCCGCGAACACGACCCCCGCGACATGACCCGCCGCATCGTCGAATTTGAGCGCGAAGTGGATCATGCGCCGGCCGCTGTCCTGATCAGCCCAATAATTGCCGACGGCGAGCCCACCCTGGGCCATCGCGCGTTTGAAAAATGGCTGATCGGCCACCGAGGAATAGGTTAAGGGGACGCTTGAGCAAAATATTCGACCGTCGGTATCGGCGGCTGCGAGCAGGCTGTAATTGGCGTATTGCGGCGCCAATGTAGCAAACAGCGCGCTGCACGCTTCGCTATCCCGTAATTTTACTGGAGTGAGTTGCGCTAGCGCCAACAGGAACTGGCGAGCCCCTTCGCGGAGCTCCCCGATCTCCTCGCCAAACTGCCTGGTAATCTGAACGACTTGTTGGCGAATGTCGGCCTCGCGCGCCTTGCGCAGTTCATATTCGTTATAGGCCTGGATAACTATCGCCGGGCAAACGGCGATCAGCACGAGGATGATCAGCCGCGCCGTCAAATTAATGTGCGGCACGCGAGGCCAGGCAAATCGGCGTTTGACAGAGATCGTCTTCTCCAACGCCGGGCTTGCTCCATGCATGGTCATTGGCCCTGTCTCCGAATACCGGGCGCCCTCGGATTGTTTACTCCGCCCCGGATACCGCGGATAGAGGGGGCCTTACTAGCCTGAAATTTGAATAAAATTGGTTAACAAAAAGTTAACGACGAGGTCGGGAACTCATCCTGCCACCGGTGCGGTGGGGGGGCATCGAGCCGCTTTGTCATACAGATTCGCGTGTGACCCGGCGGATCGCATTCGATCCGGCCGAGCACTTCGTAGCCTTGCCGCTCGTAAAAGCCGGGCGCTTGAAATGTCACCGTAAACAGAACGGCCCTGCTGCAGCCACGCCGCTTCGCTTCGTCTTCCGCCTTTCTGATGATTCGACTGCCGATGCGGTTTTTCCGCAAACTCTCGGGGAGGAAGAAGAGGTCGACGAAAAACCGGCCCATCGAGGTGCGTCCGAGAAGCCCGCCGATGACTTCCCCCGTTTCGGGATCAGAGACTAGAATACCCAGCGGACGCGAATCCCGCTAACCCGCCTCCTCGGTGTTATACTCGGTCAAGCCGCCTCGGATCACCGCCTGCGCCTGGTCATCTGGAGCGTCGGTCAAGGTCAAGCGGAGTTCTGCTTGCGGCGTCGCCACGATAACCTCCTCAGACCGGCTCGTCGCCTTTCAGCATGACGCGGTAGAGATAGCGCCGCTGACTCATGTCGTAGTCACCGTTCGCCTTATGTAGTAGCGAGCGGTTGTCCCACATGACGAGATCGCCAGGCCGCCATCGGTGGCGATATTGGTATCGCGGTTGTGTCGCGTGCTCGAGCAGGTCGGCGAGCAACGCCAGCGCCTCCCTTTCGTGCATCCCGATGATACCTTCGATCCGGATCGGGTTTATGTAGATCGCCTTGCGCCCATTCTCGGGATGGGTGCGCACGATCGGATGTACCGCCGCATCGGGTACCCGAGCGCGGCCTTCCGCGCTCAACTCCATCAGTTTTCGCGCGCTGTGGCGGCTCTGATAGACGTGGATTGCCTTCAGTCCATCGAGACGGCGCATGGTCTCGTCCGGCAGCTCGCCATAGGCATGATGCATATTGACGTACTGAGTATCGCCGCCCCGGTCGGGCAGGCTGACAGCGTGGAGCACCGTGGCCTTCGGCGGAGCAGCGGCGTTCGAGTGATCGGTGTGGTAGCCCTCGCCGGGGATGTAGCGTCTGCCGTCGGGATAGAAGTCCTGGTTCGAGATGTAGTGGATGAGTGGACATTCCGGCAGCGCGAAGCGCGAATTGTGCTGCGGAAAGATTTCTCCGAAGAGGCCGACCGCGGCGAGCAGTTGATGCGGCGACAAATGCTGGTCGCGGAATACCAGCACCGAACGGTCGACAAAGGCGCGATTGAGGCCCTCCCGTGCCGTCTCGTCGACAGGCTGAGCGAGATCGATGCCGCGAACCTCCGCCCCGGTGTGCTCGGAGAGCGGAGTGATCGTGTAACCCATCAGCCGGTTTCCATCGGCAGGCTCGAGTCGGTCGCCCACTCGCTCATCGAGGCGTCGTAGAGCTTGACGCGATCATGGCCGAGCATGACCAGCGCGAACGCATCGGCGCTTGCCGCGATGCCGCCGCCACAATAGGTGATCACTTCCTTGTCGAAGGCACCGATGGCGTCGAAGTGCCGGCGCAGCTTGTCGGCCGGCAGGAAGGCGCCGGTCGCCGGATCGATCAGACGCGCAGCCGGTACATTGACGCTGCCAGCGATGCGGCCGAGCCGGCCATAGCTGTTGCCGCCGCTACCCGCATGCTGCTCGGGCAGCAGCGCATTCAGCGTGCAGATCGCGCCATCGCCGATGGCTCGCCGCACCTCGTCCTTGCCGACCATCAGTTGGCGCTCCTCGCGCACGACGAAGTGCGCCGGGGCGCGCGGCAGCGCCGGTCCGGTCTCGACCGGCCGACCCTCGCGGCGCCATTTCGGAAAGCCGCCATTCAGCACCGCGGCATTGTCGAAGCCGAAGACACGCAGCAGCCACCACACCCGCGTCGCCCATTGAGGCGTCGTGGTGCTGTAGGTCACGACCCGGCTGCGTTCGCCGACGCCGAGCCTGCCCATCGCCGCGGCGAACGCCTCGGCGGAAGGCTTCATGAAGCGAAGTCGATGACTGTTGTCCGACAGGTCCGCCTGCAGGTCGACGAAGTGCGCGCCCGGGATGTGCGCCTTTTCGAAATCTGCCCGGCCCGGCACGACCTGATAGGTGATAGTCGGGTCCGGGATGAGGTGCGTCGTACAGTCGAGGACGCGCAAATCAGGGTCGCCGAGCTGGCGTTCCAGCTCACTGGTCTCGACCAGAAATGCGGGATGGACGAAGCCCTCGCTGGTACTCATACCTCCCTCCTTAACTATTGGTGCCGCGGCAAGGATTCTGCCATCGAGGGACGCTGCCGATGAAATTCGGTTGCCTGCTCGAAAGCATACCCAACCCGCATGACACCGGCTTCGTCGAACGGCTTGCCGGCGATCTGAAAGGCGAGCGGCAGACCGCTCTCAAAGCCGATCGGCACCGAGAGCGCGGGGCTGCCTGTCAGGTTGTAGGGGCCAGTGTAGGAGGCTCGCTCGAAGGTCGAATAGGTCGAAACCGCGTTGATCCGCGGTGCCGGGCCGGTCGCGTTGGCCGAGATGGCGACGTCGACATTGGTGAGTGCATTGGCGTATTCGAGGGCGAGCTCCCGGCGCTGCCGCACCGCCTCGACGTAATCGGCCGCACTCAAAAACGCGCCGAGCGCGATGCGGGCGAACATATGATGGCCGAAGAGATGCGGCCGCTCGCGAAAATCGGTCTCGTGCAGCGCATAGGCCTCGGCGAGCATGATCAGGCGGTTAGCGTCCACATAATCTATGAGCGGCGAAAGCTGGAGGTCGACAAGCCGGGCGCCGAGGCTCTCCAATACTCGGCAGGCATTGTCGAACGCCTCGACATAGGTCGGGTTCGGCGCATTGTCCGCCCCGAAATCGGCGACCGCGTCGCGTTCGTGGAAATGGCGGATGACACCGATCGTCAGCCCGTCGAGGCGTTTGCCGAGCGCCGCTCGGTAATCCGGCACCGGGAGATCGGCCGAAGCTGGGTCCTGCGGGTCGTATCCGGCGAGCGCCTGCATCATGATCGCGCAATCCTCGACGGTTCGCGTCAGCGGGCCGCAGTGATCGAGTGTATAGGATAGCGGGAAGACGCCGCGCCGGCTAACCCGGCCATAGGTCGGCTTGAGGCCGACAATACCGTTATAGGCGGCCGGCCCGCGGATCGAGCCGCCGGTATCCGATCCCAGCGCCGCAGCGCAAAGGCCGGCGGCAACCGCGACCGCCGAGCCGCTCGACGACCCCGCCGGGTAGTGCGCTGTGTTCCACGGATTGCGAGCCGGCGGAAACGGCAGGGTAAAATCGGGCCCGCCGATCGCGAATTCATGGGTCTCCTGCTTGCCGAGCAGGATCGCCCCGGCATCGCGCAATTTTACCCAGCTTTCCGCATCCTCGTCCGGCACGTGATCCAGGTAACGCGGCGAGCCTGCCGTCGTGCGGATGCCGCGCGTTTTATAGATGTCCTTGAGCCCGATCGGGATGCCGTGCAAGGCGCCGCGCGAACGACCGGCGGCGATTTCGCGGGCAGCGGAGCGCGCCGCATCGTGCAGAACGAGAACATAGCTGTGGAGCTCGCCGTCGAGCGCGTCGATCCGATCCAGATAGGCGTCGGTCAACTCCACCGGAGAGAGCCGGCCCTCCGCAATCGCGTGGCTCGCCTCAGCGACCGTCAGGAGAGTTGGATCCATCGGTATTTCAATCTTTCGGGTGGACGAAGATGTGAGCAGGCTCGGCCGCCCGATCACGCGACCGCCGCACGGTGCGGATCATCCGCTCGACAAACCGATAGCCTTGGCGCAATTCCTCGAACTGTTCGGGGGTCAGCGTTAACCCCGCACGCTCGACCAGAACCGCGAAGCGCTCCCACAAAATCGGTTCCTCAGCCATCTTCTTTCTGCTCCCTTGGACCCTGGCCGTCGGCTCGGCGACGGAACACTACTTACTCGGCGGCTTGCGGTACCGGCACCGGATGGAAATTCTTCGGCAACCCGGCTTCGGCGATGGCACCATGCTGGACGATGTCGGGCAAAGCGCGAGCAACGAGCTCGCGCACGGCGATCAGCCGGTCGATGTCGATACCCGTCTCGAAGCCCATCGCCTCGAGCATGAAAGCGAGGTCTTCGGTGACGATATTGCCAGTGGCGCCCGGCGCATAGGGGCACCCGCCCAAACCGCCAAGCGAAGCGTCGAAGGCGCGCGCGCCGGCGTTGAGTGCCGCCAACACATTGGCGAGACCGAGACCGCGGGTGTCGTGGAAATGGCCGGAAACCGGCAGCGGCGCTACATCGGCCATGACCCGGCAAAAGATGCGCTCGACCGCAGCCGGCTGGCCATAACCGACAGTGTCGGCGAGGATGATCGCATCGGCACCCGCCTCGGCGACCTCGATAGCGATCCGGCGCACCCGGTCCTCGTCGACCTCGCCTTCGATCGTGCAGCCGAAGGCGGTGGCGAGCCCGCAGGCGACACGCGGCCGCCGGTCTTCCGGCGCCGTATGGCAGAGTGCGACGACCCGGCGGAAATCCTCGATCGATTCACCGGTGCTGCGGCGGACATTCGAGCGGTTATGCCCTTCGCTGACCGACAGCACGAAATTCATCTCGTGCACGCCGAGCGCGAGACCGCGTTCGGCACCCTTCAAATTCGGGATCAACGTCGAGACTGTAAGCCCGGACAAGGACAGCGCATGGCGTACCACCGCCTCGGCATCGGCGAGCTGAGGCAGCAGCTTCGGCGGGACAAAGGAGCTGACCTCGATCTCGCGTACCCCGGCGGCATGTTCGGCATCGAGCCAGGCGATCTTCTGTTCGGTCGGCATGATCTCGGCGAGGCTCTGGAGTCCGTCGCGGAGCCCGACTTCGCGGACATAGGCACGCTCGCTCATTCATTCCTCCAGGCAAGGACGCTGCTGTTGATCAAAGCTAGACCCGGCGCGGCGCCTCA
>Ga0306925_10000137_pt1 | contig 42176 bp, 41 predicted proteins | sample flu12Cox44000176_FD_203755 | JGI IMG/M metagenome (GOLD analysis project Ga0306925, IMG submission 203755) | Lab enrichment of tropical soil microbial communities from Luquillo Experimental Forest, Puerto Rico - flux8day.12C.oxic.44.000.176 (v2)... | ecosystem: Environmental > Terrestrial >... | reverse complement strand
GCGTATTCGTAGATGGCCGGCAAGCGGTGCTCGGCAGCGAAGTCGATTACTCGTTTTCGGTTGAGCACCGTCAGAATGTCGGTAACCATTAGAATAGCGTCCGGCGGCTTCTTGGTCATCTCGGCAAACGCGGTATCGAAGTCGTCCGGAGCGTGCACGCCGAGCGGCACGATCATCATGCCTGCCCGTTTAGCCTCGACTTCGGCAGCCTGATAGCGCAGCGACATGCCGAAATCATCGGCGTTCCACAACACCGCTACGGCGCGCACGCTCGGGACGGCCTCCTTCAGGAGCGCCAAACGCTTCGCCGAAAGCTCGGAAGCGACTTCCGAGACCCCGGTGATGTTGCCGCCCGGATGGGCGAGGCTCGCCGCGAGGCCCGTCGCCACCGGATCACCTGAGAGGGTCACCACGATCGGGGTTTTGCCGGCCCGTTCTTTGGCGGCCATCGCCGCGGGATAACCCTGCGTGATGATCACCTCGACATGCTTGGCGACCAGCTCGTCGATAAGCCCGGGAAGCCGGTCGGGCTTGCCTTGCGCCGCGCGGCGCTCGAAGACGATGTTGCCGTCGACGACATAGCCGCGCTGGGTAAAGTTGCGCGCCATGCCGGCGCCAAGAATTCCTGTATCCGGTGCGCCGACCGAGACGAGACCAACGCGATAGACCTTGCTCGGTTGGGCGGACGCGGCGGTTTGCAGCAGCGCCAATGCGGCGGTGGCGACAATTATGCTTCGGAAGATCGGCAAAGGATTACCTTGATGTGGCGACGGCGGCGCAGGACGTTTAACGCCATGCGACGGAAGCCGCTAGCGTGCGATCCGAAAGTCGCCGTAATGGTGTGGTATTCGCGCTCGTTTTAACGGCAGCTACCTCATGAATTGTCCCCGCCCATAGCCAGCACGGAAATTCCCGATTGGGCCGATTTATTTCCCGATTAGCCTGCGAAAATTCCGGGTTGCCGGGCCCACGGGAATTCGAGGGCATGCTTTTGATTTAGCTGACTCTTTTCTCCCGCCGCCGGGGCCTCAGAAGCGCGAACCGAAAAAATTCCCGGTTATTTTCCCGGTTCACGGGAATTTGGCGCCGGCGCCGGCCGGATCAGAACGCCCCCAAGCCGAGGATCCCGTCGACCGGGTCGAGGCCGGCGAGGACGCGCTTGCCGATCAGGTCCCGCAACGTCTCGGTCGTGCCGCCGCCCAAGGTGCCGTAGCGCGCGCCGCGGTAGAAGCGCGAGACCGGGAACTCGTCGGTGAAGCCGTAGCCGCCGTGTACCTGGATCGCTTCGCTGGTGACGCGTAAGGCCATCTCGTTGCAATAGACTTTGGCGACCGCCGCCAGCAGCGGGTCGGGGAACGGGTCGGCGCTGGCGCAGGCGCGGTAGAGCATGCTGCGCCCCACCTCGATGTCCTTGTACATCTCGGCGATCTTCCAGCGCATGCCCTGAAACTCACCGATCGCGCGGCCGAACGCCTTGCGCTCCTTGGCGTAACGCACCGCCTCTTCGAGCGCGCCCTCGGCGAGGCCGAGCGAGATGCTGGGGTTGAGGCAGCGCTGGGTATTGAAGGCGGAGAGCAGCTTGCGAAATCCGTCCTCGCGCAATACCAAATTCTCTGGCGGCAGCAGGCAGTCCTCGAAGCGGATCTCGTGCAAATTCTCCCCGCCCATCGTGTGGTAAGTGCCGGTGACGGAGAAGCCGGGAGTGCCTTTCTCGACCAGAACGCAGCCGATCCCCTGGCGGCCCGGCTTCCGGTCGACGCGGGTGAAGACGACGAACATCTGCGCCTCCTCGGCCCGGCTGATCAAGGTCTTGACGCCGTTGAGTTTGAGTGTATTGCCGGCAGTGTCGACGTTGGTCTTGTAATTGGCGACGTCGGTGCCGGCATCGGGCTCGGTCATGCAAATCGCGAGGATGCACTCGCCGCTGCACACCGCAGGAAGGATGCGCGATTTGATCGGTTCCGGCGCGTAGATCGCGATGATCCGGGTCTGCACTCCGACCTCGCCGAGCACCGCCATCGCTGTCACATAGCAGGTCTTGGCGATCTCTTCGAGGACGAGCGCGGTGTCGAAGACCGGCAGTCCCAGACCGCCATACTCCTCAGGGACCGCCATCCCGAGTACACCCAATTCGGCAAGCTGCCGCATATTCTCCCACGGGAAGCTGCCATCCATGTATCGGGCCGCGCGAGGCCGGAATTCGCCTTGCGCGAGCTCGCGGACGGTGTGGACAAAACGGCGCTGCTCATCGGACAGGGTCACAAACACGTGATGGCTCCCACTCGGAGGCTGACGATTCCACCATTAGCGGCGATCACCAGTCCGAGCTCAACTGCTTTTTGTCAGGTGCATCGTCATTATTGTCTCCTAGTTTTGTCAGTAACTGTGTCTTTGTTGTCGTTTTGAAGTTAACTGGGTTTTGCCTATCGAATATTAAACGTCAATAACGTAATTGCCTGCGCAATCTATAACACCATGAAATATGGTATTCATAAAATGTTTACGGAATTTTAACAGATAGATCTTCGTTGCAGCTGCTTTCATCTGGATTTCTGACGCTTTTCTGACGTTCTATGCGCAAGGTGAAAAGGTTAAAGAAGTGATCCGCTGACGCTCCGGGAAAATCGGACCGATACACGATGCCCGAGTTTCCACCCGAAATCCTGGCCGGCCTGCGTTGGGTCGCCGCTGGCGTGTGGCTGGGGCTCGCCGTGCTCCTTCTTGCCTACCTCCGCCACGAGCGCAGGAAACGCTCGGCGACCGAACGGGAGCTGCGAGACGGCGAAAGCCGATATCGGGCGATCTTCGAGACGGCGGTCGATGCCATTATCGTAGCCGATCAGCACGGCACGATCCGAGAATTTAACAAGGCGGCCGAAAGAATGACCGGCTATTCGCTGGCGGAGGTCGCTGGCCAGAATATGAGGGTGCTGTTGCCGCCAGACATGCGGCAGGAGCATGAACGCTACACCGCCCGATACTTGTGGACGGTGCGAGAACTGGAAGTCTGCCGCAAGGACGGGATCGTCTTCCCGGCGCATTTGTCGATCGCCGAATGGTGGGCCGGCGGCCACCGTCATTTCACCGGCATCTTGCGCGATCTCACCACCCAAAAACAGGAGCAGCTTGAGCGAACCAAACTGGAGGCGCAACTGCATCAGGCGCAGAAAATGGAGGCTATCGGCAATCTGACCGGAGGTATGGCGCACGATTTCAACAATCTGCTTAGTGTCGTCATTGGCAATATTGACCTGCTACGCGATCTCAGAAAAGGCGATTCCGATCTCAACGAACTGACGCGTGAGGCGCTCGATGCCGCGTTCCGTGGGGCCGATCTGACGCGCCGGCTGCTTGCGTTTGCGCGACAGCAGCCGCTGCGGCCGCAACGCGTCGACGTCAACGCCCTCGTTTCTGGGATTACGCGGCTATTAAGCCGGACGCTCGGTGAGGATGTCGAAATCACGCTCGATCTGTTTCCGGAGTTATGGCCGGTCGTTGTCGACCCGGCCCAGCTCGAGGCGAGCCTTACCAATCTTGCCACCAACGCTCGGGATGCCATGCCCGATGGCGGGAGCCTGATGGTCGCCACCGACAATCGCTATCTCGATGCCGATTATGCGGCGCAACAAACCGAGGTCGTGCCGGGTGGCTATGTGATGATCGAAGTGAGCGACACCGGAATCGGTATGTCACAAGAGGTAATGGCGCGAATTTTCGAGCCGTTTTTCACGACCAAGAGCCGGGACAAGGGCACTGGCCTCGGCCTCAGCATGGTTTTTGGATTCATCAAGCAGTCCGGCGGCCATATCAGTGTTTACAGCGAACCGGGAATCGGGACGACCTTTCGCCTCTTTCTCCCGCGCACGAGCGGAGAAGCGTCGACTGTCGAGGAGAGCTCGGTGGTACCGCTGGTGCACGGAAGAGGCGAGACGGTCCTGGTGGTCGAAGACAATACTGCCTTGCGCCGCGTCGTCGTTCGCCAACTCGGCGAACTGGGCTATCGGGTGCTAGCGGCCGAAATTGCTACAGCAGGTCTCCGGTTGCTGGAGCAGCAGAGCATCGACCTGTTGTTGACCGATATCGTGATGCCTGGCGGCATCAACGGGCGAGAATTGGCACAGCGAGCCCGCCAGCGTTGGCCGGGGATCAAGGTCGTTTTTACCTCCGGTTTTTCGGAGGCATGGTTGAGCGGTCATGCCGGTCGGCTGCCCTCGCGCGCCCCGTTGCTCAGCAAACCCTATCGCAAGGAAGAGCTCGCTAGCGCCGCGCGCGAAGCACTTGATCGTGTTGCATAAGTGCCTCAAACAATTCTTTACGCAAGCTATAATGCTGTGGTTGATCGTGGGAGCGGTGGCAAAGCTTGCGATATTGCTGCGGCCTGCCAGCTGCTGTCCGAGATCGTGTCCTGATCAGCGGGGCTTAAGGATCGGTCTCGCCCGCATCGGCCGGCTCAACCCTAAACCTGCCGGCTGCGGAAGGCCCGGCGTTGATTTCTCTAAATTAATCCTAGATCGCGTAGGCTGGTATGCAGGCCGCGGCCGATGATCAAGTGATCGTGCACAGTGATGCCGAGCGGGGCGGCTGCCCTGATGATATCCTTCGTGACCGCGATATCCGTGGTAGAGGGCATCGCGTCACCGGAAGGATGATTGTGCACCAGAATGAGTGCTGAAGCGCCGAGGTCGAGAGCACGTTTAATAACCTCGCGCGTATAGACCGGCGTATGATCTACCGTCCCACGCTGTTGCCGCTCATCTCTGATCAGCGCGTTTTTACGGTCGAGAAAGAGTATGTGAAACTCCTCTACCGTGCTGTACGCCATGCGGGCGGTGCAGAAGTCAATCAGCGTGTCCCATGACGTAACCACCGGGCGCTGACGCAATTCAGCCCGCATGAACCGCAGCGCGAGCTCCCGTACAAACTTGACGCCGGCGATAGCAGGCATGCCGAGACCGGCAGCGGCAAGCTGCTCGGTGTCTGCACCCAGCACTTCTGCGAGGCTGCCGAACCGGTCGAGCAGCTCTGTCACCAACGACTCTACCTTGGCCCTCGGGTTGCTGGCGAACAGCATCAGTTCGAGGAGCTCATGGTCGGGTAGGTTTTCCGCTCCCGCCGCGATCAGGCATTGACGCAGCCGCTCGCGGTGACTGCAGTAAGAGGGCGGCATATCTCTGGCAACTGTTGCGAAGCTGCCAGGCTGGGCGGTTTTGTTCGCATCCGTCAGGTTCGAGTCGATCGCTGGCGAGACCATGCCTATCTCTCTTGGTGAATACCTCTGTTTTACGGCAAAGCACCTAATATTCGGTTTGTAGGTACTTAATTTTTTGTTGCCAACACTTCGAGGGACGGGTTTGGAATTATGCGGGCCCAGCTGGCGCTATTTTCCGCTCACTTCGACCGCGGGCGGGTCAAATCAATCCGAGGTCGCGCAGGCTGGTATGGTGGCCGCTGCCGATGATCAGATGGTCATGTACGGTCACGCCGAGCGGTTGGGCGGCCTTGACGATGTCTTTGGTCACGGCGATGTCCGCCTTGGAGGGGGTCGGGTCTCCAGAAGGATGATTGTGCACCAGGATCAGTGCGGATGCCCCGAGCTCGAGCGCGCGTTTGACTACTTCACGGGTGTAGACTGGCGTGTGATCGACAGTCCCGCGCTGTTGCCGCTCGTGCCGGATCAAGACATTCTTGCGGTCGAGGAAAAGGATGTGGAACTCCTCGACCTTGCCGTGCGCGATTTGCGCGGTGCAATAATCGACTAACTTGTCCCACGAATTGACCACCGGACGCTCGTGCAGTTCTGACCGCATCAGCCGCAGAGCCGCCTCGCGGACCGATTTGAGCGCGGCGATCCCGGCGAGGCCGAGGCCTGCCCCAGCCAGCGCCTCGGCCTCAGCGCTCAGCAGCTTCGCGAAGCCGCCGAACTGCTTGAGCAGATCTTTGGCCAGCGGCTTTACATCGGCTCGCGGGTTGCTGGCGAAGAGGATCACCTCGAGCAGCTCGTAATCCGGCAGATTGTCCGCGCCAGCCGTGATCAGCCGGTGCCGCAGCCGTTCGCGGTGTCCGTAAAAATGCGGCGTGTCGTCGGATCCTTCGTCGAGACGTAGCTGCCTGGGGCGGCGCTTTACGGCCATCGTGGCGATCACTCCTTTGATCGGCGGCGGGCGCGCAATGCGTCCAGCATCGCGCCCGCCATCCGTGCCGGCTCGTTGGTGTCGTAGGCGCTGACGAAGCAGTCTATGCCGCGTTGTACCGCCGCGGAGGTCGGCAGTTCCTCCCAATCGAGGATCAACGATTTCTGCAGACGGATCGCTTTGGGGCCAGCTGCGAGCATTGGGCGAGCCAGCCCCTCAACCGCCTCATCGAGGTCCTGATGCGGTACAACCATATCGACGAGACCCCAATTGAGTGCTTCAGCCGCACCAATGGTCTCGCCGGTCAACAACAAGCGGCGGGCGCGGCCCTGTCCGATCAGTTTTGGCAAGAGCGCCGCCTCGACGACTGAGGGGATGCCGATCCGGACTTCCGGCATGCCGAAGAACGAACGCTCGCTCGCGACACGCAGATCGCATGCGCAGGCGAGCTCGAGCCCGGCGCCGAGCGCGTAACCGTCAATCCGGGCCATGACCGGGACCGGCAGGCGGCGGAAGGCGTCGCAACAGCGGTGCACTAACGTGATGTAGTTACGGGCGCTATCTCGATCGAGAGCCGCAATCTCGCCGATGTCGGCGCCGCCGACAAAAGCGCGCTCACCGGCACCGGTCACGATCGCTAGCCGCAACTCCGGATCCGTGGCGAGCGCGCCGGCAGCCTCGGTGATCTCGGACATTAGCGCCCGATTCAGGCTATTTAACTTACCCGCATTGTCGATCGTCAGCCGCGCGAGGTGGCCCCCTTCGGGACGCTCCTGCCGTCGAACCACGACGCTCATCGCGCGCCAGCCTCGTCATCGGTGATGCGATCGGCCATTCGCCAGTGATACTCGCTGGAGCTGCCAAAACCAAATAAGGCGCGCTTCCGCTGGAGCTTTTGCTGCCGCTCATGCATAGTGACGCGTCATTCACCGGAGGCGATCGTGGACATCATTGAAGACCCTGAGCAGCTGCGCGAACTCTACGGAGCACCAAGCGAACGGTCCTTAAAAAAGCAGCTTAGCCACTTCGACGAGCACTGCCGCGCCTTCATCGCGCGCTCCCCGTTCCTCGTTATCGCCTCCTCGGATCCGTCGGGCCGCTGCGACGCCTCACCGAAAGGCGATGCGCCCGGCTTTGTCCAAGTGCTCAATGACGAGACCTTGCTGATCCCCGACCGCCTCGGCAACAATCGGGTCGACACGATTGGCAACCTCCTGGCGTGGCCCGGCGTCGGGCTGATCTTCTTCGTGCCGGGGATCAACGAGACGTTGCGCGTCAATGGCCGGGCGCGCGTCACGACCGATCCGGCCCTGCTCGAGCCTTTGGCGGTCAACGGCAAGGCGCCGCGTAGCGCGATCGTGGTGTCGGCCGAAGAAATCTATTTCCACTGTGGTAAGGCGCTGATCCGCTCGGACCTGTGGAACTCGGAGAAGCAGCTCCGGCGGTCTGAATTTCCCTCCCTGGGCCGTATCCTGGCCGACCAGATCGGTGGGGTCTCCGTCGAAGAGTCGGAGCGGCTCACGGCGGAGAGCTACCGGACCCGACTCTATTGAAGGCAGGCGGTACAGCCGGGACAAACTTACGATGCTACCGGTACCAGCCTCGATTGCTGCGGGACAAGCTTGACATAGAGCTCCCGCAGAACCGGCTTGGTCTCTGCCAAACCCTTGCTGATCGCTGGACCGGCGACTGGCGTGAGCGCCACCGCCTTGTGTTTCTTGATCGTTTGCTCGGCGAAAAATCCCCATCGGATCAAGTTGGCGACCCGCTCTTTGATCGCGAGATGTCCGAGCCTCAGCACATCCCACATTCTGCTGTTGATCTCGTCGATCACCAGCGCGGGAGACGTCGCGTGATCGGTGCCAAACGGGCTCGCCGACCACAACAACATCACGATTGCCCAATATTGATAGGTCACTAAATGGTCCATGGCATCATTGACATGGGCCGGGGTCAGCCCCTTCTGCCTGACGATCGCCTCGCAGGTTTCCCGCCACTTTTGGTCATAGCTGTTAAAGAAGCTAAAAATCGGCGAGATCGCGGCGTCGTCAAAGCTCATTGCCGACTGGCGCAGACGCTCGCGGTCGCCAAATATCGCACACACCTCCTCGATCGTGTCGCGGCAGTGAAGACCGAAGCTTTCGTTCAACTTATCGGTTGCGGCGATCATGCATGCGGGAGACGCGGCGCAGGGCTGGCTCGAGGCATCCATGACCTTGATAAACCCGTCCGACTCACAGTCCTTGACCCGCTCAATACAGGTCCGGATGTCGGTCCCATAAGAGCCGTAAAGAGTACGATGGATCGATCGGCACGAAACGCCTTCCACGGGGCTGCATCCGGCCGAAAACATGACGTGCCAGTGCGCCCGTTTATTTAAGCCCGGGAAGTAATTCTGCCAGATCTTGTGGTATTCGCAGAGAAACCTGGCAACGATCCGCTCGGGGGGCTCGGCGTCCGCGTAGCTTGCCTTCATCACAAATCACCGTCCCTCAACCCTCTGCCGGCTGATCATTCTAGTCGATGGGGCAAATTCGAAAAAGGGAATCTTACGAGAACTTGCAGCATTCAGCATGAGGCTTTTGAAGCATTGTTCCTTACCATTCCTGAGATGCCGCAAGCCCATCGGCCCCACCTTGACGTTGCTTGGTTCCGAGAGGAGGTTAAAGCGACGGACTCGTTAACGGCCACTCCCGGATGCTCTATCTGTACGCAGAATACGACCAGCGGGCGGAGCCTTCGACAAAATTGGCCTCTCGTGGTAGCCGCTGGGGAGTAAAGTGATGGCCCGCGTGCGCAGCATTCCCCCGAACGAGCTGCCGGCCGATTTGGCTGCGATCTACGAGCGGTTCTCCGGGCAATACGGGCCGTTCCGCAACCAGATCGCGGTGTTCGCGCATGTCCCGGCAGCACTGCGCCATCTGATGGCGATGCTGATCGAGTTGCGCGAGGCCGCGACGTTGCCGAAGCGACTACTCGAGCTCGCGATCCTCACGGTCTCGAAACTGAATGCCTGTGATTACTGCGTGGCGCACCACACCCCGTTCCTGGCGGTCGAGGGGGTTTCTCCGACCGGCGTCGAGCGCGTGCTCGATTACCGTGACCATCCGGAGTTCGACGAAAGGGACAAGCTCGTCGTCGAATACGCGATCGCCGCCTGGGAACGGCCCAACCGCATTCCCGACCCTCTATTCGCCCGGCTCCGCCGCCACTTCAGCGAAGCGCAGATCGTGGAACTGACCTTGCGCATCACGCTCTGTGGCTTCTTCAACAAATTCAACGACGCGCTCGGCATCGAGGAAGAGGTGGAAGCAACAGAACGGCTCGCCGCGATTACCGCTTGCGAAGCACAGTGAGGTGCCGGCCCTCGGGTCTGAGTTCTGCAGTGAAGCTGAAATCATTGTACCAGCCGATGAACTCAAAGCGGCCGCTCGACGCCACGAGGCATAGAAATTCCTGTGGGAAAAAAATTTTGGCCGCTACGCGACCATCGATGATCAGCTCTTTGCCATGGTCATCGACGGTGAACGTCAGGTACTCGTTGTAGGTTTGCGCGACCGGGTCGACGAGCTCGGCTCGGTAACGAGTGCGTACTGTGATACCTCCCGTTTGCCGGGTCCAGCTTCGCTTGTAGTCGTGGAAAATCCGAAACCAGACAAAGCTGTCCAACAGGTAGAGCCCGCCCGGCGGGAGCAGGTCCGCCATGCGATCGAGATGATCGAGGAACTCGCGATTGGATCGGACGTAGAGCGAACCCAGTAGCACATAGGCGAGATCAAAGGGACCGAGGCCGCGATCGAGCTTGCGCATGTCGCCGAGCACAAACGAGGCTTCGATGCCGAGCCGCCTGGCCTTGTCGCGGGCAAATTCGATCATTTCCGGGCTCAGATCGAGCCCGCAATAAGCGTAGCTCCGCTTGTGCCACTCCTCGAGATACGGTGCGGTGCCGGCGCCGAGCTCGAGAACTTGACGAACTCTGACTTTCGAAAATCTTCTGATAACGCTTTCGAAAAAGTCGACTTCGTGATGGGGATCGTCGGGGGCTAGCGCAATTTCGTAATAATGCGGGTACCGATACGCGTCCATGGCGCCGTTCAGGCGGCTTTGGCGAATTGCCCTCGGTCGTGCGGCGCGGAGAAATCGAGCTCCGGACCGAACGGGATAATACCCCCAGGGTTGAGATTGCGCATCCCGCCAAAATAGCCGAGCTTGATGCCCGGGATGTCCACGGTATCCGCGACTCCCGGCATCTGGTAGATCTCGCGCGTATAGTTCGACAGATTGTGATAGTCGGTTAGCCGCCGCAGATTGCATTTGAAATGGCTGTAATAGACCGTGTCGAACCGCACCAGGGTCGGAAACAGCCGCAGATCGGCCTCGGTGAAGCGGTCTCCGACCAGATAGCGCTGACGTCCGAGCCGTTCTTCGAGGCTATCGAGCGCTGCGAACAGCTTGTGAAAGCTCTCTTCATAGGCGCCTTGGGTCCTGGCGAAACCGCAGCGATAGACCCCGTTGTTGATCGCGTCGTAGACAAAGGTATTCGTCTCATCGATCGCACTGCGCAGCACTGGCGGGTACAGGTTGACTGCTGCATTGCCGAATTCGTCGAATTCGGAATTCAGCATGCGAATGATCTCAGAGGATTCGTTGTTGACGATCCCCCGTGTCTTGCGGTCCCACAAGACTGGAACCGTGGCGCGGCCGGTAAAGTTAGGCCGGGCGGCGGTATAGACCTGGTGCGCGTGGAAGACGCCGTCGACCGGCGCGAGATCGTCGAAACCGCATGAATAGGCCCAGCCTTGGCCCTTGGGCAAATCGGACTGCAGAAGCGAAACCGCGCCCTCGAGCCCTTTCAGCTTGCGCATCAGCACGGTACGGTGCGCCCACGGGCAGGACGGTGCGGTGATCAGGTGATAACGCCCGGCTTCCGCCTTGAAGCCCGATAGGTCGTCGCGCGTGACGCGATCGCGGAACCCTGATTCCGGCCGCACAAAGCTGCCGTCGCCGACCGCCATCGGCGGATCTTCCTGGTGCCAGACACCGTTCACGAGCATGCCCATCGCAGACCTCCTGTCTTGCACGTGATCAACCAAAATTGATCGACACCCGCCGATGCCGCAACCCGAATTCGCATGGACCGGTCGCTCGCTTGACGGCCATGACCTGCGCTGCCTACCTGCCCCCTCATGAACACTAAGCACGACAGCGACTTGCCAAACCCACCGCCGATCATGGCCGGGAAGGATTTTGCGGCGCCCTCGGTCTTCGAGCCGGGAAATTTGCTGCGTGAGGCGCGGCGGCAGAGAAATCTGCAGAGCGTGCCAGTGCCGGAAATTTGCGTCCTCGACCCCGACGGCGACATCCTCAGAGCACTCGGCAAAGCCGGACGCATTTACCGCTCGCAGGGGTGGGCGTGCTATCACACCGAACTCTACGAATTCGAGCATGCGGGCGAGCATTTCGGTATCATCGGCTGCGCGGTCGGCGCCTCTTTCGCCGTGCTGCTCGCCGAACAGCTGTTTGTCTCGGGTTGCCAGTTTCTCGTCAGCGTCACCTCGGCCGGGCAAATTGCGCAGCGGCGGATGCCGCCTTACTTCGTCGTTATCGATCGCGCCTTGCGCGATGAAGGCACGAGCTACCACTATTTGCCGCCAGCAGAGTTCGCCGAAGCCGACGAGACGCTGGTGGAAGCCGCGATGAACGCGTTTGCGACTCTCACCCTGCCGATCTACCGCGGCGCCAGCTGGACGACCGATGCGCCGTTCCGCGAGACCGCCGCCGCGATCGAGCGCTGCCGCTCCCGCGACATTCTCGCGGTCGAGATGGAAGCGGCAGCTCTGTATGCGTTTGCCCAAGTTCGCCAGAAGCCGGTCCTGTGCTTCGCCCATGTGACCAACCAGATGGCGGTGGTCGAGGGCGATTTCGAAAAGGGCGAAGCCGATGGCAGCGCGGCTTCGCTCACGGTAATCGCCACCGCCGCGCGCGCTTGGCGCGGAATGGCGGCAAATCTTTAAGAACCCGAGCCGTGTCAAACTGGTCCCATCTGGTGGGCGAGGTAGGCGAGCAGTCTGGTCCAGCCGGTTTGGTGCGAGGCGCGGAGCCTTTGACCGTTCTCATCGTGGAAATATTCGTGGAACCGTACAGTCACGGAGGCTGGCAAATCTCCGATGTCTACCGCGACCGACGCGATCAGCGAGTTCGGCGCGCCCCTGCGGTGGGCGGGTTCTGATCGCCGCGCTGCCGCCAAAGGCCAGTATGTTGACACGAGCCGTCGCGAGAGCATGGTAGGCCGATGACGTCAGTATCGTTCGAGTCACGCAAGTGTCCGAAGCTGTTGATCAGCTGACAGGCCAGACCCCTTCGGTCCAACCGAGCGTCTCACAAGCCGATGCTCGGGCGAGCCTTCGCGGCAGGCGGCGGCACAAGCTGGGCTTGCGCGGCGCGCTCGCCGCACTGGTTCTGGGGACGGTGACGCTGACAGCGTTGCTGATCCACCTCTCATGGTCATATACGGCGCGTCTTAACGTCGCCGATGTCGTAGCGCAGCTCAATCGACAGATCGTTGCTTCGATACATCACGAATTGCACGGAGTGCTCGATTACGCTTCCGCGATGCAGGAAGCCGTCAGATCGATTTTCTTTCAGGGCACAATAAAGACCAGCGACGAAGGGAAGCGCGAATTCTTGTTCTTGGCGTTGCTGCGCTCTCAGCCCAGCCTCTCTTGGATCTCGCTAGGTTTCCCCGACAGGGGATTCTTCGGCGCGCGGAAGGCGAGCGAAACCGAGATCGATATGATCGAGGTCAAATGGGACGCGGCGACGCACACCGCGCAACAGCGCACCGATTATTACACGCCGGAAATTGGCGACATCATCTTCGACAATCGAGAGTTCGAGCCGAGCACCTATGACGCGACAGCGCAGCCCTGGTACCGCCGCGCGGTTGAGCAGAACGGAGCCGGCTGGAACCGGGTTTCCAATTTTCCCGGCAGCAACCGCCAAGCGATCAGCACCTCGACGCCACTGATCGTCGATAATCGCTTCGTAGCCGTAATCAATGTCGTCATCGATTTATCGCGCCTCTCGCAGTTCCTGTCGACCCTGCAGGTCGGCAAGACCGGGACGGTGGTGGTGCTCAACCGGAACGGCAACGTCATAGCGTCGCCCGATCCGAGCGCGATCGATCAGCAACAAAACGGCGAGATGCCCCGCCTCCAAACCCTGAGCCAGGACAACAAACTGCTGAGGGCGGTCAGTGATTACCTCAGCCGCGGCACCGTGGATCTCGGGGCGCTCTCTGAGACGCGGCAGATTGAGTTTAGCGATTACTTCCTCACCTTCGCGCCGTTGGGATTCGACGACTGGGTGGTCGTAACTGTCATACCAGCCGGTGATTTTCTGGCGACAATCGAGCGCAACGCGATGCTTCTGATCTCTGCCCTCGCGTTCTTGACACTCCTTATCGCCGCGCTTGCGGTACTATCGGCTAACCGGCTGATCGGCGCACCGCTGCTTCGGATCGCCGGCCAATTGCGGCACATCGAGAGTTTCGATCTGGGCGGCATTGTGCGGCTGAACTCGCCGTTGCGTGAGCTCGACAATCTCTCTACGGTGCTGACACAGATGAGCCGTGGCCTGGCGTCGTTCCAGAAGTACATTCCGACAGCGCTGGTGCGTACATTGGTGGCGCGCGGCGTGGAAGCTAGCCCCGGCGGTCATCAACAGGTTCTCACCGTTCTCTTCACCGACATCGTCGGCTTCACCGGGCTTTCCGAGCGGCTCGGGGATGCGATCGTGCCAGTTCTGAGCGAATATCTCGAGCTCGCTTCGGCAGCGATAGCAGCCCACAACGGGACGATCGATAAGTTTATCGGTGATGCGGTGATGGCATTTTGGGGTGCGCCGATGCCGAACGAGCAGCATGCGATCGAGGCTTGTGCTGCGGCTCTCGATTTTCGGCGTCGCCTGCGTCAACGCTGTACAAAGATTGAGCGCAGCGGCGGGCTGCCGCTGCGCATTCGCGTTGGTGTCAACACCGGGCGAATGCTGGTCGGAAATATCGGTTCCAGCGAGCGGCTGAGCTACACGGTGATCGGCGATGCCGTCAACGTCGCTAGCCGCCTCGAGGCAGTCAACAAGCGTTACGGGACCGAGATTCTGATCGGGGAAGACACGCGCGCGGCCGCGGGTGACGCCATCCTCGTCCGGCGGCTCGATACGGTCACGGTCTATGGCCGCATGCAGGAGGGCGCCATCTACGAACTGCTCGGCATGGCCGATGAACGCCTTCGAGAACCGCCGGAATGGGTCGGGGCGTACGAAGCGGGTCTCGAGGCCTATGCGCGAATGAATTGGGCGGGCGCGATAGAGCTCTTCCGGGCTGCCATCACCACTCGTGGCGGCGACCGCCCCTCCGAGATATTCATCGAGCGCTGCGAAAACTATCTTGCGTCTCCACCCCCGGAAGACTGGACGGCGGTGTCGGTCCTCGCCGAAAAGTGACTTGCCGACATAGAACTCAGTGGGACAAAATTTGCGTGCGATGGAGATCGGTATGAAGCCTTCTGTGCTCGTTACCGCCGCCGCTATTGTTGCGACGGCATCTCTGCAAACGCCCACCAATGCAGGACCGGCGCCGACGCCGCCCTTCAAGACAGAAAAGTGCTTTGGCATTGCCGCCGCCGGCCAAAACGACTGTCAGACCGCAACCCACTCCTGCGCCGGCGAATCCAAGACAGCGAGCGCCGGCGATTCGTGGCTCTATGTACCGGCCGGTACTTGCCTGAAAATCAACGGGGGTAGCCTGACCCCGAAATAGGACCATGACGACCGTGGCGGGCATCGGATTGCGCGCGGCGCATGTCGCCGAAATCATGGGCACACGGCCGCCGGCCGGCTTTCTCGAAGTCCACGCAGAGAACTACATGACCGGATCCCCGGCGCTCGTTGCACTGGACGATTTGCGCCGTGATTATGCGATCAGTCTGCATGGCGTAGGCCTGTCGCTGGGCAGCGCAGGCAATCTCGACACTCGGCACCTCGCCCGCTTCAAGTCACTGGTCGAACGCTTCGAGCCTCTGTTCGTCTCCGAGCATCTAGCGTGGTGCGCAACGGCCGGGATCTACTTCAACGACCTCCTGCCGCTCCCTTATACCGAGGAAGCACTCGATCTCTTCTGCGCCCATGTCAGTGAGGCGCAAGATGCACTCGGCCGCAGGCTCCTGATTGAGAACCCGGCCGCCTACCTCCGATTTCGCTATTCGACGATGGACGAGGCCGAGTTCCTCAGTGCCGTGGTGGCGCGAACCGGATGCGGGGTGTTGTGCGACCTCAATAATCTCTACGTGAACGCGCAAAATCTGGGCTTTGAGCCGAGCGCCTATCTGGATGCGCTGCCGGCCCACGCGGTGGCGGAAATCCATCTCGCCGGGCACCATTGTAATGACGCCGCTGGCCGCCGGATCCTGATCGACGACCACGGATCGCAGGTATCCGAACCCGTTTGGGCACTTTATGCGCAAGCGATTGGGCGATTTGGCCACGTTCCAACCCTGATCGAATGGGATACTCGCATTCCGCCGCTGTCTGTCCTGCTTGCCGAGGCGCACCGCGCCAATTCTCTTGGTGATGCACACGCTTGATCAGCTTCAATCCCTGATGTCCTCGGCCCTGCGCGGCGGGGACGCGCTCGATCTGCTGGCCCTGATAGAAGGGGACGGCGTTCCACCGGAAGCGCGCCTGCGGATCTATCGCAATCACCTGACTGTGACCTTGACCGAGGCGCTTGAGGCGACGTTCCCGGTCGTCCGCCGGCTGGTCGACCAGCGGTTCTTTGCCTACGCCGCGCACGAATATCTGGCCGCAACACTGCCGTCGAGGCCGTGCTTGGCCGAGTATGGCGAGAGCTTTCCCGATTTCCTCGTGAGCTTTCCCGCCTGTCGCAATCTGGTTTATCTCGCCGACGTGGCCCGGTTAGAGTGGGCGATCAATTTGGCGCTGCACGCCGAGGAAGCCCGACCGCTGGATCGACCAGCATCGAGCTTGTCGGATTTGGTGGTGAGACTGCACCCCTCGTCGCAACTCGTCGCGTCGCAATGGCCGATCGAGCGTATCTGGTACGCAAACCAACCCGAGGGCAACCCGAATACGGTCATCGAGCTAGATAGCGGCGGTACCCGATTACAGGTTTACCGACGCGGCGACCGGGTCGTCATCCGAGGAATAGAGCAGAGCACATACGCTTTTCTCAGCGCCTTGGCTCATGGCGCGCAGGTGAAGGAGGCGATCGACGCTGGGAAACATTTCGCTGCCACGTTCGATCCGACGGCGGATCTGGATTTTCTGTTCGAGGAGGGGCTCGTCGTTCAGCCTGCTTCTGCAACATCGCCCTTCGGCCCGGCCATATAGTGGTATAGCGCTGTGGCGCTGAAATGCGGCCCCTTGAAATGATCCGTTTCGGACGCGCGATTTGCGGTGATCTGCATGAGGCCGAGCGTCGCGAATGGTGGCTTGCCAATGGGCTCGGCGGCTATGCAGCCGGAACGATCGCAGGCAGCCTGACCCGGCGCTACCACGGGCTATTGATCGCGCCGGTCGAGCCGCCGCTTGGGCGAAGGCTGATCTGGGCCAAGGCCGATGCCGAGCTCGTCGCTGGCGATCGGAGCTGGCCGCTCTTCACCAATCGCTGGAGCGGCGGGACTATCGCACCGGCGGGCCACGTCCATATCGAGTCCTTCCATCTTGACGGCACCATCCCGGTCTGGCTGTTCGCGATTGGGCTGATCCGCATCGAGGCGCGGATTTGGCTCGAGCCGGGCGCCAATACGGTCCATGTCGCCTGGCGGTTGTTGCCGGGGTCCGAAGCACGTTCGGGCCCCCTTTTTTTGCGCGTGCGGCTGATGGTCAACGACCGGGACCATCACGGCCAGGCCGCGGCCGGGGAGATCGATCCACAACTCGAAGCCGACCGCACCGGGTTGCGAGTACGCCAGCGGGACTTCGTGCTGAGCTTGCGCGCTTGCGGCGGCGTCATTGCTCCGGCTCGCCAATGGATCGAGAATTTCGATCTGCCGCTCGAGCGTCAGCGCGGTCTCTTTGACCGCGACAATCATCTGCAAGTCGGCGAGGTCCGACTGGCGCTGATCTCCGGCCAATGGGTCGGCATTGTCGGCAGCTTGGAGAATGATCCGTCCCCCGATCTCGACAGTGCGCTCGACCGCTGCCGAGTCCGGCAGCGCCATGTCCTCGACCAGGCCGCGCGAAATGTGCCGGAGATGGAAACGGCGCCTGACTGGATCGCCCAGCTCCTGCTCGCCGCCGACAGCTTCATCTTCGCCCGGCCGCTGACCGGCCACTCCGACGGCAAATCGGTGATTGCCGGCTACCCCTGGTTTGGCGATTGGGGGCGCGATACGATGATCTCTTTGCCGGGGCTGACATTGGCAATAGGCCGGCAGAAAGTAGCGCGTGACATCCTGCTGACCTTTGCACGCTTTGTCGATCGCGGCATGCTACCCAATGTTTTTCCGGGTGTTGGCGACAAGCCCGAATACAACACGGTCGATGCGGCCCTCTGGTTCGTTGAGGCTTGGCGCACCTATGTCGAGGCGAGCGCCGACCGTGAAAGCCTTGCCCAGGTGTTTCCGATCCTCTCCCAGATCATCGAATGCTATTTGAAGGGCACGCGTTACAATATCCGGGTTGACCCGGAGGACGGGCTGCTCAGCGCCGGCGAACTCGGTGTGCAACTAACCTGGATGGATGCCAAAATCGGCGACTGGGTGGTAACGCCACGCATCGGCAAGCCGGTCGAGATCAATGCCCTGTGGTACAATGCGCTATGCGTCATGGCCCAGTTTGCCGAGATGCTCGGGCGGCCAGCGGCTCGCTACAGGGCCCTCGTTGAACGCACGCGGGCCAGCTTCGCCCGTTTTGCCGACGGGCGGACCGGCGGTCTCTACGATGTGATCGACGGCCCATCCGGCGACGACGGGTCCATCCGGCCGAACCAGATTTTCGCGGTCAGCCTGCCGCATAGCCCACTTTCGCCCGTGCTCCGTGAACAAATCGTCGCGCTTTGCGGCCGAGAATTGCTGACCTCTTATGGCCTGCGCTCCCTGTCGACCGACCATTCCGGTTATAAACCGCATTATGCGGGTGATCCTCGGCATCGCGACGAAGCCTATCATCAGGGCACGGTGTGGGGCTGGTTGCTTGGTCACTACGTCTTGGCGGAATATCGCGTTCATGGCGATGCTGATTTAGCGCAGCAGCGCCTCACCGTCATGCGCGATCACCTCTTCGACGCCGGGCTCGGCACGATCAGCGAGATTTTCGACGCCGATGCGCCGCATCTTCCGGGTGGCGCGCCCTCCCAGGCATGGTCGGTCGCTTGCGTGCTCGATGCGTGGTGGCGTCTCGAACGGGCGAAGCGTGCCCATCGGACATGATACAATTGCGATCGATACAGTAGAGGCAGGAAGGTTCGCCCTATGAACCATAACCCGATCTCCGATGTCGCCGATTTCTTGCAAGCACCGGGATGGACTACTTATGCCTTTTGGGTGCTTGTGCTCGCTAGTGTTGTGATCGCGGTCTATGCCCTTATCACAATTCCCGGCCAGCGCCGCGCAACCCATCTTTTCGACTGGCTCTTTCGCTTTCTGATCGGCTGCATGTGGTGGCAGCAGACTTTGTGGAAGCTGCCGCCGTATTACACCGACCATCCTGACCAGCCGTTCGGCGAAACCGGGCTTGCTTATTGGATGGGGGTGATGGGCAAATCCGCCGCAATTCCGCAGCAGGCCGATTTCGTCAATAACATCGTGCTGCCACATTTCTACGTGTTCGCGCCGGCCGTTTACACGCTTGAAGTGCTTACGGCGGTATCGCTGATCCTTGGGATCTTCGTGCGCTTCTGGGGCATAATCGGCGCGTTGCAGATCGCCAACCTGTGGCTCGGCCTCTATAATGCCGAGGGCGAGTGGCCGTGGACGTATTTCTTCCTTCTCGTGCTACAGCTGATCTTTGCAGTCCACCGCTATGGTCGCGGCCTCGGCGTCGACGCGATCATCACTGCGCGATCGAGGACTCCGCACACACTCGGCGGGACCCTCCTCATTGCAGCGACGTGACATGCGGACTTGACGGCCGCGGCTACAAAGCGTGACTCCCCTTTTGGCCGCTCGAATAGGAGAAATAGATGACACTTGACGAAAGCTTGGCGGTAATTCGGGATGCGGCAAGCAAACGCCTTTCGCCTGAGAGACAGGCCATCATGCACCGCGCCAACGAAGAACTGCGCAGCTCGGGCATCATGGACCGGGTGATTAAGCTCGCAGACGCGCTGCCGGCCTTCTCTCTGCATAACGCCCATGGGCAGGAGGTGAGGTCGCCCGACCTGTTGGCCAAAGGGCCGCTGGTCGTAACTGTATTCCGCGGCAGCTGGTGACCCTACTGCGTGGCAGAGCTGTATGCTTTGCAGCAGATAGTGGAAACCCTCAAGCAGCTGAATGCAACCATCGTCGCGATTACGCCACAGCTGACGGAAGCCAGCCGTGATCTCGCCGAGAAACGGCGAATTACCTTTGATCTTCTTTCCGATCCCGGCAACGGCTATGCTGCAAAGCTCGGCCTGAGATTCAAATTGCCGGATGATCTCAGGGCGGTTTATCTCGAGTTGGGCAATGACCTCGCCAAGCGCAACGGCGAGGATAGCTGGACCTTGCCGATGCCGGCCCGATTGGTAATCGATCGCGGCGGCATCGTTCGTGCGGTCGATGCCGATCCCGATTATCGCTACCGCCCCGAGCCGCAAAAGACGGTCGACGACGTTCGGGCTCTCGTCTAAAGCGCAGAGCACACGTTCTGGTTGGCCCACGATCCTGGGAGTGGGTCAAGCCGCTGCGAGCAGCTCGCGCACCTTGGGCCAGAGATCGGGCAGATCATCCCGCAGCGTCATTAGGTGCTCCTTGTACGGGAGCCCCTTCTCCGCGAGGGCGATCCGCGCCTTCTGGCGCAGACGGAATTGATGCTGTGGTAAAGCTCGAGCATGGGGTTTTCCTCGTCAACTATAGGGGTCGCAGATCACCAAGTAGGGTCGGAACCAGCTCCGAGACCGTTGGATGGATCGGGACCGTGCGCTGCAGCATCGTGTAGGGCGCCTTGGCGTACATCATGTCGAGAATGCCGTGGATTACCTCGTCGCATCCGATTCCGAGAAAGGCGGCGCCGAGGATTTGCTCACTCTCGGCGTCGACCAGCATCTTGATAAAACCCTGGGTTTCCCCCTTTTCGACGGCGCGGCCGATGCGGCTCATCGGACGCGTGGCGACGAGTGCCCGTTTTGCGGTGCGCCGCACCTGATCCTCGGTCAGACCAGCTCTTCCGAGCGGTGGATCGACGTAAAGGGCGTAGGCCGTAATGCGGTCGCTGACACGGCGCGCGCCGCCGTCGAGGAGGTTTGCCGCAACGATCTCAAAATCATTGTAGGCGGTGTGGGTGAAGGCCCCTTTGCCGTTGCATTCGCCGAGCGCCCAGACCCCCGGCACATTGGTGCGCAACTCGTCGTCGACCAGGATGTAGCCGCGCTCGTCCTTCGTGACGCCGGCCCGGTCGAGGCCGAGGTCGTCGGTGTTGGGTTGCCGCCCCACCGCGAGCAATAGATGGGAGCCGTTGATTTCGGGCGGACCATCTTTGCAGTTGACGCCAACCAGGACATCGTCACCACTTTTCGCGACGCGGATGCATTCGGCATTGACGCGCAGGTTGATGCCTTCGCGTTCGAGGATCTGGCTTATCCCGGCAGAGACGTCAGGATCTTCGCGATGGAGGATGCGAGGGGCCATTTCGACTACGGTGACTTCGCCGCCGAAGCGGCGGTACATTTGGGCGAATTCGAGTCCGACATAGCTGCCGCCGACAATCACTAGATGCCGAGGCAGAAAATCGAGCGCCATCATCGAGCTGTTCGTCAGATAGGCGACCTGATCGAGCCCGGGCAATTTCGGCACCGATGCTCGTGCCCCGACATTGATGAAGATTCGCTCGGCAGTCAGAACGGCCCTGCCGACCTCGACCTGGCGTGGCCCGCAGAAGCGCGCATGGCCTTGGTAGACGACGCATTTGTCAAGGGTTCTGAGGCTCTGTTCGACGCCGCTTCGCGACTGCCCGGAAATCGCGTCCTTTCTGGCTTTGACCCGAGCCATGTCGACGCACACCGACCCATTGACGACCACCCCGAAATCGGCAGCACGGCGCGCGATGTGAGCGGTGTAGGCACTCGCAATCAATGTCTTGGTCGGGATGCAGCCGGTATTGACGCAAGTGCCGCCAAACGCGCCGCGTTCGACCACCGCGACACTCATCCCTGCGGCGGAGAGCCGCCGCGCGAGCGGGGGCCCGGCCTGCCCGGCGCCGATCACGATGGCGTCATATCGTTGGGTCACAGGCTTCTCCGTCGCAATTTGATGCCGCGAGAAAGGATCTGGTTGCCTCGCTCTGGCATCATAGCTTGAAAGGGTGCTCGGGAGGGAATTGGGCCCATGCTCACGTCAGGAAAGAGAAAATCCGCCGAAGCCTTGCGCCTCGAAGAAATCCGCCACGGCAAGCATTGGCGGCGCTGGGGCCCCTATTTGAGCGAGCGCCAGTGGGGAACTGTGCGCGAGGATTACAGCGAATACGGCACGGCGTGGGACTATTTCCCGCATGATCACGCACGCAGCCGGGCTTACCGATGGGGCGAAGACGGGATCGGCGGCTTTAGCGACGATCAGCTGCTGCTCTGTCTGGGCCTCGCACTGTGGAACGGCCGCGATCCGATCCTCAAGGAGCGGCTGTTTGGGCTAACCAACTCGGAAGGCAACCATGGCGAGGACGTCAAGGAGCTCTATTATTACCTCGACGGCACCCCGACCCATTCTTACATGCGGATGCTGTACAAGTATCCGCAGGCCGCTTTCCCTTACGCTCAGCTGGTTGAAGAGAACCGACGCCGCGGCAGGAAAGAGCCCGAATTCGAACTGATCGACACGGGCGTCTTCTCCGACAACCGTTATTTCGATGTCGAAATCGAATACGCAAAGGCCGATGTCGAAGATATTTTGATGCGGATTACGATTCATAATCGTGCCGCAAAAGCCGAAGAACTGCACGTATTGCCGCAGCTTTGGGCACGCAATATCTGGTCGTGGAAACCGGATTCGATGAAGCCGCAGCTGGTGGCGCGCGATGATCATTCGATCTCGGTCGATTATCCGCATTTTCATCATTTACGGTTTTCCTGCGATGGCCGGCCGGAGTTCTTGTTTTGTGAGAACGAAACCAACATACGGCGGCTGTGGGGCATGCACGCGCCCGGCCACTACTTTAAGGACGGCGTCAATGATTACGTCGTCAATGGCGACACCGAGGCGGTCAATCCGGAGCGGCGGGGAACCAAAGTCGCGGCCCATTATCGGCTGACGATCCCCGCAGGAGGAAGCCACCGGTTGCGCGTGCGGCTTACGCCCGATCACGGAGCATCGGGTCTCGACGGGTTCGACCGCATATTTGACGAGCGCCGCGCCGAGGCGGACGAGTTCTACGCTGAGCTGCAGCAGGGTATCGCCGATCCCGATGCTCGGTTGGTGCAGCGTCAAGCGCTGGCCGGCATGCTGTGGTCAAAGCAGTTCTACTATTTTGATATCCCGGAATGGTTGGAGGGCGACCCGCTGCAGCCCGAACCGCCGCGGTCGCGGCGGCATGGACGCAACTCGGACTGGCCGCACTTGAACAACGCAGACATCGTCGCGATGCCGGACAAGTGGGAATACCCCTGGTACGCCGCCTGGGATCTCGCGTTTCACGCCGTCACTCTGGCGCTGATCGACCCGGGTTTTGCCAAGAACCAGTTATTGTTGCTTACCCGCGACTGGTACATGCATCCCAATGGCCAATTGCCGGCCTATGAATGGGCGTTTGGTGATGTCAATCCGCCGGTGCACGCCTGGGCGGCCTGGCGCGTCTATGAAACCGACCGTGAGCACAATGGCGGCAAGGGCGACAGGGCTTTCCTCGAACGCGTCTTCCATAAGCTGATGCTCAATTTCACCTGGTGGGTGAACCGCAAGGACGTCGAAGGACACAACATCTTTCAGGGCGGGTTTCTCGGCCTCGACAATATCGGCCTGTTCGACCGCAGCGCCCCGCTGCCGACCGGCGGCTATATCAACCAGTCCGACGGCACTGCCTGGATGGCGATGTACACGCTCAACCTGATGCGCATCGCGCTCGAGCTGGCGCTCGAGGACCATGTCTACGAAGACATTGCATCGAAGTTTTTCGAACATTTTCTCTATATCGCCGAAGCAATGACCAATATCGGCGGCGACGGCATCGGACTATGGGACGAGCAGGACGAGTTCTACTACGATGTCTTGCACCTGCCGGACGGCGAGCGGATTCCGCTGCGGGTGCGCTCGCTGGTCGGGCTGATCCCGCTTTTTGCGGTCGAGGTTCTCGACGCCTCCGTCCTTGCGCAGCTATCGCATTTCAGCGCTCGATTGCATTGGTTTCTCGAGCACCGTCCGCACCTCGCACGCCTGGTTTCGCGATGGCATGACGCCAGCACCGGGGAGACGCACTTGCTGTCACTGTTGCGCGGGCATCGGATGAAGCGTCTGCTCAACCGGATGCTCGACGAGACGTTGTTTCTGTCGGATTTCGGTGTTCGCTCGCTGTCTAAACTTCACGAAGAGCATCCCTATGTCTTCGAGCATGCCGGCACCCGGCTGACCGTCACCTACGACCCGGGTGATTCGACATCAGGGGTGTTTGGCGGCAACTCGAATTGGCGCGGCCCTATCTGGATGCCGGTGAACTCTTTGATCATCGAATCGCTGCGGAGGTTTCACCGCTACTACGGCGATGACTTCAAAATCGAGTGCCCGGTAGGATCCGGAACGATGCTGCATCTCGGCGAAGTAGCTGCCGAGCTTTCCCGCCGGCTATGCCGCATTTTCATTCGCGGCGAGGACGGCCATCGACCGGTCCTTGGCGCATCGCCGCTGGAGCAGGAGGACCCGTACTTCCGCGATAATATGCTGTTTTACGAGTTCTTCCACGGCGATACCGGGCGGGGTCTCGGCGCATCGCACCAGACCGGCTGGACAGCACTGATCGCACTCATGCTGCGCTCTTACGCTCCGACCGTAACGGCTGAGAACGCAGCGGGGGAGCGCGGCGAGCTCACTCCGCTCCACGCGCAGTAACGCCGTCGGGCATGAGATGACGAGAGCGACGCGGTAATGCTCCAAGGCGTTACCGATGTCTCGATCGCCAGTCGCGGTCTTCGCTGTAGTGGCCGAGACACCTCCATCACGCTCTATTGAATGCCGACCGCAGCCCGCTCCTGTAGGATCGTGGGATGATCAAAGCGTGCGCGCTCCTTGCCTCTATCTGTCTTGCTTTCGAGATCGCTCCGGCAGAAGCGGTTGAGCGGCCGGTCGTCGTCGAATTGTTCACCTCCGAGGGCTGCTCCTCCTGCCCACCGGCCGATGCGTTGCTCGCCGAGCTCGCGACGCGGCCGGATGTGCTGGCGCTGTCTTTCCATGTCGATTATTGGGACAGGCTCGGCTGGAAAGACCCGTTCTCCAGCTCCGTGGCGACCGCGCGCCAGGAGCGTTACGCCGAGCTCCTCAGGCTCGCCACTGTCTACACGCCGCAGATAGTAGTCGACGGCAAATGGCAGGCGGTCGGCTCTGAGCGTGCCGAGGTCCAGCATGCGCTGGACTCCGCCCGCGGCAATCACGCCGAAGTTCCAGTTTCCCTCGCCGTCGATCACGGGCTGGCGCAGGTCAAGATCGCGGCGGCGGACAATCCGGTCTCGGGCACCATCCTGCTGATCGGGTTCGACCGTCGGCACGTTACGGCGGTGGCGCGCGGCGAGAATAGCGGGCGGACCCTGGCGCATATCGATGTGGTACGCGGCGTCGAGGAGGTGGCCCAGTTCGACGGCCGGGCGCGCGCGATCGAAGCACCGATCCGCTGGCAATGCGACCGCGTGGCCGCGATCGTGCAGGCTTCGGACGGTGCTATTCTCGGTGTCGCGGTTGGAGATTCTAAATCCCTTTGAGCTTTATTGCACGATCGGCAAGGATCGCTAAAGTAATAGCTGGATGATCTGCTGCTAAACCAGGACTAAGAGACAGGGAGAGATCTCAACAATGGGGAACCTCGATACCGCCTTCGTCGGCGCGGTGCCCGAGTTGTACACGCGCAACATGGGTCCGATGTTTTTCGAGCCCTACGCCGCGGATCTGGCGAACCGTTTAAACGGCATGATCTCCGGGAATTTGCTGGAGACGGCCTGCGGCACAGGCATCCTCACTCGCGCTCTTGCCGAGGCATTGCCCGAAGCGGTGGCGATCACTGCCACTGACCTCAATCAGCCGATGCTCGACTTTGCAAAGCTGCAGCCAGGTGGTGAACGCGTCCAGTGGCAGCAGGCAGATGCACAGAGTCTGCCATTTCCCGACCAAACATTCGACGTTGTCGTTTGCCAATTTGGGGTCATGTTCTTTCCTGATAAGGAAAAGGCTTACTGCGAGGTCTTTCGGGTGCTGAAACCGGGCGGGCGCTTCATTTTCAACGTATGGGACCGGCTCGAGAGCAATGATCTGAGCTTTGTCGTGCATAAGACCGTGACGGAAATGTTCTCGCACCATCCTCCGATGTTTCTCGAACGCACGCCGATGGGATACTACGATGCCGCCAAAATCCGAGCCGACCTTGCTCACGCAGGCTTTGTGGAGAGCACCGTTGATACTCGGAAGATGCCTTGCCGCACGCCCTCGGCACGGAACCCAGCGCTCGGGCTAATTCAAGGCTCCCCCCTGGGAGCCGAGATCACTGCGAGAGACCCTTCGGGGCTCGACAAAGCCGTTGAAGCGGCCACCCAGGCCATCGCCGAGCGTTTCGGTTCAGGACCAATCGAAGCGAGTATGCAGGCGCATATCATAATTGCGACACGCCCGCTTCGCTGAGAACTCTCGGCCTGCTATTGCGCCGTTGTGCCGCCGTCGACAACGAGACCGGAGCCGGTCATGAAAGCGGCGTCGTCCGAGGCGAGAAAGAGGATACCCTTGGCGATGTCGGTCACCGTCCCCAAGCGGCCGATCGGCAATCGCTCGACGGCTTGCTGACGGGCCGCGGCAACGTCATTGGTGCCGAGATTGCGCGCCCGGCTGACAAAGGTCTGGTCGCCCATATCGGTCTGAATGACCCCCGGATGGATCGAATTGACCCGGACCCGGTAGCCCTTGCGGGCGAATTCGAGGGCGGCTGATTTGGTGAACAACGTCACTCCGCCCTTGGTCATCGAATAGAGTGGGTCGAGCTGCGAGCCGACCAGCCCCGCGACCGAGGCTAGGTTGACGATGGCGCTGCCGTGTGGGCTTTGCCGAGCGCGCTCCCGCAGTGCCGGCAGCGCGAGCTTGGTGCCGAGAAATACCCCGGTCAGATTGACGGCGCAGAGCCGATGCCACTCGTCGAGGCTCACCTCTTCGATGCCCTTACCGAGAAAGAGGCCAGCATTGTTGACCAGAATGTCGAGCCCGCCGAAACGAGAGACAGTCGCGGCTATCGCTGCCTCCCACTGGTCCTCGCGGGTCACGTCGAGATGCAGGTAGATGGCGCCATTGTCGGAACCTGCGATAGCCCGGACGGTTTCGCCGCCGCGCTCGTCGAGGACGTCGCCGACGGCCACCTTGGCGCCAGCTTCGACCATCAGCCTTGCGGTTTCGGCGCCGATGCCGCGCGCCGCCCCCGAAATCAATGCGACTTTGCCATCGAGACGGTTCATCGGCCTCCTCCCTTGACTTGCGCCGACATGTTGGCTGCTTCCATGTTCGCAGTTGGCCACGCGACGCAGATCATGGCAATCTGCAAATGCCCACAACCAGAGGGTTCAACGATGCAAATCGAACGGCTCGATCATTTGGTGCTAACGGTAGCCGATATCGAGCAAACCTGCGCGTTCTATGCCCGCGTGCTCGGGATGGAGGTCGTCCGTTTTGGTGAAGGACGCACCGCGCTGCGCTTCGGGCAGCAGAAAATCAACCTGCACCCCGCAAACAATATCCCTGGTCTGGTCGCCGACAAGCCGACGCCGGGCTCGGGTGATCTGTGTTTCATCACGAAGGTCCCGATGGTCGGGGTGACGGCACATCTGGAACAATGCGGGGTTCCAATCGTCGCTGGGCCAGGCCCGCGAGCCGGTGCCATCGGAACGATCCAATCGGTCTATATTCGCGACCCCGACCAGAACCTGGTCGAGATCTCGAATTACTGAAAGCTTTGAGCCTTGCGAAGGAGCATCCGGAAAGCTTGCAACCGAACGTTTAGGTGCGGCTCTCAGCAATCGGGGCGGCGGTTTCAGCCGTGGTAGGGCAAGGGGACGAGTCGGGCTTGGGGGAATTGGTGGCGAAAATAGCGGCTGGCACAAACTGGCACAATTGGCCCAACTGGGGCAATTGGTGGCACAACTGGTAGAGATCGGGTTTGAATGAGAGTAACTCTGTGACGCGGGGGCGGAGGCGCCGTGGTTTCTCGCTCTGCCTTGCCTCGTTGTTGGTGCTGTCAGTGGGTGCCACAGGCGCATTGGCCGAGAGCGCCGGTAGAAGCTCTCTTGCTTCGGGCGGCGGCGTCCTCGATCGGGTGGCTTATGCCGTAGACGCAGCCGAATCGAGCCATGGCGCCGATCCGAGAATGTGGCGCCTCGACCTGGATGGACCACAAGGACCGATGCAGGTCTCCGCCGCCGCGGCAACCGATGCTGGTAGTGGCGACCGCTTTGACGAGACGGAGAACCGCGCCCTCGGCCGCGCCTATCTTCAACGCATGTTCCGCCGCTACGGGAGCTGGCCCGACGCCGTCGCGGCTTACAATTGGGGGCCGGCCCGACTGGACGACTGGATCGGCGGCGGGCGGCTGATCGATAAACTGCCACCGGCGGTTGCCCGTTACCGAGCTCGCGTCATGGTCGCTTCCGGACTGGCGATCGGCTCGGTTGGCGATGCATTCTTCGGCTCGATCGCTGATCGCTTGGCAAGGCTCCGGATGCTAGCGAGAAGGCAGATGGCGGAACGGCATCGCCTTGGCCATAGAGCAGATGTCGTCGAGCTGCTCTACGGCGAGATTATGCGGAGCACCAAACTCACTGCCGAATGATCCGCGGCTGCTATCATGGGTAAGGCTGGTAGTAGGGCGGCGGATAGTAGTTCGTGCTCGCTGCTGCATAGGCCGCAGAGGTAGCGGCGGCGCCGACCGCTGCCCCGGCAACGGCACCCGCAGCGACGGCACCAGCTCCTGTATAGGCCGGGGTTACGACGGTGGTCCCGCCGTAGTACGCACCATGGTATCCGTAGCCGCCGCCGTAATAGCCACCGTGATACCCATAGGCTGAGCCGCCATATGCGCCGTGCGCCGACCAAGCGCCGTCACTACCCGCGGCGGTGCCGCCACGATAACCCGTAGCCGACCAGGAGCCTCCGCCGCCCGAGGCAGAGCCGCCGCGAAAGCCGCTGGCATTCCACGACCCGCCGCCACCCGAGGCCGTGCTGCCGCGGGCGCCGGTTGCGCTCCACGACCCGTTGCTGTGCGAGAACGAGCCGCCATAGGCCCCGTGGTAAGCGCCGCCGCGAAAGCCGCCACCGTGGTAACCCCAGCCAAGGGCAGCCGGAGCGGCTACGACAGCCAGAAGCGCGGCCACGGAGATAATGGTAAAGCGCTTCATTTCTTGCCTCCCTTCGCCTTGCTTGTCGTGGCCGTCTGCGGCAATGGCTTCAACGCCACTTGCTCGGCGCCGGGTGGCGGCTGAAAGGCGAATTCCGCATCGGTCGGGTGGACATTGAAGTTCCAATCCGAGAACTCCGCAATGAGGTTCGGTTGGCCCGGCAGGAAGCGATAGGTTACGATCAACCGGCGCGGCAGCGCCCGCTCGTTTTTCGCCAGCCACAGCTCGAGCTCGATGCCGGGCGGCTGAGAAAAGAAGAGGTGATCGTACGGAGCGCCGTCGATCGTCACAGTGTTAACTACTCGGCCCGAGGTGACTCCGGACAGAAATGCCTCATTCGGGGCTTCGCTCAAAAAATCGGCGAGCGGGAAGTCAACGCCGTAGCGGCCTACCGCGTCCTTCAGCATCCCGTCGATGGTGGTGCCTTCCGGTACGGCAAGGGTCGCGTATTTTTTGTCCTGCACCGAAAAGATTGTGAGCGCCTTACCGTCGAAGATGAGTTTGTTCGACCCGTCGTCACCGGTCACTTCGACGAGCAGCCGGTTCGGCCGGCTCACCGTGACCTTCATCGTGTGGAAAATGTGTAGTGGCTCGCCGCCCGCATACGCATAGGCGCGGATCGTCCGCGCCTGAAACGAGAATTGCTCGGCGCGCAAGGTCTGTCCCATGCGCAAGACCGCGGCGCCCGCCTCCTCGCTGATGGCGGGCGTCGCTTCCTTGGCGGGCTGCGCCGCGAGGAGAGCGACGGGGGTCACGCCGATGATACCGGCGACGAGCCCGCCGAGAACCGCGATCTGTCGGAGGTTCACGAATATGTCTCCTTTATAGAAGTCTGATCGGTCATGCCGTGAAAGATCACGCCATGGCAGCAGGTAGCATCTATGCATTTTAGGAAGTTCATCCTACGATACGCGATCTCCGGTTTCTGTGTCGACCTGATGACGCCGACGATCGTTGACGTCGATTTCGGGAAGTGATCGATACTCCCGCCGCTCCGTGCGGTGTGAGTGGTTATTGTCGACGTGCCAGCAAAAGGAAGCAGAATATGAGTGATCTGATGGTTGTCGCGTTTCCGACCGAGGAAAAAGCCGAAGAAATCCGCAAAAAGCTGCTCGATATGCAGCAGGAATACCTGATCGAGCTGGGGGATGCTGTCATCGCGGTGAAGCAGCCGAACGGTCACGTCAAGCTCAACCAGCTCTTCCATCCAACGGCGAGCGGTGCCGCGTATGGCGCGCTGTGGGGCACGCTGATCGGAATGATCTTCCTGATGCCACTGGCGGGCGCTGCGCTCGGCGCGGCTGGCGGAGCGCTCGGCGGCGCCTTGACCGATGTCGGGATCAACGACCAGTTCATGAAGGACGCCGCGCAGACACTGCAATCAGGCAACGCCGCTCTGTTTCTGCTGATCCGCAAGATGACCACCGACAAGGTGTTGGCGGCCCTGCAGGGGGTCGGCGGCACGGTGCTGCGGACGTCGTTCGATCATACCAAGGAAGAGGCGCTGCGCCAGGCATTGGCGGCCCACACAGCGAGCACTCCTTCATCTTGAGAGGCGACGCTGAATTTACTCAGACAAAGGCGATGAAGGAATGACTATGCGGAAGAGCAAACTCGTTGTTGCGGGGGTAATCTTGGTGCTGTCCACCTCGGGTGCGCTGGCGCAGCTGAAGCCGGGCGCGAAGGCAGTCCTGGGCGCATGCAAACCCGATATTGCACGGTTATGCAGCCAGGTTCCACTCGGCGGCGGCCGCATCAAAGCCTGCATGAAGGAGAACCTGCCAAACCTCTCCGAGCCCTGCAAGGAGGCGCTCTTCCAAGCTTGGCTGCGGCAGTGAGGCTGCGCGCCGTTTCTGGAGGTCCAGCTAGAGATCGCTGACCACAGCAGCGACCGCGGCGCTCGCCCGATGTCACAGGCTGGGTATGCGCGTCCCCGGAATTGTCGGCGCGCGAAGATATACTTTTGCAGACTCTGGACCTGTCTCATTGTCCGAGGCGCGCCGCAAGTTCGGCAAACCCCGCCACCGCGAGGTCGGTCGCCGGGTTCGGCACTGGGTCGGGCGGGCCCGCCGGCCCCCATTCGGCGGGGCGGTGAACAAAGGCTGTGCGGTAACCTGCGCCGCGGGCTGCATCGAGGTCGAAATTGTGGCAGGCGACCATGAGAATTTGCGCCGCAGGTGTGGCGAGGAAGCTCGCAACACGATGATAGGCCGCGGCGCGGGGCTTGTAGATGCCCAGCATCTCGCAGGGCAGCACGGCATCCCAGTGGATGCCGTTTCGCCGCGAGACATCGACGACCAATGACAGGCTGAGGATTGTGAACGAGACGCAGACATAGCGTTGCTGCAGGCGCGCCAATGCCGGCACAAAATCGGGCCACGCGTCGAGCTGGTGCCAACCTCCTGCAACCCTCCGGCGGTCATCGCTCGAAAAGGCGGTAATGCCGTTTTCGACAAGGAGTTCATCGAGGACGTCACGATGGACATCGTCGATGTTGAAGTTCGGCCTGTCGGCTCCGAGCATTCGCCGCAACGAACGGCGACGATACTCGTTTGCGAATTCATGCCAATCGCACTCGACCCCGTGCTGGGCGCTGAGCTCAGTCAGTGCGCCAACGATACCGCCATGCCAATCGAGAACCGTGCCTCCGGTGTCGAAAGCCAAGACCTTGATCTCATCCATTGCTGGCATCTCCAATCAGCCAGTGCTCGGCACGCGCGCCGCCGGCACCATGAAATTGCCGGCGATCAGTCTGAGCCGCTCGTCCTCACTTGTGAGGCAAGCTTCGCGTAGCGCCAAGATCGCGGCGCCGGCTGCAGTCTCGTTCCACAACCAGTCGCCGAGCTGTTGGCTCGATGGCTTGCTCGCCCCTGCAGCCGCCGCCTCCAGGTAATAGGCCTTCAGATCGTCGAGCGCAAAACGCAGCATCAGCGGCGCGGAGAACCCATCACGCATGCTTGGCGGCGTATGGCCGCGCAGCCAATCGGCGATATAGCGGGCGCACTCGGTGATCGGCAAGGCGCAGAGCCCGACCGTGGTACGGCCGTGCTGTGCGCGCCATTGCTCATGTGCATCTCGCAGTAGGGCGATCTCCGCCTCCAGTCGAGCCGCGAGCGTCTCCGGCGAGCGGTCAACGGGCGCGATTGGTCCGCGCGGCGGATGCCACGAGCGGTCCGGTTGCGCACGCGGGTCGTCGTCGGGGAAGTCCTCGATGACGACCGGTCCGTGCTCCTGCTCCAGGAGCTGCAGGGCCGCGAGGATCACCCGCTTCTGGAATTGGGGCCGGTTCGCCGGGCCGAATGGGCGCCCAAGCTCAAACGGGACCCAGAGAGCTCGCGGTGGCTTGGTTTTCTCGGTCTGCGGACGAATAAGGCTGATTGCTACCGTTGCAATGCCCTCTTCCTCGAGATAGTGCGCCAGCGCGCTCACGGCGCGCGTGCACACCGGTCAAACGGGGCAGAGAAGGACGGCATCGATTTGGTCCTCTTTCAGACGGCCGGCGAGCTCGCGGGCATGGGGCTCCATCTGCAACGGATCGGAGGCACCCATAAACGAATAATGGGTCTCGGCCACCGAGCCGATTACGCCGTCGGCGGCGAGCTCGTGAAGCCGCTCGAGCGGGAATGCGACGTTCCAATCCTCCTGCAAGCCTGTGCGGTCGAAATTAACCGAGATGTGGCTGGTCAGCAGTTCCTCGGGCTTCGTGTGCGAGGGGATTGCTCGATAATCCGCATCCCGTCCACGGAACGGCATTTCGCCTCTGACGACAAGCCCGGCGGACGACACGATCGCGACCCGGCGCTGCGAGAGAGCCGGCCCGGTCACCCAGGGTGTCGTTTCGAATTGCGGACACTCGGCTTCGGCGAGGCGTTTTGCTTGCGCCGGCGGGAGATTTGTCAAACGCGTCATCTCTCATCCTTCAACGGTTGTGCGGGTTGTTCTGGTCAGTCCAACAGAGCAAGGGCAGGGCGTGCCACTCCCTCCAGAAGTTCCCGGTTAGGGTTCGAGCGGGCCAGCACACGTAGTCCCAGGGTGATGCCGAGCAGCAATCGTGCAAGGTCAGTGGGTTTGCGATCGAGCGGAACCGAACCATCGTTCTGCGCAGCAGTCAGCGCGCGGGAGAAGAATGCTTCGATCTCGGCGAGGCGGGCGGCGACCTCGGCTCCGAGCTCGGGGTCGTGAGGCGCAATTTCGAGCGCAGAATTCACCAGAAGACAGCCGCGCCGGTCGCCGTCATCGAGCGATCGCTCGATGATCTCGCGCAGAAAGGCGCAGATGGCCTCTTTGGGCGGCAATGTCGATTCCAGCCGCGCGATGCGCTCGCACGTCGACCGTTCGGCATAGCGTTGCAGCGCCCGGCGAAACAGCGAGCGTTTATCGCCGAACGCGTTGTAGAGGCTGGCGCCGGTGATGCCCATACGCGCGGCGAGGTCACGCACAGATGTCGCCTCGTAGCCCTCATGCCAAAAGCAATCCACCGCCGCGTCGAGCACGGCAGCTTCGTCGAACTCTCGAGGTCGCGCCATAGCTGCGAACTTAACATCGATTCTAGAACGATCGATCCAAAATAAATTTCGATAGCTGCCATGCGGAGCGTTCGCAGCGGCGAGGCGGCAGAGCTCGTCCGCCTCTCTGAGCGCGATACGCGGTCATAGCGGTGGCGATCTTCGGCGATGATTGCCTCGCGTTCTCGGGCGAGCCTATTACTCGTGGCCGTTGCGTAGTCGTCGCTGCGGACGGGGAGACCGGCCGAAAGGCTTTTCGCGACTTATGGACCTTCACTTCAACAGCGCCGCACCCTTTACCCGATGGGTAGTGCGAACCGGGACGCTTCAAGAACCGTTTGTCGTCGTCGATATCGGCGTACAGGGTGGAGAGAACACTCGCTGGCACCTTCTCGGCGATTACTTAGTTGTACACGGCTTCGACGCGATTGAAGAGGTCATTGAAGAGTTGCGACAGAAAAATCGCAATTACCCCAACCGTCACTACCACTGCCTGGCGGCAGGAAGTACAGAAGAGGAGCGAAATTTTTATCTTAACCTTGCGGACCCTTATTCGAGTTCGTTCTATCCCCACGGAGCCGACCGATTTGGACTGCGCGAGCAGCGACGGGATCAGGAAAGACGGGTCAGAGTGCGGCCGCTCGACGCCTTACTGGCCGACGGAACCATCTCCCGGGCGGATTTCCTTAAATGCGACGTCGAAGGCTTTGAGAAGGAGGTGTTTGTCGGCGCTCGCGAGTTGCTCAATTCAGTCCTGGGTATCGAAACAGAGACAAATTTCTTCGCTAGTCCGCTCTATCCGGAAACCCACCTCTGTACTCTTCAGAGACTCTTGCTCGACGCGCATTTGCTGATCTTCGATCTGAGCTTCTACCGCGTGCCGCGTGCCAGCTTTACCAGGGAGGTGGCGCGTCGGAGAGCTATCGGCGCCGCCGCGTTATGTGGAATCGGCAAGCCGGCGATTGTCAACGTGCTATTCTGCCGAGATCTGATCGACGAGGCCGATCATCAGGAAAATTACACGTCCCCCTGTCGGTCGGTCAGCGTCGACCAGCTGATAAAGCTGATGATCATTTGCGAGCTTTATGGCCTGAGCGACGTCGCACTGGACACCGCCACACGCTTTGCCGATCGACTCGCCGAGCGGCTGGATGTTGGACGGGCCGTCCACCTACTAGCTGATCCGTTTTGCCGAAATCGCGTCCGACCTCTTGCGTCACCGCTACGAACGTTCCGACAGGCGGCTAATCGAGCGTTGCGGGCCTTCCGCGTAAATTCTCGATTTTAATGCCCAGATTTGGTCGGAGTGAGAAGATTTGAACCTCCGGCCCCGCCTCCCGAAAGCCGCGGACTAGCGTCATAACCCATCGGCCCCGTGTTCAGTGCCGGCGACGATCGGGTCCGACTTCGCGTTGACGCCGCGGCTCTTGCGGAAGGCGATGACGTCGTTGGAATGCACCCGGATGGAACGGGATGTTACGCTCCACTGGAGGCAGGGAGGAAATGGCACGGAAAGTGCGTCTTGTGGATGACGCAGTAGGGGAGGTGCGTAGATGTGTGATAGTCATAGTGGCGAAATTTTTGTCGATCGGCGTGCTCTTCTGCGCCGCAGCGCGGCTGCTGGAGCTCTTGTCGTCGCGGCGCCGATGGGTTTCTTCGGCGCGCCGGCCGACGCCGCGGCGAGCTTCAAAGCCACCCATGGCAGCGGTTTCTGCAACAGTGCCTTTTTTATCACGCATGCCAAGCAATTAGGCAAAGAATACGGGCTGACATTGGAATTCGTAAACACTCCGACCTTTGCCGAGATGGTGACGTTTCTCGGCGCCGGCATGGTCGATGTCAGCGTCCTGCCCTACACCAGCTTCATCGGCCTTTACGATAAGGGAGCCCCGGTCAAGATCGTCGGAGGCGGTGGCATTGAAGGCTGTGTGATCGTCGCTCAGCCCGGTCTCGACACGGCGGCCAAGCTCAAAGGCAAGACACTCGGGACGTTCCAAATGGATACGCTCGAGGTATTGCCGTATGACTGGCTCAAAAAGAATGGCGTGAAGTTCAGCGACATTACCGTCCGCTACATGGGCAATACGCCCGAAGCGGTCGAGGCATTCAAGGCCGGCGCGCTCGACTTCATCTGCACGATCGAACCTTACGCCTCTGCGCTGCTCAATGACGTGAAGGGGTCGGTGATGCTGTCGAACGGTGTCGACATCTACGGGCCGCACTACACCGACTGCGTGCTCGCGGCGCGCACCAGCGTCATCGAGCAGCACCCGGAGGATCTGAAGGCGCTGATCAAGGCAATGCTAAAGGCCCAGCTGCTGTTCGAGCAGCAGCGCGAACAGATCCTCGCCGAGCTGGTCGGCGCCTATTACAAGACCTCGCTCGAAAATGCCCGCATTGGCGCACAGAGGCAGCCGCCTTGCGTCGACCAGCGAGCGCAGACCGACTTCATCCTCGGCCGGGTCGATTCGATCATCGAGATGGGTTACATCAAAAACGAGCCTGGGCGCGATGCGATCGACTGGACACTGCTCGAAGCGGCGATCAAGGAAATGCCGGAGGTCTATTCGCAACTGCAGTACAGATCGGCATGACCTCCACCCCGGTCGCGCCTGTCCGCGCAGCGCCCTCTTTCGCGGCGCCCCGCTGGCAGCGCACTACGGGTTTCATCGGCGCCTGGCTGCCTCAGCTCGGCTGGGCAATCGTTTCTGTCGGACTGTTTGCCGCGATCTGGGAGCTGTGCTGGTATTTCGGCTGGGCCGATCCGCGCTTACTCCCGCCGCCGCATGTGTTTCTCAGTGACCTGACAGGCCAGGCGAAATTCTTCAATACCGCGCAACGCTGGCAGGTCGGGGTCGCTGCCAGTGCTGGGCCGAGCCCAGCCGTGGCAGTGCTGATCACGATCCTGTCGTCGACAATGCGGGTGTTTGCCGGCCTCGGCCTCGCTACGATCGTCAGCGTTAGCCTTGGTGTAGCGATCCGCTACGTCAGATTGGTCGAGCACCTGACCTTGCCAACCATCACCCTGCTTGCTCCGGTCTCGCCCGTGGCATGGCTGCCGGTCGCCATCTTCATCTTCGGCATCGGCAACGGGCCGGCCATCTTCATGGTGTTCGTCGCGCTGTTTTTTCACATGATCTTGGCGACGATCACGCAGATCGACGGGGTCAACCGCAATTACATCAACGTGGCGCGCACGATGGGTGCCGGCAAATGGCAGATCTACCGGCGCGTCATCCTCCCGGCGATCTTGCCTGGTCTGCTGGTGGTACTGCGCTTCAATCTGTTTGGCGCCTGGATGGTGGTCCTGATAGCCGAAGCGACGGGGGTCGGCTTTGGTCTCGGCCAAGTCATCATGATGGCGCGCAACACTTTCAATCCCAGTCTGGTGTTTTTTACGATTGTCATCATCGGGCTGTTGGGGTTCGGTTTTGACTTTCTGCTGCGGCTCGTGCAGCGCCGCATTCTCTACTGGTTACCCAACCGGGCCGCAGGGCTGGTCGATGTCTGAGCCTGCCATCAGCTGCCGCGGCGTGGGAAAGATCTGGGCGGCCGGCACCGAGCGCGCGCACGAAGCGCTGCGAGGCATCGACTTGAAGGTCGATGCCGGCGAGTTCATCGTCGTGCTTGGGCCGTCCGGCTGCGGCAAGAGTACGCTCCTCTACTTGATTGCTGGGCTTGAAGAACCGAGTGCCGGCGAGATTATGGCGCATGGGGTCCCGGTCACCGGGCCGGCGCCGGATCGCAGCCTGATTTTTCAAGAGACGTCGCTGTTTCCTTGGCTCTCGGTCTGGCAGAACGTCAGCTTCGGGCTGTCATTGCGCGGTACCGGCAAAGCCGAGCAGCGCGAGGTGGCCCGCCAGGTGCTGTTCCGCACCGGTCTTGCCGAGACCTTCGACAAAAGGCCGCACGAGTTGTCGGGCGGGATGCGTCAGCGCGTCGCCGTCGCCCGCGCGCTCGCGATGCGCCCGAAGGTGCTGCTGATGGACGAGCCTTTCGCCGCGCTCGATGTGCAGACGCGGGCAAAGATGCAGGGTTTTTTGCTCGATGTGTGGCATGAGAGCGGTGCTTCGGTGATCTTTGTCACCCATCACATCGACGAAGCCATGGCGCTTGCCGACCGGGTCGTCGTATCCACCGCACGTCCAGGACGGATCAAGCAAATCGTCGGGATCGACCGGCCGCGCCCGCGCGACCCCTTCGCGCCGGAATCGGTCAGCTTGCGGCGGAAATTGACCGAACTGTTGAGTGACGAAGTCGACCGTGCTTTCGCCGAGCAGGAAGCCTAATCCGCCAAGGGAGAGAAGACGTGCCTTCCAGCATCATCCGCGGCCATACGGTGATTACCGAACCGGCCGATCGCCGTCATTGGCACCAGATTGACAACGGTGCGGTTTTGCAGCGCGACGGCGTCATTGCCGAAATCGGCCCCTTTGCCGAGCTCTCCGCGCGCCATCCCGACATCCCGGTGATCGGCACCGGGCGCCAGGTCGTGCTCCCGGGATTTGTCAACGGTCACCATCATATTGGTCTGACGCCGTTGCAGCTCGGTTCGCCCGATATGCCGCTCGAATTGTGGTTCGTGACCCGGCTGGTGAGCCGGCGCGTCGACCTCTATCTCGATACGCTCTACTCCGCGTTCGAGATGATCGCGTCGGGGATCACCACAGTGCAGCACCTGCACGGCTGGCTGCCGGGCGATCTTACGGCGGTCGAGGCCGGCGCGGGCGAGGTGATCCGCGCCTATCAGGATATCGGCATGCGGGTGTCCTATTCCTTTGCGCTGCGCGACCAGAACCGGCTCGTTTACCAGGACGAAAAGCAATTCACAGAAAGCTTGCCCGTCGAATTGCGGCCGCCGCTGGAGCGGCACTTGGCTCGCTTCCAGATTTCGCTCGCCGATTACGGCGCTTTGTTCGAACAGCTCTACGCCAAGCACCATGACAAGGAGCGGGTCAAGATCCAGCTCGCCCCGGCCAATCTCCATTGGTGCTCCGATACGGCGCTGAGGATGCTCGCTGATTATTCGGAGCGCTATAACGCGCCAATGCATATGCATCTCGTCGAAACCGCGTATCAGAAGGAATATGCCCGGCGGCGAGGCGGCGGCACCGCTCTCGACTATATCGACCGCTTCGGGTTCCTGGGCCCGCGGCTGACCCTCGGCCATGGCGTGTGGCTCAATGAGGCCGATCTCGATCGCATCGCCGCGACCGGCACGCATATCTGCCACAATTGCAGTTCCAATTTCCGCCTGCGCAGCGGCCTCGCGCCGCTCAATTTCTTCGAGAAGCACGGGATCAATACCGCCATCGGCCTCGACGAGGCTGGCATCAACGACGACCGTGACATGCTGCAGGAAATGCGCATGGTGTTGCGCGCGCATCGCGTGCCGGGCATGGACGAGGACGACGTCCCGAGCGTCGGTCAGGTTCTGCGCATGGCGACCTCCGGTGGCGCGATGACGACACCCTTTGGCAGCCGAATCGGCAGCCTCGCCGTTGGCAAGGCCGCCGATCTCGTCCTCATCGATTGGGACAAGGTCGCTTACCCCTATCTCGACCCCGAAACCTCGGTTCTCGACGCTGTGGTCCAGCGCGGGCGCACCGATGCCGTCGATCTCGTCATGGTCGCGGGCGAGGTGGTTTACGAAGGAGGGCGGTTCACCCGTGTCGATCGCGACGCGGCGCTGCGCGAGCTGTATCAGTCATTGGAGAAACCGTTGACGGAAGACGAGGTCGAGCGGCGCCAACTGTCGAAAGCGCTGCTCCCGCATGCCCGTCGGTTTTACACAGGATATTTCGACCCCGAAGCCCACCAGCCCTATTATCGCGCGAGCTCGCGGCGGTAGTGCCTGGGAAGGAGACGCGTGTGAGCACATCCTATCCACGCGACATGATCGGCTATGGCGCGACCCTGCCACACGCGCATTGGCCGGATAATGCAAAGCTCGCGCTGCAATTCGTAATAAACTACGAGGAGGGGGCTGAGAATTCGGTTCTGCACGGCGACGCCGCTGCCGAAGCGTTCCTCTCGGAGATCATCGGTGCGCAGCCGATCGCCGGCGCCCGCCACATGAATATGGAATCGCTGTACGAATACGGCAGCCGCGCTGGGTTTTGGCGGCTCTACCGGGTATTCACATCGCGCGGGCTGCCGGTCACCGTCTACGGGGTGGCGATGGCGCTGGAGCGCAATCCGCCCGCAGTCGCTGCGATGATTGCAGCCGGCTGGGAAGTCGCCAGCCACGGCTACCGGTGGATCGATTATCAGCATGTGCCCGAAAGCGTCGAGCGCCAACATCTCCGGAAGGCGATCGAAATCCACAGCCGCGTTACCGGCGAGCGCCCGCTCGGCTGGTATCTGGGACGTTGCAGCCCCAATACCCGGCGACTGGTGGCTGAGGAGGGTGGTTTTATCTACGATGCCGACAGCTACGCCGACGATCTGCCTTATTGGGATGCGGCGCACGGCAAACCGCAGCTAATCGTTCCATACACGCTCGATGCCAATGATATGCGTTTTGCGACGGCGCAGGGGTTCAACTCAGGCGAACAGTTCTTCGCTTATCTGAAGGACACTTTCGATGTCCTGTATCGCGAAGGCGCGAGCTTGCCGCGCATGATGTCGGTCGGACTGCATTGCCGGCTCGCCGGCCGACCGGGACGCACCGCAGCGCTCGAGCGATTTCTCGACTACGCCCGCGAGCACGACCGAGTGTGGATCACGCGGCGCATCGATATTGCCCGCCATTGGATAGCGACTCATCCGGCCGCAGAATGACGCCTTCGTCCTCGAAGGATTACTCGTCAAAGAGGTTCTCGCGTAATGTGCGGCCCTTATAGGCGCGGCGGAACCGACCGCGCCGCTGCAGTTCGGGCACCAGTAACTCGACGATTGTGGCCAGGTCACCGGGCATCGACACGACGTGGCCCAGCATGAAGCCGCCGCGGCTGCCGGTCGCCTCGAAGACCTCTTCCAGATAGTCGGCCACCTGAGAGGCTGTGCCGGCGATCGTGCGCTCGTAGCTGGTGGCAAAGCGCCTGCCATAGTCAAAGAATTCCTGGCGGGTGAGCTCGGTCTGGGCGCCCAGCATTGCCACCAGTTCCCGCACAAAGCCCGCGGGCGATGCCTGGCTGGCAATGATTTCCCGATGTAGCTCACCCAACGTGAACCGCTCCGGAAGCGTCGAAAAATCATATCCGGTATTGTGCGATAGGTAGACCCCGACGCCTTCCGGCGGAATCGCGGTCAATAGCCGCTCGCGCTGCGCGATCGCCTCGCGTTCCGTTTCTGCAACGACGCAAGGCTGTTGCCAGACGATGCCCATGCTCTGCGGGTCGCGGCCCAGAGCCGCCACCGCCTCATCCAATGCCCTGCGCTGCGCGATCTGCAGATCGAGCGGCATGTCGGCACCGAACGCCATGTCGGCGACGTAGGCGCAGGCGCGGATGCCGCGAGGCGAACCGCCGGCTTGCAGTAGTATGGGCATTCCCTGCGGCGAGGGCGGGGTGTTCAAGGGACCGCTCACCTTGAAGAACCGCCCGGCATGCTCGACGTCGTGCACCTTGGCCGGGTCGCCGACCATACCGGTAGCATGGTCCCACAGCATCGCGCCGGGCTCGGCGCTGTTCCACAGCGCGCGGCAGACATCGATGAACTCCTCCATCCGGTCGTAGCGCTCGTCGTGGTCGACGATGCCATCATAGCCGTAGTTCGCGTAGTCCGACCGCCGCGTCGAGGTGATGACGTTGAAAGCGATGCGGCCGCCGGTGACGTGGTCGAGCGAGTTGAACAGTCGCGCCAGGTAATAGGGATGCATGAAGGTCGTCGAATAGGTTATTCCGAAACCGAGATGCTGCGTCACCCGCGACATTGCCACTGCGAGCGGCGCCAGATCCTGGCGCGGCCAGCTGATGCCCCAGCGCACCGCGGCATCACGGCTGCCTCGCCAGGTGCTGGGCACTCCAGTGCCGTCACCGGAGAACAGCATGTCGAGTAGCCCGCGCTCGGCGAGCCGAGCGATTTCTTCGAACGCGCCGACATCGGGATAGGTGCGTCCCGGCCATGCGCCTGGCATCCGCCAGCGGCCGTCCATGTGGATATACGAAAGATCGAACGCGAGATGCATCCGCTTCGTCATGATCGGCTTACCCTGACGCGAAAGTGTCCGATCGCGCGATCACGCAAATCGTTCCGCCGCTCGTTGCAGACGCTCAAGACCGGGCAATACCGCTGCATTGGGTACCGGATCGAGATGGCAAGCGATGGCGTGAGACGCGCTCAGCACCCGGAGGGGCGGCGGCGTCTCATCGCACACCGGGCCCAGTTTGTGCGGGCAGCGTGTCGCAAAGACACAGCCAGAATGCGCAGCGGTAGCCGTCGCGCTGGCGGGCGGTTCCGGTATCGGCTCGTCATCGGCCGCCGAGGCGAGCAATATCCGGGTGTAGGGGTGGTGGGGCGGCGCCAACACCTCGGCGGCGCTGCCGATCTCGCAGATCCGACCGCGATACATCACCGCGACTCGGTCCGAGAGCTGCGCCACGACGGCGAGGTCGTGTGAGATGAACAGATAGGACAGGCCCAACGCGTCGCGCAAATCGGCCAGCAGATTGACGATCGTCGCCTGCACCGACACGTCGAGCGCCGAGACCGGCTCGTCACAGACGATAAAGCGCGGCTCGGTGGCGAGCGCGCGGGCAATCGCGACCCGCTGGCGCTCGCCGCCGCTCAGCTGATGGGGAAAGCGCGTCCGGTACGCAGCCGGCA
>Ga0306925_10000135_pt1 | contig 42343 bp, 43 predicted proteins | sample flu12Cox44000176_FD_203755 | JGI IMG/M metagenome (GOLD analysis project Ga0306925, IMG submission 203755) | Lab enrichment of tropical soil microbial communities from Luquillo Experimental Forest, Puerto Rico - flux8day.12C.oxic.44.000.176 (v2)... | ecosystem: Environmental > Terrestrial >... | reverse complement strand
TGATTTGCTCGCCTGCGCCGCTCCCGCCCCACCCTGTGTCAATTCCTTCTGCTCGCCGTAGAGCCATTCCATCCCGGCCATCGCCTCGTCCGGCGTCCGCGATCCCAACATCAAATTGCGCAATTCCTTGGCGACGCCGCCGGCGTGATAGAACTCGCCGTAGACGCGCGCCATGATCTGTACGCGGCCGGTGCGCAGATAACGCGCCTGCTGATAGGCGCGGAACGCCGCAGTGTAATCGCCTTCCGCCGCGACCGCCTGGTCGGCGAGGCAGACCGCGTCCTCGACCGCCATGCAGGCGCCCTGCGCCAGATATTGCAGCATCGGATGCGCGGCATCGCCGAGGAGCGTGATGCACCCGCGGCTCCATTCCTTGATCGGCGGCCGGTCGCACAACACCCACATGCGCCAGCTTTCGATCTTGTTGAGGAGCGTGCGCACCGGCGCGCAGGTTGCCGCAAAGCGCTCGTGCAATTCGGCCGGATCGCCGTAAGAGTCCCAGCCCTCCTCGTAGCGGTTGGAATGAAACACGGCGACGAGGTTGTACAGTTCGCCGGTGCGCAGCGGATAGAGCACGAAGTGCACCTTCTCGCCGGCCCAGAAAGTCATATTGCTCCAGCGATATTTTTCCGGAACCTCGGCGGTCGGCAACACCGCGCGATAGGTGATATGGCCGGCGGGCTTCGGCCGGCCGTCGCCGACGACGATTTGGCGGATGGTCGACCACAGACCGTCGGCGCCGATCAAAGCGGCGCCGCGATAGTCCTTGCCGTTCGCGGTTTTGGCTTTGACGCCGCCATCGATCTCCTCCACCCCGGCGATCTTCTGCGCGGCGTCAAGCTTGATGAGATTCGATTTACGGCACGCCTCGAGCAGCACGTTGTGCAGATCGGCGCGGTGAATGAGCGCATAGGGATGATGAAATTTCTTGCGGAACGCATCGCCGAGCGGAATGCGCGTGACCTCTTCGCTGGTGATGGAATCGAGCATCACCAGATTTTCGGGAAAGACAGCGAGCGCGCTGACCGGCGCGATCAGGTCAAGCTTCTCGAACATCCGGAACACATTCGGCCCGAGCTGGATGCCCGCGCCGATTTCCTTGAACTCGGCCGCCTGCTCGATCACCTGCGAGGGGATGCCCTGGCGCGCGAGCGCCAGCGCGGCGGTGAGCCCGCCGATGCCGCCGCCGACGATGAGAACTTGCTCGTCTTTCCAGGAGGCCATGGCGCTTACTGGCGGCTCAGATGTCACCCCCGCAGCGCGGCGAGCACACGCTCCGGCGTGATCGGCATTTGCGTGATCGGCGCGGCGCCGAGCGGGCGCAGCGCGTCGTTGATCGCGTTCATGACACAGCCCGGCGCGCCCGCGGTGCCGGCTTCGCCCGCGCCTTTAGCGCCAAGCTCGGAATCAGCCGTCGGCGTCACCACATGGCCGATGTCGATGTCCGGCATTTCCGCCGCCATTGGCACCAGATAATCCATCATATTGCCGTTCAGGAGCTGGCCGTTCTCGTCGTAGAGGCAGTGCTCGAACAGAACGCCGCCGATGCCTTGCACGATGCCGCCGCGGATCTGCTCGTCGACGAGCTGCGGATTGATCACCGTGCCGCAATCCTCGACGCACCAGTGTTTGAGCAGCCGCACCTCGCCCGTGGCGATATCCACTTCCAGGTATGACGCCTGCATGCCGTTGGTAAAGGCGAACGGCCAGGCGCGCGGCACGTAATGACGCGTCGCCATGAACTCGGCCTGGAAGCCAGGCGGCAGCGTGTCGGGGCGGAAATAGACGATGCGCGCGACTTCTTCGAGCGGCATGCGTTCGCGGCCGCTGTCGGCATCGACGACAATGCCGCCGCGAATATCGAGCGCCTGCGGATCGGCTTGCAGAATCGAGGCAGCGGCGGCGAGCACATTGCCGCGTAGCGCCTTGCCGGCCTGCCAGGCCGCTTCGCCGCCGATGCCGGCGGCGCGCGAGGCCCAGGTGCCGCCGCCATAGGGCGTGTTGTCGGTGTCGCCGGTGACGACGCGCACGCGCTCGATCGGCACGCCGAACGAGGTGGCGACGCATTGGGCCAGCACCGCTTCGGCGCCCTGCCCCTGCTCGGTGACGCCGGAATGGCAGAACACCGCGCCGGTCGCATCGAGCCGCACCGTGGCGCCATCCTGCGAAGAGATGCGCGCGCCGCCCACGCCATAGAATGCCGCCGACGGATTAGTGACCTCGATGAAGGCGGCAAGCCCGATGCCGCGGTGGACGCCTTGCGCACGCAAGCGCGCCTGTTCGACGCGCAAGCTGTCGTAGTTCATCATGCGCAGAAGCTTGTCGAGCGAGGCGTGATGCGACAGCCGCTCGAATTTCAGCCCCGCAGCGCTGGTCGCCGGATATTTGTCGTCGGGCAAGAGATTGCGCCGCCTGATCTCGGCCACGTCCATGCCGATTTTGGCGGCGGCAAGCTCGACCAGGCCTTCGGTGACCGCGGTGGCGATCGGATGGCCGACGGCGCGGTATTGGCACATCACGTTCTTGTTCTGAAACACGACGCGGGCGCGAGCGCGATAGTTCGGGCAGGTATAAGGGCCGCCGACGAGATTGACGATCTGGTTCGCTTCGATGCCGCTGGTGCGCGGATAGACGGAATACGGCCCGATGCCGGTCAGATCGTCGATGGCGAAAGCCGTGATCGTGCCGTCGCGTTTGACGCCGATCCTGGCGTTCACGCGATGATCGCGAGCGTGAATGTCGGTGACGAAGCTTTCAAGGCGATCGGCAACGAACTTCACCGGCCGCCGCAGCAGCTTCGACAGCGCCACCGTCGCCATTTCGTCGGCATAGATATGCACCTTGATGCCGAACGAGCCGCCGACATCCTTGGTGACGACGCGGATCTGATGCTCTTCAAGACCGAGATGCTTGGCGAACAGGTTGAGCGTCATGTGCGGAGCTTGCGTGCCCTGATAGACGGTCAGGCGCTGCTCGCCGGCATTCCAGTGGGCGACGATGGCGCGCGGCTCGTTGGTGACGCCGGTATGCCGCCCAAAGATGAAAGTCGTCTCGACCACCGCATCGGCTTCGTTGAAAGCTCGATCGACATCGCCGGCATTGAGTGCCCGTTCGAAAGTGAGATTGTCGCCAAGCTCGGGATGGATCACCTGCGTCTTGCCATCGAGCGCGGTTTCAGGATCGGTCACGGCGGGCAGCACTTCGTATTCGACTTCCACCAGCGCGCAGGCGTCCTCGGCCTCGGCGCGGCTTCTCGCCACCACGGCGCAAACCGCTTCGCCCTGCCAGCAGGCGCGCTCGACGGCGAGCGCATGCTGCGGCGCGGATTTTATGCCTTTGAGATGGGTGAGCACGCCGACCCACGGCGTGATCGCCTGCGCCAGTTCCGAGCCCGTGACGACGGCAACGACGCCGGCTGCTTTACGCGCGGCAGCGCTGTCGATCTTGGCGATCCGCGCATGCGCATGCGGCGAGCGCACGAAGGCGACATGGACCATGCGCGGCAGCACGACGTCGGTCACGTACTGGCCGCGGCCTTGCGTCAGCCGCGCCAGATTGGGCCGCGGCACCGAGCGGCCGATATAGGAATTCGGCCGGTCGAGCGCGGTAAGGCCGGGCGGCTGGTCGTCGGCGAGTTTCATTGGGTCCCTTGCGACGTCATTCCGGGACCGAGCGAAGCGAGGTATTACCGGAATCCATACTCACGAACCTGAGTTTATGGGTTCCGGGCTCGCGGGCCAACGCGCGCTCCGGAATGACGGCTAGAGAAACCGCGTCGGCCACATCAGCGTGCGCCACATATGGGCCGAGGGTGAGTCGTCGAAGCCGAGCCCTTCTTCGGGCTGCCTGAAATTGCGGCCGATGATGTCGACAAAGTCGTTGAGGTCGACCTTCGCGTTCGGATCGAACGAATAGACATCGTTCACGCAGATCAGCCGCGAGGTCATATAATATTTGTGGTTCCGCGCGCGCTCGTATTCGCGCACGATGTAAGACTCGGGCTTATAATCTGCGCCGAAATATTTGATGTACATTTCCGGATATTCGTAGCCGACCGACGGGTCGGGAAAGAAACGCAGCGCCTGGTGCGTGCGCACCGCCCAGCTCACCTCCTCGTCGACATAGGGCTCGATCATCTGCGCGCCCCAATAGCCATGATCAGCGCGGATGAAGCTCGCCACGCCGATGTCGTGAAGAAGGCAAGCGAGAACCACCTTCTCGTTGTGACCGTGCTTGAGCGCGCGGGTGGCGCTCTGCAAAAGGTGATTGAGGGAAGCGAACCGGTTATGGAAGAAATCGACCAGCCTCGGCTTTTCCGGCATTTTCGGCAGCCGCGGATCCGCGCCCATGAGAAAATATTTGTCCGGGTTGGCCTTCTTGAGCGCCGGACCGCTCGGCATTTCCACTTTGCCGTCCGCGATATTGAACAGGGTCGACTTCACTGCGATGCGTTCGCCGAGCTCGTGCATCATCTGCTCTTCGAGCTCGTCAGCGCGCTCCGACAGCGTCAGCGGTTTGGCGTGTTCATTCATGGCTTAAGCCTCTGACTTTCGCGCCCGCATCTGGGCGACCGATTCGATCGCGTCAACGATCGCTTGGTAGCCGGTGCACCGGCAATAATTGCCGGCAAGGTGTTCGCGGATCATATCACGGCTCGGTGTCCCGCCGCGCGACAAAAGCTCCTGCGCGCCGATCAGCATGCCCGGGGTGCAGAAGCCGCATTGCAGCGCATTGCGCCGCCGGAATGCGTCCTGAAGATCGGCAATAACGCCGGAATCGGAAATCCCCTCGATGGTTTGCACGTCGGTTCCGTCGCATTGCACCGCCAGCACGAGACAGCCGCGCACCACCGCGTCATCGAGCAGGACCGTGCAGGCGCCACAAACGCCCTGCTCGCAGCCGATATGTGTGCCGGTGAGCCCCAGATCGTCGCGCAGGAAATCGACCAGCGTTTTGCGGGCTTCGACCCGTTCGCGGACCTCGTCGCCGTTGACGCGCAGCGCGATATCGAGAAAGCGTTCGGGCATACTTTGCAGCGAGCTGTTTTACTTGCACTCATTCCCGCGAAAGCGGGAACCCAGGTAATTCTGGGTCCCCGCCTTCGCGGGGACGAGCGGAATATAAAGCCGATTCAATCCAGAAACACTACGATCTAGCCGGCTTGGTGACGATATCGCGCACGATATCGATAGCGCGGCGGAGTAGCGTCATCGAAGCTTCCAGCGTGCGGAAAGCGGCATGCGCGGTGATCGTCACATTATCCATGTGCGCCAGCGGGTTCGCCGGATCGAGCGGCTCGGCATGGAAGACGTCGAGGCCGGCATGGCGAATGCGGCCGCTCTGCAAAGCGGCGATGAAGGCGTCCTCGTCCACCAGCGCCGCGCGTGCGGTATTGACGAAAATCACGCCCGGCTTCATGCGCGCGAATTCGGCGGCCCCGAGGAAACCGCGCGTCTCGTCGTTGAGCGTGAGGTTCATCGAAATGACGTCCGATCGCGCCAGCAATTCTTCGCGGCTAACGAGTCGCGCACCCGGGCGTGGCGAGCGGTTCCAGGCGATTACCTCCATGCCGAGCCCACGACCCATGCGCAAAACCTCGCTGCCAATGCCGCCGAGACCGATCACGCCCAGCGTCTTGCCGAGGAGCTGCACGCCCTCATGCGGCACCCAGGTTCCGTCACGCACTTCGCGGTCCATGCGCGCAATCTCGCGGCAGGCCGCGAACATCAATGCAATCGAATGTTCTGCGACTGCCGTATCGCCGTAATTCCTGATGGTGTGGACCTTGATGCCGCGGGCGGCGAGTTCGGCGAGGTTCATGTAGCTTGCCGGCCCGGTGCCGAGAAAGACGATGTGCTTGAGCGCGTCGCAGCGGTCGACGAGGTCCGTCGGCAGATAAGAATGGTCGTCGATGCAGATGTCGTAGCCTTGGAGCACGCGCGGCAGTTCACCTTGCGCATAGGGCTGCCGATTGACGTCGATCGCCGGATCGTCAGGGCGTATGACGCGCTGCCAGACTGGCGCGAGCTGATCGTTACAGTCGAGAAATAGCGCTTTCATCCCCTCACCCCAGCCCCGTCCCACGCGCGAGAGGGAATTGACGGTCGATGCGCCGACTTCTAACACATCACCCGCACGGATTGGGAAGAGCGCGCACCATGCGTTTTGCAAGTTATGCCTTGCGCGGCCGGCCGAGCTTCGGCGCGGTCGCCAGCGACGGAATTGTCGATCTGCGCCCCCGCTTGCCGCGTTTCCACAGCTTGAGCGACGTGCTCAAGGCGCAGGCGCTCGAGGAGGCTAAAGCCGCAGCCGAGGGCGTGCGTCCCGACGTGCCGCTTGCCGAAGTCGAACTGCTGCCGCCGCTCTCGGCGCCGGAAAAAATTCTGTGTATCGGCATCAATTACGCCAATCGCGGCCAGGATTATAACGTCACCAATAATCCTAAATATCCGAGCATGTTTTATCGCGCGCCGAACTCGCTGGTCGGTTCGGGACAGAACCTGGTGCGGCCGAAAATCTCCGAGCAGCTCGACTATGAAGGCGAGGTCGCCATCGTGATCGGCCGCGACTGCAAGCACGTGGCCAAAGACCGTGCGCTCGAGGTCATCGCCGCGATAACCTTGTGCAATGAAGGCACGATCCGCGACTGGACACGGCACGGCCAGTTCAACGTCACGCAGGGCAAGAACTTCGACGCGACCGGAGCGATCGGGCCGTGGATTGAGACCGATTTCGACTTGACCAAACCGCTGCATCTCACCGTGCGCAAGAACGGCGAGATAACGCAGGAAGACACCACCGCCAGCATGGTCTTTTCGTTCGCCGACATCATCGCCTATACGACGAGTTTCATGACGCTCAAAGCGGGCGACGTCATTTGCACCGGCACGCCTGTTAAAAAGGCCGGCAAATCCGATCCGCCGGTCTGGCTCAAGCCGGGCGATACGATCGAAGTCGAGAGCCCCGAGGTCGGCGTGCTGCGCAACAGCGTAGTGGATGAGGCGTGAGCAGCGCCGTCCGCGCCGCTTGCGTCATCGGCTGGCCGATCGAACATTCGCGTTCGCCACTGATCCATAATTATTGGCTCAAACGCTACCGCATTCCCGGCGCCTACCGCAGCGAGGCGGTTCCGCCTGAGAAATTTCGCAATTTTGTGCAGTCGCTAGCAGAGCGCGGCTATGTCGGCGCCAACGTGACCGTGCCACACAAGGAAGCTGCCCTCGCGCTGTCGCAAGGCGACGATCGCGCGCGCGCCGTCGGTGCCGCCAACACACTGTGGCTCGATGGCGCGTTGCGCTCGACCAATACCGACGTCGAGGGCTTCTTGCACAATCTCGACGCCTGCGCCCCCGGCTGGGACGGTGACGCTACAACGGCGGTCGTGCTCGGCGCTGGCGGCGCGGCCCGGGCAGTGATCTATGGCCTATTGGAGCGTGGCACACGCCGCATCATCGCCCTCAATCGCACCCAGGCGCGTGCACAAGACTTGCCAGGGCGGTTTGGGCCGCGGGTTGACATTGCCGGGTGGAACGAACGCGATCGCTGGCTCGCCGAAGCAAGCGTGCTGGTCAACACAACCACGCTCGGCATGCAGGGCGAGCCCGATCTCGTTCTCGACATTACGCGCTTGCCCGAACACGCAATCGTTACGGACCTCGTCTATGTGCCGCTGGTTACGCCGTTGCTGCGTGCCGCACGAGCGCGCAGCCTGCGCACCGCCGACGGGCTTGGCATGCTGTTGCACCAAGCCGTGCGCGGCTTTCAGCTCTGGTTCGGTAGAGAGCCGGAAATAACCAGCGAATTGAGGGGCTTGGTAGAAAGCGACCTGTCTACTAAGCCCCCGCCCGATCAGGAATAACCGCCGCCCGATTGGGGTTCTATCGCTGAGCGATATTCCGAAAGGGCGCCAGGAGGAAAACGATGAGAATTTTTAAAGTATTGGGGGCAAGCGCTGTTGCTTTAGTGTGTGCCGCATCGACGCAGCCCCAGCACGTGGCTCTTGCCCAGGGCATGATGCAGCAGACGCAAGCGGCGCCGCCCACGGTGCGCGTGCGAGGGACCATAACCAGCATCGACGGCAAAACGCTGACCGTAAAAGCGAGGGACGGGGCGGAGATGAAAGTTAATTTGCTCGACAATGCGCCGGTGAATGAAGTCGTCAAAGCGACGTTGGCCGACGTGAAAACCGGCGCGTACGTCGCAGTCACCGGCATGCCGCAACCCGATGGCACTCAAAAGGCGCTTGCTGTTTTCATCTACCCGGAGGCACAGCGCGGGCTCAGCGAGGGTCATCGACCGTGGGATTTAGTGCCTAACAGCACGATGACCAACGCAACGGTCGATACTCAAGTCGAAGGGAAGGACGGCCAAAGTCTCACATTGAAGTACAAGGACGGCGAACAGAAAATTATAGTAACCACCGCGACCGAAATTACTGCCCCTACCAAAAAGTCGGCCGCCGATCTCAAACCTGGACAAAAGATCCTGGCCTTCGCCACCAAAAATCCTTCGGACGGCGCTCTGGAGGCGCGCAACGTCGCCTTCGGCGACTACGGCGTATGGCGCTGAACGGATAAATCTGGCCAACGATGAAAAAAACTAAATTGTCGATTGCGATCGCGCTCTTTAGCGCAGTCGCAACAACGGCGGCCTTTGCCCAGCAGCCGCAAACCACGCGTTTGCGCGGGGTCATCGAAAAGATCGACGGCCGCACTGTGTTGGCAAAATCGACCAAGGGCGAGCCGCTTAAGCTCAATCTCGGCGACAAAGTCTTGGTTGTCGCGGCCGTCAAGGCGTCGGCGGCGGATATCAAGGAGGGTTTGTTCGTTGGCAGTGGGGCGATGCCGCAGCCGGACGGTTCGCAGAAGGCGCTGGAGGTTCACATCTTTGCCGAATCCATGCGTGGAACCGGCGAGGGCCACCGGCCCTGGGACGGCGCGCCCAACAGCACCATGACCAACGGTACAGTCGGCGCGGCGGTTGCCGGTGTCGACGGCCCCGTCATCACGCTGAAGTACAAGGACGGCGAAAAGAAAATCGTCGTAACGCCAAACGTGCCCATCGTGCGTTATGAAATCGCCGACGTGAGCGCGATCAAACCGGCCGCGCCATTTTCCGTTACCGCGGCCCTGCCGCAGCCCGACGGCAGTTTCGACGTCAATCGCATCAATGTGGGGCGCGACGGCGCCTCGCCGCCGTAACGCCGTTGCTTCAACGGTGGCGCGGCCCTAAGCGCGTCCGATTATCGACCTCAATCAAAATTGCGGAGCGGCGCACGCCGCCCGCAGTGCTCACCAGTGCTTGGTGTTATTGCAGTGGCGCCGAAAGTCGCTATCGGTCCAGCAATGGCTCTTGCTGATCGAAGGCCCCCAGAACGGCTTGCCCCAAACGGCGCCGACGACACCGCCGACCACCGCGCCTGGCGGTCCCGCCACAAGAAGACCGGTTCCGGCGCCTGCCACTGCGCCCACCGTATCGGCACGCGCCGGCGAAATCCCGATGGTCCCCGCAAAAACTGCTACTGCTAACAACAATTTGCGCATCGCACCCCCTCCTCAGCACTGCGTGCCGACATCCCGGCCCGAGATGCACGTTAACTATCATACGATACCTTTTCATAAGGTTGACGAACCGGCCAACCCACGATTGCGTCACGACTGATGTCGGCAACTCGCGTGACACCGATCAAAGCCATGGTGATATCGAGTTCGTTGCGCATGATCTCGATGGCGCACGCGACCCCGGCCTCCCCAGCCGCGCCCAGACCATAGATGTAGGCACGCCCGCTCATGCACGAGCGGGCACCAAGCGCGAGCGATCGCGCAATGTCTTGGCCGGAGCGAATGCCGCCGTCGAACATCACTTCGATGTCGCCGCCGACTGCATCCGCGATTCGCGGCAGCATTGAGATCGATGACGGCGCGCCGTCGAGCTGACGGCCGCCGTGATTGGATACGACCAATGCCGCTGCTCCGGTCTTCACCGCGATGCGAGCGTCTTCGACATCGAGAATACCTTTGAGGATGAGCTTGCCCGGCCAGAGGCTCTTGATCCATTCGACATCTTTCCAGCTCAGGCTCGGATCGAACTGCTCGGCGACCCATTTCGACAAGACCGTTACGCTGGTCATACCGGGATAATGGCCGGCAATATTGCCGAAGGTCTTACGCTTGCCGCGCGCGATGCCCATCGCCCAGCGCGGCTTGGTAGCAATATCGAGAATGTTCTTAAGCCGAATCTGTGGCGGCACCGTCATGCCGTTTTTAATGTCGCGGTGACGCTGGCCGATAACTTGCAAATCGACCGTAAGCACCAGCGCGCTGCATTTGGCGGCGGCCGCGCGTTCGATCAGCGCGCGAATGTATCCACGGTCCTTCATGACATAGACCTGGAACCAGAATGGCTTTGCCACTGCTGCGGCGACGTCTTCGATCGAGCAGATCGACATCGTCGATAGCGTGAACGGAATTCCTGCACCCTGCGCCGCGCGGCAGGAGAGAATTTCTCCGTCGCCGTGCTGCATCCCGCACAGCCCGATCGGCGCCAAAGCGAGCGGCAGCGCGACCGGTTCGCCAAGAATGGTTGTCTTGGTGCTGCGATTGGCGGTGTCGCAGAGAACACGTTGGCGCAGCGTGATCCGCTCGAGATCGGCCCGATTCGCACGCAGCGTCTGCTCCGCATAGGAGCCCGACTCCGCATAATCGATAAATGCGCCCGGTACTTTGCGGTGCGCGAGCCGCCGCAGATCCTCGATGCACGTGATGGTTGGCATGGCGGCCCCGGCTCCCCTGAGAATATTTGATAGCACAAACAGCGGGTTCTTGTTCGATGCAAGGAACAGCAGCCCCGTTCAGCGGTTATTCCACAGCGCGGCGAGGCATGAACGCGCATCCGACCTCATGGACGCCGGCATGGACAGATCAACCAATCCGTCGAAGCAGCAGCCGCGCTCGGACGCCGGGCGACGCGGCGGCAAGCACCGCCGGCCTGATGAGGAAAAGAACAAAAACCTCGACGAAGCGCTTGAACGCGGTCTGGAGGAGACCTTTCCGGCCTCCGATCCGGTTTCCGTTGTGCAGCCGCCGCCGAGTCCTCGCGACAAGCACGAGGTAGCCGAACGCAAGGAGCCGGGACACGGGCGAGCCTATCGGCTATCCTATTGATTCAAATCGCCTTGAGCTCGGCGGCAGGGTGGTCCTGGAAAGACTAAATTAACCGATATTTTTGCAGCGGCCGCAACCGATAAACGGCTAATATCGCTCACCGGAAACAAGGCGGGTGGGGCCGTCACAATGGTTCGCAAATATTTCGGCACCGACGGAATTCGCGGCCGCGCCAACGGTGCCATCACGCCGGAATTGGCATTAAAAGCGGGACAAGCGGCTGGACTCGTGTTCCGGCGCGGCGATCATCGACACCGTGTGGTCATCGGAAAAGACACCCGCCTGTCCGGCTATATGATCGAAACCGCGCTCGTCGCAGGTTTTACTTCGGTCGGTATGGACGTGCTGCTACTCGGTCCGATGCCGACTCCAGCCGTGGCCATGTTGACGCGCTCAATGCGCGCGGATCTCGGCGTCATGATCTCGGCGTCACACAATCCTTATGATGATAACGGAATCAAGCTCTTTGGGCCGGACGGCTACAAGCTTTTCGACGAAGTCGAGCACAAGATCGAGACACTGATGGACGCCGATATGACGAGGCGTCTAGCCAAAAGCGGCGAGCTCGGCCGGGCCAAGCGCATCGACGGCGTTCACGACCGTTATATCGAATTTGCCAAGCGCACCATGCCGCGCAATCTGTCGCTTGATGGCTTGCGCGTCGTCATCGATTGCGCCAACGGCGCCGCCTATCGGGTTGCTCCCGATGCATTATGGGAGCTCGGGGCGGAGGTCATCGCCATCGGCGTCGAACCCGATGGATTTAACATCAACCACGAATGCGGCTCGACGGCCCCGGAAGCGTTGTGCCGAAAAGTGCGCGAGATGCGCGCCGATGTCGGGATTGCGCTTGACGGTGACGCTGACCGCGTGGTTATCGCCGACGAACACGGTCATCTGGTCGACGGCGATCAGCTTCTCGCCGTCATCGCCGAAAGCTGGGCCGAGGATCATCTCCTGACCAAGCCCGGCATTGTCGGCACGATCATGTCCAATCTGGGTCTGGAGCGGCATTTGCGGTCGCACAATTTGGCTTTCATACGCACGCCGGTTGGCGATCGCTATGTGCTCGAATATATGCGCGAGCACGGCTACAACGTCGGTGGCGAGCAGTCTGGCCACATCATCCTGTCGAATTTTACGACGACCGGTGACGGCTTCGTCGCAGCGTTACAATTGCTCGCCGTGGTGAAAAAAAAGAGCAAGCCGGTGTCGGACGTCTGCCACCGGTTCGAGGCGCTGCCGCAGGTTTTGCGCAACGTCCGTTATCGCAGCGGCAAACCGTTAGAGAATTCCAAAGTACGCAGCGCCATCGCCGACGCCGAGAACAGGCTCAACGGCCAGGGCCGGCTGGTGATTCGGCCGTCCGGGACCGAACCGGTTATTCGCATCATGGGCGAAGGTGACGACAAGGCAATGATCGAAGAGTTGGTCGACGGTATTGCAGAGGTGCTTGCCGCCAACGCAGCGTGAGCAGTCGGTAGCTAGCAGGCATAAACCCAGCAGGCATACAACAAAGCCGTGCGTATACTCGCATTTCACTCTGGCCCCCACGATTCCGCCGCCGTGATCTTTGATGATTACGATTGCATCGCGGCCGTTCAGGAGGAGCGACTTACGCGAACGGGTTTTTTTGAAATCTGGCATTTTCGCGCCGCGCATCCTTAACTTTCACGCGCGCGATTTGAGAAAATGCGCGAAAGCCTTCAATGTGTGCTCGGACACATAGTGTTCGATACCCTCGGCATCGGCTTCAGCTGCCTCGCTTGATACTCCGAGCGCGCGCAACACGTCGACCACGAGCCGATGGCGAAGGCGAACCCGCTCGGCCAATGCGCGGCCCTTTTCAGTGAGAAACACGCCGCGGTAGGGTCGTGCGGTCGCAAGGCCGGCGCGTTTAAGGCGCGCAATCGCCTTGATGGCGGTGGCGTGAGAGACGCCGAGGCGACGGGCAATGTCAGTCGGTCGCGCCTCGCCTTCGCCATCGAGCAGGTCGGCGATCAGCTCGACATAATCTTCGTGCAGCGCCGTCGATTGCGCGGAGCGTGTCTTGCCAAAGCGGCGCGCCTGGGTTCCTTCAGCTGGAAGCTTGGCCATAGGACGTTGCCTGACTGCGACCGTGCCAGTCTACCTCCCCGACCATAATATTCTGATCGTGTCAAAATGTAGCCCTGGCTACAATGTGAGCCGTTGACCTAAATCGTCCCAGCGCCTATGTAGCCTGTGCCACACTTTCTGGTTATGGCTGCACGCGGGGTGGTGACGCACGATGATCTGGCAGCAAATAGCCGCCAAGGCGGCGGTGATCGCAACGCCGGCGCGACGCGCATCGTCGAGCGAGCGGACCGTTGCGCGCGCCCAGCAGGTCCTCGCCGGCCGCCGCGGCGGGTTACGTACCGCCATTGCCTTCGCCGGCCCGGCCGTCATCGCCTCGATCGCCTATATGGATCCAGGCAATTTCGCCACCAATATCCAGGCCGGCGCCAAATACGGATACAGCCTGCTGTGGGTGGTGCTGCTCGCTAACGTCATTGCGATGCTGTTCCAGGGTCTCGCCGCCAAGCTCGGCATTGTCACCGGACGCAATCTGGCCGAGCTTTGCCGCGACCGCTTTCCGCGTCCGGTGGTCATGACGATGTGGGTGGTCAGCGAGATTGCCGCGATGGCGACGGATCTTGCTGAATTCCTCGGCGGCGCACTCGGCCTGGCTTTGTTGCTGCACATGCCGCTGTTGGCCGGAATGGTGGCGACCGGCGTCATCACCTACGGCTTGCTGATGTGCGAGCAATTCGGTTTCCGCCCGCTTGAACTCGTTATTGGCGCGATCGTCGGCCTCATCTGCGTTTGCTATCTCATCGAAATGTTCATCGCGCCGATCAATTGGAGTACGGCTGCGTTTCACACCGTCACGCCGCAGATCGCCGATAGCGGCGCGCTATTGCTTGCGGTCGGCATTATCGGCGCGACCGTGATGCCGCATGCGATCTATCTTCATTCGGGCTTGACCCAAGCGCGGGTGCCGGTCCGCACCGACGACGATCGCCGTACCGTCCTGAGATTTTCCAACCGGGAAGTCGTTATCGCGCTGAGCATGGCCGGGCTCGTCAACATGGCCATGGTGATGATGGCATCGAGCGCTTTCCATGCCGGCCATCCCGAAGTGGCAGAGATCGAGACCGCCTATCACACGCTCACTCCGTTGCTCGGCCCCGCGGCGGCCGGCGTTTTCCTGGTCTCGCTGATCGCGTCCGGCGTCTCGGCATCCACCGTCGGGACCATGGCAGGGCAGATGATCATGCAAGGCTTTGTCGGGTTCCGCATACCGCTTTGGCTGCGGCGCCTCGTGACCATGCTGCCGGCTTTTATCGTGATTGCGCTTGGCGTCGAGCCGACCAAAGCTCTGGTGCTCAGTCAGGTGGTGTTGAGCATTGCGCTGCCGCTGCCGATGATTTCGCTTATCATCTTCACCAGTCGGACCGATGTGATGGGTGCGTTCACAAATCGGGCGGCGACCCGCACATTGGCAATTCTGGCGACGGCGATCGTGCTCGGTCTTAACGCCGTTCTAATTTATCAAACCTTGACGTAGTCGCCGGCCGCACGGACACCGCTTTGCGAAGGGACGTGCGACAGGCGCCCAAAGTAAAAACACCCCGGATCGCCTTGCGGCGATCCGGGGTGAAACGTAAACCGCGATCAGTTCGACCGCAGCGACGACTTACATAGCTTTCAGATTGTCAGCGGCCGACTTCCCGGTCTTGCGGTCCACCACGACCTCGAAGGAAACACGCTGGCCCTCACGCAGTTCGCGCAGGCCGGCGCGCTCGACGGCGCTGATATGGACAAACACGTCTTTGCCACCGCCTTCGGGTTGAATGAATCCATAACCCTTCTGCGCGTTAAACCACTTTACGGTGCCGTTATTCACGAGTCTCTCCTCATAGACATGCAGATGTGAGCCGCGCGAATTGGCTCGGCTCGGTTCGCTCGAGATTTTGGTGAAAGATCGTCAGTCAGGCGCGCTTGTTCAGTCGCTGCAAGGCCAAGTCATTCGGCCGAAAACTCGATTTACAATATTAAGCGGGATGGCATGGTATCCGCAAGGCCATCGTCAGGCCCGTTTATGACAGCGCTGCGAAAGTCTTAACAGCATAAACCTCTCAGATCGGGTCGATCTGATTCGTCGGCAGAGCACCAAACGACCGTTTGAAAGCGCAAAAGCCAACGCGCAGGCGCCTTGATGAACGCCGCCGAGGATGCGACAAGGCCGATGCGCCAGCGCGACACATTCATATGCTGTCGTAAGCAGGACCGGCCGTGCAAAATCGGGGAGGAAATCGTTCATGCGCACCGTCGCCCTTGAGGAGCACTTTGCGGCGCCCGCACTCAGTCAGCGCATCAGCAAAGACATTATCGCCAAGCGCGGTTACCGGCCGCGCAACCTCACGCCCAGCGCGCCAAATCCGCTGGAGCTGTTGCCTGAGATCGGCGAGATGCGGCTCAAATCGATGGACGAGACCGGGATCACCGTTCAGGTGCTGTCAAACAGCGGCCCGGGTCCGGACCTCCTTCCCGGCGCCGACGGCATCGCGTTGGCGCGCGAACTCAATGATCATCTCGCCGCGGCGGTGGCGCGCCACCCTGATCGGTTCGCCGGCTTTGCCAGCCTGCCAATGCAAACTCCCGATGCGGCGGGTGTCGAGCTCAAGCGCGCGGTCAAAGAACTCGGCTTCGTCGGCGGCATGGTCAACGGCACAACCGAAGGCCGCTTCCTCGATCATCCGAGCTACGATCCGCTGCTCGCTGCCGCAGTCGAACTTGATGTACCGATCTATATCCACCCGCACATTCCACCGGAGCCGATCCGCCAGGCTTATTTCTCCGGCCTGCCGGATGGCGCGGATCGCGTGCTCGAAACCGCGGGCTGGGGTTGGCACTCGGAAACAGCGGTGCATCTCTTACGCATGGTCGTCGCCGGCACGCTCGACAAGCATCCGCGATTGCGCATCATCGTCGGCCATATGGGCGAAATGCTGCCGATGATGATGGCGCGCATCGACCAGGTCTTTAAGCACGATATCGGTCATCTCAAACGCCCGATCACGCGCGCCATCCTCGATCAGGTCTGGCTCACCACCAGCGGCATCTTCGACGAGCCGCCGTTTCTCACCGCGCTTTTGACCTTTGGTATCGACCGCATCATGTTCTCGGTCGATTACCCCTACGCGCCGAACGCGGCCGGCCGTAAATTCCTCGACCGCATCGCGCTCTCTCCCGCCGACAAAGCAAAACTCGCGCACGGCACCGCCGATCAGCTCTTGAAACTGAAAGTGCGCAGCAAGGGCTGAGGTCGCAAAAGCCGATTGCGCATATAATTTTGCGCTCACGATTTTTTGCTCACGAGAAGCGAGCCCTATTCGCCCACTCATGACCTAAAATCAAAGGTCGTTCCTTTACCACCGTACAACCTGTGATAGCATCCCTTTACTTTTGCGCGGGGAGAAATTGCTATGACGAACATATTGCGCGGCTTAATTGCGGGGCCCGCGTGTGTCGTCTTTGGCGTCACCGCTTATGCCGGCGGATCGTTCGGAATCATTTGCGTCGGCGCTTGGCAAGGTGCGGCCTACACCAATGACAAAGGCGCGTTTTCCGACTGCACGACTGTCGGCAAATTGGAGAAGGGCCCCGCGGTCATCCTCGCGGAAAACGCCTATCGCACCTGGATCATTGGCGGTTCAGAAAGATTGGCCAAGGTTTCCGGCAGCGGTTTTGTCGTCAGCAAAAATGCCCATGTCGTCACCAATAACCACGTCGTCGCCGACTGCGTCGGCGACATTCAGGGCAATCTCGCGGGTCAGGCCCCGTGAAACTGCGCGTCGTTTCGGCCGACGAGACCAACGACTTGGCGCTCCTGAAGGAACAAAGAAATTCAAGGAAAAGGACATCGCCACCATTCGCGCTAGCGCCGTGACTTCGGGTGACCAGGTGGTTGCAATCGGTTATCCGTTGCATGGTCTTCTCACATCCGACCTCACTGTGACCACCGGAATCATCAGCTCCTTGGCGGGGCTGCATAACGATACGCGTTTTTTGCAGATCAGCGCACCCGTTCAACCCGGCAATAGCGGAGGACCTTTGCATGACGGCAGCGGCAATATTGTCGGCGTGGTTAGTGCAAAGCTCGATGCGCTGAGAGTCGTCAAGGCGACCGGCGATATTCCCCAAAACATCAATTTCGCCATCAAGATCGGCGCGCTGCGCGACTTTCTCGACAACAGCGCAGTCCCTTACGAGACCGCCAACTCGGGCGAAGAGATGAAAACCGCTGACATTGCGAGCTCTGCGCGGACATATACGATGCTGATCTCCTGCACGCGCGCATCACGGGCAGCGAGCAAAGTAATTGCATGGATCGGTCGCAGTATGGTTGTTTGCCGCCACGAAGCTTCATAAGAATGCCCGAGAAGCGGGACGTTCGCGCCGCGGCAATTAGTGTTGTCACTACTGACGATGTACGGCCCGCGGCGGAGCAGGTTCACCCTGCAATCGTATTCGCCGTCGCCTTCGCGAAACGTGATCTCCTTTCCCGCCTAGGACGCTACGGCGCTGAACTCGCCGACATGGCGCGCTTGCTTGCCCATACCCGGCCACCCAGCCTCGCCGTCGCCCTCACTTTGTTTTCTCCCACGTCCCCACCAGGAAGTCCTGCGTGAGCTCCTGATCCTCAGCAAAGGGCACGAGATTGTCCGTGGACACGAAGCCAGCGATGATCTTTCCTTTGGCGGTGCCGTAATAGACGCAGCGAAAATTCTTGTCTTCGGGACCGCCAAAGACCACGTCACCATCGACCAGAGAGGCTTTCGTCCGCGACGGGCAGCTCGATCCTTGCGGGCAGGCAGTCTTCCGTGAGAAGAAATAGACCTTCTCATTCTTGCTCTTGGCGGCGACCTGAAAGAGCGGCGCTTCCGAATACCGGTCATCGTAAGTAAGACACGAGTCCTCGATGGCGGGCGCCTCGTTCCATCGTTTCTCCCAAGCATATGCTGGCCGGCTAATCAGGACACAAAGGAGGATGTAAAGAAAAGATACTTTGCGCCACATCAATCGTTTTTTCGCCGGCAGCCTATTAGAACCGGCCCGCCTAACACAGAGCAGTCGCACTGCGCCGCCAAAAAGCACAGCCTGCAGGAGCGTTCCGCGTGGCGCGCGCACACAATATGCTTGGGACGCGCCAGCCGGTCCAGCCTTTCCCGGCCGAAAGCGTCTATCGAGGGCACCGCACGGGACCGCAAATGTCGACCTATCGACTCGACCGGCTGTTTGCGCCACGCACCGTCGCCGTCATGGGCGGCAGTCCGCGCGCGACTTCACCGGGCCGCGCGGTTCTGAAAAGCCTCCGCAGCGCCGGCTTTCCCGGCGCCATTCAACTCGTCAACCCGCACTATGACAGCATCGAAGGCGTCGCCGCGGTCAAAAGCTGCGCGGCGCTGGCACACACGCCCGATGTCGTCGTGATCGCCGTGCCGCCGCCTGCGGTGCCGGGCGCCGTGCGGGACGCCGCAGCGAAGGGGGCAGCGGCGGCCATCATCCTAACCGCCGGGCTCGGCCACGGCGCCGGTTCGCTTGCCGAGCGATGCGAACAGGCCGCGCGCGCGGCCGGCATGCGGCTCGTCGGCCCCAATTGTCTCGGCGTGCTGGCGCCACCTGCGAAGCTCAATGCCAGCTTCGCCGCGTCGACGCCGCAGCTCGGCGATCTCTGTCTCATTTCGCAGTCCGGCGCAATCGCCGCCGGGCTCGTCGAATGGGCGGCGCTTCACGGCATCGGTTTTTCTGGAATCGTTTCGATCGGCGACGCGATCGATGTCGATTTCGCCGACCTGCTCGATCATTTCGCGCTCGATCGCAACACGCGCGCAATCCTGCTCTATGTCGAATCGGTCAAGGACGCGCGCAAGTTCATGTCGGCCGCCCGCGCTGCGGCTCGCGCCAAGCCCGTGCTGGTCGTCAAATCGGGACGCCATGCCGCGGGTGCCAAGGCGGCGATGACACACACGGGCGCGCTCGCCGGCTCCGACGCCGTTTACGATGCTGCGTTCCGCCGCGCCGGATTCGTCCGCGCGCTCGATCTCGATGAGTTGTTTGCCGCCGCCGAGACGCTTGGCCATGTGAACGTTCTTGCTGGCAACCGCCTGGCGATCCTGACCAATGGCGGCGGGCTCGGCGTGCTTGCGGTCGACTGCCTTGCTGATCTCGGCGGCGTGCTCGCAGAACTGTCGCCGCGGACCATCGAGCGGCTTGATGCAGCGATGCCGCCGATCTGGTCGCACGGCAACCCGGTGGACATTGCCGGCGATGCCGACGCGAAGCGCTACGGCGACGCCCTTGAATACCTGCTTGCCGACGAGGCCAACGACGCCGTGCTGGTCCTTAACGTCCCGACCGCGCTGGCCGCTTCGGCGGATGCCGCGAAAGCTGTCGTCGCCGTAGCCGAACGGCATCGGGCGAAAAACGTTCCGCCGAAACCGGTATTCGCGGTCTGGGTCGGCGGCGGCGATCGTGCTGCTGAAATCTTCGGCGATGCTGGAATTCCGGATTACGCGACCGAGACCGATGCGGTCGCCGGGTTCATGCATTTGGTGCAATACCGGCAATCGCGCCGGCAGCTCATGGCGACGCCGCCGAGCCTGCGGCAGGATTTTGCGCCGGATAAGCTCGCCGTGCGGCCGATCATCGAGGCGGCGCTGCGCGAGCGCGCGGCCGGCCAATTGGCCTGGCTCGATCCGATCGCCATCAATCGGGTGTTATCGGCTTACGGCATCGCGATAACGCCGGCGAGTCTGGCGCGCGATCCGGACGAGGCTGCGATCGCGGCGCGGCCGCATCTCGCCAACGGCGATGCCGTGGTCTTGAAAATTCAATCGCCCGACATCGTGCACAAATCGGATGTCGGGGGCGTACGGCTCAACCTCACCAGCGAGCAGGCGGTGCGCCAAGCCACGGCCGACATTCTCAACCGGGCGCGCGCCGCCAAACCGGACGCTCGCATCGTCGGGGTGATGGTATTTCCGATGGTGGTCCGTCCGAAGGCGCGCGAACTGATTATCGGCGTGGCCGACGATCCGACCTTCGGCCCGATCATTGTGTTCGGCCAGGGCGGCACCGCCGTCGAAGTCATCAATGACAAGGCGCTGGCGCTGCCGCCGCTGGACCTGGCGCTGGCGCGCGGGCTCATCGCGCGAACGCGCGTCTCGCGCATTCTTAAGGCCTACCGCAATGTTCCCGCGGCAGACGAAACCGCGATTGCGCTCCTTCTCGTCAAACTGTCGCAACTCACCGCCGACTTCCCGGAAATTCGCGAGATCGATCTCAATCCTGTGTTCGCGGATGAGACCGGCGTGATCGCCGTTGATGCGCGTATTTTGGTCGCTGCCGCCGAGCCGCGCCGGCCCGGGCCGGCTTCGGGCAATCCGCGTTTTGCGATACGGCCCTATCCAAAAAACTGGGAGCGCCATCTGACGCTACCCGACGGAAACAAGATCTTCGTGCGCCCGATTCGCCCAGAGGACGAAGCCCTATACCCTCAATTCCTCAGCGCAGTGAGCCAGGACGATTTGCGACTGCGTTTCTTCGCGCCGGTCAAGGAGTTCAGCCACAGCTTCATCGCGCGATTCACGCAGATCGATTACGCGCGCGCCATGGCCTTCATCGCCATCGAGGAAGCGACCGGCGCGATGCTTGGGGTCGTCCGCGTCCACGCCGATTCCGAATATCGCACCGGCGAGTATGCGATCCTCCTTCGCTCCGATCTAAAAGGCCATGGCCTCGGTTGGCTGCTGATGGAGCTGATCATCGAATATGCGCGTGCCGAAGGCCTGGAATCGATTCGCGGTCAGGTGCTGCAAGAGAATAGAACGATGCTGCGAATGTGCCGGCAGCTCGGCTTTCACATCACGCCCGATCCTGATGAATCTTCCATCGTCGTGGTCGCCCTGTCGCTGCGGTCCTGAACCGCCCGAAGCGGAAGTTTTGCTGGCTCGCTGACAAGACCGCCATCGGCGTGTAGTGTGCTCGCGCCGTACGACTCATCAATTGGATTTTGTAATGCTCAAACGGGACTGGAAACCTCTGGCGACCTATGAGGGATTTGAGCGAATCGCCTCTTACGTCGTGATGTTTTTTATATCGATCATCATCGTCTATGCGCTGGTGATGATGGGGATCAATATATTCGACGATTTCAAGCTCGGAATGGGCTTTCTCGATGCGGAGCTGCTGAAGGATGTCTTCGGATCGCTGCTGAGCATATTGATCCTGATCGAATTCAATCACTCGATCGCGCTCTCGATCACCAGAAGGTCCGGAATATTGCAGGCGCGAACCATCGTGCTGATAGCGATCCTGGTGATCGCGCGCAAAGTCATCCTGTTGGATTTTGCCGCAACGACCTTCGAACAGCTGCTCGGCATCGGCGCCATCGCGCTCGCTTTCGGGCTGCTCTATTGGCTGATCAATGCGCGATCGGCGGAGCTGCCGGAATCGCAATCCCATCATTAAGGTTAGTGCGGCGCACCCGCCGCTTTTACGCGTCGATCGTCTCGTCCGGCAGATATTGTTCGTGCCAGAGCGCGTTGAGAATGCCGCAACCGCAGGCGAAGCCTATGCCGAGCATCCAGGTGAAATACCACATCACCGAATCTCCTCAATAAAGACTGGCCGAGTTTTTCTCGACGTAACTTGCCGTGATCATGCCGCGCAGAGCACGAAACACGATCGAGGTGTAGATCAGCACAATCGGCAGGAAGATTAGCGTCGCCAGCAGCATCACGAACAGCGTGAGCTTGCTCGATGAGGCGTCCCATACCGTGAGACTCGTGGCCGGCGCAATGTTCGACGGCATGAGGAACGGAAACATGCTCACGCCGGCGGTGGCGACGACGCCGAAAATGCCGATTGCGCTGGCGATGAAGGCCAAGCCGCGCAAGCATGCCAGTGTCAACAGCAAGGCCGCGAGCGGCCCGGCAAGGCCCAGGACAGGCGCTGCAATCGTCCAATCATGCGCGCGATAATTGGCCATCCATTGTCCGGATTGCCGAAGCACGGTCTTGGTCAGCGGGTTGGAAGGACCGTTGGGGTCGATCGCACTCTTGATGACGTAGCCGTCAATGCCCCAGGCTATCCACGCACCGGCCGCAGCAAAGAGCACGATCGTCGCCAACGCGGCGATCTTCGCTGCGCGGCGTGCGCGCTCCTCCACAGCGTCATCGGTCTTCAGCGTGAGATAAATGGCGCCGTGCATGGTCAGCATCGCCACCGACACGAGGCCGCACAACAGACCGAAGGGGTTGAGCAGTTCGAACAGTCCGCTGCCTTCGTAAAAAATGCGCAGATCGCTATCGATGCGGAAGGGAACGCCTTGCAGCAGATTGCCGAAAGCGACACCGAACACCAGGCTCGGCACCAGCCCGCCAGCAAACAACGCATAGTCCCAGAAGGCGCGCCATTTCATGTTCGGGAATTTGTTGCGGAACTCAAAGCCGACCGGCCGCAGGATCAGCGTCGCCAGCACCAGAAACATGGCGATGTAAAATCCCGAGAAGGATGCGGCATAGATCGGCGGCCATGCCGCAAATACGGCGCCAGCGGCGAGAATCAACCAGACTTGGTTGCCCTCCCAGAACGGGGCGATCGCGTTGATGGTGATGCGCCGCTCGGTGTCGTTGCGCGCGACGTACGGCAGCAGCATCGCAACGCCGAGATCGTAGCCGTCCATGATGGCGAAGCCGATCAACAACACGCCGAGAAACAGCCACCAGATCAGGCGAAGGATTTCATAGTCGAGCGGAATACTCATTGTTCGGCCCCTTATTCTGCCGGCACCGGCGAAGGTCCCGCTGGCACGACTTCAAGGCCCAGCGCTTTGATTGGGCCCATGAAGATGTATTTGCGCATCAGGATAAGATCGACGACGAGCAACGCCGAATAGAACAGAATGAACCCGGTCAGCGAGAAGAGAACCTGAGCGACCGAGACCGACGAAGCGGCGAGGAACGTCGGCAGAACGCCATCGATCGCCCAAGGCTGACGGCCATATTCGGCGACAATCCAGCCGAGCTCAATCGCGATCCAGGGCAATGGCAGCGACCACAAGGTCAAACGTAACAGCCAGCGGCGCGAGAAATTGCGATGCGACGCATCCCAAAAGATGAACGCGAACAGCGCGATGAAATAAAAGCCAAGCGCCACCATGATGCGGAAGCTGAAAAACATGGGGCTGACCTTTGGCACCGTATCTGCCGCCGCCTTGGCGATGGTCGCGGCGTCGGCGGTGCGCGGGTCGGCAACATAGCGCTTGAGCAACAGCGCATAGCCGAGATCGGCGGCGTGTTGGCTAAACTGCGCTGCGGCCGTAACGTCATTGCGATCTTTCTTCAGTTGCTCGAGCGCGTCGTAGGCAATAAGCCCGCCGCGAATGCGCTCTTCGGCATGCGCGACCAAATCATTGATGCCGAGGATTTGCTGATTGAATGAACGCGTGGCGACGATGCCGAGCGCCCAGGGAATCTTCACGGCGTAATTGACCGTGCGCCGCTCGGCGTCCGGAATTCCGATGACATTAAAGCCGGCCGGCGCCGGCTCGGTCTGCCACATACCCTCGATGACGGCGAGTTTCATCTTCTGGTTTTCGGAAACGGTGTAGCCGCTCTCGTCTCCGAGCACGACGACGCACAAAGCCGAGGCCAGGCCGAATGCCGACGCAACGATGATCGAGCGCTTGGCGAAAGCCACATAGCGGCCGCGCAAAAGGTAGTATGACGAGACGGCGACGACGAACATCGCGCCGGTGACATAACCGGCGCCGACAGTGTGGACGAACTTTGCCTGCGCCACCGGGTTGAAGATCAAGTCCCAAAACGAGCTGAGCTCCATGCGCACGGTGGCGGGATTGAAAACCGCGCCGATTGGATGCTGCATCCAGCCGTTGGCGATCAGGATCCACAGCGCCGACAAATTCGAACCAATTGCGACCAGCCACGTCACCGCCAGATGGCCGAGCTTGGGCAAGCGGTCCCAGCCAAAAAAGAACAGGCCGACGAAAGTCGATTCCAGGAAAAACGCCATCAGGCCTTCGATGGCGAGCGGCGCGCCGAATATGTCGCCGACATAATGCGAGTAGTAGGCCCAGTTGGTGCCGAACTGGAATTCCATGGTGATGCCGGTGGCCACCCCCATAGCGAAATTGATGCCAAACAGTTTGCCCCAAAACTGCGTGATGTCCCGCCAGATTCTGCGGCCGGTCATCACGTAGACGCTCTCCATGATCGCCAGCATAAACGATAGGCCGAGCGTCAGTGGCACGAACAAAAAATGGTACAGCGCCGTGACCGCGAATTGCAGCCGATCCAGGCCGACGGGATCGAGATGCAGCATTGTTCAACCTCTTTCGCTTCGCTTCAGCGCAGGGACATGGAGGGACCGAGCACGCGCTCGATGTTGGCGCTATCCGCCGCCGGACGCGCGTTATCCGGAAACATGATGAGCTTGATGGCGACGATGCCGACAAGCTTGAGAAGGAGCACGAGCACGATCGCTTTTGCCAACGCCGTTTGCGGCCGAAAGCCGGCGGCGACGAAGGCAGCAAGCGATGAAAAGATCGCGCTCATCGGAACCCCTCGCGAAGAGCAGCAGACCGGCGTCACGGCGTCATCGATGATGCAACTTTGCATGTTTGATGGCAACGGGCGCGGCCTGACCTGCAGACTTGCAACGTTAGTGGCGCGCGCGGAGTTTGAATTGATTCAGGTCAAAAATCCGAACAAGCCGTAGCGGCCTCTGTTGCCTTACTGGAGCAGCGGAACGACCTAGCTGCGACGCGAAGCAGACGATCATAGAACGGGGCTTTTACTGGCCCTTTGCGTCGGTGTGAATCTGGCCTTGGGCCAGAACGCCGATGCTGCCCCCGATACAAATCCGATTCGTAAGGTGCTCACCACTACGGGCACGATTCGCATCGAGCGCTCCACGACCATCCTGGCTCAGGTCAATCTGCCTACCGATGTCGGTCAAGCGAACGTCGGCGATTTCGTTTATCGCGGCGACGTCATCCAGACTGGACCAGATTGCAAACTCGGCGTTGCTTTCGCTGACGGAAGTTCATTTAGCGTTTCCGCGAACGCTCGCATGGAAGTCAATGAATTTGTGTATGATCCTCATGGCCATTTCAATTCGAGCCTGATGAGTTTGACCAAGGGCACGTTCACTTTTATCGCTCGCGAGGTGGCGCATAACGGCAGCATGAAGGTCAATACGCCGATCGGAACAATGGGCATTCGTGGCACCGCGCCCCGCGTTGAAATATTGAACGACGGTTCGGTCAAGTTTTCCACGCTCATTGAAAAGAAGTAGCTCGACCAATCGCCCTCAGTATGTCCGTTCCTGGCCCAAGGCGGACACAGGTGTCGCGGCGCAAAGGTAGGTTCTTAGATTGTCCCTATGAGCGGACAGTGAGCCTTTTACCTCCAGTGGTTCTGATTTTGAGACTGGCGCCTCAAGTGCGTGGTAGCCTGAGCACTGTCGGCACAACGGCGGTAAATGGGAGGAAACTGTGAAAACTCATTACGCATTACCGTTGGCAGTTACCATCGGATTAGGATTTGGCGCCGTTGCAATTCGGGGTCTAGACGCTCGCACCACTACGCCGCCAGTTTATGTTGTGGTTGAGGTTGACGAGATAACCGATGCCAATGGCTTTGAGGCTCTACGCCAAACGGCCGACGCTACCGTCGTGGAAGTCCAATCTGAGGACGGTCGCTATTTCGCGCGTACAGAAAATGTAACCGCTCTTGATGGAAGCGCGCCGAAGTTTTTCGCTTTGATTGCTTTCGATAGTATGACGAAGGCAAAAAACTTTAGTGATAGTATGAAAAATACTACCGCGCTGCGCACAAGAGTAGCGAAGTCAAGGTCATTCATCGTCGAGGGTACAATGCGCTAATCAATGTCTGCTTTCGGAAAGCGGACATTGAGCGGACGTGACGCGATGTCCGCTTATGACCCAAACCGGACGTGGCAGTGGCTCGCTCGGGTGTAACCGGCGGCACAATTCTCAGTCCAAAAATGTGATACTTTGTTTTCCGCCCGATGTAGTCCTCGGCGCGAGTAAAAGCCATGAGGCGACGGGAATTCATTCCAGTTTTCGGCAGCGCCGCTGCGGCGTGTGGCCGCTCACTACTCGGGCACACCAACCCGTAAAGCCACTCATTGGTTTTCTCAACAGCGCGTCACCCAGCGCGTACGCGCCAATGGTCGCGGCGTTTCAAGATGAGCTGAATCAAACGGGCTTTGTGGATGGTCGCGATGTAGCCATCGAATACCATTGGGCAGAAGGCGATTATGATTTGCTACCATGGTTCGCAGCCCCAGGAAGGTTCGCACAATAACCAGCCCAGCGAGAAGGCCGAGGCTAGTGAAAGTAAGCTCGATCGCTATAGTTTTTACTATGTCGGCCGCAACCAACGCTTCGAGGCCGAGCAGCAACGATCGACCGATGCGTATTTTATATTGATCGTAATGCCGCTCCACATTTCGTTGATGGTCAGGTGGCTTACGTTGGTTCGAAGGTATTTTACATCGGTGCTCTTCTTTTGGTCTGCGTATTGAAGCTGCTTTCGCAGTGAAAATGTTTCGTTCGCGACTGGCACATACTATAACAAGCCTGAATGGTCGTGCCGTCGGAACAAATGCTGGCTCCCGTTCGCCCACCCCCACGGACCTTTATTGAGGATAAGCTGTGCATAGGTGCGTAGATCGCACGACATTTATCTTTATCGCCAAAGGTGACCGCTGAGGTTGGAGTAGACTAGACGCGGTGCTTTATGCGCGGCGCCAGTCGAAGCGAGATAAAGCCCTCGCGGGTCACACAGGGAGATCAACATGGTACAAATTTTGATAAACCTCATTGCAGGAGCGCTTGGTGGACTTGGCGCAGGTAAGGCGTCGCCTAACTTTGATCTCGGTACGATCGGCAACATTATTTCCGGCTTAGTCGGAGGCGGGTTGCTCGGCCAGATCGTTACGTTAGCGCTGCCATCGGTCGTGGCCGCAGCGGAGACAGGCCATCTGAGCGTTGGCGGCGTTGTCTCACAGCTAATCGCCGGTGGGGCCGGCGGGGCCATACTCACGGCGATCATTGGTGCAATCAAGAACAAGGTTGCGGCCTAATCCCCCACCATTTGCTGACCTGGATCAAAAGCGCCATGTTCGCCAATGTCCGCTTTTGGGGGTAAGGCGGACATTGTCTCAGCTCACGTCCATGTCCACTTTTGACCCAAAGCGGACGTCAACTCGCCGGTTCTGTTGCGGTGCGAAGATCGTATTAAACTTACAACACGGTGGTTCTTCTAGATCTTTTCGAAGGAGCCAAGCGTCTGCCGGCTTGTTCATTTCGATCCGAAGTACACATCAACGTTCATTCCGGCGATCAGCGGGCTGGGTTCGTTCAAATCCACCATCACTTCGTTAATGCTGAAATCAGTGAGATTGCGCGATCCGGGTGAAGCAAGCCGCGCAGGTTGGACCAGCGGCGCAATGACGGTCACTTTGCCGGCGAAGGTCTGGCCCGGAAAAGCTTCGGCGCGGACTATCACCGCCTCGCCGACCTTGATCTTGCCGGTATTGTGCTCGTCGAGCTCGGCGCGCACCCGCAATTGCGACAGATCGCCCAAGAGCAACAGTGGTTGCGGCAATGATGGCGCAGCCACTTCACCGGCTTTCACATCGACTTTTAGCACCGTGCCCGCGATCGGCGCACGAATTGTCAATTTTTCGAGCTCCGCGAGCGCGACCCGAAGTTCGGTCCTGGCAACATTTAGTTGACCTTCGAGTTGTGTCGGCAACGGCGTTCCGGATTGTCCCTCGACCTTGCGAAGCTGTGAACGCTCCCGTTCTAGATTGTCCTGCGCGCGCATCCATGCGGTGCGCGCGGTGGTAACAGTCGCGTCAGAACCGTTGCCGCTTCGCTTGGCGTGGACGGCTTTGTCGAACGTGTTACGTGCGTCCACCACTGCGGCTTCGGCATCGGCCACGGCGTCCTCGGCATCGCGGCGGTTGGCTGCTTTCCCGGCGGACTTTTCGTTGCGCGCCTTTGCGCGCATAGCGACTTGGGCTTGCGCCGATGCTACGCGCCCCCTGGTGTCTTCGTCGTCGAGCCGAAGGAGCGGTTCATCGGTCGCCACTTTGTCGTTGATTTTGACCAGGACCTCGCTGACGCGGCCGACGATCGACGCCGCGATCTTGATTTGTCCCGACCTTGGCTCGACGACACCCGGCGCAACGGCCGCCCACACCTGACCCGCTTCCTTACCGTCGACTCGGCTTTGCGCTTTGACTGGCAGCTGCATGGCCCAGATCAGGATCAGGATGGCGCACCAATAAAGTGCGGCCGATAAGTCCCGCTTTGTCGTCACGATCATTGTCCTTTCCGGCAGAGTCATAGCTGTGCGGATGTGCCACCATTGCCGGTTCCGCGAACAATGCGCCCATCCTCGATGTGAATGATGCGGTCGGCAAAAGGCAAAATCCGGGGATCATGCGTAACCACGAGCACGCCGCGCGTCCCCTGCCTCGCAATGTTGGCCAGGATCGACATCACAGCATACCCGTTCTCGCTGTCGAGTGCGGCAGTCGGCTCGTCGGCCAGAATTGCCGCCGCGTCGCCGATGATTGCGCGGGCGATTGCGACACGCTGCTGCTCGCCGCTCGACAGTTGGAGCGGATAGGAACGGGTCTTGTGCGAGAGCCCGACGGTCGCCAGCGCCTCTTTCGCCCGCTCGATAACGCGCCGCGAATAATCGCCACGCACATCCAGAGCAAGGCGAACGTTATCCATCGCGGTCAGCGTCGGAAACAGATGATAGGACTGAAAGACAAACCCGATATGGTCGCGCCGCAACGCCGCCAATTGTTCCGGCGCGAGCCCCGCGGTGGCACGGCCACAGACGCGGACGGACCCCATATTTGGCGAAAGCATGCAGCCAAGCACGGACAACAGCGTTGTCTTGCCGCTGCCGGAAGGTCCCATCAGCAGCACAAGCTCTCCACCGTTGAGCGATAGGCTCACACCCCGCAGTGCCCGCACCCTTCCGGCACCCTGGCCAAGAAATTTCACGACGTCGGTCGCTTCCACCACTGGATCGCTCATCGGGTGAACACCACTGCAGGATCCGTGCGCACGATGTGGACGATGGCTGCGATCGCCGAAACCACGCACATCGCCACGGTCAACAAGAACAGGCTTATCATCAGGCCAGCAGGAATAAGCACGGGGAGAGCGGTATCTGCTGTGGTTTTGACGACGACCTTGCCGATTGCGGCAGCTACGCTAAAGCCAATGGCTGCGCTCATGAGCGCCTGGATAATAATGACAGCGTAGATGTACTGGCTGGATGAGCCGATCGCGCGCAGCGTCGCGAATTCGTTGGAGAATTCCTTGGTGCTGGCATAGAGCGTCTGGGCGACAATGACGATGCCGACGATCATGCCGAGGAGGGCGCCGGCGAATAGCGCCGCGCCGGCGCCGGTTCCAAACAGCCAGAACGAGCGGCTGCGGCTGCGAAACGCATCCGGCGTCAAAGCTTCGGCTTTGGCAAGCGTTTGGTTCAGATGCGTTCGCACGCTTTCGGCATTCGCTCCGGTTTGCAAACGCACCAGCAGATAAGTGGCTTTGTTTGAGGAGATGGCGGCATAGCTCCGTGCCCGATCAAGCGGCGTGAAGACATAGGGGGTGGTCGTGAATGAGCGAATTCCCTGAGTTACCAAGCGGATCTTCGCCTTCAGGTCCCTGATCTCGACGGTGTCGCCGAGCCCGCTGGTCCCAAGCCGCTCAAAGTAGGACCGATCGACCGCTATAGCGTCAGGAATCGCCAGATCGTACAAATCGCCGTCGACGATGTTCCAGGGCTGCAGGCCGAGCTCATTGCGATCCGAACCGATCAGCAGCACCGGCGTCGTCCCGCCGCTCGGAATGTGCCACTGCGCAAAGCTCACCAGCACGGGCACCGCTTCGGCTACGCCAGGGACCGACAGCGCGCGAAACCGTTCGCGCTCGTCGAGTAGCGCCGGATCCTCGAAGCATTTGGTGCCGCGCGGCATGATCCACAGATCGGCCGGCGCGTGGTCGATCATGGTTGTAACCATAGTGCGGAAACTGACAAACAGCCCCATTTGCACGGTCACCAGCACCATTGAAAAGACGATTCCGGCGATGGTGGCGGCAAGGCGCAGCCGGTCGTGAAAAAGATTGCGGGCGGCGAGCTTGAAAAACAGCGGCGCGATCTTGCGACCGGTCAAGAGCGATACGGCAAATGCGGCCCCACGCCACAGATAAATGAGCGTCCTCGCGGTGAATTCGCGAAGGCGGCATAGGCCGTCGCGCAGTCCCTGGCGCGAAACCGAGATGAATTCTACCCGCGTCATACCGTCTCCCGAACTGCCGGCGCGGATCCCCAAATACGATAGGTTTTGGGCGGCAATTAGGGTCGCAAACAGCCCCCATAACGGGCCGCCGCAGGCTCATTAAATTCTGCGCAACCGCTTAGACGGCTCTTCAATGAAGCTAGGCGGACTCCCGGCAGAGCAGCCAACTAAGTTTGATCTGTACACAATGATCGAACAGGCCAGCCGAGTTGTTAACGACACTCAGCGGACGCCCCAACGCACGTCGATCCGAATGTGCGCAGCAGATCGACGTCGCTGGTGAGCTCATCGGTTTGCAACCCGACGTGCTGCTGGCAACTTCGACGCCGGTAACTTCCGCGCTTGCCCGAGAGACGCAAACCATCCCGATCGTATTCGCGCTTGTCAACGACCCGATCAGCTCACGCTTCGTCGCGAGCCTGTCCCATCCTGGCGGCAACCTTACTGGGTTCACCGTTTTTGAGGCGTCAATAACAAGCAAGATGCTTGAATTGCTCAGAGAGATCGCGCCGGGCATCAAACGCGTCGCCATGATGTTTAATCCCGACACCGCGCTTCGTGAACTCGTTAATGCCCGTGTTCGAGACCGCCGCCAAGTCATTCAACATTGCGCCGATCGCAGAGCCGGTTCACAGCGACGCCGATATTGAAACAGTCATTAACTCGCTTGCCCGCGAACCCGCCGGCGCCCTCCTTGTCGCATCAGACACTTTCAACGCTAACCACCGCACGACGATCATATCGTTGGCGTGGCCAAGGCACTCGGCATCACGGTGCCACAAACGCTGCGCGTGGCCGCTGACGAGGTGATCCAATAGGGTGATTTTGCTGCGTCGCATAATGTCCGCTTTTGGCACAAAGCGGACATCACGACCCGCTCAACCAACGTCTGTAAAGCGGACATTGTCTGGAGGTGCCCCCTACCACTTCCCCAACCACCCGACGATCAGCGTCGCCAGCCGCTCCGGCGCCTCCTCCGAGATCCAGTGCGACACGCCGTCGAGCACCTCGAACCAGTACGGCGCCGTCACGAACCGCTCGGCCGCCCGCGCCGCACCGGTCCGATGAACTCATCCCCCGTGCTCCACACATACATCGTGGGCACGGTGGCCTAGCAGCAATTTGCTGATCGTGCTGGCTCTCGTCAGTCATGGCCAGCGCGAGCTTCATCAGACCAGACTTGGCCCCGGCTTCTGCAGGGGCCTTTTGTTATCGGCTGCCACTCCGGTCTTGTGAAACCGGCTGCCTTGCAGCGACGGCTCCCGGGCCGTTCGGACCGCGCACGATAGTGTCTCTTTGAGGCCAATGTCTGCTTTTGGCACATAGCGGACATCCCGACACGTTCAACCAATGTCCGCTTTCGGGGGGTAAAGCGGACATTGCTTCAAGTTGCCCGAATGTCCGCTTTTGACCCAAAGCGGACGTTAACCGTTGAGTCCGAGTCGATGCCGAGAGCGCATCGCCCGCGTGTGACGTTGGTCACTGCACCCAGCGATTCACCCTGTACTCTGTCGCCAATCCACCCTCATCGGCCCCGAAGGGCCAACGACCATGTTCAAGATTATTGTGTTGAGTTGCATGCTGGCGGCTGTCGCCGTCACGCTCAAGATCAGGCTCGAAACGCCACAGGGGCCGGAGCCCCTGGCTCGGGCGATTGTGACCACGCATCTGCAACAGCTCCGGGGCGAGATGGCGCTGCCCTAAGCGCGGCGGATTGCGGCAGGATCGGCGCTTGCGGGTCCGAAAGCGGAAATTCGCAGCGCTGCAATCAGACAATATCCCAGTCGCCGTCGCGTGAGCAGACACTCCAGTAGTTGCACTTTCGACACGCAAGAATTTCGTCAAGCTAAGGCCTCATTTCCGCAGCTTGGAAGGCTCAAGAAAGACGGAAACCCCACGTCTGCTGCAGGGGAATTGCAGGGGGACCGTAATGCCAAGATTGTTCGTTGGTGCTGTTTACTGCTGCGGCCATTGGTCTAACTACAAACCAAGTCGCTTCACGGGCTGACTTGGCGAGAAGAGTGGCTTCCTCCAGCTTCTTGAGACGCTCCAGCCGCGGAACCCGATCATGTTCAATCCACTGATCATTGGTCTTATCGTCTTCGCAGTAATCTTGGCGGGAGCATTCGCCGGTTGGGTGCTCAGACACCGGCTGCCAGAGCATCAGCTCTGTGATGAGACAAAGAGCACGGTGACGATATCAATGGCGGTCGTTGCGACCTTTTCGGCGCTCGTGCTTGGGCTCCTGATTTCAAATGCCAACACTTCATTCAGCGCACTAGGGGGCGAGGTGACCACTCTGTCGGCGCAAATCCTTCGGCTTGACCAGCTATTGCGTAGATACGGGCCCGACGCAGGATTAGCACGGGAGACCTTGCGACAATACGCTGAACTCAAGACCGCCGATCTGTTTCCCGACAATCCAGCAGATGTGCGCCTCTCTGATCCGGAGACATACCACCTCCTCCAGCAGTTCGAGGACTCGATACTTGCGTTGAAACCTGCAACCGCACGCGATAAATGGTGGCTGGATCAAGCTATGACGCTTGCCGGCAAGATCGGTGATACGCGCTGGCTGTTGACTCAGCAGGTCGGACAGGGAACTCCAAAGGCCTTTGTCGCTCTTCTAGTTTTTTGGTTGACCTTACTGTTCGCTAGTTTTGGTCTGTTCGCCCCCCGCAACCTTACATCGGCGGTCACTCTGACACTCTGCGCCGTAGCTGTAGCCGGCGCGATCGGAATGATCCTCGAATTGGAGCAGGGTTTCGGAGGACTGGTTCATATTTCCCCCCAGCCAATGCGTGAAGCCGTCAATATATTGCGAACAGAACTCGTAGCCGAGGCTTACCAATAAGGCCTGATCTCTCTACCAGGCGCAGTTTGCTATTGTTTTTCTAAAACACTCGCGCGACTGTGAGCGCATGGTGGGGAGTACAAAAATTCATGCATCGCTGAGGATAAATCGTATCAATGGCGCATTCGAAGATTTTTCGATTTCGTTTCAGACGAAGATTTTGGGTCGATTGCCCCTAGCGGCCGGCGGGGGTTATCATTCACCAGGCGAAGTCAGTGTCGAAGCCACTAGCGGTCGTTGTGCCGGGAAGCCAATGCCCGCGTTGCCGCGCCGGGAGTGATGGCTGAAATACCCTCAACGCACTATGTCAAAAGCGATGACGTCCATATCGCCTATCAGGTGATCGGCGAAGGCTCGTTCGATCTCCTGTTCGTCCCAGGTTTCGTATCAAACGTAGATACGATATGGCAGTCACCAGAACAAAGCGCATTTTTTCGACGCCTCGCATCATTTTCCCGCTTAATTCTTTTCGACAAGCGCGGGACCGGAATGTCCGATCGTAGTTCTCAGATATTCACACTCGAGCAGCGAATGCACGATGTGCAAGCCATTCTGGACGCCGTCGGCTCCAAGCAGGCGGCCTTATTCGGCATTTCCGAAGGCGGCCCGATGTCCCTGCTTTACACCACCACTTATCCGGAACGCACTTCCGCACTCGTGTTGTATGGATCCTATGCCAAACGTTCCTGGGCTCCCGATTACCCATACGGTTGGAAGGACGAGCAATGGCAAGCCGTGCTCGATGACATCGAGCAGCATTGGGGATCGCCGCAATCGCTGAGCATTGCAATGCGCGCGCCGAGCCTTGCCGGTGACCGACATGCTGCCGAGCGCATTGCGTCTTATTACCGCGCGGCGGCAAGCCCGGGCGCAGCAGGTGCGATCCTGAGGATGAACCGCGAAATCGATGTACGGAATGTTTTGCCCGCCATCCGCGTACCAACTCTCATTCTGCATCGTACCGCGGAGCGCGTGATCGATGTGGGGCATGCTCGCTACATGGCACAGCATATCCCTGATGCGAAGCTGGTTGAGCTTGCGGGCGAAGACCATCAACCGTGGTTAGGCGATCGTGACGCAGTTCTAAACGAGGTCGAGGAATTCCTGACAGGCAAGCATCAAGTGCTAGAGCCGGAGCGGGTGCTCGCCACCGTATTGTTTACCGACATCGTAGGCTCAACCGAACGTGCCGCCGCACTTGGCGACCGCCCTTGGCGCGAATTGCTTGAAGCATTTTACGCCAAGGTTCGTGAGGTTCTTAAACAATACCGTGGACGTGAGATAAACACGTCGGGTGACGGCTTCCTCGCCACTTTTGACGGACCGGCCCGAGCGATCCGTTGTGCAGGTGCAATTAGAGACACGCTGCGCGCACTTACGCTTGAAGTGCGCTGCGGGCTGCATACCGGGGAATGCGAGATCGTCGGTAACGATCTCGCCGGGATCGCGGTTCATACCGGCGCACGCGTTGCCGGCCTGGCAGGCCCGGGTGAAGTCCTAGTTTCGCAAACGGTGCGCGATTTGGTGGCCGGTTCGGGCCTATGTTTTGAGGATCGCGGAGTCCACCCACTTAAAGGCGTCCCGAACGAGTGGCGTCTATATCGAGTGGTACTAAACTAAATCGGCGCAGTGAAGACCGCTTTGGGTTAGAAGCGGACATTCCGTGAGGTCTAGACTATGTCCGCTTTACCCCCAAAAGCAGACATTCATTGAGCGTATCGGGATGTCCGCTTTGTGCCAAAAGCGGACATGGGACGAAGTTAGATTGTCAGCTATTCGATCACCTCATCGGTGGCGGCGAGCCACGCCTGCGGCACGGTCAGGCCAAGTGCCTTTGCAGTTTTAAGGTTGATCACCGTTTCGTACTTGGTTGGCGCCTGCACTGGCAGGTCGGCCGGTTTCTCGCCCTTGAGGATGCGATCGACGTATCCGGCCGCCTTCCGGTACAGGGCGCTGAAATCGGGCCCATAGGAAACCAAGCCGCCGGCGGCGACGAAGGAGCGTTCGAAATAGACCGCAGGGAGCTTATGCCGTGCAGCAAGCGCAATAATTAGATCGCGATTAACGAACGCAGGCCCGCTCGCGGTCACAATCAGACCGCCATTCGGGGATTGCGCGAACGCCGTGACGACGCGCTCGATCTCGCCGGCGTTAGGCATGTTGACCGGGGTCACCTCCACCTTGAGCGACGGCGCCATAGCCTGGATGACGCCAAACGAGGCCATCCCAGTGGGACTGCCCGCATCGCGAATGACCGCAGCCCGCGCCACACCTGGCGCGATCTGTTTGAGCAGCTCCACCCATTTCCCGCTCATGCTGTATTCGAAAGTCATGAAGCCGGTGACGTTGCCACCCGGTCGCGCCAGACTGTCGACGAAGCCGGCGCCAACTGGATCGCCGGTGATTGGGAAAACGATTGGCACCGTGCGTGTCGCCTGCAGCAACGGCCCCACGGTTGAGGCACCATGGGCAAGGATGACGTCGGGCGCGAGCGCCACCAATTCTGCCGCGTGTTTGCGAATCTCGGCGTGATTGGCCGTAGCCCAGTGGATGTCCATCCGCATGTTGCGGCCATCGACCCAGCCCAGCTCTTGCAACGTCTGTCTAAACGCGGTCAGCCAGGGCTGATACTCCGGATCGTCCTTGGCTATGGGCAGGAGAACACCGATGAGCCGCATACCCACGCCCGGCTGGCCCCGCGCTCTGGCCGACCATGCTGTCACCGCGCCGCCGAGAAGTGTGATGAACTCACGCCGCCTCACTCGAGCACCTGGTCGGCCAGTTGCAAAAAGGGTTCGGGTACCGAGAGACCGAGAGCTTTAGCCCTTCTGAGATTGAAGACGAGCTCGAACTTGTCGGGCGATTGCGCTGGCAGATTGCCGGGTAATTCACCTTTGAGAATGCGATCAACATATGAGCTTGAACGCCGGAAAATATCGGCAGTATCAGGCCCGTAGGACATCAGACCTCCGTCAACAGCAAATTGCCTGTATGGAGCTAGGAGTAGAGCGCGATGTTGTTCCGCCGATTTCAAAATCAATTCGCGCATAGAAACGATGTAAGGATCCGCTGCAACGATCAAACCACGCCCGTCGCGAGCTACCTCGGCGACAGCCTGCTCGACTTCAGCTTCACTCCGCACGGGCGCTGCGTCTACCGCGATTCTAGATTGCTGCGGCAATGCTTTGAATGAGCGAAGGTAAGAATCATAATAGGCAGCGGTATTGGGGTTATACATCAACGCGACCCGCGACAGATCGGGTTTAACGTCACTGAGCAGATTGATCCATTTGCCGACTATTTCAGGCTCGATGAATGAGAATCCTGTGACGTTCCCGCCTGGGTGCGCAAGATTTGGAATGAACCCTTGACCGACTGGATCATTCACGACAACGAAAACAATCGGGATTGTCTTTGTCGCCGATCGAAGCAGAGCTACGATGGGACTGGAATTTGCCAAGATAACGTCTGGCGCGAGCGGGATCAGTTCCGCGATATGTTTTTTGATAGCCTCTGGATCAGTGCCCGCGTACCGATACTCGATGTGAACGTTCCGCCCATCGATCCAACCCGCATCACGCATACCCAACTGAAATGCCCTGACACGAGATTTCGTTTCGGGATCATTTTCCGGGACCCCAAGCAGTACCCCAACGCGTCGCAATTGTCCTGGCTGCTGCGCCCCTGCCGCAAGCGGCCACGCCGCCGCCCCGCCGAGTAACGTGATGAACTCGCGCCGCTTCATCGCCTCACCCAAGGCTCAGGACAAGGCATCGTAGCGGGTCAAACCGGCGGGCTGGAAGTGGTCAAAACAGCGCTCAGGAATGTCGCTTTGGGCCATAAGCGGACATCGACGCGAGTTGAAGGAATGTCCGCTTTACCTCCAAAAGACCCGCGACATAACTTCTTCCCAATCTGCTGCCGGTCGGATGCTGTCGTAATTCTTGATGAATCATCGGAGTATTTTGTTTCGGTAACTCTGTTGTTGAGAAAATCCCATATGCAATATCCACCGTGGCGACGACACGATAGGCCGTGCTTATCTTCAATCCTTATCAATTCCTCCGGGTTGCTGAAATATCCCAAACTGAAAGATAGTATGCACTACTTATTGGTGGTTGTTCTGCCTCATTGACGGATTGCCAGTTTGCGCCAGTGCGACCACAGCCAAACTACCCGATGCAGTCATCATCTGATCGTAGACCAGGATTGTAAGCCCGCCGTAAAAGAGCATCACAAACGGAACAACCACAACAATGAAGGTCACGAAAGACTGTATATTTTTATATTTTTGACCTCGTTTGGGCCAATCTTTTCGAAAATGTGCCAAACAACCCAGACCGTTACGACCGTCAGAAACAGCAGCACGAAACCGAAAAGGATTAGTTCGGAAACGACTTCAAAAACGAACCCGATCATTCATAAATGAAAGCGGATCGCAAAATCTCGCTGTTTGATCCAAATCAAATTGCCTTACAGGGAAACGGACCGGGGCGGCGGGAAGCGGCGGGGCGAGGTCATTCTGCCAGGGCCTTGCCAAAGGCAGGCAGGGCCTAGTGGCGCCTACTTGCTTGCTCTCCCCATTCCCACTTGCCGGTCCGCTCGTTGTAGTTGGCAAAACCGCGCTTGATCATATCGCCGCGCCACTGATTGCGCGTCACGATGAAGGCAGTGAGACAGCCGCAGCCGAAGCAAAGCGCGCCAAACGCTACCACAATGATGATCTGCAACCCCAACTGGCTCATGATCCGAGTTTAGGGCTTTTTCAACAGCCCCGACAGCTTGGCGAAATTGGCCGCAATCCGCCGCGCCTTGGCCGGATGTACGCCGGGCGCGGCCATACCACTCCATCAAGCGAGATGATGTTGTGGATCAACAAAACCAATTTGATCCAGATCAAGTCTTATTTGGAGCGAGAAGCACAATCTTCATTTTCTGATTGGAGCCGAGGGATGAAAAAGCGGCAAACATCGCAACGTTGAGGAGAACCGAGGGCAACGCGGCAAAAAGCCTTTAGTCTTGGACTATCGCTCGAAACGCGCGCTGCGAAGCTCTGACAAAAGAACAGTCTGAACTAAAAAGGGGCCCTGCCCAAAACCGTTCTGAAGGATTTGAAGGACAGGGCCGTATCTACAAGGCGACACACTCCGCGTTCTTCGGCGCGGCGCGACCAAATAAATACCACGCCATGCTTATTTTTGGTTCCTCCGACATGTTTCCCACTGCTTTTCCACCGGTTCTCCACAGCCTGTATGTGTGTGCCAGCGTACGTGTCGGCCAGCATGTTGCCGAGCGTGCTTGGCAATATTGGTGGCAATCCGTCGCCCTCATCTTCGCTGAGTAGCTTGGCGGTCGCCGATTCGGCAGCGGAGACATTCGTCATCGGGGCTAGCCGTTATCTTCGCTGCGTCCTGTTCTACTAGCCAAAGACAGCTTTTTCAGCCGAGCGTCGATCATTGAGCGAGCTGTTGTGACTGCCTCTTGGCGCGTTCCGAAAACTGTCCTCTCTTCCGGCAACTGATTGGGCACAGGATAAATGGCCACGCGCCATTGTTGTCGCGCGGTTCCTAAAAGGATCGCGAAGCGAACGCCTCTGTATTCCACGAAATTATGTTGGACCAACCGGCCGGTTCGTTCTGTGATGACGATCACGAACGAGCCTCAGATTACGGCTTTTTCAATAGCTCAGACAGCTTGGCGATATTCACCGCAATCCTTCGCGCCCCGTCGCGCGGAGGTTTCGATTAAGCGAAATCGGACGGGGAAAAGCGGCTTAAGCCCGCGCGCCACTCAGCCGAACGCGCGTGAAGTGAAGCGGCCGAGGTGTTTGCTTCAATGGCCCCGGCAATCGCTTGCCTCATCACCATTAGCATCTCGCGGTCGAGGCTGTCGGCCTGTGCCATAAGCTGTTCCAGATCGTCGTGTTCAATGATGTCGCCGTTTCTAATGACACGCATCCTTTGTTCCTCAACTTGCATCCGCTCGCGCAGCAGCTCGTACCACCGCTCAGGCATTTTGCGTTCGTCCCACATGCTTGTCCCCGCTGGCTCTCCCGGCCGGGGACGATGATCTAAAATCGTTTAGCCGCTGAATAGTGCAATCGGGCCACACCCTAAGGAGAAATCAGGGCAACTTCTGCCCGGCGCTGTCCGTCACGACAAAGCAGGCGTCATTGAGTTCTTCGATAGGCCACGGCGGCGGGAGGCGGCGGGGTCGTCGCTAGCCTAGGCCGGATGTACGCAGGGCGTGGCTCATTTTTTACCGGACCGTTTATCGGTTCTACTCCTCAGCCCTTTTTTCCTCTCTTTTCCTGGCACGCAGGCACGCATTTGCTCATACAAAGGGGCTGGCTCACAACTCCATGCGCACACCGGTTTTGCATGCACCATTCTTGGCACGACTGTGGGATTATCCGACGCGTCCACTCACCCTGATTGTCCCGTTTGCTGCGGGCGGCACAAAAGCGGACTTTGCCGGTCGCGTGGCTAATGTCCGCTTTCGGGGGTAAAGCGGACATTCGGCTGATCCGTCGCGATGTCCGCCTTTGAACCCAGCGGACATTGACCATGCCTAAGCTGACCTCTTGCATTTCGCCATCAAACTATTTTTGGCCGCCCCGTGAAGTGGGGTTTGCCCTCCACACTGATCGCCTTGCTTTCGCAGGACTGCGCCATGGCTGTGCCGATAACGCACGAGATGGATCAGACTACCTGGCGCACATCCACGAGTTCGCCAACTCGATCAGGATGGGAAACTACCTAGCTGTGGATAATCTGGCTAGAAACAGCAATGGAACTTGCATCCGCTATAAAAAATAATATTTTTTTGATTCTGGTTGGTGGCAACATCAATCAGCGCCGATCTGCAAGGCTGCAAGGCCAGCCAAGAAGATCGGTCCGGCGCAAGCTGGAATGGCCGCCCCAGGTCTCCGCCTGAGACCTGGGGCGGTCTAATTTTTACCACGGACAAATGCACAAAATAGAAAGGCGAGAGTGCCTAATTCTCGCCTTTCCGGTTCAGCGTCGCCTGATCGCTGAACTACCAGTCTGGCACAACGTGCATATGCGATTCTCAAGCCATGCCAAAGTGCGACGAGAGAATGAGCAAGTGCCAGCGCACCAAAATCGCCGCTCAACACGAAATACAGCTACGCCGACCATCTGGTCGGCTGCGATTCGCCAACCCCCGCCGATGCTGAGAGGATCAAAAAGGCCTTCGAAAAGGCCGGGTTGTCGCATTAAGTCCAAGGCGCGGTCTACGTCCAACTGAACGGACACGCCGCATCTAGTGATTCTCTAAACACGCGCGCATGTCTGCTTTTAGATCAATCCGGCGTGTGTCAATTTTTTATTTCTTCAGTGTGAAGTGGTTGCGTACCGGTTGGCTGCTTCTGCGGAGGTGGCGCGGGATTATCGGCGTTTTGTCGTGAGCTGCCTTGCTCCGGAAGAGTCGCAGGTCTCGCGGTGCCAGCATCAGCGCCATTCGCATTTTTGGCAGGGGCCGACCGGTGATTGCCGACGACGGCAAGAACCTCCGCTACAACGCGTGCATGCAGTCGCGGTGATTTATCGATATTGATGTGGTCGATACTTGTATCGGAACTGACATCGACATTGGCGAGCGTGCCGTGGAAACCAGGTCCGCCTCGCATATAGGCATAGTCCCGCTGCGTCAGATTTAGCACGCGCCCGACATTATCGGAGGCGGCGAACGATTTGGTGCCATCAAACGGCACCACCAGCGCCACAGGCACGCCCTTGCGGCCTAGATAGGCCGCCATTTCCATGACGGTGTCAGCGCCAAGCGAGTGACCGATCAGGATAATCGGTGCTTCCTTGCCAGCTTTGTAATTGGCAGCAGCCTTGTCGGCGAGTGTTTGCCACTCTCCGTAGCCGTGGACGGTGGCGTCTACACCACGCCGCTTCAGCTCTTCGGTCAGTGAGTCCATGCCAAGCGAAAACACGTTGAACAACCCGCGCAGGAGATAGACGTGCGCACGTGGCTGCGGCTGTGCCGCACTGGCTCCAAACGCGACCGCTATCCCAACGAGTAGCGCAAAAACAACGGTCAATAGCCCCGAACGTCTCATGACCCCCTCGCGGACACCCGGTGCCGGACCTGCAAACTCTGGTTGACTCACAGACGTTTGCCAAATCTTTTAGCTCGTTTTCAAGGCGGCGGCGGTAGCGAGGTGCCGGGCATCAGCCTAGCTCTGGTCGGGTTTTCTTTGAGCGGGTAAACGCTTTTACATTGATTTTCTTGAGCAACGATATTCGTCGCAATACGCTTATCGTCTGTGATCCAGAAGCCACGCCTTATAAATATCTCGCTTCAATTAGGATTAAGGCGACCGCCGCCACAATAAGGAACCCTAAGCCCCAGTACCAATCCGGACCGGGGCGGGGGTGTTTGCCTCAATTAGGCTTTCATGCTGGGCGGCCCGTTGCGAGATGAGATGCCGCCCAGCCCCGGCCTAATGCATGCGAAAGTGTGGCCCGACTTGTAATTGGATGAGGCAATCCAATGCGCGAAAGAAAATCGACCGCGACCATTGCTGCTTCAGTGCCGATCATTGCACTTACCGCGCATGCTGGGGGACGGTCTTGGTAGCGGTTATTTGGTTGGCTTACCGGCTCTGACACATGACCAGCTATGAACGAACTCCCGACCAGCTCGGGTTGAAGCCGTCATGGGCAGGGGATCATCTCCGCCTACTTGATGATGATGACGTTGTTCATTTGCTTAGAGCCGCAGTGAAGCGCGAGGGAAGTCAAGCTGCCTTTGCGAAACGCTATGGCCTTGATCGCTTTACTTTGAATTCGGTCTTGAATGGCAAAAGACGCGTTAATGCCAC